>ERZ1034363.762-NODE-762-length-20403-cov-2.554610_pt1 | contig 20403 bp, 16 predicted proteins | sample MGYA00520616_ERZ1034363 | MGnify/ENA primary metagenome ERZ1034363 (study PRJEB33736, sample SAMEA104284506) | Azolla filiculoides | biome: Urban; feature: Water surface; material: Ditch water | place: Netherlands | collected 2015-10-28 | depth 0-0.1 m ... | reverse complement strand
CAGCAATTAGCTCAGTAACCTGGGTCAAACTAGGTATGGCTACTAGCATATCTCATTTATCCAGCCTCTTTCATTTCAGTTCTGAATCATATGTATATCATGGCAATTGGCTGGGGCTACGTCGCGTTGATGATGGCACTGGCGGAAGCTACTAACCCCAATGGCTCCATCCTAGGAGCTATACTGACGTTTGTTTGTTACGGTTTGATGCCAGTCGGCTTGCTGCTCTATATCCTGGGGCGTCCGGCGCGCCGGCGTCGGCGCGAGCAACAGGCCGCCGCCTCAGTCCAGCCAGATGCTGGCGGCCATGCGCCCGGTGCTGCCGAGCCGGGCGGCATCGCGCCGGTGAGAAAAGAAGCGTGAGGACTGGCTCACGGTGCACCAGTCGGGGCTGCCGTCGTTGCCCTCGATCAGGCGGATGCCGAGCCGGCTCAGCCGCAGCCTTGCCAGGCCCGGCAAGTCGGCCAGCCATTTTCCCTCCCGATGGCCGTCCCGATCTGACCGCTCAGCCTGCCCGGCCTGGACCGGCAGCGCCGTGAAGGCGCTCGCCGCCGCCGGGTCGGACTCGGTATAGGCGCGCCTCACTTCGGCGCCGACCTCGAAGGCCTGCGGGCCGATGCAAGGACCGAGCCAGACGCGCAGGCCCGCGCGTTGCGCGCCAGTGCGGGCCGCCGGCCAGCGCTCGCAGAGGACTTCGAGCACGCCCCGCCCGCCCAGGCCAAGCAGGCCGCGCCAGCCGGCATGCACCGCCGCCACGCTGGTGCCATCAGCCGCGCAAAGCAACAAGGGCAGGCAGTCGGCGACCATGACGGTGCAGGCCAGGCCGGGTTCGGCGGTCCAGCAGGCGTCGGCCTCCAGGCCGTCAGGGCTGTCGGTGCGCAGCTCGAGCACCTCGGTCCCATGGACCTGGCGCAGAAAAACCGGGCGCGCGCCGAGGCGCTGCTGCAGCAGTGCGCGGTTGCCAGCAACCGCCTGCGGGGAGTCGCCGACATGGTCGCCCAGATTCCATTCATCGAAGGGAGGGCGCGACAGGCCGGCGCTGCGGCTGGTGAAAGCCGCCTGCACGCCAGCGGGCCAATCGCCTGCTTCAAGCAGGCCTGGGGCAGGCGATGAGGGCTGGGAAGTCTCTGGCGTGATGGGCATGGCGGGCGCAGCGGGGCTGAAGTGAAGGATGACTCTATTGTGCGAGAATGATCCGATCATTTTTCTTCGATGCCACGGGTGAACTTCTCGCACACCATTCATTTCTGCCGCCAGTGCGGCGCAGCGGTCGAGCAGCGCGTGCCGGACGACGGCGACACCAAGGTGCGCGCGATCTGCCCGGCCTGCGGCACCATCCACTACCAGAACCCGCTCAACGTGGTCGGTACCGTGCCCTACCTCGGCGACCGGGTGCTGTTGTGCAAGCGCAACATCGAGCCGCGCCGTGGCTTCTGGACGCTGCCGGCGGGCTTCATGGAGCTCGGCGAATCGACCGCCGAGGGCGCGCTGCGCGAAACCCACGAGGAAGCCGGTGCCGAGATCGAGCTCGAGGGACTGTTCACGCTGCTCAACGTGGCCCGCGTGAGCCAGGTCCACCTGTACTACCGCGCGCGGCTGCTGAGCGAGCGCTTCAATCCCGGCCACGAGACCATGGAAGCGCGGCTGTTCCAGCAGCACGAGATCCCCTGGGAGGAGATCGCGTTCCGCACCGTCAAGGAAACGCTGGAACGCTTCTTCGCCGATCAGCAGCGCGGCAGCTTCGGCTTCTACGCCGGCGACATCAACTGAACAATCGACGCGCCTGCTGCGAGCCCGCCGCGAGATCGCGGCTGTCGAGCTGGTCATAGAGCGCCTCAAGCTCGATGCCTACCTGGTCCAGCACCTGCGCGTCCAGCGGCACGCCGCGCTCGTCGGTCAGCCTTCCCTCCATGGCGATCTCAAGCGCATGCGCAGCTTCGCGCAGCCTGGCGTAGGGATGTTCCGAGCGCAAGCTCTTGGGAACATCGAACAGCAGGTCGAACTCGAGCAAGGCACTCTGGTCGGGATCCTCGGCCAGCGCGGCACGGATCTCGAACTGCAACACCGCCAGCGGACCCGAGCCGGTGTCCTGCGCCGGCAGCACCATGCGGCCCGGAATCGCGCCGGGCAGGAACCCGACCTGCTCGGCCTGCTGGACGATGTAGCCGGGACTCCAGGCTGCACGAGTGGCGCGGATCTTGAACGACATCTGCGCGTCGTGCTCACTGGCGAACTGGTCGAGCTCACGCGCACGCGCCACCTCGGCCATCATGTCGGGAAAATCGACATGGGCCGCGAGCTGGTCGGCCAGCGCCTGGGTCTTGTTGACGAACTCGGAGAACTCGATATCGTTGAGCGCACCGGAGCGGTTGGCCAGCTGAACGCCAGCCTGCAGGCTTTGGTACTGGCGACCGGAGCGGGGCAGCTCCCAGCAGGCGCTATCGGGGTGATAGGCCTCGACCGCGAACGGCTTGCTGCCGATGCGGCGCGAGCGCGGCATGGCGGCCAGCACGGCTTCGCCCGCAACCGGGTGGTCGGGCACCAGCGTGACCAGCACGTCGATCAGCGGATCGAGCTGGCTGCGCACGATCAGGCTCGCCCCGGCTTGGCCTTGTGACACCAGGGTCTCGAAATCGTCCATCGAGGGCTCGATCCGGCCATGCTGCAGCGGGTCTTCGAACGACGCGCCGCTCAGACCCGGCTCTGGCTCGGACCCGCCCTGGGAACGACGCGGCAGATTGCGCTGGGTGGACCAGCGGTTGTAGAGCAGCACGGCCAGCACGACCGCCCCCCCCATCGCCGCCAAACCGATTTGTAGATTCGTCATATTCAGGCAGTTTCCATCATGGTGGCGGCGGTTTCCATGTCGACCGCCACGATGCGCGACACGCCTTGCTCCTGCATCGTCACGCCTATCAGTTGTCGTGCCATCTCCATCGCGATCTTGTTGTGGCTGATGAAGAGGAATTGGGTTTCGCTGCTCATGCGCGACACCAGCTTGGCGTAGCGCTCGGTGTTGGCGTCGTCGAGCGGGGCATCGACCTCGTCGAGCAGGCAGAACGGCGCCGGGTTGAGCTGGAAGATCGCGAACACCAGCGCGATCGCGGTCAGTGCCTTCTCGCCGCCCGAGAGCAGGTGGATGGTCTGGTTCTTCTTGCCGGGCGGCTGCGCCAGGACCTGTACGCCAGCATCGAGGATCTCGTCTCCGGTCATGATCAGCCGGGCCTGGCCACCGCCGAACAGGTCGGGGAACATGCGGCTGAAATGGCCGTTGACGGTCTCGAAGGTGCTGCCGAGCAGCTCGCGGGTTTCGCCGTCGATCTTGCGGATCGCGTCCTCGAGCGTCTGCATCGCCTCGTTGAGGTCGGCCGACTGCGAGTCGAGAAAAGTCTTGCGCTCGCGCGCGCTGCTGAGCTCGTCGAGCGCGGCCAGGTTGACCGCGCCGAGCGCGGTGATCTCGCGCTGGCCGCGGTCGATCTCGGCCTGCAGCCCGTGCAGCTTGACCGCGTCGCGCTCGATGCCAACAGCCAGCGCCTCGAGGTCGGCACCGGCCTCGAGCAGGGACTGGCTGTGCTGCTCGAGACCGAGCTGGGCCGCTTGCTCCTTGAGCTGGAATTCGGTGATGCGCGCGCGCAGCGGGTCGAGCGCGCGCTCGTGCTGCTGACGCTGCTCGTCGCTGGCGCGCAAGCGGGCGGTCAGATCGTCGTACTGGCTGCGCCGGGCCGCCAGCGCCTGCTCGCGCTGGAGCCGGCGCTCGATCGCGTCCTGCAGTCCGCCCTGCGCGGCGGCATCGGACAGGCGGGCCAGCTCGTCGCGGGCACGCTGCAGCTCGTCGGCCAGCGAACGGCTCTGCTGGCCGGCGGTCTCGACCGTGCGTTGCAGCTCGGAGCGGCGCGCCTGCAGGCTGCGCTCGGAAAACTGGGCTTCCTGGGCCTGGCGCTCGAGCGCGCGCAACTGCTCGCGCGCTTGCGCCAGCCGGCGCTCGGCATCGATCGCGCCGTCCTCGAGCTGAAGGTGGCGCTCCTGGCTGTCGGCCAGCTGCAGGTCGAGTTCCTCGAAGCGGCCCTCGGCGCTCAGGCTGCGCTCCTGCAACGCCTCGAGCTGGGCGTCAAGCTCGGCCAGGTCGTCGGCGATCTGCTCGCGCCGCACTCGAGCCTGATCGGCCTGCTGCGCCAGACGCAGCAGTTCGACCTCCTGCTCGTGGGCGCGCGCCTGCGCCTCCTGCGCGTCGCGCCGGCACTGGCCCAGGCGCTGGGAGGCATCGGCATAGGCGGATTCGGCACGGGTCAAGGCCAGGCGCGACTGCTCCAGCAGCAGGGTCTGGGCGCGCCATTGCTTGTCGAGGTTGTCGATCTCCTGCGCGCGCGCCAGCAGGCCGGCCTGCTCGCTGTCGGGCGCGTAGAAGGCCACATGATGGGCGCCGACGCTGTGACCGGCCGGGGTCCAGATGCCCTGCCCTGGTGCCAGCTGGTCGCGCGCCGCCAGCGCCGAATCGAGCGTATCGGCGCTCCAGCAGCCCGCCAGCCACTCGGACAGCAGGGCCTGCAGAGCGGCGTCATACAGACGCAATCGCTGGGCCAGCGGCGTCAGCCTGCCGGGTTCCTTTAATTGCGTAAGTGACATATTATTGGACAAACTGAAGAAGGCCAGCTTGGCCGGTGGCGCATCCGAGGCAAAGGCCTGCAGCTGGTCGAGCCGCGAGACCTCGAGCGCGCCCATGCGCTCGCGCAGTGCCGACTCGACCGCGACCTCCCAGCCCGGCTCGACCTGCAGCCGGCTCCAGAGCCCCTGCAGGCCATCGAGTCCGTGCCGGGCCAGCCAGGGACTGAGCTTGCCGTCGGTCTTGAGCTTGTCCTGCAAGGCCCGCAGCGCCTCGAGCCGGGCCGACAGGTCGGTCTCCCACTTGCCTTCGCGGTTGACATCGGCCTGGGCCTCGCGCCGGGCCTGCTCGAGCCGGGGCTGCAGCTCCTGCAACTCGTCGAGCCGGGCAGCGGCCAGATCACGCTGCTCCTGGCTGGCTTCGAGCTGCTCGCGCAGCCGCTCGAGGCGACTCTCGTCGGGCGCGGCCAGCGCCTGCTGGTCGGCCGCGAGCCGCTCGCGGCGCTGGCGCAACTGGCGCTGCTGCTCGGCGATGCCGCGCTGCTCGGCCGCCAGCACCTGGATCGCCTGCTGCACCTGCGTCACCGACGCGCGCTGCTGCTGGGCCAGGCCCTGGGCGCGGCGCAGGCTGTCCTCGAGCGCGGGCAGCAGCTCGGCCTGTTCCTCGCACTGCGCGGCCAGGATCTCGGCCTGCTCGGCGGCCGATTCGTTCTGCTCGGCCAGGCGCTCGAGTTCTTGCTCGGCATCCTCCTGGCGCTGCTGCCACTGCGCGATCTGCTCCTTGAGCTGGTCCAGGCGCTGCAGCACGCGGCTACGGCCCTCGACCACATAGCGGATCTCGGCCTCGAGCTTGGCGACCTCGGTGCCGGCCTCGTAAAGGCCGGCCTGGGCCTGGTTGACCAGATCGCCCGCGTCGTAATGGGCCTGGCGGATCGCTTCCAGATCGGCCTCGGTGCGGCGCAGCTCGGCCATCCGGCCCTCGAGTTCGTTCAGCGCCTGCAGGCCCTCGGCACGCACCAGCGCGAGCTCGGCCTCGGCGTCGCGCCGCTTGAGGAACCAGAGCTGCTGCTGGCGCAGCGTGACCTGGGACTGGAGCTGGTGGTAGCGGCTCGCGACCTCGGCCTGCTTCTCGAGCTTGTCGAGGTTGGCGTTGAGCTCGCGCAGGATGTCCTCGACCCGCAGCAGGTTCTCGCGCGTGTCGCTCAGGCGGTTCGAGGTCTCGCGCCGGCGCTCCTTGTACTTCGAGACGCCCGCGGCCTCCTCGAGGAACAGGCGCAGCTCCTCGGGCCGGCTTTCGATGATGCGGCTGATCGTGCCCTGGCCGATGATGGCGTAGGCGCGCGGCCCCAGGCCGGTGCCCAGGAACACGTCTTGCACGTCAGGGCGTCGCACCGCGTGGTTGTTGTTGTAGTAGCTGCTGCTGCCGTCGCGCGTCAGCACGCGCTTGACCGCGATCTCGGCATATTGCGCCCACTGGCCGCCGGCGCGGTGATCGGCGTTGTCGAACACCAGCTCGACGCTGGCGCGACTGGCAGGCTTGCGCTGGGTGGTGCCGTTGAAGATCACGTCCTGCATCGACTCGCCGCGCAGCTCGCTGGCCTTGGACTCGCCCAGCACCCAGCGCACGGCATCCATGATGTTGGACTTGCCGCAGCTGTTGGGCCCGACGACACCGACCAGCTGACCGGGCAGGCTGAAAGTGGTCGGTTCGGCGAAGGACTTGAAGCCAGAGAGCTTGATGGTATGGAGGCGCACGGAAACCAGGCAGGAGGAAACCCCGAATTATCCCGCATGGGATGCGGCAGCGCAGCAGGCCTGTGCGCCCGGCTTTTGCCCTTGACCGCATATGGGCCCAGCCAGGCGGGGTTAGCAGCAGCGATCCACAAGTGGATGAAATCGATCCCAACACTGAAACTTGCCCCAGGCCTTCATTTGCATGCGAGTAGGACGCCATGAATAATTAACTTGATTACCATACTCCAAATAAAAACCATATTGAAAGATACTATCCAGTCGATTGATCGCTCTACTGAGCGCAGCATGGGACAATCTCCCCCCATGAACCCGCTCCTGTCACGCCTCCAGCCCTACCCCTTCGAGCGCCTGCGCCAGCTGTTTGCCGGTGTCACGCCCAACCCGGACTACCGTGCGATCAGCCTCGGCATCGGCGAGCCGCGCCACCCTACCCCCGCCTTCCTGAAGGACAAGCTGTGCGAGGCCGTCAACGCGCCCGACGGCGGTCTGGCGACCTACCCGGCCACGGCCGGCACGCCCGAGCTGAAGGCCGCCTGCGCGACCTGGATGCAGCGCCGCTACGGCCTGAGCCTGGACCCGGCGACGCAGATCCTGCCGGTGCTGGGCTCGCGCGAGGCGCTGTTCTCGCTCGCGCAGGTGGTGGTCAACCCGCGCGCCTTCGCTGACCAGGCCAACGGCACCGAGCCGGTGGTGGTCTGCCCCAATCCCTTCTATCAGATCTACGAGGGCGCGGCCTATCTGTCGGGCGCCCAGCCCTGGTTCGCCCCGAGCGACCCGAAACGCAACTTCGCGGTCGACTGGGCCAGCGTGCCCGAGGAAGTCTGGCAGCGCACCCAGCTGCTCTTCACCTGCTCGCCGGGCAACCCGACCGGCGCGGTGATGCCGCTCGACGAGTGGAAGATGCTGTTCGAGCTCAGCGACCGATACGGCTTCGTGATCGCGTCGGACGAGTGCTACAGCGAGATCTATTTCCGCGACGAGGCGCCGCTCGGTGGCCTGGAAGCCGCGGCCCAGCTCGGCCGGACCGACTTCAAGAACCTGATCGCGCTGACCAGCCTGTCCAAGCGCAGCAACGTGCCCGGCCTGCGCAGCGGCTTCGTCGCCGGCGACGCGGCGCTGATCAAGGCCTTCACGCTGTACCGCACCTACCACGGCAGCGCGATGAGCACCGTGATCCAGAGCGCGAGCGCCGCCGCCTGGCTCGACGAGCCGCATGTGATCGAGAACCGCGAACAGTACCGCGCCAAGTTCGCCGCCGTCACGCCGATCCTGGCCGAGGTCATGAACGTCGCGCTGCCCGACGCCGGCTTCTACCTCTGGGCCGAGGTGCCGGAAAAATTTGGCGGCCAGACCGGCGGCAGCGACACCGACTTCGCCAAGGCGCTGCTGGCTCAATACAATGTGACGGTTTTGCCGGGCAGCTACCTGGCGCGCGAGGCCCAGGGCTTCAACCCGGGCGCGCAGCGCGTGCGCATGGCGCTGGTGGCCGAGACCGCCGAATGCGTCGAGGCCGCACGCCGCATCGCGGCATTCATCCAATCCTCCAACTGAACAACAAGCAGACCATGACCCAACAACTGCAACAGATCATCGAAAACGCCTGGGACAACCGCGCCCAGCTCTCGCCCGCCTCGGCACCGGCCGAAGTGCAGGAAGCGGTCGCGCATGTGATCGACCAGCTCGACAGCGGCAAGCTGCGCGTGGCCAGCCGCGAAGGCGTGGGCCAGTGGACCGTGCACCAGTGGCTCAAGAAGGCGGTGCTGCTGTCCTTCCGCCTGAAGGACAACGAGATCATCTCGGCCGGCGACCTGGGCTTCTACGACAAGGTGCCGACCAAGTTCGCCCACCTGTCGCCGCAGGAACTCGCCGCCACCGGCGTGCGCGTGGTGCCGCCGGCGGTCGCGCGTCGCGGCAGCTTCATCGCCAAGGGTGCGATCCTGATGCCGTCCTACGTCAACATCGGCGCCTATGTCGATGAAGGCACCATGGTCGACACCTGGGCCACCGTCGGTTCCTGTGCCCAGATCGGCAAGGGCGTGCACCTGTCGGGCGGCGTCGGCATCGGCGGCGTGCTCGAGCCGCTGCAGGCGAACCCGACCGTGATCGAGGACAACTGCTTCATCGGCGCGCGCTCCGAAGTGGTCGAAGGCGTGATCGTGGATGAGAACTCGGTGCTGGGCATGGGCGTCTACCTGGGCCAGAGCACCCCGATCTTCGACCGCGCGACCGGCGAGATCTCCTACGGCCGCGTGCCGAGCGGTTCGGTGGTGGTCAGCGGCAACCTGCCCAAGACGGCGGCCAATGGCGCGCCCTACAGCATGTACGCCGCGATCATCGTCAAGCGCGTCGACGCACAGACCCGCTCCAAGACCAGCATCAACGACCTGCTGCGCGACTGATCCCTGATGTCGGTTTAGGTGCCTGACCCGAGATCGATCGATGAGCCGGTCGAATAGCTGTTCAAGAACAAGCGGGAGATCGTGAACCCGTGCGAGGTCGGCACCGATACCAAGACCCTGCAGGTCGGACTGGGGAGCGCGCCGCACCAGGCGCTTGGCAAGATCTGCGAACGCGAGACCATGTCGAGACCGGCACCGACTCTGCCGTCCCGCCTGCGGGCCATCCCTTTTCTGATTTCACGATCGGCGTCAAGCCCTGACGCCGACTTTTTTCCGGATCTGCTCATGAGCGACACCCTGCGCCTGACCGAGGCGTTGATCTCCCTTTCCTCCGTCACGCCCGACGACGCGAGCTGCCAGCAGCTGATCATCGAGCGCCTGCAGCCGCTGGGCTTTGTCTGCGAGACGATTGCCAGCGGTCCGGACGATTTCCGCGTCACCAATTTGTGGGCCAAGCGCCCCGGCTCACGCCCGGATGCACCGACCCTGGTCTTCGCCGGCCACACCGACGTGGTGCCGACCGGCCCGGTCGAGCAATGGGGCAGCGACCCCTTCGTGCCGACGGTGCGCGAGGGCAAGCTCTACGGCCGTGGCGCCGCCGACATGAAGGCCTCGCTGGCCGGCATGGTGGTGGCCTGCGAGGAGTTCCTCGAGCAGCACGCCAACCCCGAGCTGGCGATCGCCTTCCTGCTGACCAGCGACGAGGAAGGCCCGGCGCATGACGGCACGGTGGTGGTCTGCCGCGAACTGAGCGCGCGCGGAGAAAAGCTCGACTACTGCATCGTCGGCGAGCCGACCTCGGTCAAGCACACCGGCGACATGATCAAGAACGGCCGGCGCGGCACCATGAGCGGCAAGCTGACCGTCAAGGGCATCCAGGGCCACATCGCCTACCCGCACCTGGCGCGCAATCCGATCCACCTGCTGGCGCCCGCGCTGACCGAGCTGGTCGGACAGGTCTGGGACCAGGGCAACGACCATTTCCCGCCCACCACCTGGCAGGTCAGCAACATCCACGGCGGCACCGGCGCCAGCAACATCATCCCGGGCAGCGTGGTGGTGGACTTCAACTTCCGCTTCAGCACCGAGAGCACGGCCGAAGGCCTGCAGCAGCGCGTGGCCGAGATCCTGGCGCGCCACGGCCTGCAGGCCGGCAGCGACTACGATCTGGCCTGGACCGTAGGCGGTCACCCCTTCCTGACCCGCCCCGGCACCCTGGTCGACGCGGTGCGCGACGCGATCCGGGCCGAGACCGGGCTCGAGACCGAGCTGTCGACCAGCGGCGGCACGAGCGACGGCCGCTTCATCGCCAAGATCTGTCCGCAGGTGATAGAGTTCGGGCCGCCGAACGCGACCATCCACAAGGTCGACGAGTGCATCGCGCTGGTCGACATCGAGCCGCTGAAGAACATTTACCGCCGCACGCTCGAGATTCTGGCCAGCGTGCCGGCCCAGGACGAGATCACCCCTTGAATCTGAACGAATTACTGCAAGCCGCGAGCGCCGAGCTCGAGGCGGCTGGCCTGGCCTATGGCCATGGCACCACCAACGCGCACGACGAGGCGGTCTGGCTGACCCTGTGGCAGCTGGGCCTGCCGCTCGACAGCGCGCTGGACGAGCTGGCCGAGCGCGCCTGCTCCGAGTCCGAAGTCGCCGCCGTGCAGGCGCTGATTAAGCAGCGCATCGCGACCCGCAAGCCGGCGGCCTACCTGACGCACGAGGCCTGGCTGCAGGGCGTGCCGTTCTATGTCGACGAGCGCGTGATCGTGCCGCGCAGCTTCCTGGCCGAGTTCATCGCCGCCGCCGAGGGTGCCGAATCGATCGACGGCTGGCTGGGCGAACACACCCAGCAGGTGCTCGACCTGTGCACCGGCAATGGCAGCCTGGCCGTGCTGGCCGCGCTGGCCTGGCCCGAGGTCCGGGTCGACGCGGCCGATCTGTCGACCGATGCGCTGGCCGTGGCCCGCCTCAACGTCGACCGGCATGGCTTGCAGCAGCGCATCCGGCTGATCGAGTCCGACGGCTGGGCCAATCTGCCTGAGCGCTACGACCTGATCCTCTGCAACCCGCCCTATGTCTGCCGCCAGGGCATGGACGAACTGCCGGCCGAATACCGCGCCGAGCCGCTGATCTCGCTCGACGGCGGGCTCGAAGGCAGCGATGACGGCATGGACTTCGTGCGCCACCTGCTGGCGCATGCGCTGGAACACCTGAACGAGCATGGCGTGCTGCTGCTCGAGATCGGCAACGAGCGCGAGCATTTCGAGCGCGCCTTCCCGACCCTGCTGGCCTACTGGCCCGAAACCAGCGCGGGCGAAGGCCCGGTGCTGCTGCTGACCCGAGAATCACTGGCCGACTGGGCCGCTACCAAGGACATCTGATGATCACGCTGCGCAATGTCACGCTGCGTCGCGGCACCAAGGTCGTGCTCGACCAGGCCAATGCGACCATCAACCCCGGCGAGAAGGTCGGCCTGGTCGGACGCAACGGCGCCGGCAAGTCCAGCCTGTTCGCGCTGCTGCAGGGCAAGCTGCACGAGGACGGCGGCGAGTTCCAGTGGCCGCGCCAGTGGCAGCTGGCCCAGGTCTCGCAGGACATGCCCGAGACCGACCAGCCCTGCACCGAGTTCGTGATCGACGGCGACACCCGCCTGGCCGCCGCGCGCGCGGCGGTCGAGCTGGCCGAGGCCAGCGACGACGGCGAGGCCATGGCCCACGCCTACACCGACTTGCACGATGCCGGCGCCCATGACGCGCCGGCGCGCGCGCAGGCGCTGCTGCTGGGCCTGGGCTTCCAGGTCAACGAGGTCGAGCGTCCGGTCAACAGCTTCTCGGGCGGCTGGCGCATGCGGCTGCAGCTGGCACGCGCGCTGATGTGCCCGAGCGACCTGCTGATGCTCGACGAGCCGACCAACCACCTCGACCTCGACGCGCTGGTCTGGCTCGAGAGCTGGCTCAAGCGCTACGCCGGCACCATGGTCGTGATCAGCCACGACCGCGAGTTCCTCGACGCGATCACCTCGGTCACGCTGCACATCGACAACGCCAAGATCACGCGCTATGGCGGCAACTACAGCCGCTTCGAGGACATGCGCGCCGAGGCGCTGAGCCAGCAGCAGGCCAGCTTCTCGCGCCAGCAGGACAAGATCGCGCACCTGCAGAAGTTCATCGCCCGCTTCAAGGCCAAGGCCAGCAAGGCCAAGCAGGCACAAAGCCGGGTCAAGGCGCTGGAGCGGATGGAGAAGATCGGCCCGGTGCTGGCCGATGCCGAGTTCACCTTCGAGTTCCAGGAGCCGGCGCAGCTGCCGAACCCGATGCTGAGCCTGCGCGAGGCCAGCTTCGGCTACCGCGCCGAGGACGGCAGCGCCACCACCATCGTGCACGACGTCACGCGCTCGGTGCTGGCCGGCCAGCGGCTGGGCATCCTGGGCGCCAACGGCCAGGGCAAGTCGACCTTCGTCAAGACGGTGGCGCGCGACCTGGCGCTGCTGACGGGCGAGCTGACCGAGGGCAAGGGCCTGAACATCGGCTACTTCGCGCAGCAGGAACTCGACGTGCTGCGCCCGCAGGACACGCCGCTCGAACACATGGTCCGGCTGGCGCGCGACCTCACCGCCGCTGGCGCGCTGGGCGGCCAGGGCACGCGCGAGCAGGACCTGCGCAACTTCCTGGGCCGCTTCCAGTTCAGCGGCGACATGGTGCAGCAGGCGGTCGGCAGCATGAGCGGCGGCGAGAAGGCGCGGCTGGTGCTCTGCATGATCGTCTGGCAGCGCCCGAACCTGCTGCTGCTCGACGAGCCGACCAACCACCTGGACCTGGCCACCAGAGAGGCACTGGCGATGGCACTCAACGAGTTCGAGGGCACGGTGATGCTGGTCAGCCACGACCGGGCGCTGCTGCGTTCGGTCTGCGACGAGTTCTGGCTGGTCTCGCACGGCGGCATCGAGCCGTTCGACGGCGACCTCGACGACTACCAGCGCTACCTGCTCGACATGGCCAAGCAAAAGCGCGAGGCGGTGCAGGCGGCCCAGCGCGCGCCAGCCGTCAAGGCCAAGGCCGAACCAGTCGTGGCGGCCGTGGTCAGCCCCACGCCAGTCGCGGCCACCGCCCCGGCCGTCAACCCGGCCGACCAGCGGCGCCTGGAGGCACAGCGGCGCCAGCAGCTGGCGCAAAAGCTCAAGCCGCACAAGAAGGCGCTGGCCGATCTCGACCAGCGCATGGCCAGCCTGCAGACCGAGGGCGCCGCGCTGCAGCAAAAGCTGCTGAGCGCGCTGCCGCCGGCCGAGCTGGCGCAGATCGGCAAGCGGCTCAAGGGCATCGAGGACGAGACCGCCGCCGCCGAGCTGCACTGGCTCGAGCTGTCGGAGCAGATCGAGATGATCGAGCAGTCCGAGGCCGACTGATCTTGGATTGACCGTCGATTGACCTTGGACTGATCACCACCCAGGCCCCCGCGCCCCGCGCCCGCTGGCGGACCGGGGGCCTTCATCGTTTGGAGCGGAACAGGACATGCACCATTCAGCCGATCAGCCCGCTGGCGCGGCTATCCCCACGCGTAAGCCGGTCTGGCGCTGGCTGCGCGCCGCTGGCCTGGCACTGGCCGGGCTGCTGCTGTTCTGGCTGCTGGCCTGGGCCGGCTTGCCGCCCCTGCTCAAGTGGCAGCTCGAGCGCCAGGCCAGTGCCGCGCTCGGGCGCCATGTCACGGTCGAGCGGGTCGAGCTCAAGCCCTGGTCGCTCGAGCTCGAGCTGCACGGGTTGCGGCTGGCCGACGCCAAGGGCCAGGGCGACCAGTTCACGCTCGAGCGGCTGTATCTCGACCTCGATGCGCGCTCGCTGCTGCGGCTGGCGCCGGTGCTCGACGCGCTCGAGTTCGACCGGCCGCATTTCAGGCTGCGGCACCTGGGTGGCGGGCGCTACGACATCGACGACCTGATCGCGCGCCTGCTCAAGCCCGAGCAGCCGCCCTCCGAACTGCCGCGCTTCGCGCTGTTCCAGCTGCAGCTGCGCGATGCGGCGATCGACTTCATCGACGAGCCGGTCGGCAGAACGCAGCAGATCCGCCAGCTGACGCTGAAGCTGCCGTTCCTCAGCAGCCTGGAGCCGCAGCGTGAGGAAACAAGCGAGCCGAGCCTGAACTTCCTGCTCAACGGCGACCCGGTCGATGCCAAGGCGCTGCTGCAGCCCTTTGCCCAGGCGCGCCAGGGCGAGGCCAGGCTGCACAGTGCCGCGCTGGACCTGGCACCTTATCTGCCCTACTGGCCCGCCAGCCTGCCGCTGCGCCCGACGCGCGGCCAGCTCGAGTTCGACCTGACGCTGCGGCTGGCGCCGGACACGGATGCCAAGGCAGATCAGGCCGCACCGTCTGGCCAGACCGTGCAGGACCGACCACTTTCACTGGCCGGCCATCTGGCGCTGCGGGATGTCGAGCTCGAATGGGCCGGCGCCACCCCGGCCCAGCCGATGCGGCTGCGCTGGGACCGGCTGCGGCTGGACGGCCAGACCCGGCTGGGCTGGCCGATCGAGTCGCCAACCGGCTCAACAGCGCTCGCGCTCGAGGACGGGCGGCTGCAGGTCGACGGTCTGGCGCTGCGCGAAGGCGACCAGCCCCAGGCCAGCCTGAAGCAGCTGCTGCTGGCGGACGCCCGCATCGATCTGGCCGAGCGCCGGCTGGCCGTCGGCCTGCTGAGCCTGGAGCAGCCCGAACTGCAACTGCAGCGCGACCAGCGCCAGCGCTGGATGTTCGAGAGCTGGCTGGCGGCACTGAATCGGGGCGCGGACGGCGCAGTGGCAACAGCCGGCACGGGTGACGGCTCCGACCAGCCCAAGCCGCGCGACCCAACTGACCCGGCGACCGCACCGAAGCAGGCCGGACCGGCCGCCGGCTGGCAGCTGCAGCTCGACCAGTTCCAGCTCGCCGATGGTCGCCTGGGCTTCGTTGACCAGAGCCCGGTCCGTCCGGTGCGGCTGCAGGTCGAAGCCTTGCAGCTGAGCGCCGGCCCCTGGAGCAACGCACAGCCGGCGCAGCAGGCCTTGCCGCTGGAGCTGAGCCTGAAGCTGGCACAAGACAGACCGGGCCGATCGGGGCCGGCGGGCAGCCCAGGCGCCCTGCGCTACCAGGGCCGGATCCTGCTGCCGCAGCCGGCCAGCGGCGGACACCAGGCCGGCGTGCTGTCGAGCCAGGGCCAGCTCGAGCTCGACCAGTTGCCGCTGCACCGGCTCGAGCCCTATTTCGCCGCCGCGCTCAACCTCGAGCTGCTGCGGGCCGAACTCGGGCTGCGCGCCAGCGTGGATCTGTCGCTGCCACCCGAGGGCCTGCAACTGGCGCTGCGCGGTGACGGCGCGGTCGAGCGCCTGCGCACCAGCCAGCTGGAGCCGGCCGAGCGGCTGCTGGACTGGAAGTCGCTCGGACTGCGCGGCCTGCAGCTCGACCTCAAGGCCGGCGCGCTGAGCCGGCTCAAGGTGACCAAGACGGTGCTGAGCAACTACTACGCGCGGATCGTGATCGATCCGCAGGGGCGCATCAACCTGCAACAGCTGCTGCGCCAGCCTGGGACAGCATCGGCACCAGCGTCGGCATCGGCCACGACGACAGCGCCGGCAGCACCCCAGGCCCGGCTCGAATTCGGCCCGATCAGCTTCATCAAGGGCCAGGTCGACTTCGCCGATCATTTCATCCGGCCCAACTATTCAGCCCGCCTCAGCGAGCTGAGCGGCAGCCTGGGCGGCTTCTCGAACCAGCAGACCCAGCCGGGGCAGGCGCCCGCGCTGGCCGCCTTGAGCCTGCGCGGCAAGGTCGAGGGCCAGGCCAGTCTGGAAGTCGTTGGCCAGCTCAATCCCTTGGCCCAGCCGCTCGCGCTCGACATCCGGGCCCAGGTCGACGACCTCGACCTGCCACCGCTGTCGCCCTACAGCATCAAGTATGCGGGGCATGGCATCGAGCGCGGCAAGCTCGGCATGACGGTGCGCTACCAGATCGCGCCCGACGGCCAGCTGCAGGCCAGCAACCAGATCCTGCTCAAGCAGCTCAACTTCAGCCAGCGTGTCGAGGGCAGCGAGGCGCCGAACCTGCCGATCCGGCTGGCGGTGGCGCTGCTGGCCGACCGCAACGGCGTGATCGACCTCAATCTGCCGATCAGCGGCTCGATCAACGACCCGCAGTTCCGCGTCGGCCCGATCGTCTGGCGCATGGTGCTGAACCTGATCGGCAAGGCCGTGACGGCGCCGTTCGCGCTGATCGCGCAGGCCATGGGCGGCTCGGCCGAGGACTTCAGTCAGATCGACTTCGCGCCGGGGCGCAGTGAGCTCGACGCCAAGGCCCGCACCCGGCTCGAGCAGGTCGCGCAGGCCATGACCCAGCGCCCCAATCTGCGGCTGACGCTCGAGGGCCAGAGCGACCTCAAGCGCGAGCGCCACGCCTACCAACAGGCGCAGCTGCAGCAGCGCCTGCTGCAGGAAAAGCGGCGCCAGCTCGAACGCCGCGGCCAGGGCAACGAAGTGGTCGCGCCGCCGACCGCGGCCGAGTCGGCCGAACTGCTGGCGGCGGTCTACCGCCGTGCCGACATCCCGAAACCGCGCAATCTGCTCGGACTGGCCAAGACATTGCCAGCGGCCGAGATGGAGACGCTGCTGCTGGCCTCGATCCCGGTCGACGCCGACCGCATGCGCGAGCTCGCGCTGGCACGCGCCGGCGCGGTGCGCGACGCGCTGACCCGGCTCGGCGTCGATCACGAGCGGCTCTACCTGCTGGCGCCGACCCGCCCAGCCCAGGCTGAGACGGATGGAACCTTCTGGCAGGCCGGCGTGATGCTGGGACTCAAAAGTGAATGAGGTGATTGATTCGTGTCAATTTCGGCAAAATTACGTTTTTCCTGCATTTTGCACAGGCTATTCGGTGTCACGGCTGACGCAGGGTTCTAGAATGCAGTGACTTTATTTCTTACTTGAGGAAGACATGAACAAGCTCCTGGCCGCAATCCTCGTCAGCGTGGGCGCCTCCGGCGCGATGGCGCAAGGCGCCGACCTCAAGGTCGCAATCGACCCGACCTACCAGCCCTTCACCTTCAAGACCGCCGACGGCAAGCCGACCGGCTTCGACGTCGACATTGCCAACGCGATCTGCGAGCAGATCAAGCGCAAGTGCGTCTTCGTCGAACAGGTCTGGGACAGCATGATTCCGGGCCTGCAGGCCAAGAAGTACGACGTCATCATCAGCTCGATGTCGATGACCGACGACCGCAAGAAGGTGATCGACTTCTCGGACAAGTACTACAACACCCCGAGCCGGGTCGTGGTCAAGTCCGACGTCAAGGTTGATGACGCGTTCGGCGGCCTCAAGGGCAAGAAGCTCGGCGTGCTCAAGGGCAGCACGCAGGAGAAGTTCGCACTCGGCGAGCTCAAGGCCAAGGGCGCGACCATCGTGCCCTACGAGGCGCAGGACCAGGTCTACCTCGACATCAAGTCGGGCCGTCTCGACGGCACGGTGGCCGACTCGGTCGAGGTCGGTGCCGGCTTCCTGGCCAAGCCCGAAGGCAAGGGTTACGCCTTCGCCGGTCCCTCGCTCGACGCACAGCAGTACTTCAAGTACTTCGGCTCGGGCATGGGCGTGGCGATGCGCAAGGGCGACAAGCTCAAGCAACCGATCAACGACGCGATCAAGACCATCCGCGCCAACGGCAGCTACAAGAAGCTCAACGACAAGTACTTCACTTTCGACGTCTACGGCAAATAAGGCCGGCTGGGCGCGCAGCTGGCGTGCCCGCCTACCCAGCAACCCAACAGGGCGGCAGCTCCCAGACCGGGCTGGCCGCCCCATTCCATTCTTATGACCGGTTACTACCTGACGATTCTGGAGGGTGCGGCGCTGACGGTGGCGGTTTCGCTCGCCTCGCTGCTGGTGGCCATCCTGCTCGGGCTGGCCGGCGCCAGCGCCAAGCTCTCCGGACGCAAGCCGCTGGTGGCGGCCGCCACGCTCTACACCACGCTGGTGCGCGGCGTGCCTGAGCTGGTGCTGATGCTGCTGATCTTCTACGGCGGCACGATCGGGCTCAACGCCCTGATGGAAGCGCTCGGCAGCGAACAGACGATCGACATCGAACCCTTTGCCGCTGGCGTGATCACGATCGGCTTCATCTATGGCGCCTACATGACCGAAACCTTTCGCGGGGCGATACTGGCGGTGCCCAAGGGCCAGATGGAGGCCGCCTGGGCCTTTGGCATGGGGCCGCTGCGCACCTTCTGGCGCATCACGCTGCCGCAGATGATCCGCTACGCCCTGCCCGGCTTCACCAACAACTGGCTGGTGCTGATCAAGGCGACCGCGCTGGTCAGCCTGATCGGGCTGCAGGACATGACTTACCGCGCCAAGCAGGCCAGCGCCGCCACGCGCGAGCCCTTCACCTTCCTGCTGTTCGCCGCCGGGCTGTTCCTGCTCTACACCTGGGTCTCGCTCTGGGTATTGCGCCGGGTCGAGGCGCGCTACAGCCTGGGCACGAAACGGGGGCAGCTGTGAACTGGGAAGTGATATTCGCCCCCGAGACGCTGCAGCTCTATGGCGAGGGCCTGCTGGTCACGCTGCAGCTGCTGCTGGAGCTGCTGGCCATCGGTGCCGTGCTGGCGCTGCTGATGGCGCTGGCCCTGACCAGCCGCCAGGCCTGGCTGCGGCGCCTGGTCGGCGCCTACACCTTCTGCATCCGCGGCACGCCGCTGCTGATCCAGGTCTACCTGATCTACTACGGCCTGGCCCAGGTCGAATGGATCCAGCAGCGCTGGGACGACATCTGGCCCTGGACCTATTTCAAGGAGCCGTTCTTCTGCGCGCTGCTGGCGTTCGCGCTCAACAACGCGGGCTACAGCGCCGAGATGCTGGCGGGCTCGATCCGCGAGACCCCGGCCGGCGAGATCGAGGCCGCGCAGGCGATGGGCATGAGCCGCTGGGCCGTGCTGCGCCGCATCGTGCTGCCCAGCGCGCTGCGCCGCACCCTGCCGGCCTACAGCAACGAGGTCGTCATGATGTTGCACAGCACCAGCCTGGCCAGCACGGTGCCGGCGCTGGTCGACGTGACGGCGGCGGCCGGCCGGATCTACTCGGACTACTACCTGCCGTTCGAGGCCTATCTGGCCGCGGCCGTGATCTACCTCTGCATCAGCTTTGCGCTGGTGGGCCTGTTCAAGCTGGCCGAGGGCCGCTATCTGGCCTATCTGGCGCCGCGCCGGCACTGATTCCAAGACAACGCACATGAACGCACCCGCCTACAAGTTACAGGTCGAGAACCTCCACAAGCGCTACGGCCAGCACGAGGTGCTCAAGGGCGTGTCGCTGGCCGCACGCGCCGGTGACGTGATCAGCATCATCGGCAGCTCGGGATCGGGCAAGAGTACCTTCCTGCGCTGCATCAACCTGCTCGAGAAGCCGCAGCAGGGCCGCATCATCGTCGCGGGCGAGGAGCTGCTGCTCAAGCCCGGCAAGCACAACGGCGAGCTCGAACCGGTCAATCCGGCCCAGCTGCAGCGCCTGCGCACCCGGCTGGCGATGGTGTTCCAGAACTTCAACCTCTGGGCCCACATGACGGTGCTCGAGAACATCATCGAGGCGCCGGTCCATGTGCTGAAAGTGCCGAAGGAGCAGGCCGTTGCCACCGCGCGCAAGTACCTCGAGATCGTGGGCCTGAAGGGGGTCGAGGACCGCTACCCGGCGCACATGAGCGGCGGCCAGCAGCAGCGCGTCGCGATCGCGCGCGCGCTGGCGGTCGAGCCCGAGGTGATGCTGTTCGACGAGCCGACCAGCGCGCTCGACCCCGAGCTGGTCAACGAGGTGCTGCGTGTGATGAAGCTGCTGGCGACCGAGCACCGCACCATGGTGGTGGTCACGCACGAGATGGGCTTCGCGCGCGAAGTCTCGAGCCACCTGATCTTCCTGCACCAGGGCCTGATCGAGGAACAGGGCCATCCGCGCGAGATCCTGGCCAAGCCGAAGAGCGAGCGGCTGACGCAGTTCCTGTCGGGCAACCTCAAGTAGGCGACTCGACGCGGCTCCAGCGGAGCGGCGGATGCTTGCTGCGCCGAGAAGCTCGGCGGCATGTCGTCACGGGAGCACGAGGGCCTCGTCGCTGCGGCTCTGGCCCTGGTTGTCGAGCCAGGACAGCCCGATCCTGTCGCCGGCCCTGGCGCCCTTGAGCTCGAAGCGCAGCAGCGGATTCTTCGCCACCCAGGGCCCCCATTCGGCCGTGAAGACGGTCTGGCCGTTGAGCGTGGCGCGGACTTCGCGCACGAAATGGGCCGGCACCGGCTGGCCGGTCTCGTCCTGGCGCTGGCCGGACTCCATCGGGTGGCTGATCAGCACGCGCACCACGACACGGTCGCCGGCGACCTGGGCGCGGATTCGGATCGGTTCGGGCATGTCGGTCATATTCGATGCGGTGTCCGGATCGCTGGGCGGGCGGCAAGCGGCAATCGCCGTTCAGGCGCCACAAGCACCCTGCGTGACCTGGATCGTCTTGCGGGCGAAGCAGGCCTGGCCGTCCGTCGTGAGCGCGACGGCGTAGACCGCGGACGATTCGACCAGCTTGACGCGCAGGTCGAAGTTGGCCTCCACCTGCGGGCTGGGCCGGAACAGGGCCGCCAGCCCGGTCGGATTCCTTTCCACCAGGATCAGC
>ERZ1034363.761-NODE-761-length-20409-cov-13.882746_pt1 | contig 20409 bp, 16 predicted proteins | sample MGYA00520616_ERZ1034363 | MGnify/ENA primary metagenome ERZ1034363 (study PRJEB33736, sample SAMEA104284506) | Azolla filiculoides | biome: Urban; feature: Water surface; material: Ditch water | place: Netherlands | collected 2015-10-28 | depth 0-0.1 m ... | reverse complement strand
AAATAGGCCAACTATAAAAATATGATAAAAAGTAAGGTGAAAACCTTACTTTTGTCGTTTAAATAAAAGCATAAAAAATGATTCAAGTAGCGCAAATATTATTCATATTATCAGTTTTAGTAATTCTTCACGAATTTGGCCATTATATTACAGCCAAAATGTTTAAAGTACGAGTAGAAAAGTTCTATTTGTTCATGGATGCTGGTTTTTCATTAATCAAAAAGAAAATTGGAGAAACCGAATGGGGAATTGGATGGTTGCCTCTTGGTGGTTATGTAAAACTATCAGGAATGATAGATGAAAGTTTAGATACCGCTCAAATGAGTGAAGAACCTCAGCCTTGGGAATTTCGTTCAAAACCAGCTTGGCAACGTTTAATTATTATGCTTGGTGGAATTATTGTAAATATAATTTTAGCTTGGTTAATCTTCACCATAATGTATGCAACCGTAGGACAAAAATACATTGCGACTGAAAAAATACAAGAAAACGGATTGGCTTTTGGAGAAGTAGGACAATTTGCTGGGTTTAAAAATGGCGACAAAATTTTAGCTGTAGATGGCAATTTTCAGCCAAGTTTTAATAGAATGACATTAGATGTTCTTTTAGGAAACAAAGTTACTTTAGATAGAAATGGGAATAAAGTAGACTTGTTTTTAACAGACGAAATGAAAGGAAAAATAATCAGCGAAGAAGGTAAAGGCTTTTTATCGGCAAGAAGTTTCTTAAATGATGTTTTTGTAGATTCTGTTACTAGTAAATCAACTTTCAATAGATTTGATCAATTTGTTGGAATTGGAAATAAAAAATTCAAATATTTTGACGAGTTCACAGATGAATTAAAAAACAACAAAAACAAAGTTGTAGATATTGTTGTAAAAAGAGACAATAAAGAAGTTTTAATTGCAACTAAAGTAGATAGCGCTGGAAAAGTTGGATTTAATAAATCTGTTTTCATCACTGCTAATTATGATTTTAAAAATGCCAAAGTAAGCGAAATACAAGAAAATTCTGCTGCTGAAAAAGCAGGAATTGAATTTGGTGATATAATTACAGGTGTAAACAGCATTGCAGTAAGCAATGTGAAAGATTTTAAGCAAATTATTAGCAACAAAAAAGGTGAAAAAATAACTATCGAAATCAATAGAAACGGAAGCACAAAAACTTTAAACGCTACAATTTCAAAGAAAGGAAAATTAGGAATTGATTTTGATGATAAAACCTCTGAGAAATTATATACTAAAGTCAACGATTTATCATTTGCCCAAGCCATACCTGCCGCAGTTAAAGAATCATGGGCATTGTTGGTCTATAATGTAAAACAATTCAAATTAATTTTAAAACCATCAACTAAGGCTTATACTAAAGTACAAAGCCCAATTGGAATCGCACGTCGCCTACCAGACGAATGGAATTGGGAATTTATTTGGAATTTTACAGCATTATTCTCAATTGGATTAGCATTTATGAACTTACTGCCTATTCCAGGATTAGATGGTGGCCATGCTTTATTTACTATTGCAGAAATGATAACTGGAAGAAAATTATCGGATAAAGCAATGGGATATGTACAAACTGGCGGAATGATTATCTTGTTGAGTTTAATGGCTTTAACTTTTGGAAAAGATATTTACCAATTAATTATCGATAAAGTTTTGTAATTTTTACAAAAAATAATTTGCGTTAATAAAAAATCAGTTTATATTTGCACTCGCTAAAAAGATAAACACTTTCCTCCTTAGCTCAGTTGGTTAGAGCATCTGACTGTTAATCAGAGGGTCCTTGGTTCGAGCCCAAGAGGGGGAGCAAAAAAGTCTTACAGAAATGTAGGACTTTTTTATTTATTATCGATTCAACCAAAAAATACTTCCCGTTAAAACTGTTGCAAATCCTACCCAAACCAAGTAAGGAATTAGTAGATAAGCCGCTTTTTTGTCGATTTGTTTGAAAACAAAATAAGTTTCATAAATCATTAACCAAAGTAGAATAATTTCAACAAAGGCTAATAAAAAATTATGCAATCCAAAGAAAATGTATGACCAAAGTGCATTTAATACCAATTGGATAATAAAGAAAAGCATCCCTTTTTTTACCAGAGGCATTTTTGTTGCCATTTGATTCCAAATTAAACCACCAGAAATTCCCATTAACACAAAAAGCAAAGTCCATACTGGAGCAAAAACCCAATTTGGCGGATTGAAAAATGGTTTTTTAATCAAAGGATACCATGATTCTACGCTTGCTTGAGTAACTTTACTAGACAAATAACCAACCGCCAAACAAACGATTACTAAGTTTATAATTCTTAAATATTTTGTCATCATTTCAATTTTATAAGCAAATTAACGAAATATCAAGGGAACAAATCAATCTAAATCGGTATTTTTGTCAAAATTTTAAGCTATGCTTACTGAAAAAGATTTTATAACAACATCATATAAATCCATTGATGCGGCAAGTTTCGAATGGAGCGCGCCTAGTAATATTGCCTTAGTAAAATATTGGGGCAAGAAAGAAAATCAAATTCCAGCGAACCCATCGATAAGTTTTACATTAAACAATTGTAAAACAATAACTAAATTGGATGTGATTAAAAAATCAGAAACCAATAGTTTTTCATTCGATTTGCTTTTTGAAGGAAAACCAAAAGAAGATTTCAAACCAAAAATTCAAAAATTCTTCGAAAGAATCGAAAAATATTGTCCATTTTTAAAAGAATATCATTTTAAAATCGATACCCAAAACACTTTTCCTCATAGTTCTGGAATCGCTTCTTCTGCATCTGGAATGGCAGCTTTAGCAATGAATATTATGAGTCTGGAAAAGGCTATTAATCCAACTATTTCTGACGAATATTTCTATTCAAAAGCATCATTTTTAGCAAGATTAGGAAGCGGAAGTGCTTGTAGAAGCATCAAAGGTGAAGTAGTAGTTTGGGGCAATCATGCTGAAATTAACGGAAGTTCGGATTTGTTTGGAGTGGAATTTTCTGAAATTCATCCCAACTTCAAAAACTATCAAGACACAATTTTATTAGTAGATAAAGGCGAAAAACAAGTTTCGAGTACGGTTGGGCACGATTTAATGCACAATCATCCATATGCAGAAAGACGTTTTGCTCAAGCACACGAAAATTTATCCAAAATGAAAGCGATTTTAACTTCTGGAAATACAGCAGAATTCATTAAAATTGTAGAAAGCGAGGCTTTAACTTTACATGCAATGATGATGACTTCGATGCCCTATTTTATTTTGATGAAACCAAACACTTTGGAAATCATTAATAAAATTTGGAAATTTAGAAATGAAACACAAATTCCAGTTTGTTTTACATTAGACGCTGGAGCAAATGTACACATTTTGTATCCCGAAAACGTTAGCGTAAAAGTTTTGCAATTCATTCAAGATGAATTAGTTGATTATTGTCAAAATGGTCAGTATATTTGTGATCAAATTGGGAATGGTGCAAAATCAAATTAATTTTGTACATTTACTCATTGTTTACTGAAAAAGAAAACTGAAATTTATGAAAGGACCACTTTTTTACTCAAAAATATTACTTTTCGGAGAATATGGAATTATCCAAGATTCGAAAGGACTTTCAATTCCTTATAATTTCTACAATGGTGCTTTAAAGAAAGATGAAAATCCTTCGGAAAACGCAATTAAATCAAACGAAAGTTTAAAAAAATTCGTTGTTTACTTAGAACAATTACAAGCGGAACAACCTGAACTAGTGACTTTCAACTTAGAAGTTTTAAAACAAGATGTAAACAGTGGAATGTATTTTGATTCCAGCATTCCGCAAGGATATGGTGTAGGAAGCAGCGGTGCTTTAGTCGCTGCGATTTACGATAAATATGCTAATAATAAAATCACGGTTTTAGAAAATTTAACGCGTGAAAAATTATTGCAATTAAAAACGATTTTTTCTCAAATGGAATCGTTTTTCCACGGAAAAAGTTCTGGTTTAGATCCGTTGAATAGTTATTTAAGTATTCCTATTTTAATCAATTCAAAAGATAATATTGAACCTACCGGAATTCCAAGTCAAAGCACACAAGGAAAAGGTGCTGTTTTCTTAATCGATTCAGGAATTGTAGGCGAAACAGCTCCAATGGTTTCTATTTTTATGGAAAACTTAAAAGATAACGGTTTCCGAAACATGTTAAAATCACAATTCATAAAATATACCGATGCTTGTGTGGAAAACTTCTTGCACGGCGATGTAAAATCGTTGTTAGAAAACACCAAACAGTTGTCAAAAGTAGTTTTGAATAACTTTAAACCGATGATTCCAGAGCAATTTCACCAAGTGTGGCAAAAAGGAATCGATACCAACGATTACTACTTAAAACTATGTGGTTCTGGAGGTGGCGGTTATATTTTAGGATTCACTCAAGATTTAGATAAAGCAAAAGAATCATTGAAAGACTATAAATTAGAAGTAGTTTATAATTTTTAAAATAGGCGAAAGGGATTAGGCAAAAGGGATTAGATTTGAGTATAAAATTCAACATTATTACCCTTCACCCTTCACCCATTACCTTTAACCTAAAAGAAATGCTCACTCGTAAATCCAAATTAACGCTTAAAAAAATCGCAAGCTTCTTCTCTGTAATTAGAGGATATAATATTTGGGTTGTGGCATTAGCACAGTATCTTTCTGCTATTTTTATTTTGGCACCTGAAAAAAGAGCTTTAGCCATTATTCTCGATTGGCGTTTGTTTTTGATTGTTATTGCTTCTACCCTAACCATTGCTTCGGGTTATATCATCAATAATTTTTACGATGCGAAAAAGGATTTAATCAATCGCCCAAAAAAAGCCATGATTGACCGTTTGGTAAGTCAAGAAACAAAGTTAAAGGTGTATTTTGGAATTAATTTCATTGTCGCTTTGCTAATGTTTTTCATTTCTTGGCGTGCGGTTTTGTTTTTTTCGACTTACATTTTTTTAATTTGGTTTTATTCACACAAACTAAAAAAGATGTTTTTGATTGGTAATATTACTGCAGCGGTATTAGCAGTTTTGCCTTTCTTTGGAATTTTAATGTATTATAAAAATTTTTATGCTGTTATTTTTGCACATGCAATCTTCTTGCTTTTATTAATTTTAATTAGGGAAATAATTAAAGATTTAGAAAATATTGAAGGAGATTTAATTGCAGATTACAAAACTATTCCTGTTGTTTTTGGAGAAAAAACCGCTAAGGCAGTAATTTCAATATTAACTTCTTTAACTTTAATTCCAGTATATTTTTTAGTTGAAATATATAACGTGGGTTACATGGACATCTATTTTTATTTGAGTTTAATAGGGTTGTTATTTTTTGCCATGCTGTTATGGAAAGCAACTACTAAAACCGAATATTTAAAACTCCATTTTTTACTAAAATTTATTATTGTATCGGGTGTTTTTTGTATAGTTTTAATCGAACCTTCTGTTTTAATTCACGGCAAAAAATTGATTTCAACATATTAGTTATATCTTTGCAAAAATTTGTTTACAATTATGTCACGTCATCAAGATAACGATAAAAGTCGTCCAGGTTCTGCAAGACAAGGAGGCTACAAGAAAGCTAGTAATTCTAGAGGAAATGCGCCTATACGAAAAGCGCCTTCAAAGTTTACTACAAAACCTGAGACCGCAAAAGAAGCGCCAAAGGCTCCAAAAAAACCTTCAAATCCAGATGAAATCCGTTTAAATCGATACATTTCTAATTCAGGAATGTGTAGTCGAAGAGACGCTGATATTTACATTCAAAGTGGAAATGTAAAAGTAAACGGTGAAGTAATTACCGAAATGGGTTACAAAGTAAAATTAACCGATTCAGTTCAGTTCGATGGTGTAAACATAACGCCAGAAAAGAAAGAATATATTTTACTAAACAAACCTAAAAACTTTTCTACGACTGGAGATGACGCAGCTGGTTCTGCAAATGTTTTGGATTTAGTACGAAATGCAACAAAAGCTAATTTGATGCCTGTAGGAAGAATGGACAAAACAACAACAGGTTTATTATTGTTTACAAATGACACTGAAATCGTTCAAAAATTCACGGTTCCAAATCAACGTTCGTCGAAAGTATACCAAGTTTCGTTAGATAAAAATTTGAAATTCGAAGATTTAGAACGTATTCAAAAAGGATTAACGATTGATGAACACAGAGTTTACGTGGAAGAAATCACTTACATCGAAGATCAGCCAAAAAGTGAAATTGGTTTGAAAATGAAAACTTCAAACGTAAAAATCGTGCGTAGAATTTTCGAACATTTAAAATATGATGTTTTAAAAGTGGACCGCGTAACTTTCGCCGGTTTAACTAAGAAAAATTTACCAAGAGGCGATTGGAGATTCTTAACCGAACAAGAAATCATAAACCTTAAAAATGCTTAAACGTATTTTTTAAAACATATTGGCACATTGAATTATATTCTTTGTGCCTTTTTTTATTTAATAATCTTTGCGAACTTTGCGAAAACTTAGCGCTTTTAGCAATTAAATCTATACTTTATGCCAAATCAACTACAACAAATCGCCATTAAATGGTTTGATGCTTTCAATACCAAAAACTTAGAAAAATTACTAGCATTATACGACGACGAAGCTCAACATTTCAGCCCGAAATTAAAAATTCGTAAACCCGAAACCAACGGATTAATCATTGGAAAAGAAGCGATGCGCGTGTGGTGGCAAGATGCTTTTGATAGATTACCAACTTTACACTACAAAGTAACCTCATTAACCGCGAACACCGACCGAGTTTTCATGGAATACACACGTCAAGTAACAGGTGAAGCCGATATGTTAGTAGCCGAAGTTTTAGAAATTAAAGACGGAAAGATTGTGTTTTCAAGGGTGTATCATGGGTAAATGATTATCCTTCAAAAACATAATCCGCATACACCTGCTCAATCTCAGTAAATACATCCAATAATTGATTAATACCATCAGTAGTAACCAATTTTTGTTTGTATTCTTTAAAACCGTGAATGCCTTTGAAATAATTAGTATAATGACGACGCATTTCGTTGATGCCTAAACGTTCGCCTTTCCATTCAATGCTCCAAATTAAGTGGTTTCTTGCGGCTTCAATTCGGTCGTTCATACTTGGTGGCGCTAATTTTTCTCCTGTTGCGAAATAATGTTTAATTTCATTAAAAATCCACGGATAACCAATCGCAGCACGACCAATCATCATACCATCTAAACCGTATTTGTTTTTGTATTCCAATGCTTTTTCAGGAGAATCAATATCGCCATTTCCAAAAATAGGCATTGTAATTCTAGGATTTTCCTTAATTCTTTGAATATGACTCCAGTCAGAATGTCCTTTATACATCTGTGCTCGCGTTCTAGCATGAACCGTTAAAGCTTGTACGCCTATATCTTGCAAACGCTCAGCAACTTCATCAATATTAATTGAACTTTCATCCCAACCCAAGCGCGTTTTTACCGTAACCGGCAAACTCGTTCCTTTGATAACGGCTTTTGTTAAACGCACCATTAAATCCACATCTTTTAAAACGCCTGCTCCAGCACCTTTACAAACGACTTTTTTTACAGGGCAGCCAAAATTAATATCCACCAAATCAGGTTGGACGGTGTCTACAATTTTAGCACTCATTTCCATAGCTTCTTCATCACCACCAAAAATCTGAATTCCTACTGGACGTTCGTAATCAAAAATATCTAGTTTTTGCTTGCTTTTCATAGCATCACGAATCAATCCTTCCGAAGAAATAAATTCAGAGTACATTAAATCAGCTCCATGTAATTTACATAAACGACGAAATGGTGGATCGCTCACATCTTCCATTGGGGCTAATAATAAAGGGAAATCGGGCAGTATGATGTTACCAATTTTAGGCATGGTGCTTCAATTTTTTGCAAAGATAGGAATTTTTTAAATCGAATGGGTTTCCAAAGATTCTTGGGTTTAAAATCCAAAACTTTAGCTTATATTTGCAGATTAAACGCACAAGAGTTTTGAGGATGAAAATGGCTCTTGTACCTGAACTTTACATTGAAAGATGAAACACATTAGAAATTTCTGCATTATTGCACACATTGACCACGGAAAAAGTACGTTAGCGGACCGTTTATTAGGTGCTACGCAAACCGTTACAGCTCGTGAAGAAAAAGCTCAGTTATTAGATAACATGGACTTAGAACGCGAACGTGGTATTACCATAAAAAGTCACGCCATTCAAATGGAATATACCTACAAAGGGGAACAATACATTTTGAATTTGATTGATACGCCAGGTCACGTGGATTTCTCATACGAAGTTTCTCGTTCAATTGCCGCTTGTGAAGGGGCTTTGTTGATTGTAGATGCGGCGCAAAGTATTCAGGCACAAACGATTTCGAATTTATATTTGGCTTTAGAAAACGACTTGGAAATTATCCCAGTTTTAAATAAAGTAGACTTGCCTAGTGCCAATCCTGAAGAAGTTAGTGATGATATTATCGATTTATTAGGATGTAAATTAGAGGATATTATTCACGCATCTGGAAAAACAGGTTTTGGTGTTGAAAATATTTTGGCAGCTATTATTGAGAAAATTCCAGCTCCAAAAGGAGATCCAAACGAACCGCTTCAAGCGTTGATTTTTGATTCACATTACAATCCATTTAGAGGAATTGAAGTTATTTTTCGTGTTCTTAATGGAGAAATCAAAAAGGGTCAGAAAATTAAATTCATGGCGACTGGAAACGAATATTATGCAGACGAAGTTGGGACATTGAAATTAAATCAAGTTCCAAAAAGCATAATTTCTACCGGAGATGTTGGTTACTTAGTTTCAGGAATTAAAGAAGCTAAAGAAGTAAAAGTTGGTGATACAATTACAGATGCAAAAGAGCCAACTCAAAATGCGATTTTAGGATTTGAAGATGTAAAACCAATGGTTTTCGCTGGAATTTATCCTGTAGATACAGAAGATTACGAAGACTTACGCGCTTCGATGGAAAAATTACAATTGAACGATGCTTCGTTGGTATTTGCCGCAGAAAGTTCAGCTGCGTTAGGATTTGGTTTCCGATGTGGATTCTTAGGAATGTTGCACATGGAAATTATCCAAGAACGTTTAGAGCGTGAGTTCGATATGACGGTTATAACAACGGTTCCTAACGTTTCGTATCATGCTTACACTAAAAAAGAACCTAACACTATCTTAATTGTAAACAATCCATCGGATTTACCTGAACCTTCAAAATTAGACAGAGTAGAAGAACCGTATATCAAGGCAACCATCATCACAAAATCAGATTTCGTAGGAAATGTAATGAGTTTGTGTATTGAAAAACGTGGTTTAATTACTAATCAAACCTATTTAACAACAGAACGTGTAGAATTGAATTTCGATATGCCATTAGCGGAAATCGTATTCGATTTTTATGATAGATTAAAAACAGTTTCTAAAGGATATGCTTCTTTTGATTATCATCCAATAGGAATGCGCGAATCAAAATTAGTTCGTTTAGATGTATTATTAAATGCACAACCAGTAGATGCGCTTTCGGCTTTAATTCATGAAAGTAACGCGTACAACATTGGTAAAAAAATGTGTGAGAAGCTAAAAGAATTAATCCCAAGACAACAGTTTGATATTCCAATTCAGGCGGCTATTGGAGCAAAAGTTATCGCTCGTGAAACCATAAAAGCATTGAGAAAAGACGTTACTGCAAAATGTTATGGTGGAGATATTTCACGTAAACGTAAACTTCTTGAAAAACAGAAAAAAGGTAAAAAACGTATGCGTCAAGTAGGAAATGTCGAAATTCCTCAAGAAGCATTTATGGCTGTATTAAAATTGAATGATTAACAAATAATTAAAAAATTGTGAAAAAGTTTGAATAATTATTAATGTTTGAACTTTTTCATAATTATAATAAATATCATTTTTATTTTTTCCCTATATTTATATCAATGATTTTAATCCCAAACAAAATCTTGAAAAAAATAACCTATATATTCGCCATTTTATTTTCAACAAGTTTGTTTTCTCAAACAATAACCGTTGACAATACAACTAATTCGCCAGCTCAATTAGTTGATTTATTACTTGGAAATTCTTGTGTAGAAGTTTCAAACATCTCTATTTCTTCAGCGCAATCGGTTGCTTATTTTAATAGAAATGCTTCTTCATTTCCAATAAATGAAGGAATTATTATTCGAAATGGAGCAGCAATAAATACGCAAGGACAATATTTAAACACTAATTTAAGCACACAAATTAATACAAATAGTGATGTTTATTTACAAAATTTAAGTAATTCAAGCGGTCAAACAGCGGCAATTACTGATGTAGCGTTTTTAGAATTTGATTTTATACCGCTTTCGAATACATTTAATTTTAATTTCCTTTTTGCGTCTAACGAATATGGTGAATATCAATGTGAATTTAGCGATGTTTTTGCATTTGTTTTAACAAATTTAAGCACTGGTGTATCTACAAATTTAGCTGTAATTCCAGGCACTAGTACACCTGTAACAGTAAAAGATATTAGAAATTCTATTTACAATTTTCCAGGTGAAACTTGTGCGTCTTCCAATGCGTCATTTTTTGATGTATACAATGTAATTAATCCATCAGCATCAACATTGAACATGCGTGGCCATACAGTTCTAATGAATGCAGCATCTGCAGTTATTCCAAATACTCCTTATAAAATTAGATTAGTCATTGGTGATTATAATGACTCAAGCTATGATTCTGCTGTTTTTTTAGCTGCAGGAAGTTTTACAACAACTTTAGATATGGGTCCCGATCAAATTATTTGTACAGGAGATGAATATCTATTAGACACAGGTTTAGACACTACTTACACTTATACTTGGTTTGAAAATGGAAATCCAATTCCAGGTGAAACCAATTCTTCTTACACGGTAACACATGCTGGAACATATACTGTTGAAGCAGTGAAAGGCTCTTGTTTAATAACGGACACGGTTGTATTTACTGACTTAGCTGTAATAGCACCACAAAACTTACAAACTTGTAACACTGGTGCTGCTACGTATTCATTTAATTTAACCACAAATAATGAAGTTTCTTTAGGATTAAACCCTGCAATTTATGATGTTCTATATTATGAAACACCTGCAGATATTGTGGCAAACAATCCAATACCAAATGCTAGTTTAAGCACTTATCCTAGCTCAGGTGGACAGACCATTTTGATAAAAATATTAAACACCTTAACAGGAAATTTCTGTGATGCAGTTTATCCGTTTAATTTAATTGTTACAAATGCAGTTATAGCTACACAACCTAACAACATTCAACTGTGTGAAGGTGTTGGCAGTACTAATTACACATTTACAACGCTTTTAGATGCAGAAGTATTAAATGGACAATCGGCAGCTAATTATACTATTTCATACTATAACACTGTAGCCGAAGCTACTACTGGAATAGGAGCAATAACCTCTATTTCAATACTTAATGGAACTACAACTGTAACTATAGGTATTAGAATGCAAGATAATTCAAATCCAAATTGTTTTGATGTTACCTCAGTTACTCTAATTGTAAACCCTTTACCTACAGTGGATGACATTCCAGATCCAACAGAATGTCATGATTTTACCTTGCCAGTTATCACCAATGGGAATTATTTCACTGGTCCTGGTGGAACTGGAACGCCGTTAAATGCGGGAGACATAATTGACAATGGCGGAACATATTATATCTTTATTGGTCCTGATGCTAATGGATGTACTAATGAATCAACATTTAATTTAACATTAATCGATGAGTATGTTCCTCAATTAGATCATTGTGGGGTGTTTACTATTCCAACTCCACCTGAAAATATAGGCGATTTTTATACCGCACCTGGAGGCCCTTCAGGAACTGGGGTTCTGCTTCCAGAAGGAACACAATTTACAAATACTACACAAGTAAGCACTTCAATGACAATTTATTATTATGCTGAAGTTAATGGTATTTTTTGTAGAGATGACCAATTCATAATCAACATTCACCCAATACCTTTAGCAGATTCACCTTCAGATGTAACAGCTTGTGATTCGTATGTATTACCTCCTTTAACTAATGGTTCATATTTTCTTTTTTCTGGAGGAATTGGTGCATTAAATCCTGGAGATGTAATTAGTGTTAATGGTCCAAATTTCCCTGGAACATATTATGTTTTTTCTTCAAATGCTAATTGTTCAATAGAAAACACATTTGACATAAATTTAGTTGACACCTCTCAATTCACCGCTGTTTCAGCTTGTGGAAGTTACACATTGCCTTCAGTTGCTTTTGGCGGATATTATACAGCGCCAATGGGTGGAGGAACCCATATAACAGATTTTACAATTACCTCTTCACAAACTGTATACTATTTTACAAACACATCGGTGCTTCCGAATTGTACTGACAATTTAAATTATAACATAACTATTTATACAAGACCAGCAGTTGATGTAATACCAAGCGGAACACATTGTGGAGAATTTGTATTACCTACTCTAGCTAACGGCACTTATTATACTTTATCTGGTGGACCTACAATTATTGGGCAACAGCAATTACATGCAGGAAATATTATTGATTTATCAGGCGCTCATTTAGCACCAGGAACATATTATATCTATAATGGCCCGGATGCAAATGGTTGTGCTAACGAATCGAGTTTTACTATTTCATTAAACCCTTTTCCACCTGTTGATGGCGTTTTAAGCGAGACTAAATGTCAACCTTATTCAATACCTGCACCAACATTTGGAACTATTTATACCGAATCTGGCGGCCCTTCTGGAACAGGAGTTGTTGTTTCTCCTACAGATGTATTTAATTACACACACACATTTTATATTTACAATGTTGACCCAACTACTCTTTGTGTAAGAGATTTACCTTTCACAATGACATATAACGGCATCAATTTACCCGATTATCAAAATATTAATGTTTGCGAGAATGATAATTTTCAATTACCGGCACTAACACATATAGCTCCAACTCCTTTTAATTATTCAATTGGTTATTTTTATGACCCAAATGGTATTAATCCTATACCAAATGGAACAATTTTCAATACTCCAAACACAACTACAACTATTTATGTATACGCCGTAAATGGGGATAGAATTATTTGTACTCAAGAAGATAGTTTTGATATTATAGTTTCAGAAACGCCAAATTTAGCTGCTTTAGGATTGGTTTTCGATAATGAAGAATGTGGAAACTATGTTTTACCAGCATTACCAACTGTACCATATAACATTAATTATTATTCACAACCAGGAGGAAATACTGCTGATTTAATTACGAATTTAAACATTTCAACACCAGGAACATATACGTATTATGTATATGCTTCAGCAACAGGAAATCCAAATTGTAATGATGAAATTGCATTTACTTTTACAGTACATCCACTGTTAGACATCACATTACAAGGAGGAATTATCTGTGTAGATGCTATAACAGGAACAGTATATAGAAACTTTACCATTCATTCTGGACTAAATCCAGCTTTCTTTACGGTAAATTGGTACTTGAATGGCACACTTATGGGAACTGGACCAAATTATACAGCTACTCAAGCTGGAACATATGATGTTGAGTTTATAAAACTTACTCCAGACGTTGGTTCTGCTTGTAATTACAATAATACAACCGTTACAATTACTCAATCAGGACCTGCGGTTGCTGATTTTGATGTGAGTTCTGCTTTTGAAAACAATACATTTATTACAGTAAATATTACAGGAGGTTATGGTGATTACTTGTATCAATTAGAATATCCAAATGGAAATTTAAGCGCAATACAATCTAGCAATGTTTTTTCTGATTTAGAAACGGGTGAATATTTTGTTAATATAATTGATATTTTAGGTAATTGCTCTCCGACCCGCATTGGACCAATTTATATTATTAATTATCCAAATTATTTCACACCAAATGGTGATGGAATTAATGACAATTGGAATATTTGGGATTTAAGCCAACAACCGAATGCCGTTATTTCAATTTTTGATCGATACGGGAAATTTTTAAAACAATTATCTCCCGCAAGTTTTGGTTGGGATGGAACTTATAATGGTGAAAAATTACCATCAACAGATTATTGGTTTACCGTAGAATATTTATCGCAAACATCTCAAACAAAACAGATATTTAAGGCTCATTTTTCGTTAAAGCGATAATTCAAAGTTATTAACATTAACAATTGTATTATTTACTTTTTGGCAAAAGAAAAGTAATTTTACAAGATGTATGCACTAGTAGATTGTAATAATTTTTATGTTTCTTGTGAGCGTGTTTTTCAGCCTCAATATAACAACAAACCAGTCGTAGTATTGTCTAATAATGACGGTTGTGTTATATCTCGAAGTAGTGAAGCTAAAGCGCTCGGAATTCCTATGGGAATACCTGAATTTAAAATTAAAGAATTCATCCAACAGCAAAATATAAAAGTTTTTTCATCAAATTATGTACTCTATGGCGATTTAAGTCAAAGAGTTATGAAAATTTTAGAAAATTTCACGCCTAATGTCGAAATGTATAGCATTGATGAAGCTTTTTTAAATTTTGATGGACAACAAATTGCAGATTATCATTCTCTTGGATTAGATATTCAGCAACGAATATCAAAATGGCTAAGTATTCCTACAGGAATTGGATTTGCTCCAACAAAGGCTTTAGCTAAATTAGCAAATCGCATTGCTAAAAAATTCCCAGAACGCACCAATGGCGTTTATGTTATCGATACTGAAGAAAAACGTATTAAGGCTTTGAAATGGACAAAAATTGCAGACGTATGGGGAATCGGTTATCGATTAACAAAAAAAATGCAACGTAAAAATATTTTAACGGCTTATGATTTTACCTTACCACACAACGAACCGTTTATTAAAAAAGAAATGGGAGTTGTAGGTATTCGCTTGAAATATGAATTGGAAGGAAAATCAATTTTAGAGATAAACGAACCCAAAACAAAAAGAACAATCGCTATTACTAGAAGTTTTGAGCACGATATAAACGATTATAATGAATTAAAAGAACGAATAGCTACATTTGCGTCTATTTGCTCCGAAAAACTTCGTAAACAAAATTCATGTTGCTATGGCGTGATCTTGTATTTGCAAAAAAATAAATTTAAAACGACTGATTCTCGATATAGCTTTTATCGCTTAAAGACGCTTCCTTTTCCAAGTAACACAGCTTTTTCGATAAGCAATATTGCAATAGAAATGTTAAACGAAATTTATCAAGAAAAAACCTCATATAAAAAGGCAGGTGTTATAGTAACAGAGATTATTCCATCAAATCAAAAGCAATTTCATTTATTTGATGATGAAAATCCAAAGTATCAGAAAATAATGCAAGTAATGGATGACTACCATAAAAGAATTGGAGAACGAAAAATTCGCTTAGGTAATCAAGACTTGCAACGTACATGGAAAATGAAACAACATCATTTATCTAATAAATATACGACTAATTTTAAAGAAATATTAGAAATAAAATGTCATTAAATACAAAGCTAAATATTTTCATCCCCGATGATGCTTTTTCTGAAGAGCAACAATTTATAAGCAGCGGGATTAAAGCAGGTTTTCCATCACCAGCAGCGGATTTTGAGGAAAATAAAATAAGTTTGGACAAAACTTTAGTAAAAAATGCAGAAGCAACATTTTATGCAAAAGCTTCAGGAAATTCAATGACAGGCGCAGGTATTGATGACGGCGATATTCTAGTCATAGATAGAAGTCTAGAGCCTACAAACAATAAAATAGCTGTTTGTTTAATAGATGGCGAGTTTACGGTTAAACGGATTAAGATAGAAGAAGATCATCTTTTTTTAATTCCAGAGAATTCAAATTACGAACCTATAAAAATCGATTTACACAACGATTTTGTTGTTTGGGGAATAGTAACATATGTTATTAAAAAGGTATAAAAAAAAGAGCTGATTAAATCAGCTCTTTTTTTTATACCTTTTTAACTTTTGTTAAAATTTTGCTCTATTATCTTTTATATCTGCTTTGTCTTTAATTGCTGTATAAGCTTTAGACATTGCATAAGATTGATTTTGAGTTCTATCTTGATTGATATAAGTGGTATAATTTGAAATTGCAGGAGCTTTAGTTAGCTTTTTAGCTCTAATAATAAACATTCCACTTGTACCTTCAATAATATCAGAAGTTTTTCCAGAAGCTAAACCAAATGCTTTTCCAACAACTTTAGATTCCATTCCTACATTTGGAATTATAGGATTTTTGATAGAAACACCAGTAGCCGTTAAAACAGATGCACCTGAAGATTTTGAAACAGCCTCTAATGAAGTTCCACTCATTTTTTTCTTAATAATTTCAGCCTTTTTCTGATTTTTTAAGATTGGCTCAACAGATTGTTTTGCAACATCAATAGGTAATAAACCAGTATCATTGATATCTTTTAATTTTGCAATTACAAATCCTTGTGGCGCTTCAAAACGTTTTACATTTCCAACTTCTGTTTCTTCATTAAAACTCCAACGCACCATTTCTCTTTGAGCTCCTAAACCTTGTATATATTCATCATATGCTTTAATGTTTGTTGCAGGTGTGACAATTAGTCCTGCTTTTTTAGCAACAGCTTCAAAATCTTTATTTTCAGTAGCACTTGATTCTAACTGGCTTGCTTTAGTGTATGCCGCATCTATAGTAGCATCAGAAGCTTGTATTTTTTGAGCTATAGTTCCTAGCAAAACGGCATCATTTTTACCCGAAACCTTCATTACGTGGAAACCAAATTCTGTTTCAACTACTCCCATTGTTCCAACAGGATTATTAAAAACAAAATCATTAAATTTTGGTGTCATTTGACCCGGAGCAATATTATCATATTCTCCACCATTGCTTTTAGAACCTGGATCATCTGAATTAGCCATTGCTAACATTGCAAAATTAGTTGGATTTGCTTTTACTTGCGTTAATAAATCGTTTGCTAATTTTTGAGCTTCTTCTTTTGTTCTTGTAGCACTTGATCTTTCTGCTCCTTTATATGCGATTAATATATGACTAGCTTTTGCACTTGCATTTGGTTTTCTTCCAATCATTCTTGAAACACATTGGTGCCCGTTATGAACATAAGGTCCAAAAACAGCGCCTGCTGGCAAATTAAATAATTGCTCTTGAAATTCAATTGGTAAATCTTTCTTTGCTAAATAAGTAGAATCAAACTTAATATCAGAATTTGCATTTACAAATTCTCCAACATTTGATACCGCTCTAAAACCAGGTAAAGTGTCATTAGATTTTGTTTGCTCGTTGTAAACAACTTTTCCATTCAAAACATTATTTATAGAAGTCAACATTGCCGCCTCATCTTCTTTTGACGGTTTGTTTTCAACTAAAATAAAATCGATACTTCTTGTGTTATCAGATTTGTATTTTTTAGCATTTTTTTTCATGTACTCTAAAATTTCATCATCTGAAACTTTAACTTGATCATCGTTTACAGTAGAATATGCTACAGTTACATAATCAAAATCAGCTTTGTCTGCTTCCATTTGGTATGCAAATTTACCTTCCGCCTTTGTTGTAACAACACCTGATTTAATCATTGTGTTGTACATTTGTTCAACAGCATATTTTTCGATGTTTTTTTCAAACTCTTTCCATTGCAACCATTGTTCTTGGTTAGGGGCATTTTTTAAAGACTTGATATATTCTTTAAATTTATTTTCGTCAAACTGACCTGCTGCATTCAAAAACTGTTGATTTTGAGCAAAATTTGGATTTTGTTTGATAACGTTAATTAATTGTTCGTCACCAATTTTAAGTCCTAATTTTTCAAACTCTTCTCCAAGAATTATGCTTCTTACATTTTGTTCCCAAGCACTATTAATTGCTTGAGTGTTAGTCATACCTTGACCTTGTTTTTCAATCATTGCAACTTGTTGCATAAATTCTTGCCCAGAAATATCTGTTCCATTTACTGAACCAATATTATTTGCGCTATTTCCAAATGTTCCACTTTGAATTACATCTGCTAATACAAATGAAAATAATGCTAATGCAATAATTACAATTAGGAAGAATGAACGTTGTCTAATTTTAGATAAAACTGCCATTTTTATTTGTGTTTAATTTTTTTCAGAGGGCGAAAATACAATTATCTATTTAATAATAAAATAGAAAAGATATATTTTCATAGATTTTTTTAAAGTTTTTGGTCTTCTCTTTGGTTTTAGATTTTAATTGTATTAATCTAATCCTCAATAATTATTTTTTATTTTGATACTTGTTGTAAAAATGTCTTCTAAAAAAAAACATTCCTAATGATACGGCTGCAATTAAAATACTTAAGAAATAGCTTTCACCATTATTGTATTTAGCAAATGCATCGTAAGCAAAAAAAGCAGCAAATGCTAAGTAAAAATATTGTACAATTTTCAAATAATTCATTATAATATTTTTTTAAAAGATTGTTTATAAATAATAATTAATCAAGTGTATTAACTTCTCCGTTGCTTTTTTGCATGTTGAAAATTTTAAAATCCTTGCTAAAGTCAACTCCCGGACCTTCAAGATAACCACCGGCTTCATCTGTATATTTGAATAATTTTTCAGTAAAAAACCATTCGTTTTTTTGATCAAAATAAAGTTGAGAAGTTTCTAATTTTTTTCCATCATGCGAGGTAATAATTACATTTCCTTGCAAATCTATAATTTCAGTTTTCTTGTAAGAAATTGCATAATCCGCAACCACAGTGCTTTTATTTCCTTTTTCATCCATTAATGTAAGGTGTATTCCTTTTGGAAATTCTGTAAATGCATTTTGAATATTGCTATAATCGAGCATTTTAGGACTCTTCAAAATGGACTTTATCTTTCCCGAATCAGTATATTTCAAATTTATAGAATCTGCTTCACCTGTTGGAATAAAAGAAGTTTCGCTAAGTTTTTGGACTTTTTTCAAATCACTTTCACATGAAAAAAGTACAATTACACAAAACAGTATAATTGCACTTTTAAATATTTTAATAAAGCTAAACGAAAAAGTCATATCCAGCTCGAATAAATTAGATTTAGTCAATTTTTCTTTTCTTGAACCAAATATCACTTAAAGAAAGACCAACACTTACATTGAAATAATTTTCTTCAATTAAATTGTTCGTAGTGGTTCCTTTTTTTCCAAATTCAAATCCTAAATTAATATTTGAAATTCCTAATGGCAATCCAAAACCAAAATTCACACCATAATCCTTAATACTTTCGTTGTTTATAACTAAACCTGTGTTTTCGTGTCTAAAACCAGCTCTATAAACTACTCTATTCCAATATCCATTGTAAGAATCATATTTTGGTATGTAATAACCTCCAATTGAAATTTTTGTAGAATTTTCAAACGTAGCACCAGTAATGTCATCAAAACGATTACCTAATTTGCTTGTGTTTTGAAATGTTATTTCAGAGCCTATTAACCATTTTTTTGCTTGACCAATTCCTGCTCCAAAAGAAAATTTACTTGGAAGTTTTAATTTTGTATCTTGAACATTGATGTCAACTGCATTTTCAGTATCTACAAATTCAGACCCGCTTGTGGTAAAAATAATATTCGCAATATTTCTAGCGTTTTTAGATGTTAAATCGCTCTCAGGACTATATGTTACACTAGAAAACAAGTCTAACTTTTGAGAAATTTTACAATTATACAACAAGCCCAAATTCAATGAGAAACCAGATATTTTTGAATTATTAAGTTCTCTCGTTCCCAACTGCACAATTGGATCAGTTATAAACTCAATATCCTTAGTATTAATATCCCCAAAATAGTAACTAAAATCAACTCCTGCACTCAGATTTGGAGTTATGTTGTAAGCAGTTCCAAAAAACACTTTATTAATATTACCATCACCAGTAAACTGTTTAGACCTTTCTAAACCATCAGGATCATCAGCAGCTTCAGTGATACTTTGAACCTTGTAACCTACTGCACTATAAGGCATTAAACCAAAAGACATCCCAAATTTACCCAATGGCAAACCAACAGCTAAATAATCTAAACTGGTTCTTTGCGCTTTTTCACTATCTGATGAAGTGTTAAAATTGGTAAATGTTGAAGTTCCTCCAATACTGAAAGTAGTAAGTTTTAAATTGGAATAAGACGCTGGATTCGAAAGATTTAAATGAATACTATCGCCAACAATACTTAATCCCCCCATAGCTTTTATGTCATGAGTTCCTTTGAATTTTACTTCACCAAGACCATAATATGAATAAGGTGAAGCTGTGTTTTCTTGAGCAAATAAGGTTGCTGATACAAGTAAACTAAAAAAGACTACAATTTTTTTAATCATTATTTTCTGTGTATATTGATAATAAGTTCAAACTTTCTAATAAGAAATTTGAATTGGCAAATATGGTGCTTTTTAATCTTTTAGCCAAAAAAT
>ERZ1034363.758-NODE-758-length-20431-cov-6.568340_pt1 | contig 20431 bp, 18 predicted proteins | sample MGYA00520616_ERZ1034363 | MGnify/ENA primary metagenome ERZ1034363 (study PRJEB33736, sample SAMEA104284506) | Azolla filiculoides | biome: Urban; feature: Water surface; material: Ditch water | place: Netherlands | collected 2015-10-28 | depth 0-0.1 m ... | reverse complement strand
ACAAAACGGCTGGTTTCATGCAGCCGATAGGCGCGGCCATCAATCTTGTAGCGGGCAACGAACTCCACGATGGCATGATCTGTATCCTCCACTTCATGGCGCTTGATCGTAAGCCCAAGCCAGTGGGTTTTTTCTTCTATGTTGAAATCCAAACTGGCAGGCCGTGTAGATGCGTGCCAGGTTTCTAGCAGATAGGGTTCAAGCCCAAGAGCATAGGCAACATAGCGAGAGCGCATAAGCGCTTCGGCTGTTGCGGCAGGCTTGCCATCATGACAAGTGCTGCAACAATCAGCGGCAAACTTGCCGCTGCCACATAGACAGACTTCAGTGCTTTGTTTGTGCAATGGCTTAGCTGATGGGCTTCGCATCAATCCGATACCGCACTTCCGTATCCGATGTGCGGCCAGCTCTCGGGTTGCCAATTGTGGCTAGCGGTGTGGCCAGGCCTGCTAGGCCGGTGTCCGGGCCGCCGGGGAGGGTGAAGCCGGGGCCGTATTCGTAACCTACCCAGTTCATTTCCCAGTAACCAAAAAGTTTCTTGCGCAGGCTGGCCAGTCGGCCATCTGTCGCCGAGAGGTTCTCAAGGCGTTGGAGTCTCAATACATCACCCGGGTCTACCGGGATCCAGCCGTACCCCGGGGTGTGAAACTCGGCGCGGACGCGTTGATCCTGCGTTACGTTGCCAGTGGCGCCAAGGTTGGGGTTGAGGCGAGATTCGCCGACGATTTGTCCCCAGATGGCTCGAGCGGGGATGTTCAAGGCGCGGCAGAGATTGACGAAGGCAATGGCCAAGTCTTCGCCTTTCGGGCTTAGGCAAGCGGTGCGCGGTGGCAGAGCCATCTCGTAGGCGCCACATTGGCCACTCAGGGCTTTGTCGAGCAACCAGTCGTAGATGGCACGGGCGCGGGGTAGCGGTTCAATAATGCGACCGCTGATGTCATCAGCTAGTCGATGTAAGCCATCGCTGGTGCCACGGTAGCCGGTTTCTCGTACGTTGCGATCCAGATCTTCTTCAGATTCATGGAAGAAGGTGCCACGCTTGGTAATGTCGAACTGACGGGTACGGGTTTCTACCCGCAGTTTAAGCGTAATGTCCGGTGTGTTCGAACCGTTTTCTGCCACAAAAACGTGTAACTGGCTGGCGGGGTCAAAGCGGATGCCGGCTTTGTTGCCGCCACCGGACCAGGTGATGGAAGTCACCTGTTGCCATGGGGTATCCATGGGGATGGGGATCCACAGTGTGGCGTCATCGCCATGGCTGGTGGAGGAGACATCAACCGTTAGCTCGTAGGGGCGCCATACGCCACCACTCATGGCCAATTCAGGCGCCAGCTTGGCGGGCACCTTGATGGGTGCCGGGCCGCTCGGTGCACGCAGACCACTCCGGCTAGATTTCTTGAGGCCGGTGCCTGTGCTGGCTTTCTTTTTGGGTGCAGCGAAAACGCTACTGGAGGCCAGTAGGCCCCCAAGCAGGAAAGTACGACGTTTCATGCGGTCTATAGTACCTCAGACGCAAAATCGGCAAGGCGTGAGCGCTCACCACGTTGCAGGGTAATGTGTCCGGCATGTGGCCAGCCCTTCATGCGGTCAACCACATAAGTGAGGCCAGAGCTGCCTTCAGTCAGGTACGGTGTGTCGATCTGGGCAATATTGCCCAGGCAGACCACCTTGGTACCAGGGCCGGCACGGGTAATGAGGGTTTTCATCTGCTTCGGCGTCAGGTTCTGCGCTTCGTCGATGATGAGGAATTTCTGGATAAAGGTGCGACCACGCATGAAGTTGAGGCTCTTCACCTTAATGCGGGAACGGATCAGGTCTCGGGTTGCGGCTCGACCCCATTCGCCACCGTAGGCGCCGCCCCCTTCGTCTTCATTCTTGTTGAGCACATCGAGGTTGTCTTCGAGGGCGCCCATCCACGGGGTCATTTTTTCTTCTTCGGTGCCAGGCAGGAAGCCAATGTCTTCACCGACCGGTACGGTTACGCGGGTCATGATGATTTCCGCGTAACGCTTTTGATCTAGCACCTGGGTCAGGGCGGCGGCTAGGGTAAGCAGTGTTTTACCCGTACCGGCCTGGCCCAGCAGGGAGACAAAGTCGATTTCCGGATCCATCAGCAGATTGAGTGCAAAGTTCTGCTCGCGGTTGCGGGCATTGATGCCCCAGACGGCATTCTTCTGGTGGGTGTAGTCGACCAGTGTTTCCAGAACGGCCGATTTGCCACTGACCTCACGGACGATGGCTTCAAAGGGCGGGTCGTTCTGGTCGTAAACAAATTCGTTCTGTAGGAAATCGCGGCATAGTGGGCCACTGATACGGTAGCCTGTTTTGCTTTCCTTTTTCCACGACTCCATGCCGGCGCCGTGCGTTTCCCAGAAGTTGGCTGGCAACTCCCGTGAACCGGCATACAAAAGGTCAGTATCTTCCAGTACTTTGTCGTTAAAGTAGTCTTCTGCCAGCAAGCCTAGTGCGCGGGCCTTGATGCGCATATTGATGTCTTTGGACACCAGAATAACGGCGCGACCCGGAAACTTGAGCTGCAGGAAGAGAATGACCCCCAGAATCTGGTTGTCGTATTTGGAAGAGGGCAGCGAAGGCGGCAGCGGGGTGTTGATGGCTTCGGTTTGCAGGAACAGCCGACCGTTAGCCAGACCCTTGGAGGGCTCGGTCAGCGGAATGCCCTGCTCGATATGGTCGCCACCATGGGAAACCAGATCATCGAGCGTACGCGTTACCTGACGGGCGTTGCGGGCAATTTCCGACATGCCCTTCTTGTTGTTATCCAGCTCTTCCAGCGTCATCATTGGCACGTAGACATCGTGCTCTTCGAAGCGGAACAAGCTTGTTGGATCGTGCATCAGCACGTTGGTATCCAGAACAAACAGTTTGGTGGCTGAAGCAGCAGGAGCAGCAGGTTTACGGGCCATTAGGATCTCGCTATGAGGTTCAGGGATACCGCGTTTTGACCTTACCAGGGGCAGGGTCGCTCTTACAGGATCAGATTAGCCCAGAGACTGCACAAAAGCCAGTACTTCGGCAGCATGGCCGGGCACTTTTACGCCCCGCCATTCCTGGACTAGTTTGCCCTTGGCATCGATTACAAACGTACTGCGTTCAATGCCACGTACCTGTTTGCCATACATGTTTTTCAGTTTCATGACACCGAACAGTTCGCAGACCGCTTCGTCGGCATCAGAGATGAGGCTAAAGGGAATATTCTGTTTAGCGATAAAGTTGTCGTGCGATTTGAGGCTGTCGCGTGAGACACCAACGATCACGGCGTTGGCTTTGGCAAAGTCGTTATTGAGGGCGCTAAATTGTTGTGCCTCGGTGGTGCAGCCCGGGGTGCTGTCTTTCGGGTAGAAATAGAGCACCATGGTTTTGCCGGCCAGGTCGGCGAGCTTGAAGTCACCGCCGGTGGCCGGGGCGCTGAAGTTGGGGACCTTTTTGTTCAGTGCTACGGTCATATCCAGACTCCTCGAGTTTCAGTTTCAGACAGCGGGCAAATCAACAATCAGTTCGCCCGAGCGGCCGGGGATTTCGCCCCAGGCAAAGGGGTGCACCGGCAACATCTGGTGCGTTAGGGTGGCATGGTAGTCGCCCATGGTGCCTAGCGTATGGCCTTGCTGCTGCCAGCCGGCGAGGAGTCGATCAAAGATCGGGGCCAGTTTCTGGCCTTCTAGTTCGGCGTGCAACGTAAAGACATGGTCGCGCGGGCCGTGACGATTCGGGTCGGTCAGACCGAGTAGATGCTCGTGGACGTTGTCCACCGTGAGGCCATCAACACCAAGGATTTCATCCAGGGTAGGCAAGGTGGTTGGCAGCTGCATATGCTTGCAGGGTTGTCCCTGAAAACTCATGAAGTAAGGCGCACTGCCACGGCCATCGGAAGCGTATTGCATGCCCCAGGCATCCAGTTGGCGTATCGCCGTTTCATTCATTTGCCAGCCGGCGGCACCATGGGTGGCTGGTGCAAAGCCGAAGACTTCGCCGAAGCGTTCATAACTTTGCTGCATGCGTTGCAGGGTCCAGGCGGCATCACGGTTGCGAACCTGGTCATGCCATTCCACGTGGTCCCAGGTATGAATACCTGTTTCGTGTCCAGCCGCGGCAATCGCACGCATTTCTGCGGCCGCCTTTTTGCCAATATCAGGGCCAGGCAACAGTACGCCGTAGCAAAGAGTCTTCAAGCCGTAATGTTCTACGACGGATGTACGCGATACTTTCTTCAGAAAGCCGGGGCGAAAGACACGACGCAGGGCGCGGCCTGTGTTATCTGGCCCGAGGCTGAATAGAAAAGTGGCGCGGGCGTGGTGTCGATCCAGCATATGCTGGAGTGCGGGTACCCCTTCCAGGGTACCGCGCAGTGTATCGACATCAACCTTGAGCGTGATTCTTGACATAGCAGGCCAAGCGGGAGGAGATCCCGTTCGCTCCGAGAGAATTAAACGGGATTAGTCGACCAGCTGACGTGCCAGCGCGACATCTTCGCGGTAGGCTTCAAAAATCTTGCTGATGGCATCGTTCATGCTGACGGTCGGCTTCCAGCCCAGATCATCCATGGTGTTGGTGATCTTCGGGACACGGTTCTGTACGTCCTGATAACCCTTGCCGTAGTAAGCGCCCGAAGTCGTTTCAACCAGTTTTACGTCTTTAGCGGTCGTTGCGTATTCAGGGATCTTGGCAGCGGTGTCGAGCATCATGGTGGCCAGTTCGCGCACCGAGAAGTTGTTCACCGGGTTACCGATGTTGTAGATCTTGCCGTTGGCGATGTCGTCCTTGTTGGCGATGATGCGCACCAGGGCGTCGATACCATCGTCAATGTAGGTGAAGGCACGCTTCTGTGTACCGCCGTCGACCAGGCTGATCGGTTCGCCGCGGACGATGTGACCCAGGAACTGGGAAACAACACGGGAGGAGCCTTCCTTCGGTGTATGGATGCTGTCCAGGCCTGGGCCGATCCAGTTGAATGGACGGAACAGGGTATAACGCAGGCCTTCTTGCTGGCCGTAACCGGCAATCACGCGATCCATCAGTTGCTTGGCGCAAGCGTAGATCCAGCGTGGCTTATTGATCGGGCCATAAGAAAGTTGCGAGTTTTCCGGGTCGAACTCGCTGTCGCTACACATGCCATAGACTTCAGAAGTCGATGGAAAGACCAGGTGCTTGCCGTACTTAACCGCAGAGCGAACGATCGGCAGGTTGGCTTCGAAGTCCAGTTCGAAAACGCGTAGCGGCTGCTGTACGTAGGTGGCTGGGGTGGCAATGGCCACCAGCGGCAGAATCACATCACATTTGCGAACGTGGTACTCGACCCACTCTTTATTGATGGTGATATCACCCTCGAAGAAGTGCATGCGTGGATTGCCAATGACATCGTCCAGGCGGTCTGCCTGCATATCCATGCCATAGACTTCCCAGTCTGTCGTTTCCAGAATGCGCTTGGAAAGATGGTGGCCGATGAAGCCGTTGACGCCGAGGATGAGGACTTTTTTCATAGTGTGGTCGGGTCTGATCGAGTAGTTTGAAATCAGTGGGTTGCCGGCGATTCGGGCAATGAATCGAGGGTGCCCGGTGCGCCATCAACCAGAAATTCGGTTAATTCAACCGCCATCTTATCACCGCAGACCCCAATCGCCTTGTTGTCGTGTCGGTAAATGCCGGGTGAAAGCTCAAATTGCCCAGCCAGCGGGCGGGCGGCATTCACGGTAATGCGCAGATTGCCTAGGTCGCTAAAGGCACCCGGATAGGGCGGGGCAACGGCGCGGATCAGGTTATAGACCTGGGCTGCCGTTTGTTGCCAGTGAATGCGGCCATCTTCGGGTTTGCGGCCGCCGAAGTAGCTGCCTGCGGCCAGATTGTTCGGGCTGCGCGGCACGATGCCCTTGAGCAGCTGCGGTAGCACCGCACTCAGGGTATGGGCAGCCGCTGCCGTAACGTGGGCAAAGACTTCTCCGGCGGTTTCATGTGGGCCGATCGGCACTGATTGCTGGGCAACGATATCGCCGGCATCCGGCTTTTCGGCCATCACGTGGAGTGTGGCGCCTGTTTCTGTTTCGCCGTGCAGTACTGCCCAGTTGATAGGCACGCGGCCTCGGTACTTGGGCAGTAAAGAGCCATGCATGTTGAGCGGGGCGATCTTGGCCAGATTTAGCACCGACATGGGAATCATCTGCCGGTAGTAGAACGAGAAGATGTAATCCGGCGCAATGGCGGCAATGCGTTGCTGCACGTCCGGCTCGCTGGCTGATTCTGGGGTGATGACCGGGATACCGGCTTTAGCAGCAAGTTCGGCAACACTGGTAAACCAGATACGTTCATTCGGGTCATCGGTATGGGTGATGACCAGTTGCACATCGACCCCACCATCCAGCAAGGCCTGCAGGCAGCGGGCGCCTACCTCGTGATAGGCAAAAACGACCGCTTTCATGGGCTTAATGATCCTGTTCCAGGACAGCCTGGATCACGAAGCGCGGGCGACCGCGCACTTGTTCGTAGATGCGGCCGATATATTCGCCGAGCAGGCCCACACCAAAGAGTAGTACGCCAATGAGCGCAAAGATCAGGGCGAAGAGGGTGAACACGCCTTCAACTTCAGCACCGAATACAAAGCGACGGACCAGCAGCAGGAAGAACAGGGCGGTGGAACCTAGCGCCAGCACGACGCCCAGCAGTGAAAAAGCCTGCAGCGGCATGGTGGAGAAGCCGGTGACCAGGTCAAAGTTCAGGCGGATCAGGCTATACAGCGAATACTTGGATTCGCCGGCAAAGCGCTCTTCGTGGGCCACTTCGATTTCAATCGGGCGGCTGGCAAAGGTATAAGCCAGCGCCGGAATAAAGGTACGACCTTCCTCACACTGGTTGAGCATTTGTACGACCTGGCGGCTATAGCCGCGCAGCATGCAGCCCTGATCCGTCATGGTGATGTGGGTGATTTTTTCACGCAGATTGTTCATGGCGCGCGATGCGTGACGACGGAACCAGCTGTCCTGACGGTTCTGGCGGATGGTGCCAACGTAGTCGTAGCCTTCACGGAGTTTGGCCAGCAGGTTGCCGATTTCTTCTGGGGGATTCTGCAGGTCGGCATCCAGCGTGATGACCGACTGGCCGCGGGCTTGCGAGAAGCCGGCCATGATGGCCATGTGCTGACCATAGTTGCCATTGAATAGCACCACGCGGGTGACGTCCGGCCGTTTGCGGTACTGGTCAGATAGGATCAGCGGCGAACGATCACGGCTACCATCGTTGATGAAGATCACTTCATAGCGGGTATGCAGTGCATCGAGAGCCGGATAGAGGCGATCGAACAGCGTCTGTAAGCCGGCCTCTTCGTTATAGACCGGGATGACCACGGTGAGTTCTGGCGGCTCAACCGTGGGGTTACCACTGGGAACGTTGAGGTCGAGCCCGCTTTGTGCGGTGAGGTCGTTGTTCTGTTCGGTCATTTCAGATGGGTCTCCAGCACATGCGCCACGGCGGTGACAATGCGATCAACATCAGCTTCGGTCAGGGTCGGGAAGAGCGGTAGGGTAACAATGCTACGCCCCACCTGTTCTGCCACAGGGAACATGCCTTCGGCAAAGCCGCGTTCGCGATAGAGCGTAAACAGGTGAATAGGTGGGTAATGCAGCCCGGTACCAACGCCCAGTGCTTTTAGATCAGCCATGATGCCGGCCCGATCAGTATTGAGGCGGTCTAGTGGCAGCACAATCTGGAACATGTGCCAGTTGCTATGCGCAAAATCGGCAACGGGGAGTTGCAGGCCTTGCTCGACCACGTTGGTTTTGGCAAAACCATCAAAGTAACGCTGGGCCAGTTTGGCGCGTTGTTCCTGGAAGTCGCCAAGCTTGGCGAGCTGATGCAGGCCAATAGCCGCGTTGACATCCGTCAGATTGAATTTGCCACCAAGTACATCGACATCCATGCCATCGAGGCCGGTACGGGTAACACCCTGTAAGCGGAACTTCTCGGCGAGTCGCGCTTCTTTGTCGTTGTTGCAGACCAGGCAGCCGCCTTCAATGGTGGTGAGGTTTTTGTTAGCCTGAAAGCTGAAGCTGATCAGATCGCCGATGGCGCCGATGCGGGAGCCGTTCCACGAAGAGCCTAGTGCCTGGGCGGCATCTTCGATCACGCGCAGTTTATGTCGGCTAGCGATCTCGTAAAGGCGCACCATGTCCACGGGTAGGCCGGCTAGATATACCGGCATGATGGCCTTGGTATTAGGGCCGATAGCGGCTTCTACCTGAGCAAGATCAATGTTGCGGGTAACCGGATCGATATCAACAAAAACCGGCGTACCACCCACGGTGAGAATAACGTTACTGGTAGCCACCCAGGAAATCGGCGTAGTGATGACTTCATCACCCGGGCCGATGCCGGCGATACGCAGGGCGACTTCCATGGTTGAGGTGCCGTTCGCGAAAGTGCGTACCGGGCGACCGCCAAAGAAACCGGAAAGCTCCGATTCGAATTCCTGGACCTTGGGCCCTGAAGTAATCCAGCCAGAGCGGAGCACATCGCCCACGCTGGTTATCGTTGCTTCATCAAGCGTTGGGCGGGTAAACGGGATTGGAGGATCGAAAGGAACGATCGGGGGTGTGGTTTTGGCCATAATCGGGATTTTACCAGCCCGGACCTGGCTTTACCGTGGGTTGTTATCTGTGCTGCGGTTAAATCGGAGGTGGGTAATGTCCGCCCGGAAGAACATGCCCCAGGTCCATTCGACAAAAATCCTGACTTTGCGGCCCAGGGTTGGCATCAGGAGCAGGTAGTAGGCACGCCATAAGAGCCAGGCAGCCAGTCCGCTGAGGTGAACCCCCAGAACCAGCGCGATCCCCTTTTTGTGCCCGATTGCAGCCATAGCGCCTTGGGAGCGGTAGGCAAACGGTCGAGTAGGTTTGCCTTTGTTGTGGGCCAGGAGGTTTCTGGCCAATTGTGCGGCTTGTCGAACAGCAAACTGGGCCGTGGGCGGACAAACCTCGTTGTCATGGGAATTAATGACCTGGGCGCAGTCGCCCAGTGCCCATAGGCCATCAGTGCCTTTCACGGAGAAGTCCATTTCCGTTACCAGCCTGCCTCGGTTGATCGGCAAGCCAAGCGATTCAATCAGTTTATTGGTTGCGGTGCCAATCGTTGAAATGACTGTCGCAGCATTTAAGGTAGAGCCGTCGGCCAAGGTAACGCAATCGCTGTTAATCTCAACGGCGCGCGTGTTCAGAAGAATTTTTACGCCCCGTCTGCGCAACGAATCGGCAGTGGCGTGGCCCAGTGCTTCGGGTAACTCCAGCAATAGTCGATCAGGACCTTGGAGGATAGAGACGCTGAGATGGTCCGGATTTACTCTAGGGTAGTAGTGACAGATCTGGCGCAAGCAATCGATAAGCTCACCCGCGACTTCTACGCCAGAGAAGCCGCCGCCGATGATGCAGAAGTGCCCCAGGCTGCTGAGCAGTATGGGGTCGGTTTCCAGCTCCATGCGGGCAATCCGTCTGAGCACCATATTCCGGATATGCACGGCGTCGCCAACCGATTTGAGTGGCAGGGCGAACTCGGCCATGCCGGGAATCAGATCAAGTTTGGCTCGGCTACCAACCGCTAGGATCAATTGATCATAGTTGATGGTGTGCGGCCCTTTGAGCGTTTCACAAACCAGGGTTTTGTCCGTGGTATTGATGGTCTCGACTTCGCCCATGATGAATCGGACGTTACGTGAGGGCGGAAACATCTCACGTATGGGGGCAACCACTTGCGCCGGAAAAATAGAGGCGCCTACGACTTCGGGCAACAAGGGGTTAAAGGTGCTGTAACTCTCCTCGGAAATGAGGATCAGCTCCTGGTTGCGGCAAAGGCGCCGAGATAGCTTCTTGAGTAGGGTTGTACCAGCAAAACCACCGCCGAGGATGACGATAGGGTTACAGGGGGTTGTCATGGCTAAAAGGTCTTGTTGGGCATAAGACATCAAGGAATGTCTGCTCAACTACGCGCCAGAATCCACACGCCAATCAAAATGACCGTAATACCAATGATGCGTTGCATGCTGAGCACTTCGCCAAATAGGTACCAGGCCAACACGGCATTGATCACATATCCCAGCGAGAGCATGGGATAGGCGATGGTCACATCGACACGGGATAGGCCAATGATCCAGACGCCAACGCTGATGCCGTAGCAGAATAGGCCGCCAATGATCGGGAGTTGCGTGCCGACTGAAATAGCAGTGCTGAAGAAAGTGTCGATCGATAGCGAAAGTTCGCCAAGATTACGCACGCCGGCTTTGAGCAGCAACTGGGCGGCGGCATTGAGCAAGATGCCGGTAAAGAGAAAGCCGAAGGTACCAAGCGTCATTAGTTCACCGGTGGGGTATAGGGTTTGGCAGGCGGTGCCGGATTGTGCGTGGGCTTTACGAAGACAGCACGGCGCGTGTCACGGCCGACTTCGGCCATAGGTAGCTTGAGCGCAGCAATTTCATTCAGGTACTGAAGCGGCACGACAACGACAGGTGCTTCGTCTTTGTTCCAGCGCACGGCAAAGTCGGCGACTTTGGGCGCCCAGGTTTCGGGTTCCTGATTGATGCCGAATTCCAGTTCATCCTGCATGTCGACCATGATGGTTGGGTGCTGGATATAGAACGGGAAGGTGTGGTCGAGCATGCGGATCGAATAGACCGGTGTTTTATCGTTGATGTACGGACGAACAACGACCGCCAGGTCGGCACCTGAAATCGAGCGACCATGGGTATCGTGACCCAGGCCAACGATTTGGATAAGGATGAAAAAGGCTGCCGCAACACGAAGGAGGCTATCCATCAGTTGGCGCAGACGATGGGCGGGATCCTTATGCTCAAAGCCACGAATTGCGGACCACGCATAGATCATGGTGGTCAGTGCGACCACGAGTGCGACGGCAATCCAGATGGTGTACTCCTGATACTCCAGTCGCTCATAGGGTGCGTTGCCCAACTGGTAGGTATAGGGCAGGGACACAAAAGCGATCAGCACCAATAAGGTCATGTAGACCATCTGACGTTTCCAGCTGCGGTCTTCGCCCGCGGCACTCATACGTTCAAAGGCACTGGTTAAAGCCAGACCGGCTAGCAGCGAGATCGCCGGGAAGATCGGCATGATGTAACCGGGTAGCTTGGATTGCGATTTGCTGAAAAAAGCAAAAACCATCACTGCCCACAGGCCAGCGAGCCAGAGTGGGCGAAAACCGGGGACAGCCGAAACGGTGGGTTCACCACGACGGTCTTTCCAGGCCCGCACAAAACCTTGAGCTAGTTGCCAGAGCCAAGGAATAAAGCCAACCAGAATGAGCGGTACGAAATAGAGCGGATGGCCTTTACGATTGTGACCATCTTTGGTGAAACGGTCCCAGTGCTCATGGATAAAGAAGAAATGAGCAAACTCCGGGTTTTTGATTGAGACCAGAATGAACCAGGGGGCGGTAATCAGCAGAAAGACCACCAGCCCGGAGAAAACGTGCAATCGCTTCCAGAGCGCCCAATCCCAGGTGGTAAGGGTATAAACCACGAGCACCATGCCGGGGATAACCAGGCCAATCAGACCTTTTGAAAGCACAGCTAAAGCCATAAAGGCCCAGCACAGCCACATCCAGTTACGGCGTGCTTTGATGGAAAGACCGTTACGTTGCGCCAGGATCAGGCTAAAGAGGGCGCAGCTGAGAATGCTGGAAAGTCCCATGTCGAGGGTGTTGAAGTGTCCACCGACACTCCACATCGGGCTGCTGGCCAGCAGGATTGCCGAGATCCAGCCGGCGAGCACACCACGCTCACCACCGACCAGTTTCCAGGCGGTAAAGCCGGTGGCCAGAATGGCAAAGTAGCCGGTGATGCCGGTCCATAAACGGGATTGCCATTCGCCCACGCCAAATAGCGTGTAGGCAATGGCGGTCATCCAGCCCTGGAGTGGTGGCTTCTCAAAGTATTTGTAGCCGTTGTAGCGCGGCGTGACCCAGTCACCAGTGGCGTACATTTCGCGGGCGATTTCGCCATAGCGGCCTTCATCAGAGGCGACCAGATGTCGGTAATCCAGCACGCCAAACCAGGCTAAGGTAAAGATAGCAGCCAGCAGCCATAGAAAGCGGCGGGTGTAGAAAGCGGAGAGGAGCGAAGTAAATGTGGGATTCATTCGGCAGCTTCAATAATGATGCCGCAGGCCACGCGGCGGCCTTCGGCGACAAGAATGTTGTAGGTGCGGCAAGCCGCTTTGGTATCCATAACTTCCAGACCGATGCCCTTGGCGATCAGTGGCTTAAGTAATTCGGGATGAGGAAATCGTTGGCGCTCGCCGCTACCAAACAGGACAATCTCGGCATCAACATTGGCAAGGCGTTCGAACTGGCTAGAATCAAGGCCTTCAAAGCCATTGGGTGCCCAATTGGCAACCACGTCACGGCCGCAGATCAGTACAGAACCTTCGTAACGGGTGCCGTTTACGGAAACATAGCCGGGGCCATGGCTGCTGAAGGTCAGTAGACCGGCATTTTGAGCAAGGTGCAGTTTCATAGGAAATCTAGGTTGCCAGCAGATTGCATAAGGTCCTGAACGGCGCGGAGACAGGGGTCAGAGCGCCCAAGAAGGCTGAAAAAGGAGTAGGATAACCGGTTTTCATCCGGAATTTCCGACTCGACCCGACTGCTGAACAATCATGAAGCCAATTACCAAATCTTCCAAGCTTGCCAACGTGTGCTACGACATTCGTGGACCGGTGCTGGCGGCCGCCAAGAAGATGGAAGAAGAGGGTCACCGGGTCATCAAGCTGAATATTGGTAATCCTGCGTCGTTTGGCTTTGAAGCGCCGGAAGAAATCGTGGTCGATGTTATCCGCAATATGCGCGATGCATCGGGTTATTCAGACTCGCTGGGTCTGTTCGCGCCACGTAAATCAATCATGCATTACTGCCAGGAAAAGGGCATCCAGGGTGTCACCGTGGATGATATCTACCTGGGCAACGGTGTTTCCGAACTAATCGTTATGGCCATGCAGGCCTTGTTGAACAATAATGATGAAGTGCTGGTGCCGGCGCCTGATTACCCACTGTGGACCGCAGCAGTAACGCTGGCTGGCGGCAACCCGGTGCATTACATCTGTGACGAAGCGGCCGAGTGGTACCCGGATCTGGATGATATCCGTAGCAAGATCAACAGTCGCACCAAGGCCATTGTCGTGATCAACCCGAACAATCCGACCGGTGCCCTGTATCCAAATGAAATCCTGGAAGGCATTCTGGAAATTGCACGCCAGCACGATCTGCTGGTGTTTGCTGACGAAATTTACGACAAGGTGCTTTACGACGGCAATCAACACACTTCATTGGCCAGCCTAGCGGACGATGTGCTGTGTATCACCATGAATGGCCTGTCAAAAAACTACCGTGCCTGCGGCTTCCGTGCCGGCTGGATGGTGGTCTCGGGGCCTAAGAAACATGCTGCTGATTTCATTGAAGGTCTGGGCATGTTGGCATCGATGCGCCTTTGTTCGAATTTGCCTGGCCAGTTAGCTATTCAAACAGCACTGGGTGGTTACCAGAGCATTAACGATCTGATTGGCCCAAACGGTCGATTGACCCGTCAGCGTGATCTGGCGTGGAAGATGTTGTCAGATATTCCGGGTGTGAGCTGTGTGAAGCCCAAGGGGGCTTTGTATCTGTTCCCTAAACTTGATCCAAAGGTTTACCCGATTAAAGATGACCAGCAGTTCATCCTTGACCTGCTCAAGGAAGAAAAAGTTTTACTTGTACAAGGCACTGGTTTTAACTGGAAACAGCCGGACCACTTCCGCGTGGTATTCCTACCGCACGAAGATGATCTGGCCGATGCTATGGGCCGGGTAGGACGTTTCCTGGATCAGTACCGTCGCCGTGCGGCGAAAGCTTAATTACCACTTGAATTAAAGAAACAGAGGGATAGCAATGAAAACGATGCAAGCCATGCGTGTAGGCCTTTTGGGAATCGGTACTGTAGGTGGCGGTACGTTTAACGTATTGACCCGTAATGCCGAAGAAATTACCCGTCGTGCAGGGCGCCCGATAGAAATTACCGTGGTGGCTGACAAGGATGTGGCCCGTGCTAAAGAACTCACCGGTGGCAAGGTTAAGGTTATTGACGACGCATTTGCGGTCGTTAACGATCCCAACGTGGATATCGTTATCGAACTGATCGGTGGCTACGGCGTTGCTAAAGAGCTGGTGCTCAAGGCTATTGAAAATGGCAAGCATGTCATTACCGCTAACAAAGCGCTGCTGGCCGTGCATGGCACCGAGATTTTTGCCAAAGCCCAGGAAAAGGGCGTAATGGTTGCTTTCGAAGCGGCTGTTGCTGGCGGGATCCCGATCATTAAGGCCGTGCGCGAAGGCCTCTCGGCCAACCGCATTCAGTGGGTGGCCGGCATCATCAATGGCACCACCAACTTCATTCTGTCGGAAATGCGTGACAAGGGCCTACCCTTTGCCGACGTGCTCAAAGAAGCGCAGCGTCTGGGTTATGCCGAAGCCGATCCGACTTTTGACGTTGAAGGCGTGGATGCTGCACACAAAATTACACTCCTATCGTCACTGGCCTTCGGGATTCCGGTTCAGTTTGATAAAGCGCATATCGAAGGCATCTCGAAGCTGGATGCCACAGATATCCGTTACGCTGAACAACTGGGCTATCGCATCAAGTTGCTGGGCATCACGCGTCGTCGTGACAACGGCATTGAGCTGCGCGTGCATCCAACGCTGGTGCCATCGAAGCGTCTGATCGCTAATGTGGAAGGCGCCATGAATGCCGTGCTGGTTCAAGCCGATGCTGTGGGTTCGACGCTTTACTACGGTAAGGGTGCGGGCGCTGAGCCGACCGCTTCGGCAGTGATTGCCGATGTGGTTGATGTCACCCGTCTGTCTACAGCCGACCCGGAAAACCGCGTGCCGCATCTGGCCTTCCAGCCGGATGCGCTGGCCAATCTGCCGATTCTGCCAATTGGTGAAATCGAGTGCGGTAACTACCTGCGACTGCGTGTGGCTGATCAGCCGGGCGTGCTGGCTGAGATCACCCGCATTTTGGCCGATCGCAACATCTCGATTGATGCGCTGCTGCAGCGTGAGCCTGAAGAGGGCGAAGATCAGACTGATCTGATCATCCTGACGCACGTGTGCCGTGAGCAAGATGTTCTGAACGCCATGGACGTCATTGGCAAGTTGCCAGTGGTTAAGGGCGCCGTAACGCGTCTGCGTCTGGAAAATCTGCAGTAATCGGAGCGAGCATGCGTTATATCTCTACGCGCGGCCAATCGCCGGCACAGGGTTTCTGCGACATTCTGCTGGGCGGTCTAGCACCGGACGGCGGTTTGTATCTGCCGGAAAGCTATCCGCAAATTACCCGTGCCGAGCTCGATGCCTGGCGCGGGTTGTCTTATGCCGATCTGGCTTTCGCGATTCTCAGCAAGTTTGTTACGGATATTCCGGCTGCCGATTTGAAGGCGATTTGCCAGAAGACCTATACGCCACAGGTGTATTGCTACACACGTGACGGTAGCAACGCCAACGATATTACGCCGGTGACCTGGCTAAACCAGAACCGTCTAGGCTTGCAAGAACTGTCGAACGGTCCAACGCTGGCCTTTAAAGACATGGCCATGCAGTTGCTCGGCAACCTGTTTGAGTATGTGCTCAAGCAGCGTGGCGAAGCGATTAATATTCTGGGTGCGACCTCGGGTGACACCGGCTCTGCTGCCGAATACGCCATGCGCGGCAAGGCGGGTGTCACTGTATTCATGCTGTCACCTGACGGCAAGATGTCGGCATTCCAGCGGGCACAGATGTATTCGCTGCAAGACGAGAATATCTACAACCTGGCCGTGCGCGGTATGTTTGATGACGCGCAGGATATTGTTAAAGCCGTTTCGAATGATGCTGAGTTCAAAGCGAAGTACCGTATCGGTGCTGTGAACTCAATCAACTGGGCGCGTGTTGCAGCCCAGATCGTGTATTACTTCCAGGGCTACTTTTTGGCCACCCAGCACAACGACCAGCAAGTGGCGTTCTGTGTGCCATCAGGCAACTTCGGCAATATCTGCGCGGGTCACATCGCTCGTCAGATGGGGCTCCCTATTGCCAAGCTGATTCTGGCGACGAATGAAAACAACGTGCTAGATGAGTTCTTCCGCACGGGGATTTATCGGCCTCGCGCTACGACCGAGACCTATGTCACATCCAGCCCATCGATGGATATTTCGAAGGCATCGAACTTCGAGCGCTTCATCTTCGACCTCGTAGGTCGTGATCCGGCTAAGGTCCGTGAGTTGTGGGCCAAGGTCGATGCGGGCGGTGCGTTTGATCTGAACGGAACGCCATATTGGGCGGATATTGCCCAGTACGGTTTTGCTTCGGGTTCAAGCACGCATGAGGATCGCCTGACAACCATCCGCGAAGTCTGGGAGCAGTATCAGTTGTTGATTGATACGCATACAGCTGATGGCGTGAAGGTGGCGCTGGAGCAGATCAAGTTGCTTCCGCAAGGGATTGCGATGCTGGTTCTGGAAACGGCGCAACCGGCCAAGTTTGCTGAAACGATTCAGGAAGCCATTGGCCAGTTACCGCAGCCGCCGAAAGGGTTGGAGCATCTGGAAGGTTTGCCACAACGCGTGGAAGTGATCGATCCGGATGTGAACGTCGTTAAAGCCTTTATCCAGAAGCACGTTGCGGTTTAGGCTTTAGTTCGCTGCCAGATAAGCCTCTGCCGTCATCAGGCCATCGTATTCAGCCGGATTGCTCGGCTGAATCTTGAAAAGCCAAGCGGCATAGGCATCTTCATTGATGCTTTCCGGAGCATCGGCAGTGGCGGTATTAATGGCAACCACTTTGCCACTCACCGGTGCAAAAACATCCGAGGCAGTTTTTACGGACTCGACCGTGGCGACTTCTTTGCCTCCGATGACATCCGCGCCAACTTCCGGCAGCTGCACAAAAACCAGGTCGCCCAGGGTTTCCTGTGCGTGATCGGTAATCCCGACTGTGATGGTGCCATCTGCTTCGGGCAGGGCCCACTGGTGTTCAGCAGAGTATTTACGGTCGTTGGGGGCGAGGGACATTCGAGTTTCCTTTAGTACTTTTGTGCTGAGTGTTGCAATATGTTCAGGCCGGGACGTCTTTAAAGCGCATTGATAGATCAATCGCGCGTACATCTTTGGTCAGGCCACCAATCGAGATTCGATCGACACCGGTTTCAGCGATGGCACGTACGGTGTCGAGGCTAACGCCTCCAGAAGCTTCTAGTTTTGCCTGCGTGCCCGTCTTGTTGGCCCAGGTATCACGATGGGCAACGCCTTCACGCATCATCTTCAGGTCAAAGTTGTCGAGTAGCAGGAAGTCTGCGCCTGCGGCGAGTGCTTCATCAAGTTCTGCAATCGATTCGACTTCAACCTGAATGAAGCGACAACGATCTGCATGTTGCGTGGCAACTGCCTGTGCAGCTTTAACGGCGGGCGTAATGCCACCTGCCGCGAGAATATGATTTTCCTTGATGAGAATCGCATCCCATAGAGCCAGGCGGTGGTTGCCACCGCCGCCAACGCGCACGGCGTACTTTTGTGCGAAACGCAGGCCGGGGATGGTTTTACGGGTATCAACAATCTGCGCTTTCGTACCGGCGATGGTGTCGACAAAAGTAGCGGCACGCGTTGCAACCCCAGACAGCAGTTGCAGAAAGTTCAGTGCGGCGCGCTCACCGGAAAGCAGGGCACGTGATTGACCGTGAATTTCGCAGAGTAGTGAGTCTGGACCGACGTGATCGCCTTCCTGGACTAACCAGTTAATCCGGATACTCGGGTCGATCTCTGCGAAGCAGCGGTTAAACCAGGGAATGCCACAAACGACTGCCGGTTCGCGCACGATCACCGTTGCAATGCTCTGGTTAGCCGCAGGCACCAGCTCTGCCGTTAGATCGCCAGCACCAATATCTTCTTTAAGCGCGGCGGCGACGTTAAGGGCAATTTCTGCGTCTAGCGGAAAAGGAAAATTCGGAAAATCTTGAGTGTTCATATCAGATCAGTGAATTCAATAAGGTACGGGCAGCCAGAATCACTTCGCTGGCGGTGAGACCTAGGGGGCCTTCGCCTGATTCAACGCAGACATCAGCGGCGGCGCCATGAAGCCATACCGCTGCACAGAGGGCCTGTTCGGGCGGCATGCCTTGGGCGAGCAATGCGGTCGTGAGACCAGTTAGCACATCACCCATGCCGGCTGAAGCCATCCCAGGGTTGCCAGTGGTGTTGATCCACCAGCGACCATCGGGCGTGGCAATGATGCTGCCGCAGCCTTTAAGCACGACGGTTGCTTGATATTTGGCAGCGATGGTTCGGGCGGCTTTAATACGATCCGCTTCGATACCCGGAATATCTGTATTCAGTAAAGCAGCGGCTTCACCCGGGTGTGGTGTGAGCAGTGTTGGTTCGGTGCGTTGTAATAGCAGCTCAAGTAACGATGGCAGCAGCACGAGTGCGTCCGCATCCAGGACTAAAGGCCCTTCGAAATCCAGTGCGCTGGCGAGTACGGCACGCGAGACTTCCGAGCGGCCAAGGCCAGGGCCAACGCCAAGGGCCGTCAGTGGTGCTTCGCGTAGCGTGGCCGGATCACGGAACATGATTTCCGGTTGTAAAGGGTCAAGTGTTGGCGCACCGGACTGAACATTTCCAAGTGCAGCCGCATAAACGCGACCCGCTCCAACGTGCAGTGCGCTTCGGGCAGCCAGTAGCAAAGCGCCTGCCATCGATGGCGATCCACCAAGGAGACCAGCGCTACCGGCATCGCCTTTATTAGCGTTCAGGGCACGTTGAGGCAGATCATCCGCCCAAAGCTCCGGATCATTCAGGTTGCCCGTATCTTCGCTTTGAGCCGTCTCCAGCGTTGCCGGATCGATATCCAGATTGCAGACTGCTACTTCCCCACTATGGTCAGGACCATCTGCAGTCAAAAGCCCCGGCTTGTTGGCAATAAAGGTCAGCGTGTGCGTGGCTGTAATACAAGTTTCCTGGGCAAAACCTGTGTCGCTGTTGAGGCCAGAGGCAATATCCAGAGCCAGCAAGGGGATGTCATCAAGCAAGCTGAGCGTATTGGCGGATTCAACCCAAGCAGAGTAGGGGGCTGCCAGCGGTTGATTAAGGCCGATGCCAAAGAGGCCATCGACAATCAGGCTGAAGCGATATTGGGTCGATTCGGGAATGTCGGGGTGCAAAATGCCACCAGCAGCCAGAAAGGCCTGATGGGCTGCCCGGGCATCGGCTGGTGTCCGGTTCGTAGCAGGAAGCCCGACGCAAATACACGCATAACCGAGGCTTCTAAGCTCGCTGGCACAGACCAGGGCGTCTCCGCCATTATTGCCAGGGCCAACCAGCACTAGAATCGGGTCCGGACGATCGCCCGTTAACTCACGAATCCACTGAGCGGCAGCTCGGCCGGCAACCTGCATGAGGGGAGATCCGGGATTTTTTGCCTGGAACGCGGTCTCGATAGCCCGGATGCCACCAATAGTGAGCAAATGGGTGTCGTTGGACGTTGATTCAATGCGGTTCGATTGGGTTGAATCCACGGTTTTACCGCCGGTCAGTGAAAAACCTCATTTTATCCTGCCGCAAGGGCCTGTCCGCTATAATTCAACCTTCTTTTTAGTCTCTTCGGTTGCGCGCAAGTGACGGGGCATTTTCTGCCTTAACTTTGCGTTTTGCCGGTTATCTGGGTCTCGCTCATGTCGTCTGTGATTGCTCTCCGTGGTGCTGCCGCACTCTCCGAATTCCGCACCCAACGCCTGCTGGCTAAACTGAAGACAGCGTGGCCGGCCATTACTGGGGTCGAGAGCGATTATCTCTACCTGGTTGAATTGTCGGCACCGCTCGATGCTGCAGAAACCGAGCGTCTCAATGCGGTGCTGGAGGCAACGGGTGTTGCAGAAGAACAAGCGGGTGCCTTTGTTGTGGCACCACGCCTGGGAACAATTTCCCCCTGGTCTTCGAAGGCCACCGATATCCTGCGTCATTGCGGTTTGGCTAATGTCGTGCGTGTTGAGCGAGTAATCCGCTTCCTACCAGTGGCGGGCAAAAAGTCACCGTCGGCTGCAGAGCGCACCGCACTGGCCGCACTATTGCATGACCGCATGATTGAGACAGTGCTTGATACCGCACAGGCAGCGCATGCCCTCTTTGATCATGTGGCACCACGTCCACTGGCAACCGTAGATATGCTGATGGGTGGTAAACCAGCACTGGAAGCGGCCAATCGCGATATGGGTCTGGCGCTGTCGGATGACGAAGTCGACTATCTGCTCAATATCTTTACCGAAGCAGGGCGCAACCCGACAGACGTGGAGTTGATGATGTTTGCCCAGGCAAACTCGGAGCACTGCCGTCATAAGATTTTTAATGCGGATTGGATCATCGATGGCGTG
>ERZ1034363.757-NODE-757-length-20438-cov-3.433034_pt1 | contig 20438 bp, 24 predicted proteins | sample MGYA00520616_ERZ1034363 | MGnify/ENA primary metagenome ERZ1034363 (study PRJEB33736, sample SAMEA104284506) | Azolla filiculoides | biome: Urban; feature: Water surface; material: Ditch water | place: Netherlands | collected 2015-10-28 | depth 0-0.1 m ... | reverse complement strand
AGGATTACTAAGAACATCCACAGAAGCATTATGTCCAAAGTTTGCATAGTTCTCACGCCCTGTAAGTTGGATTAATCCACGACCATGAAACTTCCAGCCATCACCTTCTTCAATGTTGCCCATACGACCAGCATAGACCTTGTTGGCTATCTTCTCAGGATTATGAGCGTACTTCTCTGCTGTGTCCATGTCAGGAAATCGTGAAGGCCATGTACGCATAAGAGCTGCAGCAGAGTAATTTAGGTTTTCAGATAACAGCTTAAAGCCACCGGATTCGTGCATTACCTGAGCTAAGAAACAAGCCTGTCTTTCAGGTGTATTAATGGCGTACTTATCAAAACAGTCATTAAGACCGCCTAGCCATTTATCATCTAAGCCCAAAGAACGCAATTTATCTAGTGTTAGTTCGCTCATTTAATCCTCATTTCTTAATCATCATATTAGAAGCAATAGCCATCATATCTTGTACTTTGGTTATGTTTTCAGGTGGTGTTTTCCAGCCTACTGTTAGCTGTCCAGCGAATAGCCCCGGTGTTGTAGGCATACTAGAACGGCAAAGGAAATTAGCCCCTTGCTGGATGTACCAAAGACCAATAATGGATTGTGCTCTTGTGTAACTTCCACAGGGAATAGAGCCACCATATAGGCTTAAAAGGTCAGCGTTATTGTCTTGATTAGAAGATAGCATCCCAACATCTAAGCCATCATGGGATTTATCACGACCTTCTTTTGTGTAAGCTCGTACTAAAACCCTAGTGCCTAGCATAATGTCTACTTCAAATATAGCTACTAAATCAGCGTTTGCTTCTTTAATAAGCAACTTAGCTACATCATCAGAACGGCTTACTTCTATCTTGGGGAGTGTTTTGTTTTTATCGTAAGCAGCCAATAAAAAGGCTTGATTTGAATAAACAAAGTAACCACTAAAAGCCAGTAAAGCAAGAAGAACTACAACTCCTAGCTTAAATGGGCTATCTATGTAGTTTAAAACGCCTAAAAGGGTCTCTTTAGCGTTACCTTGCTCAATCTCTGCCATTACTGTATTGCATCGTATTGTTTATAACAGGCTTGTAGACCAATCCTTATTTCGTCTGCTCGGGCAGCTTCCCTGATAAGAAAGTCTGCATCCGGGGCAGAAAGGGTTGCTCCGTTGCAATCTTGTCCATTGATGGTTTTTGTGGCGTTACTGGAACGGCTACGCAACTGACTAATAGCATCGACAAGCTGATTATTAATAACTTTGAGTTGAGCATCTTTGTCTGTCCTTATCTTATCGGCATCGGCTTGATATTGGTGTTCTTTATCTCTTACGACTTTTTCAGCTTTGCTTTGTTGGTAGGAGCATCCATTCACAAATCCTCCGCAAAACAAGACTACCGAAACCATAGCAATAATGGCGTAGATATTGATACCAAACATTATCTAAATCCGCTTATTCTCGGTGAAAAAACGAATGTAGCTTGCCAAGTATCAGGTTTAGGTTGCACTCCATCATCGACCAAACCCATGATATTCCAGCCAAGATTAACCAAAAAGCACCTGTCAGTATTAGCAATACGCTTAATATAACGAAACTGGAACAAGCCATTAGCTCGAACAAAGCACCAGCCAGCTTTTGCGTTATCGTTGTCTTTGATAGTTTTATCGCCATATACGGAAGTTTCGTAAGGATTGGTAAGGTATCTAAGTGCAAAAGAATAGCAAGGGTTTCTCCATAGCCACTTTACTTTAGCCCAGTAAGAACGACCATTAATAGCTTGAAATGTAGCATCTCCGTCTAAGGAGTTGTCAGGAGTCATAAACCAATTTAAATCATCTAATAGTCTTGGCCCTATTCCCCATACAGAATGATTGTCTAACCATCCATCTTTTTGAACAGCAACTAAAGGCATAATAGGAGCTGTTATAAGGGCTACCAAGCTCAAAACAAGGCTAATTGGTACTAGGACTAGGTAAATTAGATAAATCATTGTATAGGCTCTTTTGTGATGTATCTGAGGATTGCAGTAGTAACGCCTATTACGGCAAATATTACGCCATAGTATTTAGGGTCAATTACTGTTTGTAAATAAGGAAGGTAGTCTAGCAAAGCACCAAAAACAACTAGGGCTACTGAGAACCACATAGTTTTTGATTTGTAGCACTTCATTTTTTAATAAAGAAAACATCGGTAAGGAAGCTGATGATTCCGCCTACAACGGAAGCTACACCCATTAATGCCCAAAGACTGCCTTTAGAGCGTTCAGCCATGAGGACTAACTTTTTAAGGTCAGCCTCCATGTCATCAATTTTTTTTTCCATAGACGAAAATTTAGATTCATAGTTTTCTACTTTTTGCCACAATACTCCGTAGCGTACTAAGTCTATTTTTCCGTCATCCATGAACATTCCTTATTGCACTACTTCATCTACTTTAGCCAATGATTCACGCAACATAGTTAGGAAAGCGTTTTTTCCTACTTGAAGCTGGTCTAAATTAAAAGCTGTAGAGCTAATTTTTCGGTCTAAATCAACAAGATGGTTAACCATTGCTTGCTGTTCAGGCTTCATATCTTCAAAATCGTAACTTACATCGTCAATCGTAACTTGGTTTTTGTTTATCTTTTCCATGTTATTTCCTTTAGGTTAAAAAACTTACTTTACTGCATCTTCAAAAGGCTTTAAGTCGTAGCCAGCGTAGAACTCAGGCTTGGCTAACTGTAGATTTAAATGCTCTTTATTGCGTTTAACAGTATCTTGCCACTCAGATTCTTCCATGTCAGTTGGTTTCCCAGCTTCCAATAACCGAACCGAATCCATCGCAGCATCATACGACCTTTGTACTTCTTGTTCTTGTGTTAATTCAACCATGATTTACATACTCCTTATGAAATTTATCTCTTGCTTCTTGTGCTACCAAACCAGCCAATTCTAAATCTTTAAAATAACCAACATATTGAGTTTGCCTGTTTGCATCAACTCTAACCATCCAAGCATTTATTCTTTTGTGCCATGAAACATTCTTATAGCCAGAAGTATTGTCTTTTCTGCATACAGAATTGTGATTGTTTTGGCTAATGGTTGCTGGTCTTAAATTTTCAATATGGTTATCGGTTCTAACGCTATTTATATGGTCTAAAACTTTTGGCAAATACCCATGAAACATTAAAAATATCAACCTGTGGTTTAAATACAATTTACCATCTATTTTAGTTTGCAAATAACCATTTGAATCTAAACAGCCAGCAGGTTTACCATTTAAATAGCTTTTATCCCTACCTAAAGAATCAACAGTACGACCTTTAGTAAACAAAGCACCATCCCTGTAGTCAAACAGTTCCTTTACTTTGTTTTGGGTAAGTTCCATCATTTTCCTAATTGTTGTTTAAGGGAATCTACTTCTGCTTTAAGTTCTTGTACGGCTTTAACCAATACTGAAACCATGCGGTCATAAGATACAGAATCAGCACGACCTTCTTTATCAATTCCTACAAGTTCAGGAATAATTGGCTGTAATTCTTCGGCAATTAAACCAACATCAGAACGACCATCGTCTTTGTATTCAAATTGTGCTGAACGCATTTTAAGAACATCAGCAAGACCATATTTGGAATCTCTAATGTTGTCTTTATAACGAGCAGAAGAAGTGTCGTATGTTAATGCACCTGTAGTTGTATGTAATTTAACAGCATTAGTTCCAGCACCAGAAGTCATAGTAGTAGTCCAAAGACCATTACCGCTTCCTGTTTTCATGTAAAGCTGAGGATTACCATTACCATCAGATAACACAATGTAGCTATTTGCTGTACGGATGTCTAGACCGCCTTGGTTTCCAGTAAATCTTCCAATTACAGTATTAGACGAACCTGTTGTAACTAAATTACCAGAACCATTACCAACAAAAGTATTATCGTTTCCAGTTGTTGAATATCCAGCCGATGTCCCTAAATAAACATTTTCTACACCAGTAGTATTACTATAACCAGCTTGATAACCTACTGCGGTGTTGTTAGAGGCGGTGGTGTTGTTTTGTAACGCTGCATAGCCAATGGCTGTATTAGCAGAAGCCGTTGTGTTTGTACGAAGTGCAGAACGACCAATTGCTACGTTATAATTGCCATAAGTGTTGCTATATAACGAATCATATCCAAATGCACTATTATCTGATTCTAAATTGCTATAACCTGATTGATAGCCAACAAATGTTCCACGCACACCTGTGCTATTTGCATACCCAGCTTGATAACCTACTGCGGTGTTGTTAGAGGCTGTGGTGTTTGAGAATAAAGCTCTTTGACCTAATCCAGTATTGTAAGAACCTGAACTGTTGTTTCCTAAAGCGTTTTCACCTAAAGCAGAATTTGAAGTTCCTGTGTTTGTATATAAAGAAAAAGCACCAATAGCAGTATTTGAACTTGATGTTGAATTAGTGTACCCAGCTTGGTCACCTACATAAGTATTTTGTGAACCTGTAGTATTTGAATACCCAGCTTGCCTACCAAAAGCATGAATTGCACCAGTAGTATTACTATAACCAGCTTGATAGCCTACTGCTGTGTTGTTAGATGCGGTGGTGTTGTTAAATAAAGAAAGGTTGCCAATAGCGGTGTTGTTAGAGCCTGTATTGTTTGCTTGTAACGCACCATTAGCAGAACCAGCAACTCCTGAGCCTACTGCCACATTGTTACTACCAGTAGTATTAGCTAGCATTGCCCCTTGACCAATGGCAATGTTACTACTACCAGTTGTGTTTGTATACAAAGCCTGTAAGCCAACTGCAACGCTTCCTGAACCTGATGTATTAACAGCTAAAGCGTTCCAACCAATAGCCGTATTCCATCCAGTACCAGTATTAGAACCTGCTAAAGCATTAGCACCAAAAGCGGTGTTGTAACTTGTGCTTCCAGCATTACCCTTACCAACAGTAAGACCTGATATAGAAGCATCATTAGCTACAGTTAATGTAGTTCCGTTAAATGTAAGGTTTGCAGAGCCTACGACTAAGCCACTAGAGTTATATAAGACTTGAGTAGTAGTAGATGAGCCTACGCCACCTTTAGTAGCCAATACTTGTACAACTCCTGCGGAGTCTTTATAAAATAATTTGCCATCCAAAGTGTTTATTGCTAGTTCTCCAGCTACTAAATTGCCAGCAGTAGGGACAGCAGCAGCAGTCGTTGTATAGTAAAGAGAAATTGGTGTAAACCCGGTCTGAGCCATGATGTTTCCTTAAAATGAACCGCCAAAAATGCCAGTTAATGCTGTAAGTGTACCAACATTATCTATGTTATTTGTTGCCATATTGAGGTTTCCACTCATAGGAGTTTGACCATCAGAGGCTACTGATTGAGTAAGGGCATCAGCAATGTTTTGCATTGTTGTATTAGCCCAGCTAGAAGTAATTGTAGTGCCTGTTACTACTGGGTTACCTGATGGGAGGTTATAGACTCCGCTACCGTTTCTACTCATTTCCCACTCCTTTAATTAAAGCGTTTGTTGCTGGAATTCCACCTTGCAACATTAATAATTTGGCCAAATTAGCTTGTTCAGGGGTTATTTTTCCTTGTACTAGACGATTCTGTACAGGGCCTGATAATGCTGCAGCTATAGCTCCCGGTCTAATTCCTAAACTAGCCAATGCAGCAGGGTTTGTAAGTGAAGCCATTACACCAGCAGCTCCAATATCTAAAGGGCTTGTTTGTGGCAAGCTACCCATAGATTCAACTGTTTGTGCAGCTTTAGGGAATTGCGTAGCAAACTCAGCAGCAGCTCTCAGTTCTTCTGTTAGTGGCTTACCTTTTTTCAACTCTGCAGCTAAGGCTTTACCGCTAATATTGCCTGATACCGGATTCATTCACTTTTGTACTGTAAAGGTCTTAGCAATTAATTGACGAGCTTTTCTAAACTCATCAAGCATTGTTTCTTGCCCAGTAGACTTTAAATGGCGTTCAATCTCATCTTCTAGTAGATTTGCAGCCTTTTTGTTAGCGTTTCCTAACAGTTTTTGCTGACTTCCATAAGCAGTATTAGCAGCATCTCTAAGGTCAATAATCTTAGCAAGGGCAGCAGAGCCATCAAAAGCATCAGATTTCAACGATTCAGCTAAATCAATGATAGGGCTAGGCTTAGCATTAGGAAAGCCTGCTTGAGCTTTTAAAGGCTTAGCAGCTATCTGATTTAATCCTTCTGTGTATTCTTTGCTTGGCTTAATAGTGCCAATGTTTTCAATGTTTTCGTATGCTTTACCAGCTACAGTACGAATATTGGTTAAACCTTCAGGGGTAAGCAATTCTTCTTCAGGCAATCCCAAAGACTTAGCTGCCATCTTATTAAATACTTCTTGGTTTCTAGCACTAGCGTTTTGAGCTGTAGAGATTTTGCCAGCAGTACCTTCTAAAGCACGATTGACTAATGAGCCTTTAGCTTGGCTAGGAGGTATGACAAACCCAGCTTGACGAGCTTTTTCAACTGCTCCAGCCATCTGTGGAGTTTGTTCAGGGCCACGCAATACACCGATTAGCTTTTGCAATGGAGTTAAAGCACCACCTAGAGCACCGCCAATACCAGCTTGTTTAGCTTGTTCTTTGTATAAATCAACACCTGTTTTCCCTGTTTCTTCAGGTGTCATAGCACCTAAAGCTGTACCCATGCCAATGTTTTGTACAAGTGGGGCAGCTTTAGCAAAAGATGGGATTTGACCAATAACATTAGCAGCACCCATAGCAGGGGCTACAGCACCAGCAACACGACCAGCACCATAAGAAATAGGATTTTCTTGCTGATACGGCTCTGCTTGTTGGCTTAATCGCTGAGCTAATTGACTTGTACCTAAATTGCCACCAGTAGCTAATTGTGCAGCTCCTACAGGTACATCTACCATAGACTTAGTAAAGGCAGCCATAGCTGATTCTAAAGGTCTAGGACTAGCCAATACATTTCTTTGACCACGATTGATAGGTCTACCAGTTGCAGCACCACCGCCAGTTTCTCCAAAAGACATAGGAGAAGCCGTTGTTGCTACTTGTTCTGCAATCATGGCTTGAGCTTGTTCAGGCGTAGTTCCTTCTGCAACTTCAAACCTTGCAATACGACCATCAGGCATTTCAAATCTAGCTATTGGCATTTTATTGTCTCGAAGTTGTTGGCTCAAAACCTAAAAATTTAGGGGCTGTAACTTGAGGCTTCATATTTGGCCCACCTGTTACTTCAGAAAGACTTGGTTTAGCAGGTGTAGCAGCAGGTGAATATGGCTCAGATACTCGTTGTGGAGTAGCACGACCTGAAGCAATGTAAGCACCGCTTAGCAATGTTTCTAGGCGTTGTTTCTTAGCGTTTACAGCAGCGTTTGTATCACCCAGTTTAGGGAAATAAGTGTCACGCATACCGGATAACTGTTCTTTGGTATAAGCAGCACCTGTACGCAATGTCAAAGCAGCATCAAGAACATCTAATTGAGAATCTTCAATGATTTGTCGTTGAGCTGGAGTAATAGAACGAGACAACAAATTAGGGCCTGCTACTGACTCTACAATGCTTGCTGGTACATTAGGCTTAACTGCACTTGGGTCTGCTCCAACAGCTTTTTGCATTTGAGCAATATTTTTATCCAAAATGTTAGCCATGAATCCAGCTTTTCTTTCTTCGGCTGAAGGCATATTAATGCTTACGCTAGAACGCTTAGAAGCATTTAATTGGTCAATCTTGGCATTTACAGCTTGTAACTCTTGTGGGCTTAACTGGTCTAATGGCTTATTAATGCCTAACTGTTGCATAGCTTGTTTAATTTCAGGAGCAGCTTTAGTACCGCCTGTAGCTAGATTAATAGGCTGTCCACCACCAATATTAGGCATTACGATGTTTTCATCAGCACCTAGTTTTTGTGGTTTCATTAATTCAGATACTAATGGCTGTAAGAATTGGTTACCAGCAGCAAACTGCATACCTTGAGCACGAGTCTCAGGATTAGCCATAAGCTGTTGAAACTTAGCAAGTGCTTCACCTTTCTGACCACGCAATGCAGCAGCCAGTTCAAGCTCTTTCTTGTCAGCACTCTTAGCTGATTCTGTACCTACAGCAGCTTTAAACAAAGGATTGAGCTGTTGAGACCATGATGGGGCTACATAGTAACCACTAATCATCTGACCTTGTGGCTGGTCTAAGCCCTGAGACATAAGCAATTCAGCAATCTTCTTTTGACGGCTTAAATCGGATACTTCAGGCGTAACGCCTAGGATTTCTTGTTCAGGAGTAAGTGCCATTATGACCTCAGTAAGCTAGAGAAAATCTTGTTTTGTTGAGCTGTATTCAATGTTGTACCTTGCGTACCTGATACATCGTAAACACCCGGTTGTTTGTTTCCACCAGCCAAAGCATTAGCAATAGGGTTTTGGAATGTAAACGGATTCTTGTTTGATTCGTATAAACCGCCAAATTGCTGTTGTGCAGGCTGGTTTAAAGCTAATGTTTGAGCGTTTTTAAGCCAATCTTGAGATGAAGGCATTTTGTAACTAACTTTACCAGCATCCTGCCCTAGCAATTTTCCTAATTGTCTTGCACGATTTATGTTTTTTAATGTATCTGATAAAGAGGCTGAACCAGCAGAATCTAATGCGTTTGACTCAATACCTGTTCCTGCAAGCTCTGTAGGGCTATATGAATAACCTAATACTTGGTCAATAGTTGCAGCATCGTAGCCTTGTGCAGCTAAGTTAGCAGCATCAGCAGATAATAATGGGTCAGTACCATAATTAATTTGCAAAATTTGTTCAAGTTGAGCTTGGCTTAAATCAGGATAAGATTCCATTAATTGTGCTAAATCTTCACCTGCTGTAAAACCTGCAGAATTACCAGCACCGCCAATTACTTGAGTGTATGAAGCAAATTCTTCAGGTGTCATTCCTGCAATAGCATTAATAGAACCAATAGGGTCTGGCGAAGCATTTGCATAAGCAATCATTTCAGAAGTTAAATTACTGGTTTCTCCTCCTGCTGAAGCATATTGACCTGCTGTTTGCAAATAAGAATTTAATGTTGCATCGGCAGCAGCTTGAGCTTCAGCACTAGAAGCTCCACTAGCAATAGCGGAATTAAATGCTTCTGAAGCTGCGGTAGAAGATAAAGCAAAAGAACTTGCTGCAGCTTCACTTAATCCGTAACTTGCAGCTAAATTTTGAGCAATAGCAGCTTGACTTAAACCTTGAGCAGATAAACTAGCAGCATCAGCAGCAATAAAAGCAGCATCAGCTCCAGCAGCAGCTCCAGCTCCAGCTCCAGCCCCAGCAGCAGCACCAGCTTCTCCAGCAGCAGCTCCAGCAGCACCAGCTTCCCCTGCAGCAGCTCCAGCACCTAAAGCAGAACCAGCACCATAACTAAGCATAGCTAACGGAATCATCCAGCCGTTTTCAGCCATCCAGTCGTCTGTGCCTTCTGTAATATGCGGATCCCAACCTTTTGTTGAGCTTACAGCAGCATTTGCAGTATCTTTTAATTTTTGTCCTGCTTGTTCAGCACCGCTACCAATAGGCTGATAAATAGGTTCTAAAACAGGAGCAACAGCATCACCAATAGCATTAATACCGCTACCAACAGCATTACCAGCACCACTAACCACATTTTCAATGGATTGAATTGGACTACTAACAAAGTCAGTAACAGCAGTTACAGGATTCCATGAGCCACCGCCACCACCAAAAGGGGTACGCTTTAAATCCCATGTCCATCCGGAGTGTTTGCTTTTAAACATTAGAATATTCCAAGGTCACCGTAAAGGCTGTTTAAATAGTCATTAGTAGACATAGATTGGTCAAACATTCCACTACTTGTAGCACCAATGCTATTCATAAAGTCTTGAGAAGTTTGTCCTAAACCTAGCAATCCACCTAATGTAGTAGCACCACCAAGGATAGATGAACCTAAATTACCTAATCCACCAGCACCTAAAATTGCAGAAGAACCTAAGCCAAACAAACCATTTTGCAAGTTTGCTGTTTTAGCAGCTTGAGCGTTAGATGCAGCAATATCAGCAGCTTTAGAGGTTGTGTAAGCACCAAGATAGTCAGGGCCTGCAACTGCAGCTTGACTGTATGGGTTTACATAGCCCGGTTGAGTAGCTGTTTGAAAAGCACCTAATTGCTGTAATGGCAGATTTCTTTGTGCCAATGCTTGCTGATAGTTTTGTTGTAATGCAGCGTTATTAGCTTGTGTGCCAGCCAACTGATTAGCAAAGCCTTGCTGACCAGCTTGATTATTAAATCCAAGATTAGCCAACTGGTTCTGATTCTGCTGAGTAAGAGCTGTATTGCCAAACTGACCAGCTTGTAAGTTTTGACCAAACATTTGATTTTGTACTTGTGAACCAGCCAACTGAGCTTGTGTAAGCAAGTCATTAGTCTTTTGACCTTGTTGTTGCATAGCTCGGTTATAAGCCTCAGTACCCGGTGCAATGCCTTGATTAGCTAATTGAGCTTGTAAACGCTCATTGCCTTGGTCAATTTGAGGCTGTAAACGGCTCATTAGCAAACCAGTAGCTTTATCCCAGCCTTCCATGCCTGTACCTTGTACTTGGCTTTGTAATGTAGGGGCATTACCCATGCTTGAAAACTGTGGGCCTTGACCTACTTGACCAGCTTGGTATTGGCTAACATCAAAAGGAGTAGCAGTAGATTGAGCTAATTGACCTTGAATGTTGCCTAAAGCAGATTGCAAAGGTTGAGCTAATGATTGATTGGCTGTCCATGTAGGATTGCCGTTAGCATCTACGCCTTGCGTGTAATTTAGACTTGCATAAGGAGTGTTTTGATTAACTCGGTTAGCAGAAGTAGCTTGTTGAGCACCAGCTAAATTACCTAATGTAGTGGCATTAGCAGCCTGTACATAAGGGTTAGTAGTGCCAGCATAAGGGTTTGTTTGCCCTGTGCTTGCTCCGCTTGAAAAAGTGCTTCCTGCTCCCATAAACTTCTCCTTATAACCACTTACAAAAGTGTGGTCTCATTTCTAGTATTACTAAATCCCCGTCATCATGAGCATCAGGGATAGTAGCAACATCTTTGAAACCAAGGTGTCGGTCTAATCGTAGGGCTTTTTCATTACTCCCTGCAACTGTACCGATTATAACCTTGAGTTTCAATTTATTAAACGGATAATCAAATACTGCTCTTAAAAAACTTTTTGTTGCCCAATGCTTTCCTTCAGAACCTACATGAATCATGCAGGATTTTCCAAAGAAATTGCAGTAAACAACTACTGCACGAATCTCATTGTTGAGAACTTGACCTAGATAATGAGCGTTTTCAGGGGCTGGTATGTTGTGTTTTATTGCCCAATCCCTAAGACTTTGCTGATTAAGAAGAATCAAATTACTCCACCTCGCTCCATAATATAGTCTGTAGAAGCCCAATGTAACTCAATGTTACGAGCTGCCACATTCAAGTTAATAGAGCCTGTAAAACCTAAACCTGTTACGCCTTGCCAAATCTTAGTGGTTGTAAGACCACCTACCCAGTTAGCGTTGTCCCATTTAGAAGTATCCCAAATGCCATCACTCATAGCTGCAGGGTTAAATGAGACTTGTCCAAGGTTGATTTGAGTATCAAAGTCTGTGCTCAAACCGCAATAAACATTTGGTACACCGCCTGAAGATTGCAGAATTGGTCGTACCATTGTGAAGCGTTTTAGCTGTCCGGGGCTATCAAAGTATGAATAAGCCTGTTGTGCAGCAGCAGTAATGTTATTGCCATCATCAGAATTAGATTGATAAAAGTCACCAATCATGCCGTTCCCACCAAAGTGAATATCAGCATCGCCTGATACTTCCCAACAATGGGCTTCAATACCAGTAAAACGACCCCAAGACTTAGTAATGGTGTGCATTACATACTGTTCTGTGCCATTCGTAATAGGAATATTCAAAATCAGCATATTTTCACTAGCAAAATAATTGATTTGCCAGCCAAAATTAGCGTAATAGATGGTTGCAGCTTGAGATACAGCAAAGTAAATCTTGTCTGTTAAGTTCACTCTAGGGTCTAAACGGCTAGATTGAAGTGCTGAAGAAAGAGGCACTAAACCATCTTGGGTAAGTAAAAGAAGGTCACCTGACCATTTAAAGAAGCATCTACGGCTAAAGGTTTGACCTAATTGCCATACACCTTTTAATGCCCAAGTATCAGCATTGTCAGGGTCAGTACCGTTATAAACGATGATTTCACCCATAGAAGTGACAAATACTGCATAGTCATCAGCACCTTGTCCAGCATCTAATGTCCAAGTACCCATTGCTTGCAAATAACCACCATTACGAGCAATACCACCAAAATATAGTGGTGTAGCAGGGCCACCAATAGCATCTACATCAAGATACCAGCAAGTTAGGCTTTCTTTTTCTGTGAAATACAGGCGATTTTTAAACAAGTTTACATTGGCAAAACGGCTAGAATCCACGCCTGTAATGCCAATAGTGGTGTAAGTCCCCATTGTGGTTGCATCACCTGATGGGGCTGTAGCCATTGTGTAAGTAAAAACAGTAGGGCTAGTTACAGTAATGACATAAGTGCCATTAAATTGACCGGGGTCTGCACCGCTAACAGTTACTTTATTGCCTGTAACCAATCCATGAGCAGAGGCAGTTGTAAGGGTAGCAGTTAAATTACCTGTACCACCCCTTGTAATACTGCTAATTGTTTGAGCAGTTGAAGTTGAAGCCACATAAAACCATTGCGTACCATCATAAATCATTACTGGGTCTGCACCGTTACAAGCTATTAGAAAATGTCCTGCTGTATTAGTAAGGTTTACAAACTCTAATTTATCGCTAGTAAGACCAGTAAATACAGGTAATGCAGGGTTTTGCTTAGCTTCATAAATAGTATCGTCAGCTACCGCAAACAGCTTATAAGCCACATTTTCTGTGTAGTTCATCAAAGTATTTACAGGAGTAAATGCTTGATTCTTATAAGTTCCTACGACTGTAGCATTGCCTGAAACAGTAGACACAAGTCTGTAAGTAAAGGCTGTTGCACTTATTACAGTTATTTTAAAAACACCGCTATATTCAGCAGGAGTTGTACCTGTAATAGATACATAAAAACCTGTAGTTAAGCCATGAGGTGCAGCAGTTGTAAGGGTAGCAATTTCACCTACATAAGTAATACTAGAAATGGTTTGTACGCCATCAGTAGTAGTAAGAATTGAGCCTGCTATATAACCTCTACGCATTGTCACATCGGTAGGAGTCGGAAACCAGTTTACAAGCTGAACCGCATCCGTAGGGGACATATTGGCAAGGGAATCCCTAGCGTTCCATCCACCAATCGGAGCAGGAACAGAAGTGGTACTAGCAGTATTCTGTTTTGCTTTGCCGAATATCATGAGCCATAGCCTGTATCAGGGATGTTAGCGTAACCAATAAGAACTTTAGATGGGTAAGGAGCAAAGCTGAGGTTAGGAGCACCTTTATCAGAAGCCTTAGCAACGGATAAATAACGCTGATAATCTTGCATCAATGCAGTTGTATCAAAGCCTTTAATAGCCCAATAACGCATCTTTGTGCCTAAAACAATAACTCGGTCATCAAGTACAGTTGTATCTGAGTCAGCAGTAAAGCTAGTCTTTACAGCACCGTCATATCCACGAACCCAGCCTTTAGACTTGTACTCCCAGCCTAAATACTCGTTGGTATTCATTGGAGGCCATACTTGGAATTGGTTATCTAGGATTCTCCAACGGATTCTTGGCCCGGTTGAAATATATCCTGATTTGAGCCATTGCCATTGTTGAGCATCTTCAGGCCCTAATGCTTCCCAATGCTTAGTTTTATCCCATTGAGTACGGTCTGTAATGGATTCAAAGTCAAAAGGTAAGTCATAAGCAGTTTGAGCTAATACGATAGCTCCGTTGCCTGTACCTGAAGCCATTTGGCTCATAGTAATATCTTGACCGCTTACAGAGACTACATTGGTGTCTTGGTTAATGTTAAAACCAGTAATCTGCCATTGTCTATCTACAGCAGTAATATCTACACCGGGGTCTACAGCTAGTAAAACTGAGCCATTTACCGATGTTGCATTGCAGTTGATTGCTTGTGTGTAGAAACGATATTGAACCTGTAATGCTTGCCAATCGTACTCTTTAATGAGGTCGTAACCTTGTCCGTTCATTAGAGCCAGCACTTGCTGAACATCTTGGGAAGGGTTGCCTGCTACAGAGGATGGGACTGCTAAGTTCAATTCAGCCGTTACTTGCTGAACTAATTGGAGCATTGTTGAGGACATAATCGAGCCTTTACTTTAGAGTTGCACTCCAAGTAGTTAGAGTATGTTTAGGAATTATATACAAAAAAGGGAGATTTCTCCCCCTTTTTTTATTCAGCTTCTACTTCTTCTTTAGGTTTACGACCTTTAGGTTTCTTTTCAGCCATCATAGCCATCAAAGAATCAATCTGAGCTTGTTGTTTAGCCATTTGTGCTTCAGAGGCAGCTTTAATAGTAGCGTTCTCTTGGCGTAGCTTTTCAATCTCAGCTTCACGCTGGTTAGTTTCACCAACTTGGTCAGCCAAATTAAGAAAAGCCTTAGCTTTATCTCTAAAAGCATATGGATTCATGCCTGCAGCCATGCCAATCTTCTGAATATGTTGGTCAGAAGCGTGGGCAATAGCCTCAACTGTAGGGAATTTTAAGCCTTTTAGTTCTTCAGCTTGTGAACGAGTAATCTGAGTCCATTGCTCCAAAGGTGTGCCAATTACATCTTGGTGGTCACCAACTTGGTTCTGATAGTGCTGCCATTGACGAGGAAAACGAGCTTTATGGGAATCGTTTGCATATGTATCAATCTCGGTCAAAGCATCACCGGGAACAATAATACGGACAAAATCAAATTCTTTGTAGATTGGTCTGCCAGCTTCAATAGAAGCATCGTCTTGCTTCATAGACCGTTTGTAGAAGGTTACAGATAATCGTGCATCTGCACCAATGTCATCGGATGGTAATGCCATCTTTAATTCTCCTAAGTGGTTAGGGTTATAAAAAGAAAAAGGGACACCCCTTTTGAGGGTATCCCTAGGATACTACAAGTTACTGATTAAACAGATGCTTTGCCGAACCAGCCATAGTCACCTGAAACCATTGAAACTGCTGGGGAGATATAAGCTCCACCAGTAGCTGCAACAGTAAATGCAGTAGTGTCAATCGCACAAACAGTAGTGCTTGGAGCGATAGTAGCTGCTGCTACTGCCCATACATAACGCAAACCGTCATTAGCGAAAGTTTGTGCTCCGAGTGGGCCAAAGTTTGCAGGTTCGCCATTGATAGCGATTTCTGCTGCTGTTTGAACTACTTCTAGGTCAATACCAGCGATGGGTAAAGTTGAATATGCCATGATTTATTTCCTTAAATTAATTGAGTAGACAAGATTAAATAGGGGTTTCCCCCTATCTATTAGGTTGTCAACAAGCCTTGCAAGAAACGGTTGCTAGTTGTGAGGTTACCGGCCCAGCCGTATAACTTAACGATAGCATCTTGGTTAATCGCTTGGCGTTCGCCACCGATAGGTACAAAGTTACGCTCTTTGTGTGGGCGTAGGAAGATGTAGTTAGTGTTCAAGAGGTACATATATGTAGAAGTCTCTTGTGAACCATAACCACCACCCAATACCACATCAGCAGAAGTACCACCACCGTAGAACTTCAATGAAGCAAAGCCTGATGCTCCGCTTTCTTCAGAAGCAATACGCTGGATAGCTTGCAAGCTGTTTACATAGAGCTGATACATTGTGTTACCAGCAACAATCAAGTCAGCCTTGTCAGTACCACGAATCTGCTTGATAGCAGCTTCAGTCATCTTAGCAAGGATGTTTGTTGTAGAAGGAGTTGTAGTTACGCCAGTAGTGATTTGGTTACGCCAAAAATCCCAGTTTGCAGCGTTAATACCACCGTATGTACCTGTAGTTGGAGTAGCAGAAACAGCAGCAGCCAAACCGTCAAGGTTCTTACCGCCATTACCTGTACCGTCACCATAAAGGTCACCGGAGATACGGTTGAGCAAACGAGCTTCAGAAACTTGCATACGACCATCTAACAAGTCGATGATTGCTTCTTTAGAGCTGTTTTGCAACATTTCCAAACCACTCATTGTTACTGAGTCAGCGTACTGAGAAATCTTGTACTGAGCAGCAGAAATTGGGCTATCAGGAGAAATGTTCAGAACTTCGTAACCGCTATAAGAATTAGCGTTATTAGTTGCTGGGTCGTTGTACATGATTTCTTCCAAAATCACATTACCACCTGAGAATGGGCGTACATTGCCCTTCTGATTCAAGCGTTGAAGAATTGCGTTGTTTTGTGTTAAGTTGTCTGCCAATTCACCGCTACGACTTTGAATAGTGGTAGCGATAATATCGGTAATTGCTGAGTTAGCGAATGCCATGATATTTCCTTAGTTAAAAAATTGCCAAAATTGGCTAGTTAAACCCTACGGCTCATTGCCTCGCCTAATTGCTCGGACAATAAAGCTCGTCTATCCTTTTTATCTGCACCATCGCTCACTTTTCCGCTAGGTGTAACGGAACGAGGACTTACGGCTGCAGCCTTCGCTTTCTGTACTTGTTGTGCTTTGATTGCTGATTGTTTGGCATCTTTCAGGAGTCTGTCCTGTTCTAATGCCCATACATCATCATTCATCCGCACAGCTTTCTTGTAAGCTGTTTCTAGGTCTTGGGCTTTCCCTAGCTCAAGTAGTTGAGCCATTTCTTCCCTTACCACATCAAAGTGAGGGTATTTCTCCACATCACTCCGTACTCTTTCGATTTCACCCATTAAGCGTTGGTTTTCCTCTTGGGCAAACCTACCTTTGATAGACGAAACCTCCTGATTTACCTGATTTAACTGGTTCATCAGTTGCTGCGTATAAGGGTCAAGCTGTGTTGCCTGACCTTCATTGTTTAATTGTATTCCATAATCTGCTGCGAGTTGTTGAAATATTTGAACTTTTTGTTGATAAGGAGCATTAGAAAGAATCTGCTCTGCTCTTACCAAGTTCTGAACATACTGCACAGGGTTGATTCCCCGGCTAGTTAAGTTCTTCTCAATCGGTGCAATTACTTCAATCAAAGGCTTGGCTCGGTCAGCTTCAGCCTTATAGGTAGAGACTCCACGCTTAAACTCGGTCTCACGCTGAACTCCAGCATACTCAGCCAGCTTAATGCCTTCTTCCTTAGTCAGTTGCTCACCTGAAGTCAGCTTATCCCAAATAGGCAGATATTCCTTTTTCCATGTCGTAGGGCGTTGAAGTGCAGGCTTTTCCTCTACTTCTACAGTTTCTTCTTCTGCAGAATCAGCTTCCATATGAGGGGCTTCTTCTTCCTCTTTGGCAAACTGCCCTTTTTCGTTACGAGCTTGTTCAGCTATATCATCGGTGGCTTCTACTTCTAAAGGCTTATCTTCAGGGACTTCTAAAGTGCCTTCTTCTGCAGATTCCATAGCTTGCATCAATAATTCTCTACGGTCTAATTGTTCTTCTGACATGGTGTTCTCCTAAGTTTTCAGGGTTATCTGTAATTCAGTTTTTGGTATACCTGCTCCGCAATATGCCGTTTTCTAGCATCTTTGGATTTGGTACTCATATCTACTTGCTTGTGCTGCTTTGGTACATCGTTGCCTAATTCAATCATTTTGTGCTGTCTTAGGTGTGCTTTGTGCTTAGAACGGCTCTCAATTACTGAACCGTCTACTTGCGAAATGTAAGGCTGAATATCGGACATAACCATTGGGGCTTCCCGGTAGGTCATCTCCTCTTTCTCTTTCCATGCCTGTTCAGCTTCAGGAGTTCCTAGTTCATAACTCCAAAAAGTCAGGTAATACTCTTTATCCGACATTTGGCTACGGTCAGGTGTCTCATATTCGCTGTTACAAAGTTTACAGGTGTGCTTGATGTTAATAATCATAGTTCCTCCAATAAGCTAGGTAATAGATGCCATTCTTCTTTGCGTAAAGGTACAACTGAGTCATACCAAGTAGCGTTTTTCCACCGCCAGCAAATGTAATCATGGTCAGGAAGCAGTAAAAAACACTTAACTCCCAATGCTCCAGCTAAATGAGCTGTTGCCGTATCCGGTGCTACTACCGCCTTCATTGCTTTCATATGGCAAGCAGTTTTGTAGAAGTTACGCTTCCAGCCATCGTTAGGTAATGGGTCAAATATGTCATCAATCTCTACATGGAGTGAATAAACATCATCACCTACCAGCTCACGCATAGTTTCTAGTGGAATTGACTTGGTGTAGTGGAGTGGGCCGTTAGATGCTGACCAATTTACCCCTACTTTGCGTTCAATATTAGATGGTTTAGCCTCAAAATAGCCTTCTGACCCAACAATCTTCTTGGTTGTTACTGGAAATGACTGTTTTACAAAAGGTGGGGCATAAGTAGCAAAATGAGGAAGTGACATTGAGCCAATCCAGTAATCTGCCTCAGTAGGTGGGCCATCAGTCTTAGAGCATGAGATGTAATCAATGCAATCCATCGTTCCCAATAGCTGCATCATGGATTCATGGCACATTACGCTAAGTGTTTTAGCTCCCCATGCCTTGAGCATAGGTAGAAACCGAGCAAATTGAATAATATCGCCAAAGCCTTGCTCCATTTGGACAGTAATATGCTTACCAATTAAGCGTTCACCATCCCATTTAGGGGCTTTTATCCACTTTTGCCAGTTTTCGCCAGTTGCTTGCATCACCAATGGATGCCAGCGAAACTCATAGAGTCTAAATCCAGCTTGGTAATGACCCATATGCAATAGGTCTACGCCTTTTTTGTAGCTACGATAAGCTGTCATGCTTGTACTACCAGTTCTGCGTAAGTAATCACGCTTTCTCCTTATAAAAACAACGCTAAAATGCTTTCCTCGTCATCTAATTCAGCCAATCGCTTAGCTTCTAGTATGGCAATCTCTTGCTCTAAACGCTCTTTTGCTTGGCGAATCAATACTGCATTGTATAAATCTTGTGACTGCCTTTGCAAGTTAGCAATCAAAGCATCGTAATTGACGATTTCTTTTTGTTTTGCTTCTACAACTTGCTCAGGTGATTCTACCTCAAGTGAATCTGCACTAACTTGTGGGTCAATCTGACCACGAATAAATGACTTACGGGCTTCTTGGTCTGCCTTTTGAGCAGCCATCCGTTTTTCTTCAGCAAGTCTTAGCTTCTTCTGTAATGCTTTGTACCGCTTTCTTTCCTCTTTAGTCCAGCTCGCATCATCCCCACCTTTTTTAGTAGGTTCTACCGGGGTAATGACAATCTGAAACGCATCGTTTTGAAATGCGTTGGGTTGGAAAGCAGTTTGAAACATTAGAATGTACCGCCTGACACGCCTACAAACTTAGTAGCTGTAATGGTTGTACCAGTAATCAGGTTAGGCGTTGTTCCCCCAATTACAGGTGGAGCAGATAAGTCTAAAGTGCCACCTAATGTAAGGCTTCCGCTAGAAGTAACTGTGCCTGTAAGGGTCAAGCCATTTACTGTGCCTGTACCGCTTACGCTAGTTACTGTGCCACCCAATGAAGGCAAAGTATTGGTAATGGTGAAGTTAGGGTATGTTCCGCTAGTAGAGATACCAGTACCAGCAGTTAGGACTACTGTTTGGTCAGGAGCAGAGTTGGTTACTGTGATTACGCCACTTGCAGCGTTACCTACGCTAATTCCTGTACCAGCAGCTAAGTTAGTGTTTTTCCAATAGCCGTCTGTAGTGCTATAAGTCAGCAGTTGTGCAGCAGTAGGGCTAGTTAATTGGACATTATCATCAGTACCGCCAAGACTAGAGCCAGTTCTTAGTAAAACTTGGAAAGTACCTGAACCACCTGAACCAGCATTAGTAATGATGCCTAACTGAACCTTGATATTAGGTGCTGTTGGCTTAACTTTGGTAGGATTACCAGTTACAGGGTTGTACCAAATTACATCGCCATCAGCCCATGTTTCACCATAAGCCGAACCAGTAGTATTGATGCCATGAATACCACCATAAACAGTAATACGACCAAAAGCGTTTTTAGCTAAAGGCTCTGTAGCACAGCCAAGAATCAGGTTTGCATCGGTAATGCCAGCTACTGTAGGAGCAAATGTAATAACTCCGCTTGCACCTACAGCCCCAGTTTGGTAAATGATTTGTAATGGTGAATCGTTAATAGCTTCTGAAGCCTTGCCATAAAGCAATGTTTCTTCACCAATTTGCTGAGTAATGTTGTTTTGCTGAAAGTTTAAGGTTTCTGTGGCTGTGTCGTACCACATTGCACCTACAGGTGTAGCAGCAGGAATTGAACCATCAAATACCAAAGACTCAACACCTGACATAGTGCCAGCATCATTAACAACGACTACTGAGTTCTGAATTAGCTTGCCAGTTGTGGTGTCATAACGAGCTAAAGCATTATCTGTTGCACTTGCAGGGCCTACTACATCACCACCCAAAGAAG
>ERZ1034363.756-NODE-756-length-20480-cov-5.428172_pt1 | contig 20480 bp, 15 predicted proteins | sample MGYA00520616_ERZ1034363 | MGnify/ENA primary metagenome ERZ1034363 (study PRJEB33736, sample SAMEA104284506) | Azolla filiculoides | biome: Urban; feature: Water surface; material: Ditch water | place: Netherlands | collected 2015-10-28 | depth 0-0.1 m ... | reverse complement strand
GCAGGAGTAAATAACACTCGTTTTCAGTTGACTTATAAAACTAGCGCTTCTTTGAAAGTGAACGATTTAGCATTTGATGAAAATTCAATTTCAGTTTACAAACAAAACGGAGTATTGAATATCAATGCAGGAAATACTACAATGAAAAGTGTAAAAGTATTTGATGTAACAGGAAGATTAGTATTAGAGCAAAAATCGGTAAATGCTACAACAACAGCTTTAAAAAATCTTGCTGCAGGCAAACAAGCTTTGCTAATTCAAATCACATCAGACGATAATAGAGTAGTGACTAAAAAAGCAATAAACTAGAGAATTAGGTAGTTTAAAAAAGCAATTAGAAAATTAAAAAAATACAATTATGAAAAATATATTATCAAAATCATATATCACGCTTTTCTTTTTATTGGCAAGTTTTGTCACGTTTGCACAACCTGGAACAGATGACGGTACGGGTACTTTAGAAGGAACTGATGCGCCAGCACCCGTTGGTGATTATTTATGGGTTCTGGCTTTGGCAGGCTTAGTACTTGTTTTCTTGACATTCAGAGCCATTCAAAATAAGAAAGTGATTAGCTAAATAAAAAGCATAAAGGTTTGCTTTACAAGCCCTGTTCTAGTTTTTAGAACAGGGCTTTGTTATTTTATGCTAGTTATAAAAAGATAATGCTAAAACTTTTTTTTAATCACTATTATTTTTTAATTTTGTAATGATAAATTTTCTGACAAATTTTTCCTTAGTCTTTGTTTTAACAACGGCTCAATACTATTAAACTTTAACTATTGAAGATAGGTTTTAATGCTTTATTCATTGTTTTTGTGTTTTAAAAATGCATTCTTAAATTCCTAAATAACTATTTTATGAAACAAATTTTATCTACCTATTTTTTTTCAACTCTTTTGTCAAAATCAAAAAAAAATAGGAGTAATAAATCTATTATTACTTGGATTTTTATTCTTGGATTTTCGATTAGTAGTTTTGCAAGCAGTGGTTTGTTTGATGCAAATGCAATTCTAAATGCTAAAGGAGCTGGTAATACTTTCACAACCACATCGAAATTTGAAGTTGATGATGTTGTTGTTTATAATAGTTTGACTGTTTCAACTACTGCAATTCCTGATGCCAATTTCGAGCAAGCCCTGATTGATTTAGGATATGATGATGTAATTGATGGAGAAGTTATTACTAGCAATATTAGTGGTATCACAATTTTGGATATACGTGATAAAAACATTGCAAGTCTTGTCGGGATTAATGATTTTGTAAGTTTGGATAAATTATATTGTCAAAATGAAGACGGTGATAGTGGTAATGATAATACTATTTCTGCTTTAGATGTTACTGGTTTGACATATTTGAGGTATTTTTATTGTCAAAACAATCAAATTGCCAACTTGAACATTACTGGGTTAACAGGTTTACAAGCATTGGATACAAGTAATAACCCACTAAATACAGCTCTTGATGTTCATTTAAATTCTAGTTTGTTTTATTTGGTTTGCCAAGACAATGGGCTAACTAGTTTGAACATATCTGGTTTAACAAATTTACAGACATTAATTGTTTGGAATAACAATTTGACTTCTACTATAGATTTAACAGGAAATCCTGATTTAAAATATTTAGATTGCGATGATAATTTTTTCACAAGTATAAATGTAGTTGGGTTGGCAAAATTGAATGATTTTTACTGTAGTGGAAATTCATTAACTGGTTTAGATGTTAGAGGATTATCTGATTTGTCAAATTTTGAATGTACAGGCAATACATCTTTGTCTTGTATTCTAGTTGATGATGTTACAGCTGCTAATACCGCAAAGGATTCGGGGAATTGGGTTAAAGATGCAACGGCTACTTATTCTTATTGCGATTGTGATTTGACTACGATTTGGAACGGAAGCTCTTGGGATAATGGAGCGCCAACAACGGGTACTTATGCTGCAATTATTTCTGGGAATTATAGTCAAACCGACCCTATCAATGCTTGCTCTTTGACTATTACAAATGATGCCACGGTTATTATTCCATCTGGGGTTAGTGTTACTTTAAATGCTCCAATTATGGTGGAAATTGGAAGTAGTTTTACTTTAAGTAATAATGCCAATCTAATTCAAACCAATAAAAATTCAATTAATTCAGGAGTCATAACTGTCAAACATGAAAGTAACCCTTTATATCGTTCGGATTACACGATGTGGTCATCACCAACAGGAACTACTCAAAAATTAAATGAGTTTTCGCCATTAACTACAACAGGACGTTTTTATGAGTACAATTCAGGAACAGATAAGTACAGTGCAGTTCCAGATGCTACAAATTTTAGTCAAGGAAAAGGTTTTTTAATACGTATGCCTAATACAGATCCAAAATCTGGTTATGATGCTGGAACAGCTACTTTAGTTTACCCAGGTTTATTCACGGGTATTCCTAATAATGGTGATGTGAATATTTCTGGAATTGCGGAAAAATTTGTAGCAGTAGGAAATCCATATCCTTCAAATATAAATGCTAATGCTTTTATAGATGCTAATTTAGACGCCTCAAGTAGTGGAACTTTATATTTTTGGAGAAAAACTAACAATCCAAATCAAGCTACAAGTCCAACAACCTCATATGCAACTTATACTAAAGCAGGAAGCACTATAACTTCTGATTCAGGAAGTGGCGGAATTAGTCTTAATGGTTTCATTGCAGTAGGTCAAGGGTTTATAACGAAGGTACCACCTACTGGGTCAATCAGATTTAATAATACAATGCGTGCTACCAATTCAGCAAATTTTTTAAGAACAAAAGCAGTAGCTCAAACAGATCGTGTTTGGATCAATCTAACCAATGCTGACGGAGCTTTTAGCCAAATGTTAGTGGGGTACATCTCTGATGCAAGCAAAGGAGTAGATAGCTATGATGGAAAATATATTAATGATGCTGCAACAGCCTTAACATCTGATATAGCTGGAGAAGAATATGTTATTCAAGGACGTCCAGTATTTAGCGATACAGATGTTGTTAATTTAAATTTCAAAACCGATGCAGCAGGAACTTATACTATTGCAAAAGACCACGTTGATGGATTGTTTGCAACAGGTCAAGACATTTATCTTGTAGATAAAACAACAGGAACAGAAACTAATTTGCAAAAAGAAGCTTATACATTTACAGCAGCGGCAGGAGTAAATAACACTCGTTTTCAGTTGACTTATAAAACTAGCGCTTCTTTGAAAGTGAACGATTTAGCATTTGATGAAAATTCAATTTCAGTTTACAAACAAAACGGAGTATTGAATATCAATGCAGGAAATACTACAATGAAAAGTGTAAAAGTATTTGATGTAACAGGAAGATTAGTATTAGAGCAAAAATCGGTAAATGCTACAACAACAGCTTTAAAAAATCTTGCTGCAGGCAAACAAGCTTTGCTAATTCAAATCACATCAGACGATAATAGAGTAGTGACTAAAAAAGCAATAAACTAGAGAATTAGGTAGTTTAAAAAAGCAATTAGAAAATTAAAAAAATACAATTATGAAAAATATATTATCAAAATCATATATCACGCTTTTCTTTTTATTGGCAAGTTTTGTCACGTTTGCACAACCTGGAACAGATGACGGTACGGGTACTTTAGAAGGAACTGATGCGCCAGCACCCGTTGGTGATTATTTATGGGTTCTGGCTTTGGCAGGCTTAGTACTTGTTTTCTTGACATTCAGAGCCATTCAAAATAAGAAAGTGAATAGCTAATAAAAGCATAAAGGTTTGCTTTACAAGCCCTGTTCTAGTTTTTAGAACAGGGCTTATTGTTTTTAATTACTTATTTGTTTAAGATATAGTTCTTTTAAGAAATTAATTTATAGTATTAAAAGAGTTTCGAAGCGATTGGTCAAATATGTTTTACAAGAAAAAGATTCGCTTAGTTTTGAAAATAGATATGCGGAACAATTTTTTTATAGTATTTGAGACTATGTAAAATCAAACCTGCAAAGTGTATTTGTGCGGTTAAATTGTGATTAGTAGCATTAAATAGGGATTGGTGTTTGCTTAAACTACAGTAAATCAATGTTATTTGCTTTTTTTGTTTTGAAAAAGTAAGTGTTTACCCTAAAAAAATTTGATATTATCATTAATATTGATTAATATTGTAGTGTTTTTTAAAGAATTTTCTTTTATATTTGCGTTTTTATTATATTTAATTTATCACTTCAAAGACACTAATAATAATTTATTAAATACCAATATCATTAAAATAGTCTCTAAAAACAAATGCCATATGAAAATTAAAAATTACTCAAGAATTAAAATAAGCGAAACATTTTGTTCGCTTAGAACGACTACGTTTGTCTTTTTGCTGGGAGTGTTTCTGTTTACCAACGCGACAGTTAATGCTCAGAATAACGCCCTACATTTTGATGGGGTCAACGATTATGTTGAAATTCCCGCATCAATAAATAGTCAAATACTAGGAAATAACGTGACTGTTGAAGGTTGGTTTAACATTGAATCTATTGGTGATCAAGTAGAATTAATTGGAGAATGGTATGATGCTGGTGATTCTGATATTAAATTTGCGATTTACTACAATCAAGGTGATAATAGTATTTATTCGATTATTGGTAATGGAGGAATTTACCAACAAGTTGGGGCTGCTATGCCTACACTCAACACCTGGGTTCACATTGCCTCAACCTACGACGGAGCTAATTTGCGTCTGTATTACAACGGACTTGAAGTAGGTGTGCTACCAACGTCAATATCACTTCCTACGGTTAACGGTCTTTGGGTATTAGGTAAGAGAACTGATGGGGCTGAAACCTTCGGTGGAAAAATGGATGAAGTACGTATTTGGAATACCACTCGATCAGCAGCAGAAATTCTTGCAAATTATAAAAATCAAGTGCCTGATAATTCAACAGGACTTATTGCTTACTATAAAATGAATCAAGGTGTTGCTGAAGCAAATAATACTTCAATTACTTCACTTACAGATTCGTCAGTCTCAAACTTAAATGGAACTTTTCAAGGTTCGTTTGCATTAACTGGTTCTACTTCTAACTTTGTAACAGGAATGCCTACAGTTTGGGATACAAATTGGTCATTTGGTACTCCAGATAGTACAACAGAGGCTATTATCGACGGAACATATTCAACTACAACCAACGGAACAATTTCTGCCAAAAAACTGACTGTAAATTCAGGGAAGTCATTGACTGTAAATACAGGGACAAATATTACAGTACAAAACGAAGTAATCAATAATGGCAGTCTTATTGTAGAAAACGACGCCAATTTGATTCAAGTAAATAATGTTGTAAATACCGGAAATGCAGTAGTAAAACGCAATAGCAATCCATTATATCGTTTAGATTATACGATGTGGTCATCTCCCGTTGCTAGTCAAAATTTATTAGCATTTTCACCTGCTACTACTACAACACGTTTCTATAACTATAATAGTTCAACTAATTTGTACAATGCAGTAGCAGATCCATCAACTACTAATTTCACCAAAGGTTTAGGAGTATTAATCCGTATGCCCAATACCGACCCGACATCAAATTATGATGCAGGTACAGCTACTTTGGCTTATCCAGGAGTATTTACAGGAGTTCTTAATAATGGCGATATTAATTTGACAGGATTAACCCCAGGTCAATATGTAGCTGTTGGAAACCCATATCCTTCAAATATTAGAGCTATAGATTTTATAAATGCTAATTTAGATGCACTAGATGGAGGAACATTATATTTATGGAGAAAAAAGAATGGAGAAGCTATAGTTACATCGGCTTACGCAACAATGAATAAAACGGGAGTTACAGTTGGAGTGACTACAGGAGATGGAGGTATTTTTCCTAATGGATACATTTCAGTAGGTCAAGGTTTCATTACAACCGTACCACCTTCAGGTACGATTGCATTTAATAATGGAATGCGTACTACTAATACAGCTACTTTTTTAAGAACAAAAGCAGCTGCTCAACCAGACAGAGTATGGATTAATTTAACCAATACTGACGGTGCTTTTAGCCAGATGTTAGTAGGATATATGGATGGAGCAACTACAGGATTTGATGCAGGATTTGATGGAAAATATATTAATGATGCCGCAACAGCCTTAACATCGGATATTGCTGGTGAGGAGTATGTTATTCAAGGGCGTCCAACATTTAGCGATACCGATGTTGTGAATTTAAATTTCAAAGCAAGTGCTGCAGGAACTTATACTATTGCAAAAGACCACGTAGATGGATTGTTTGCCACAGGTCAAGACATCTATCTTGTAGATAAAACAACAGGCGTAGAAACTAATTTGCAAAAAGAAGCTTATACATTTACAGCAGCTGCAGGAGTAAATAACACTCGTTTTCAGTTGACTTATAAAACTAGCGCTTCTTTGAAAGTGAACGATTTAGCATTTGATGAAAATTCAATTTCAGTTTACAAACAAAACGGAGTATTGAATATCAATGCAGGAAATACTACAATGAAAAGTGTAAAAGTATTTGATGTAACAGGAAGATTAGTATTAGAGCAAAAATCGGTAAATGCTACAACAACAGCTTTAAAAAATCTTGCTGCAGGCAAACAAGCTTTGCTAATTCAAATCACATCCGACGATAATAGAGTAGTGACTAAAAAAGCAATAAACTAGAGAATTAGGTAGTTTAAAAAGCAATTAGAAAATTAAAAAAATACAATTATGAAAAACATATTATCAAAATCATATATCACCCTATTCTTTTTATTGGCAAGTTTTGTCACGTTTGCACAACCTGGGACAGATGACGGTACAGGTACTTTAGAAGGAACTGATGCGCCTGCACCGATTGGTGATTATTTATGGGTTCTGGCTTTAGCAGGCTTAGTACTTGTTTTCTTGACATTCAGAGCCATTCAAAATAAGAAAGTGAATAGCTAAATAAAAAGCATAAAGGTTTGCTTTACAAGCCCTGTTTCAGTTTTTGGAACAGGGCTTTGTTATTTTAGATAATTATTTTATTTAGCTGATTAATAGCTTTGAAAGCTTGGTTTTGTGAATTTTAACGAGTTTAGAAGTGATTCATCGAAAATATTTTATGGTAAAAAAGGATTCGCTTAGTTTTGACCTCAGATAAGAGATATATCTTTTGTCATAATAAAAAAAAACGATATGAATCAAATTTCTAATAAAGCCAGTAAAATCAATAACAACATATTTTTTATGGTGTTGGCTTTTATTTTATTTTCTATTGGAACTGCTTTTGCTCAAAATGAAGTTGAAAACACTGTAGTTTCTAATAATACAATAACAACTACTACTTCTGAGACATTAGTTGCAAAACAAGAAAGTAATGATACAAATTCAAATATGAATTTTGTGCTTTGGTTTATGGGTTCAAAACAAGATCCAAATGTTAAAATTTCTACAGAAGGTGTCAATACAAAAAAAGAGTTTATGACTTCTGGAATGGCTCCTAATCGTTTGCTGATAAAAGCTTTTTTGAAAAAAGCAGTAAATTTCGAAGCAGCATTGTCTTAAATTCTAAAAATATTTTCAGTACCAATAAAAAACGCTAATCTTATGATTAGCGTTTTTTTTATATAAGTCCTGCCTAATGCTTTATTCAAATTCCGAAGTAAAAAACAATTTTACATTAGGGAATTTGCTTTGTGTCATTTGGATTGTAAAATCCGAATCGGCAAGAAAAACCAATTGATTGTATTTATCGTGTGCTAAGAATTTTTGTTTAATTCTTCTAAATTCTTTAAATTCTTCACTTTTTGGATCATTTGGTTTAACCCAACATGCTTTGTGTACTGGAAAATTTTCATAGGTACATTTTGCTCCATATTCATGTTCTAATCGGTATTGAATCACTTCATATTGAAGTGCTCCCACGGTTCCAATAATCTTTCTATTATTCATTTCTAGTGTAAACAACTGCGCCACACCTTCGTCCATCAACTGATCAACTCCTTTATCAAGCTGTTTGGCTTTCATCGGGTCGGCATTGTTAATGTATCTGAAATGCTCTGGCGAGAAACTCGGAATTCCTTTGAAACTCATTATTTCGCCTTCGGTCAAAGTGTCGCCAATTTTGAAGTTTCCGGTATCGTGCAATCCTACAATATCTCCTGGAAAGGAAATATCAACGATTTCTTTTTTCTCAGCAAAGAACGCATTTGGGCTAGAGAATTTTAAATTCTTTTTCTGGCGAACGTGATAGTAAGGTTTATTTCTTTCGAATGTACCCGAAACAATTTTGATAAATGCCAAACGGTCTCTGTGTTTTGGATCCATATTGGCGTGGATTTTAAATACAAATCCAGACATTTTTTCTTCTTTTGGATCAACTAATCTCGTTTCAGAATCTTTAGCTCTTGGCGATGGAGCAATTTGAACAAAACAATCCAAAAGTTCGCGCACACCAAAATTATTTAAGGCTGAACCAAAAAACACAGGTTGCAGTTTTCCGTCTAAATATTCCTGACGATCAAATTTAGGATAGACTTCATCAATTAATTCTAATTCTTCTCGTAGTTTGTGTGCGGGTTTCTCGCCAATAATCTTCTCTAATTCTGGACTTTTTACATCCGAGAAAGCAATGGTTTCTTCAATGTTTTTGCGACTGTCACCACTAAATAAATTGATGTTTTCTTCCCATAAGTTGTAAATTCCTTGAAAATCATATCCCATTCCGATAGGAAAACTCAATGGAGTTACGGTCAGTCCCAGTTTTTGTTCCACTTCGTCCATTAGGTCGAAAGCATCTTTTCCTTCGCGGTCTAATTTGTTGATAAAAACAATGATAGGAATATTTCTCAGTCGGCACACAGCGACTAGTTTTTCAGTTTGTTCTTCGACACCTTTGGCTACGTCAATTACCACAATAACACTATCAACTGCGGTTAGTGTTCTGAAAGTGTCTTCGGCAAAATCTTTGTGTCCCGGAGTATCGAGAATGTTTATTTTTTTGTCTTGATAATTGAATGCTAAAACCGAGGTCGAAACCGAAATTCCTCTCTGACGTTCAATTTCCATAAAGTCACTCGTAGCTCCTTTTTTGATTTTGTTATTTTTTACTGCACCCGCTTCTTGAATCGCACCTCCAAAAAGGAGTAACTTTTCGGTTAAGGTGGTTTTTCCCGCATCGGGATGGGAAATAATTCCAAAAGTTCTTCTTCGCTGTATTTCTTCTAAAAAGCCCATATTTATTTAAATAGTTTGCAAAAGTACTATTTATAAATGCGAATTCAAAAAGCAAATAAATTTGTTAGAAATACTTTATGCGAAAATAGATAGAGAATCAAGAAAAAGGAGTGGTGTTTATTGACTAAGCAAATAATATGTTAAACAAAAAAACAACAAAATAGTCCAACCTCCTTATATTTAAAATATTATATCGTTTTCGTTAATAACATTACGATTTTTTCATTTAGTGTTAATTGTGGATAGTGTATATTTGTATCTAAATAAATTATATTTCAACATTAAAATTAAACAAAATGAGTATTATTGTCAAAATTCACGCAAGACAAATTTTCGATTCAAGAGGAAATCCTACTGTAGAAGTAGATGTAGTTACAGATAACGGAATATTAGGAAGAGCAGCAGTTCCATCTGGAGCTTCAACTGGAAAGTTCGAAGCTGTGGAATTACGTGACGGAGGAAAAAACTTTCTTGGAAGAGGCGTTCTTAAAGCGGTTGAAAATGTAAATACTATAATTGCTGAAGAATTAGTTGGGACATCAGTTTTCGAACAAAACTTGATTGACCAAACTATGATTGAGTTAGATGGAACTCCTAATAAAGCTAAACTTGGTGCAAATGCAATTCTTGGTGTTTCGCTTGCAGTGGCAAAAGCAGCAGCAAACGAATTAGGAATGCCTTTATACAGATATGTTGGTGGAGTTTCTGCAAATACATTACCAGTGCCAATGATGAATATCATCAATGGTGGTTCACACTCAGATGCGCCAATCGCATTTCAAGAGTTTATGATTTTCCCAGTAAAAGCAACTTCTTTTACTCACGCATTGCAAATGGGAACTGAGATTTTCCATAATCTTAAAAAAGTATTGCACGATAGAGGTTTGAGTACTGCTGTAGGTGACGAAGGTGGATTTGCTCCAAACTTAGCTGGTGGAACAGAAGATGCTTTAGATACTATCAAATTGGCAGTTGAAAAAGCAGGTTATACTTTTGGAGATGAAGTAATGATCGCTTTAGATTGTGCTTCTTCTGAATTCTACGAAAACGGTGTTTACGACTATACTAAATTTGAAGGACCAACTGGAAAAATCAGAACATCAGCAGAGCAAGTGGAATATATGGCTGAATTAGTAGCTAAATATCCAATTATTTCTATTGAAGATGGTATGGACGAAAATGACTGGGATGGTTGGAAAATGCTTACCGAGAAAATTGGAGACAAAGTTCAATTAGTAGGAGATGATTTATTCGTTACTAATGTGGAGCGTCTTTCTACTGGAATTGAAAAAGGTATTGCTAATTCAATTTTAGTAAAAGTAAACCAAATTGGATCTTTAACAGAAACTATTGCAGCTGTAAATATGGCTAAAAACGCAGGATATACTTCTGTAATGTCTCACCGTTCAGGAGAAACAGAAGACAATACTATTGCTGATTTAGCTGTAGCTTTGAACTGTGGACAAATAAAAACAGGTTCGGCTTCACGTTCTGACCGTATGGCAAAATACAATCAGTTAATTCGCATCGAAGAAGAATTAGCGAATACTGCATATTTTCCGGGTAAAAATGCTTTTAAAGTAAAATAAAGGTGCTGATTTTATTAAAAAGCCATTTACGCAAAGTAAATGGCTTTTTTTTTGAATTTTAACATATTCCTTAGGAATTTCATTTTTTAGTTTGCTTGAAATTACCTATTTTTGGAAAATAATTTTATTAAGATTTATTCCAAAAATATTATGTCAAAAACAGCAAAATTAGAAATAGACGGCAAAATTTATGAGTTACCAATATTTGTTGGGACTGAAAATGAGATGTCCATTGATATTAGCAAATTACGTGATTTGTCAGGAGCAATTACGCTAGATCAAGGGTATAAAAATACAGGTGCTTGTAAAAGTGAGATCACTTTCCTGGACGGAGAAGAAGGGATTTTGCATTATAGAGGGTATTCAATAGAAGAACTAGCTGAGAAAGCCCATTTTCTTGAAGTTTGTTATTTGTTGATTTTTGGAGAATTACCTACCAAAGCTCAATTGCTTGAATTTGAAACTCACATCAGAAGATATACATTGGTAAATGAAGAGATGAAAAGCATCATCGATGGTTTTCCTACCACAGCTCACCCGATGGGAGTTTTATCTGCTTTGACCAGTGCTTTGATTGCTTTTAATCCAAAAGCTGTAAATCCAGAACACCCTGACGAATTGTACGAAGCAGTTTGTAAATTGATGGGTAAATTCCTTGTAATTGCCTCTTGGACCTATAGAAAAAGTTTGGGCTATCCATTGAATTATTATGATAATACTTTGGAATATGTAGAAAACTTCATGCAATTAATGTTCAAATTGCCAACAGAACCTTATAAAACTGACCCAGTAATTGTTAAGGCTTTAGATAAATTGTTTATTCTTCATGCTGATCACGAACAAAACTGTTCGACTTCAACAGTAAGAATGGTAGGATCTTCTCATGCAGGTTTATTTGCATCAGTTTCGGCTGGTATTTCTGCGCTTTGGGGACCTTTACATGGTGGAGCTAATCAAGCAGTTCTTGAAATGCTAGAAGAAATTCAAAGCAATGGTGGAGATGCTGATAAATATATTGCAAAAGCTAAAGACAAAGAAGATCCATTTAGATTGATGGGCTTTGGACATAGAGTATATAAAAATTTCGACCCAAGAGCCAAAATCATCAAAAAAGCAGCTGATGAAGTATTAGGAACTTTAGGTGTTGAAGATCCTATTTTGGAGATTGCCAAAAAATTAGAAGCAGCCGCTTTGACAGACGAGTATTTTATTTCTAGAAAATTATATCCAAATGTCGATTTCTATTCAGGTATTATTTACCGTGCTTTAGGAATACCAACAGATATGTTTACCGTTATGTTTGCCATTGGTAGATTGCCAGGTTGGATAGCACAATGGAAAGAAATGAGATTGAATAAAGAACCAATAGGAAGACCAAGACAAGTTTATACAGGTTCACCTTTGAGATCTTTTGTTGAAATGGATAAAAGATAATAAAACTAAAATAATATTTAAAACCACTTCAATCGGAGTGGTTTTTTTTTGGGAATGCTTTTTAGGGGTTAGTTGTTGACTGTTTAGAAAATGTTTAATTGTTTTAGACAATGTAAGCTATCAAACAAATAAGCAAACTCACTATTGCTTCTATAAACTTAGGTTTTGTTGCTACAGGATTTTTGAGATAAATTGAAAATAGATTTCAACAAAGCTTCTCTTAGTCGAGGAGCTTTTTTATCTTTGATGCTACTAAAAAATCAACTATGTTGAAATTAAGCATAAATGACGAAACTTCAAGACTAAGAACTGTCGTTCTTGGTGTGGCCAACAGCAACGGACCAACCCCATCAATTCAGGAAGCTTATGATCCCAAATCGTTAGAGCATATTCTGGCTGGAACTTATCCAAAAGAAGAAGATATGGTGGTTGAAATGGAAGCTTTTAATCAGATTTTTAAGAAATATGAGGTTACTGTTTTCCGCCCTGAAATAATAGAGAACTACAATCAAATATTTACCAGAGATATTGGTTTTGTAATTGGGGATGTTTTTATAAAATCGAATATATTGCCGGAGCGAGTTCGAGAATTGGATGCTATTCAATATGTGATTGATCAAATACAACCCGAGAAAGTGGTAACTCCACCCGAAGAAGTTCATATCGAAGGTGGAGATGTTATGCTGTGGGATGATTATGTTTTTATAGGAACTTATAAAGGGAGTGATTATAAAGATTATATTACTGCAAGAACCAATAGAGCAGGCGTGCAGTTCATAAAAGAGTTATTTCCGAATAAAAAAGTGAAAGAATTTGATTTGATAAAGTCGAAAATTGAAGCTCGAGATAATGCTTTGCATTTGGATTGCTGTTTTCAACCTGTTGGAAAAGATAAGGCAATTATTTATAAACGTGGGTTCAGAGAAGAAGCTGATTATCTGTTCCTAGTTCAACTCTTTGGCGAAGAAAATTTATTTCACATTACCCGAAAAGAAATGTATTCGATGTGTTCGAATGTTTTTTCTATTGATACTAATGTTGTAGTTTCTGAAAAGAAGTTTTCCAGACTCAACAAATGGTTGAAAAAACAGGGTTTTATTGTAGAAAAAATCCCTTATGCCGAAATTTCCAAACAGGAAGGATTATTGAGATGCTCTACTTTGCCTTTAATTAGAGATTAAAAAATGTTTCAGGTTTCAAGTTGAGCAACTTGAAACTTGAAATTTAAAACTAAACAACATGAACCAAACTACAAATTCAATTCTAATGATTCGCCCAGTAGCGTTTCGAATGAACGAACAAACGGCAGTAAATAATTATTACCAAAAAGTTTTGGATGGATTATCCAAAGAAACAGTAAATGCTAAAGCGCAAGAAGAGTTTGATGGCTTGGTGCAAAAACTGAAGATGGTAGGAGTAGATGTTGTCGTAGTTGAAGATACATTAAACCCAGATACTCCAGATAGTATTTTTCCAAACAACTGGATTTCATTTCACGAAAGTGGCGATGTAGTTTTGTATCCTATGTTTGCTGAAAATAGGAGAGAAGAACGTAGAGAAGACATACTGGATATAGTAGAAGACCAGGGTTTTGTTATCAACGAAATTATGGATTATACTTCGGCCGAAGAAGATGGTTTTTATCTTGAAGGTACAGGAAGTTTGCTTTTGGATAGAGAAAATGGAAAGGCCTATTGTGCTTTATCGCCTCGGGCAGACGAAGAGTTGTTCATCGAATTCTGTGAAGATTTTGAATATTCTCCTGTGATTTTCGAAGCTTTTCAAACCGTAGATGGAGAGCGAAAACTAATCTATCATACCAATGTGATGATGTGTATTGGCGATACTTTTGCAGTGATTTGTGCTGATTGTATCGATGATAAAAAGGAACGCAAAATGGTTTTAGACAGCTTGAGAGGCGATGATAAAGAAGTTATTCTGATTACAGAAGCTCAAGTCAATTCCTTTGCAGGTAATATGCTAGAAGTAAAAGGTGCCGATGATAGACGCTATTTAGTGATGAGTAGCTCAGCATACCAAAGCTTGACCAAGAAACAAATCGCTCAAATTGAAGAGCACGTTACTATCTTGAGTTCTAATTTGGATACTATCGAAGCTTGTGGAGGAGGAAGTGCACGCTGTATGATGGCTGAGATTTTCTTGCCGAGAGGGTAAAATAGTCAATCGTTTTTCGATGTTCGTTTACCATTTATTGAAAAACGAACATCGAAAAACGATTAATCTAAAGTAAATTTCCTTTGATGATAGTAATTAATGCGCTAACAATATACTGAATACCGATTGCAATTACTATAAATCCAACGATTCTGGAAATGGCTACAATTCCAGATGCTCCAAGAATTTTGGAAAGATAATGGGCACTTCTTAGAATCACAAAAATAGCGATGGCAATGGCAAAAATGGCTAAACATGAAATCATGATTTCGTTTGGCGTGTGGTGTTCTTGATAGAATGCAATTAGTAATGATATTGAGCCGGGTCCTGCAAGCATCGGGATGGCTAGAGGGGTTAAAGCAATGTCGTTTCTTTTTTGGGCTTCCGACTCTGCTTTTTTGTTAATTCCTCTCTTTTTAGTAAACTTCCCAGAAAGTAATGAAAAACCTGAACTTACAATGATAATTCCTCCCGCAATTCTTAGAGCTTCTATGCTAATTCCAAAAAAAGTCAGCACATATTGACCAATAAAAAAGGAAACAATAAGAATTATAAAGACATTTATTGCGGTCCATAATGAGATTCTAGAGCGCTCTTTTTTAGAATCGGAATGGGTGAGACCGACAAAAATTGGTACTGTTCCTATGGGGTTTAGTACTGAAAATAGAGCAGCAAATAAATAGGTAAAAAGATCCATACTGTTTTGAATTGTGGGTGTAAAAGTAGTGTTTTTTATTATTGTGAGGTTTTCGATGCTTGATGTTTCAGAGCAATCGCATTTAAAAATTAGTTTTTCTTTTTACCACAAATTACGCAAATTTTCGCAAATCTGAGTTAGCCCAACGCTAATTTACCTATTAATCAAAACGAAACAGATGTCTTAATTTGTGAAAATTTGCGTAATTTGTGGTTGAGATAATATTTAATTGTAAAGGGAAATAATTTAAAAGTAAAAAGTGATTGTCCTATTAGCTTGCTGAAAAGCCTATTTTTTGACTCTTTTTTGCCTACTTTTGCAGTATTATAAGTATAGAAATGAAAAATAAAAAAACATTGGTTCTCGGTGCTAGTGCCAAACCAGAAAAATATTCCTTTAAAGCCATTACTTTATTAGTACAAAAAGGACATTCCGTATTAGCCATTGGTCAAAATGCTGGTGAAGTTGCAGGAATAAAAATCCAGACTAAAGCTATTCCCTTAAAAAATATAGATACCATCAGCTTGTATCTCAACCCAATTCGTCAACGTGATTATTACAATTACATTGTTGAATCTAAACCCAAGCGTGTTATTTTCAATCCTGGGACCGAGAATCCAGAGTTCTATCAATTATTGGAACTGAATGGTATTAAGGCAGAAGTCGCTTGTACTTTGGTATTGTTGACTACCAATCAATATTAATGAGGTATGTAGCAGTTGTTGATGCCTCAAATTGTTTTTACAATGACGTTAGTGGACGGCTCTTTAAGGCAGTTGTATCTAACGTTTTTTTTTAATGATTAGGCATTGCAACAACTAACTCTAAATACCATTTTAATCAAATTATAAATACGGTATCAATATTTTATTCGTTTTTTTATCGATTAAATCTGCCGATAAACGGTTTTTTTGTTTTGAGACGAGGAGTTTTCTTAGCGGTAATCGATTGATTTATAGTGGTTTTTTTGTTTTTTTGTTTTTTTGTTTATTTCAAAAGTAGGGAGTTGAAAAAAATAGCAACTTGCTTTTGTTGTATATTTGTCGTCAATTATTTTACCTTGACTAATTCTCTTTTGGGAGTTAGAACGGCGAAGCCATGGAATCAAGAAAAGAAAAAGTGTAATCCTACTTTATAAAATCTTATGATTAGTTGTTTTGGTTTTTAGAAATAAATGTTTTTCAATTAGAATTGTATTATGAAAAAAGACACTAAAATTTATATTGCTGGACATCGAGGTATGGTGGGCTCTGCGATTTGGAGAACGCTTTCAGCAAAAGGATATACCAATTTGATTGGGGCTTCAAGTGCCAACCTAGATTTGCGAAATCAAGATGCAGTTCGGGATTTTATTTCGAAAGAAAAACCAGATGTGGTTATTGATGCTGCTGCAAAAGTAGGAGGAATTTTGGCCAACAATAATTATCCATACCAGTTTATTATGGAGAACATGCAAATCCAGAACAATTTGATAGATTCGGCTTTGCAAGCAGATATTGAAAAATTTATTTTCTTAGGGAGTTCTTGTATTTACCCTCGACTGGCTCCACAGCCATTGAAGGAAGACTATTTGCTAACTAGCGATTTAGAACCCACTAACGAATGGTATGCTATTGCTAAAATTACGGGTGTAAAAGCCTGTCAAGCTATCCGCAAGCAATTTGGCAAAGATTATGTTAGTTTAATGCCTACCAATTTGTATGGCACCTACGATAATTTTGATTTGAATACTTCTCATGTACTTCCTGCAATGATGCGAAAATTTCACGAAGCCAAAGAAAATAATCATGCTCCTGTAACACTATGGGGAAGCGGAACTCCTTTGCGCGAATTTTTATTTGTGGATGATATGGCCGAGGCTGTTGTTTTTGCGTTAGAAAATACTTTGCCAGACTATTTATATAATGTAGGAACAGGAGTTGATTTGACCATCAAAGAATTAGCCGAAACGATACAGAAAATCACAGGACATAAAGGAGAAATCATTTGGGATGCAACTAAGCCTGACGGAACACCACGAAAATTAATGGATATTTCTAAAATGCATGATTTGGGTTGGAAACATAAGATAGATTTAGAAGAGGGAATTCAATTGACTTATGATTGGTTTTTGGAGCATGTGAATGATTTTAAGCAAGTGAAAATGTAAACCGATGATCGTATTTCGATGATCGTTGACCGTTTTTCGATGATTGTTTTTCGATGATTGTTGACGTTTTTCGTAAACCGATAATCGAATAAAGTATAAACTATGGAATCTAATTTAGAAGTTTGGAAATTATCACATCAATTAACCATTGAAGTCTATAAAATAACTCAAGTTTTTCCAAAATCTGAACAATTTGGTCTTGTTAGTCAAGTTAGAAGAAGTGCTAGTAGTGTTCCAACTAATATAATAGAAGGGCAAGCTAGGCAATATAAAAAAGAATTTATTCAGTTTCTGTATATTTCAAAAGGCTCACTTGAGGAAACAAATTATCATTTGTTTTTAGCCAAAGATTTGGGGTATATTTCTCTAGCAGATTATAATTTATTGAATGAAATGTGCACTAGAATAAAAATGATGTTATATAAGTTAATAAAATCAATACAGTAATAGTAAACGTTTACCGTTCTCCGAAAACGAACAACGAACAACGAACAACGAATAACGAATAACGAATAACGAACAACGACAATGGATACAAAACAAAAAGTAGCACTAGTAACAGGAATTACAGGACAAGATGGGTCATATTTAGCAGAATTATTATTAGAAAAAGGATATCATGTTCACGGAGTAAAAAGACGTGCTTCTTCTTTTAACACCCAACGAATTGATCATATCTATCAGGATCAACATGAGAATCATGTGAATTTTAAATTGCATTATGGCGATTTGACCGATTCGACTAATATTATTCGAATCATTCAGGAAGTACAACCCGATGAAATCTATAACCTTGGAGCTATGTCTCATGTAAAAGTTTCTTTTGATTCTCCTGAATATGTAGCTAATGTAGATGGAATTGGTACGTTAAGAATCTTGGAAGCAGTTAGAATATTGGGTCTTGAAAAGAAAACTAGAATCTATCAAGCCTCAACTTCGGAATTGTATGGCGGTTTGGCTGAAAATAAAAATGCAGCAGGATTTTATGACGAGAACTCTCCGTTTTACCCTCGTTCTCCTTATGGTGTGGCTAAAATATATGGTTTTTGGATTACCAAAAACTACCGTGAAGCTTATGATATTTATGCTTGTAATGGGATCTTGTTTAACCACGAATCGCCAAGAAGAGGAGAAACTTTTGTTACCCGAAAAATTACTATGGCTACCGCTGCCATCGCTTTGGGGAAACAAGATTGTTTGTACTTAGGGAACTTGAACTCGCAAAGAGATTGGGGACACGCTAAAGATTATGTAGAGGCGATGTGGAGAATCTTGCAACAAGAGGTAGCCGAAGACTATGTAATTGCCACTGGAGTTACTACTTATATCCGTGATTTTGTGCGTCTTTCTTTTGCTGAAGTGGGTATGGAATTGGCCTTTGAAGGCGAACAAGAAAGTGAAGTGGCCAAGATCGTTGCTTGCAACAACCCAGAATATCAATTGCCAATTGGTACTGTTGTAGTACGAGTAGATCCACAATATTACAGGCCTACGGAAGTAGATTTATTGATTGGTGATCCAAGTAAATCTAAAAAATTGGGTTGGAAACCACAATATGACCTAGCTGGATTGGTAAAAGAAATGGTGGCGAGTGATTTGGAAATTTTGAAGAGAGTTAGATAAAGGGTTAACTTTTTAAGCGGTTAATTGTATAGCAGAAGTTAATCAGTTAGAAAAAGTTGTATTATTTTGGTCTTTATTAGTTTTGTTATGATTTCAATAATCTAAATATTATTTTTGATAGCTACAGTAAGCAAAAAAGTATTGTTTTTGCTATCTAAAGAAAGCAATTGTAAAAAAATCACAAGAGAGATATGTTCGTAAAATTGATGTTTCATTTTTTTTAGAGAATATCCGAGAAACATTTTTTCTAAATCAATTAAGCATGAAGCATATTCTAGAATATATTGATGGAACTGATTTTTTGGTAGATCACCTCTATCAATTTGAAGTGGGTGGCAAGTCCAAAAGCAAGCGTCAAATTAGGAATCAAGATGACAGCTATCTTGTGGTTGATGATGTTGAATACGGAATGGGGAATACAATACCGCTTTGGTTGTTTGGGTTTTTATATTGAGCCCCCAAAGAGGAGGCTATTATAGGCTAATTGTTTAGAAGGGTTAATTTAGGAAAAGTTTAATTGGTTAATTGTTTAACCCAATTACAAATGCTACACTCGATTAATCAAATAACCAGTTCACCAACTAACCAGTTCAACGCTCAACCATTAACAATAAACAACAAAATATAAATGCAAGCAGCTCATCGTGTAGCTAAAAATACTGGAATTCTTTATGCGCGCATGGCGATTACCGTTTTTATATCGTTGTAAGCCACCCGATTGGTTTTGGCTGCTTTGGGCGTTGCTGATTTTGGTTTGTTTAATGTGGTTGGTGGAGTAGTTGCTATGTTGGGGTTTTTAAACAGTTCTATGGAGGTAGCTTATAAGTTTACCTTAATAATTTTCAAGTAATATAGATGATAAAAAGTAAGAAAAAAATATGAAAGGCTCAAAGCTTATTATTAAAAATACAGGAATACTGTATTTGAAATCAATATTGACAATGGGTATTTCGTTGTATGCTACTAGAGTAATTCTTAATGCCCTTGGAGCAACAGATTATGGACTTTTTAGTTTAATAGCAGGAATAATTGCTATGTTGACGTTCTTGAATAATTCGTTATCTTCAGCAACACAACGGTTTTTGGAGTTTAACTTAGGAGGTGGACAAAAAGAAAAATTAAAAGAAGTTTTTAACACAAGTGTTTTTCTACATTTGTTGGTAGGTATTTTAGTTGTAATAATTGTTGAGGGAGTTGGTTTTTTTGCATTTGAAAAATTTTTAACAATTCCGGTTGATAGGATGTATGCAGCTAAAACTATTTTCCATTTTATGGTAATTAGTACTTTTTTTACCATTATTTCTGTTCCTTATGATGCCATAATCAATGCTCATGAGCATATGTTGTTTGATTCTATTGTTGGTATAATTCAATCACTTGGCATCTTATTTATAGCTATTTTTATACAACAAGTAAGTACTGATAAACTTATTTGGTATGGGTTTTTAATGGCCTTACTGATTTTTTTGTTACTAGTCATTCGGAGAATATATTGTCGTGTTTTGTATGATGAAAGTAAAATAAATTTTAATAAATACCTTAAGAAATCCAATATTAAAGAAGTAACAAATTATGCCTCATGGTCTTTTTTTGTTGCATCTACTAGTATGTTTGGATCTTATGGAATG
>ERZ1034363.752-NODE-752-length-20489-cov-6.494464_pt1 | contig 20489 bp, 15 predicted proteins | sample MGYA00520616_ERZ1034363 | MGnify/ENA primary metagenome ERZ1034363 (study PRJEB33736, sample SAMEA104284506) | Azolla filiculoides | biome: Urban; feature: Water surface; material: Ditch water | place: Netherlands | collected 2015-10-28 | depth 0-0.1 m ... | reverse complement strand
CGCCCGCTTCGATCTCTTGCTGGGGCACCCAAGCGTTGACCAACCAGCCCGCTTCGCGGTAGGTCTGAACCAGAACCCAAGCGGCTTCTTGCAATTGGGTGAGGCTCAGGTCTTGCCCGGTGAAGCCTTTGAGTGCGGCTTGCAAGGTGATGGGGCTGAGCAGTGTGGCGCCTTCAACCTCAAAGGCGTTGACGCGCACCACGGGGCCGCTGTGGTCGGCTGCGGGCGGTGTGGGCACCACGGGGGTTTTGAGTGCGGGGGCAAACAGGGCACCACCGGGGCGGGCTTCGAGTTGCTGCAGCACCGAGCCAGCGTCGGGGGCGGCGGCTGTGGCGAGCATGGGCAAAGCTGCAAGCAGCGCGGTGATCAGGCGGGTGTTCGTGTTCATGGCCAGGCTCATGATTTGCGGATGTCCAGTTCGTCAAAGAATTGGTAACCGACGTTGCGAATGGCTTCGATGACGGCGCCTTCAGCGCCCGCTTCGTGCAGCTTTTTGCGCAGGCGCACCATGCGCACCTGGATGTTGGATTTCTGCTCGTCGCTGAGGACGATGCCCATGCATTGCGCGACTTGCTCGAACGCCAGCCGCGCATCGGACGACTGCGCAAAAGCTTGGAGCAAAGTGGCTTCAGTCGCCGTGAGGCGGACGGTGCCGGCAGGGCCGGTCAGATCGAGTTTGTGAAGTGAGAGCACAGCATTCTGACGAATTTGTAGATGCTGCTGATTAAAGAAAACAAATTGACAGAAACCTTTCAAAGGCTTTCAATTTGCTAAATTTGCCAACATAAACCGATTAATTGAAGTTTTATGCAGGAAATTAAAGGCTTAAGAAGGAATTCTCTTTTGTAGGAGCGGCGCCCTCGCCGCGAAGTAGCAGCAATGGACTGCAAAGCATCGCCACCCGGCAGGGTCACCACTCTGTTAATTTGAATTCTTTAGTGCGATAAATGGATTCAACCAATCCTTTCCCCAAAGCTCACGAGTTGCGACAGGGAAGCACTCAAAAAATAGCACCTGGTGCTACACTAAAGATGCCAGCACTTCAAAACACACCCAGGGCGTTCAAGACCAAAAGGTTCAGTAAAACTGCAGGGGATGCACTGATCTCTGACCAGGATTTATGCGCTGCGGTCAAAGAGGTGATGGCGGGGCAAGCAGATGATCTTGGTGGCGGTGTCTACAAAAAAAGAATCAACAAGAATGAGCATCGCTCTGTCTTGTTGGCCACGGTCTATGAAAAGTTGACCCAAGACCAGTTAACCCGCTTGATCGATTCAAAAGATTTGCAGGAGATTTGCAATGAGCAAGAAAAAATTCAAAAGTGATGTGATGCAGTCCATCCATGAGTCTGCAGCAGCCTTGCACAAGGTCGGTGCCATTGACAAGGCCACGATGAAGGCTTTTGATGTTTCTTGCATTGCGCAGACGCCACAGCTTGAAGCAGCGCAGATCAAAAAAATCAGAGAGAGTGTCAAGGTCAGTCAACCTGTTTTCGCCATCTATCTCAACACCAGTGAATCGACTGTTCAGAAATGGGAAGCCGGTACCAAAAAGCCCAGCGGCATGGCGCTGAAATTGCTCAACATCGTCAACAAGCACGGCCTCACCGTGCTGGCCTGAAGTGGTAGCGGGGCTCCTACAAATCAAGCAACCACTTGCACCGGCACATTCAGCTGGTAGCCGATCCCACGGATCGATTCGAGACACAGCCCTTGTGCCCCAACTTGGCTGAGTTTTTTGCGCAAACGGGTGATGCGCACTTCAAGACTGGTTTTGCTGACATCGGCGCTGTCCATCCCACACAGTTCGAGCAGTTGCCAGTTTTCGAGTCGGCCTGAGGGCGCACGGGCAAAAGCGGTCAGCAGGTTTTCTTCCGCAGGCGTCAGGCGCACGCTGCCCACAGGCCCGTGCAACTCACGCTGTTGCAAACGCAAACCACCGAAGGGCATGACGGTGTCGACCTGCTGCGCTTGACGGCGGCGGGCAAAGCTTTTGAGCGCGGCCGACAACTCGGCAAAGGGCACGGGCTTGGGCAAGTACCAGTCGGCGCCGCTGTCGTAGCCCACGACTTTGTCTTGCAAGTCCGAGCGGGCTGAAATGATGATGATGCCCACCAACGGGTGCACCTGACGGATGCGGCGCGAGAGGCTGAAGCCGTCTTCGCCGGGCAGATTCAGGTCAATCAAAAACACATCAGCGGCAACGCCCCGGGCTTGGTCTTCGAGTTCTTCGGCGCAGCTGAGCGCGACCACAAGGTGGCCTTCGTCGCGCAATGCGTCGGCGGTGAGTTCACGCAGATCGTCGTTGTCTTCAACGAGGACGATGCTCAGGTGGGCAGCCATAGTTCAAAGCAGATGTGGGTGTCGGTGGGCTGGTAGCGCAATTCAGCGCCAATTTGCTGGGCCAGATTGTGCGACAGAAACAAACCCAGGCCTGTGCCGGACTGGCGCTGCGCCGCAGCGCTGCGGTAGTACTTGGCAAAGACCTTGTCAGCATCGGGCAGGCCAGCCACGCCGGGCGCATTGCACACCTGCAGGCTCCAGCCGCTGCGCCCATCTGCATGGGGCTGTGGCTGCAAGGTGACGCCAACAGGCTGCTGCGGATCGCCGTATTTGAGGGCGTTTTCGATCAGGTTGCTGGCGATGATTTGCACGCATTGCAAGTCGGTTTCGACGGGTGCAGCAGGCGCGATTTGCAGGGCCATTCGGCCCTCGGCCTGTGGGTTGTCCAGCAGCCATTGCTGCAGTTGCCGGGCCAGATCAAAGCGCTGGATTTGCGCTTCGAAAGGCCGATCGACCAAGCGGTCGGTCTGCACGCAGCGGTTGAGGATGGACTTCATGTTGTCGATGGCGCGGCCCACATAGCTTTGGGCTTTGTCGGTGGCAGCGCGGTCCTTTAGTGCGAGGTCGATCACGGCCAAGGGCGTCTTGAGCTCGTGCATGAGCATGTTGAGCAGCTGCGATTGGTCTTGGCGGCGACGGGTTTCGATGGCAAGTTGCTCACGCGAAAGAAACAGGTGGTTGGCCTGTTCGCGGCGCAGACGCTCCATCTGCCGCGAGCGCACGATGAGCAGCGAGGTCATGACCAAGCCCGACAGCAAGCCATAAAGCAGCACGCCGTAAATGGAAATCAAGGTGCCCTGAATCAGCCCCAAGCTGGGCATGATGGTGACGGCGAGCAAAGTGACCGCCAGTCCGTAGTAAGCCGCAATGGCCCGCTTGGGCAGCAAGTAGTGACCCAATGCCAGTGCCTCAGCGGGTGCACGCGGCCGAATGAACACAGAGATCACAAACATGGACAGCATGCCCAAGCCCACCAAGAGTGTGTTGAGGGGCAAGGCCCAGTCACTGCGGCCAACCAGCATGAGCACCAGCACCAGCAAAGATGCCGCCAGCCCCGTGCGCAGCACAGAGCGCCCCCAGCGCGAGATGGCGTATTCGTGCAACAGCCGGTACTCGAACAGGAAGGTCAGCGTGGTCGACACCAACAGGGCCCAGCTGTAGAAAAGATCTTGGTGCTGCGAAGACAACACCCCGTCAAACAGGACTCGGTGATAACCCAAATAGCAAGCGGTGTAGACGAGCAAAACACTCTGGCGCAAGACAAAGACGCCGTTGACCGGGTCACGGTCTTGCAGCCACGAGATGAACACCCACAGCAAACATGAGAAAAGAACCGCCAGCAAGGCCGAATAGGCCAGCCACAGGGCGTGTTCTTCGCGCAGCATCTCACGCTGGGAGAGTGCTTCAACGTGCATCAACTGCGTGCTGCTGGTGGACAGCCGCAACCAGACATGGCGTGGGGCCTGATGCGCCGGGATGACGAAGGCGTGGTTGAGCGATTCGAATTCAGTGGTCGCAAACGGTGTGCGGTCGCCCGTGGTGCGCGACGCCCTGCCCGGGTCCTGCTCTAGAGGGTCAAAAAGCGTGATCTGGTCGAGAAAAACCGGGCGAATGCGCAGCACCAGCTTGTCGGTGACGCCTGGCTGAACGCCGTCAATCTTCAACCTGACCCACTGCACATCCCGGCTGAAGCCCTTGCTGAGCACGCCTTTGTAGGGCGTGTAAGAGGCCGAGCGGGCCTGCTCAAAGCTGGCGCTCCCCGTGGTGTCGGTCCAGAAGGATTGTTCCAAGATGCGGTCTTGCGCCAAGGCCACCGTCGGCCCCCACACGACAACCACCCAAAAAAGCACACCCACCAAGCGCTGCAGCAAGGAAGCCCAAGGGCGGTGACTGGACATGTTTTCTTTTGGGTTACAGGATTGAATGGACAACCAGAATGGTAACAATGTCGCCCTCGGTAGCGCCCGCCTAGCTCAGTTCAGAGGTCGAGTGGCTTAAACTCAGCGACCATGAACACCCCTGCCCAGCCCCATCTCCGCCCTGTTCGCAGCCAGTACGAAGACTTCATGCGCCACGTCTACACGACGGGCGTGCAAAAGGGAGACCGCACCGGCACCGGCACGCGCAGCGTGTTTGGCCACCAGATGCGATTTGACCTGAATGAGGGCTTCCCGCTGGTCACCACCAAGAAGGTTTTTTTGCGGGCCATCATTGTGGAGTTGCTGTGGTTTCTGCGCGGCGACAGCAATGTGAAGTGGCTGCAAGAGCGCGGCTGCACCATTTGGGATGAGTGGGCTCGCGAAGACGGCTCGCTCGGTCCCGTTTATGGCGTGCAGTGGCGCAGCTGGCCGACCCCGGGCGGCGGTCACATTGATCAGATGCAGCAGGTCATGGACACGCTGAAAAACAACCCTGACTCGCGCCGCATCATCGTGAGCGCCTGGAACGTGGCCGAGCTCGACCAGATGGCGCTGATGCCTTGCCATGCGTTCTTCCAGTTCTATGTGGCACCACCCCAAAAGGCAGGTGACAAGCCCAAGCTCAGCTGCCAGCTCTACCAGCGCAGCGCAGATATCTTTTTGGGCGTGCCCTTCAACATCGCCAGCTATGCCTTGCTGACCCACATGGTGGCGCAGCAATGCGACATGGATGTGGGCGACTTCATCTGGACGGGGGGGGATTGCCATATTTACAGCAACCACCACGAGCAGGTGGAATTGCAGCTCAGCCGTGCGCCCATGGCCTACCCCACGCTCAACATCAAACGCAAGCCAGCGTCGATCTTCGATTACGAGTTTGAAGACTTCGAGGTCGTGGGCTACGAATGCCACCCGGCCATCAAAGCGCCCGTGGCTGTCTGAGGCCCAGCGGGATGAAGCTGCACCTCATTTATGCCCGCGCCCGGAACGGCGTGATTGGCAAAGACAACCAGATGCCCTGGCACCTGCCCGAAGACCTGGCGCACTTCAAGCGCGTCACGCTGGGCCAACCCGTCATCATGGGCCGCAAGACTTGGGACTCGCTTCCAGCCCGATTCAGGCCCCTGCCCGGTCGCACCAACATCGTCGTCACTCGCCAAGCCGACTGGCAAGCCGAAGGCGCGTTGCGGGCCAGCTCGATCGAAGAGGCCATGCGCCTGTGCGGCGATGTGGCCGACGCCTGGATCATGGGCGGCGCCGAAATCTACCGCCAAGCCGAGCCCCTGGCCAGCACCGCAGTGGTGACCGAGATCGACGCCGACTTTGACGGCGATGCCTTCGCCCCTGTGCTAGGCGCAGGTTGGGCCGAAGTCCAGCGCGAATCGCATGTGGCGGCCAATGGCCTGCCATTCAGTTTTGTCACATACCAACAAGCCATCTGAGGAGACACGCATGTCAGGACACGGTTTTCACGTTCACGGTCCCCATGACCACGAGCTGGAGCACGCAGCGCAAGGTCACGGCGACGGGCACACCAGCAGCATTGCCATGTTCACCGCCATCATCGCCACGGTGGGTGCGCTGTTTGGCTACATGGGCGGCGCAACACAAGCCAACGCGGGCCTGTACAAGAACAATGCGGCCATCAAGAAGACCGAAGCGTCGAACCAGTGGAACTATTACCAGGCCAAAAGCAGCAAGCAAAACCTGAGCGAGCTGGCGATGGAATTGACCCCCGCCAAAAAGGACTTCTACCAGGACGAAATCAAGCGCTACAAGGGCGAAAAGGCCGAGATCAAAGCCGCTGCTGAAAAACTCGAAGCCGAATCAAAGCACTGGGACGAACAATCTGACGAGCAAATGCACCAGCACCACCGCTGGGCGCAAGCAACCACAGTCTTGCAGGTCGCGATTGCCATGGCCGCCATTGCCTTGCTGTCTCGCAAAAAGTGGCTGGAATATGTGATGTATGCGGCCGGCAGCATCGGTGTGGTGGTGGGTGGATTGGCCGCTTTCCACATTTAAGTTCTTCCATTTGTTAAGTCCTTCATGAAAATTGCCACCTGGAATGTCAACTCCTTGTCCGTGCGCCTGCCGCAAGTGCTGGACTGGCTGGCCGCTAACCCGACCGATGTACTCGCCTTACAAGAGCTCAAACTGACCGACGACAAATTTCCCGCCGCAGCCTTGGCCGAGGCAGGCTACCAGGCGCAATGGTTCGGCCAAAAAACCTACAACGGCGTGGCACTGATCTCCAGGGCCGAAGGCACCGATGTGGTGAAAAACATCCCCGGCTTTGAAGACGACATGTCGCGCGTGATCGCCGCCACCTACCCGGATGGCGCTGGCGGCACGGTGCGGGTGATCGGTGCATATTTCCCCAATGGGCAAGCGCCCGACAGCGACAAATTTGCCTACAAGATGCGCTGGCTCGACGCGCTGCGGGACTGGGTGGGCAGTGAAATGCAAAAGCACCCCCAACTGGTGCTGCTGGGCGACTACAACATCACTTTTGACGAACTCGACATGTGGGACCCGGTGGGACTGAAAGACACGATCCACTGCACGGTGGCCGAGCGCGAAAAACTCCAAGCCCTGACCGACCTGGGACTCACCGACAGCTTTCGCCTGTTTGAGCAGCCCGAGAAAAGCTACAGCTGGTGGGACTACCGCGAGTTTGCTTTTCGCCGCAACCGGGGTCTGCGAATCGACCACATTTTGATTTCTGCAGCGCTCAAAGCCCGTGCCAGTGCGTGCGTGATCGATCGGTCGCCTCGCAAGAACGAGCGACCGAGCGACCATGCGCCGGTGGTGCTGACGCTGGCCAATTGATTTTGTCACCCCGACTTGATTGGGGGTCTATGCCTTCGGCTGTCATGGATACCCGCATTCGCGGGCATGACAACAAAGGGGCCATTGCTTCCATATTCACAACTGCTGCCGTATTTGTCACTGCTTTCATATTTGTCACCGATTTCATATTTGTCACCCCCGACTTGATCGGGGGTCCATGTCTTCGGCTGTCATGGACCCGCGCCTTCGCGCGGATGACAAAAAATCAGGCCGCTTGCGGCATCAAGAATTCACGGCTGATGCGGCCGCCCAGCACGTTCACACGCTCCAGGAACTGGGTCAGGTAAGCGTGCAGGCCGGTAGCCAGAATTTCGTCGATGCGACCAAAGGCCAGCTCCGAGCGCAAGCGCCCGGCGTGGCGCAAAGTGTCGCTGTCGGGGTCGTGCGAGACCATTTTCAAATTCGACAGCACCTCGTTCAGGCTGGCGTGCAGCGAGCGGGGCATGTCCGGGCGCAAGATCAGCAACTCGGCCACACGCTCGGGGCGGATCACATCGCGGTACACCTTGCGGTACACCTCGAAACCGCTGACGCTGCGCAAAATCGCGCTCCAGTGGTAGAAGTCGTATTCCTGCGCACTCTCGGTCTCAGGTGCGCCGTATTGCGGGGCACCGAAGAAGTCGTTTTGCATGGCGTGGAACTTCACATCCACCAGCCGCGCCGTGTTGTCGGCCCGCTCCAAAAACGTGCCCATGCGCATGAAGTACAGCGACTCGTCCATCAGCATGGTGCCCACCGTCACGCCGCGTGACAGGTGCGAGCGGAACTTGACCCACTCAAAAAACTGGCCCGGATCGCGCTCGAACTCGCCACTTTTGAGCATGCGGTTGACTTCGAGCCAGGTCTGGTTCTGCGTCTCCCAGACCTCGGTGGTCAGCGTGCCGCGCACCGCACGGGCATTTTCACGGGCGGCTCGCAGGCAAGAGATGATGGAAGACGGGTTGTCTGCGTCTTTCACCATGAACGCCATGACATCGCGGGGGTTGATCGTCTTGTAAAGCGCCAAATAGGCGGGCAACAGCTCGCTGATGGACAAGATGCCTTCCCAACCGGCTTCGACAGCGGCAGCAGACTGGGGCAGGAGCGATGTCTCGTAACTCACATTGAGCATGCGGGCGGTGTTTTCGGCCCGCTCCATGTAGCGGGACATCCAGAAGAGGTGATCAGCGGTGCGGCTCAGCATATTTCTTTCCTTAGTGCGTCATGCCTGCAAAGGCGGGCATCCATGTTTTCAGTGTTTGTCACACCCGCGCAGGCGGGTGTCCAGGTTTTGTCACGTTTGCGCAGATGGATACCCGCGTGCGCGGGTATGACAAAGTGCGCCTCAGTCCTGCAATATCCAGGTGTCCTTGGTGCCGCCGCCTTGTGACGAGTTGACCACCAAAGAGCCTTCTTTCAGCGCCACACGTGTCAAGCCGCCGGGCACCATCTGCACGGTGCGACCGCTCAGCACAAAGGGGCGCAGGTCGATGTGGCGTGGCGCGATGCCGCTGTCCACATAGGTGGGGCAGCTCGACAAACTCAGCGTGGGCTGCGCAATGTAGCCCGCGGGGTTGGCCAGCAAGGCACCGCGAAAACGCTCGATTTCGTCCTTGGTCGAGGCCGGGCCCACCAGCATGCCGTAGCCGCCCGCGCCGTGCACTTCCTTGACCACCAGGTCTTTCAGGTTGGCCAGGGTGTACTGCAGGTCATCGGGCTTGCGGCACTGATAAGTCGGCACGTTTTTCAGGATCGGCGTCTCGCCCAGATAAAACTTGATCATGTCGGGCACATAGGGGTAGATCGACTTGTCGTCGGCCACGCCTGTGCCCACCGCGTTGCAAATGGCCACATGGCCAGCCTTGTAGGCGTCCATCAGGCCCGCGCATCCCAAAGTGGAGGTGGGGCGGAACACGTTGGGGTCCAAAAAGTCATCGTCCACCCGGCGGTAGATCACATCCACGCGCTGCGGGCCGCGTGTGGTGCGCATGTAGACAAACTTGTCCTTGACGAACAGGTCTTGCCCTTCCACCAGCTCCACGCCCATTTGCTGCGCCAAAAAGGCGTGCTCGAAGTAGGCGCTGTTGTACATGCCGGGCGTGAGCACCACCACCGTGGGCTCGGCCGTGGTGGCGGGGCTGCTGGCGCGCAGGGTCTCCAGCAGCAAATCAGGGTAATGCGCCACCGGGGCCACGCGGTGTTGGCTGAACAGCTCGGGGAACAGCCGCATCATCATCTTGCGGTCTTCGAGCATGTAGCTCACACCGCTGGGCACGCGCAGGTTGTCTTCGAGCACGTAGTACTCGCCCTTGCCCGCGCTGTCGGGGGCACGCACGATGTCGATGCCGCTGATGTGTGAATAGATGTTGTTGGGCACATCCACCCCCACCATCTCGGGGCGAAACTGGGCATTGCCCTCGATTTGCTCGCGCGGTATCACACCCGCCTTCAGGATCTCTTGGTCGTGGTAGACGTCGTGGATAAAGCGGTTGAGGGCGGTGACGCGCTGCACCAGACCGGCCTCCATGCTTTTCCACTCTTGGGCGGCGATCACGCGGGGTATCAGGTCAAACGGGATCAGGCGCTCGGTGCCGGAGCCGTCTTCGTCCTTGTCTCCGTAGACGGCAAAGGTGATGCCGACACGGCGAAAAATCATCTCGGCTTCTTCACGGCGCGAAGCCATGGTCTGGCTGTCTTGCGCTTGCAACCAGCGGGCATAGGCTAGGTAATGGTCTCTGACTTCTCCGGCATCGCCTGCGGCAGGCAAGCGGCTGTACATTTCATCGAATTGGCGCATGGCTCGTTACTCCTGAGGACAAGTTAGCAAGATGCGTACCCGCCGCGATTGATTCGGGTCAAATCCACCGATCCGCATTGCGCTCAACAGATCTGTTACCCCCAAACAGACTTGTCACGTCCAGCAGACTTGCCGTGTCGAGCAGACTTGTCACGTCCAACAAACACTGTCACCCCCGACCTGATCGGGGGTCCATGCCTTCGATGCTGATGGATACCCGGTCAAGCCGGGTATGACAAAAGCGCCGGGCATGACAAAAGCGCTGGGTATGACATGAGCGCTGGAATGACATGAACACGGGCACTGGCGATGACCCAAACGCTGTCACCCCCGACCTGATCGGGGGTCCAGGCCTTCGACGCTGATGGATACCCGGTCAAGCCGGGTATGACAAAAGAAACGGGTATGACATGAGCGCTGGAATGACATGAGCGCCGGGTATGACATGAGCGCCAGGCATGACCACCGCATCAGGGCGCAATGACGTGGTGCCAATAGCGCTTGGACAGTGCCCGTTCACACTGCACCTGCCCAGGCACATCACTGCGCCAGCTGGCGGCACCGCAACGGGCGGATTCCACCAGCGCAATGCCCTGAGTGCGGTAGCGAGTGAGGACAGGTTCTGCCGGGTGCCCATAGCGGTTGCGGTAGCCGGCTTGCACCAGCGCCAGCCGGGGTTGCAAGGCCTGCAAAAAGGGCAGGCTTGAAGAGGTCTTGCTGCCATGGTGTGGCACCAGCAGCACATCGACAGGCGCTACGCCTGCCTGCACCAAAGCCGACTCCTGCGCAGCTTCAATGTCACCGGTCAGCAGGGCCGAGGCCTGACCGCTGCTGATGCGCAAGACGCAGCTGACCTCGTTGGGTTTGGGGTGTTTGGGGGCCGCCCCACCCACCTGCACGGCCGTGATGGCTGGCGGGTGCAGCACCTCGAACAGCACGCCGTCCCACACCCAAGATTGCCTGGTTTGACAACGCGTCCAGCCCGGGCGCATCGCATGCAAGGGGTGCTCGTCCTCCAGCGATGACCACAAACGCGCTTGGGGCTGCATGGCCAACACGGCCGCTGCACCGCCTGTGTGGTCACTGTCGCGGTGGCTGAGCATCAACACATCCAACCGTTCGCCCATTTGCGCCAACAGGGGCACCAGCACACGGTGGCCGGCATCGCTTTCGGCCGAATAGCGGGGGCCGGTGTCGTACAACAAACTGTGCGTGGCGGTGCGCACCAGCACAGCGTTGCCCTGCCCCACATCGGCAGCCAACAGTTCAAACGCAGGGGCCGCCGGACGCGGATGCACCCAAAACAGCGCAGGCCATAAAAGCGGCAGGCACAGGAGCTTCCAGGACAGCGGCAGCTTGAGCACCAGGCCCACAGCCCCAAGCAGCGCCAGCATGGCCAAAGTCCAGGGCGGTGTGGCCGTGGACACGCTGGCCATCGGCCAGGCTGCAAGCCACCCCAACCAGACCACCAAAGGCTGCAGCGCCCAAGCCGCCAGCACCCATGCGCCCGACCAAACCACCCCCAGCATGGCCAGCGGGGTGACCACCAGAGTCACCCAGGGAATCGCCAGCAAATTGGCCAACAAGCCCACCAAAGACACCTGGCCAAAAAACAGCAAGGTCAGCGGGGCCAAAGCCCAGGTGATCGCGGCCTGCTCACGCAGCAAGCCCCAAGCCCCGCGCAGCAAAGCCATTCCCCAAACAGGGGGCAGAAGCGCACCCCATCGGTGCCTTCCAGCATTCAGCACCAACTCGGTGCGGCCTTGCCGCGCATCGCGTTCAACAAGTTCCGCTGGCATCACCCGATCCTGCGCACGGTGCTGGCCAGACGCCATCAACACCCCTACCGCCACAAAGCTCAACCAAAAGCCCGGCTGCAACAAAGCCCAAGGATCCAGCCCCAACACCACCGCACCCGCCAACAGCCAAATGAGCGATCCATGCCATTGACGAGACGACATTTTGAGCAAGGCCACCACCCCCAGCATCCACAGCGTGCGTTGTGCTGGCACGCCCCAGCCGCTGAACAAGGCATAAAACCCTGCCAACACCAAGCCTGCCAGCGCCCCCACATGGACCGCTGGCCACCGCAAAGCCCCCGCAAAACCCCACAAGGCCGACTTTCGCCACACCCAAGCCAAGCCTGCCGAAGCCAGCCAGGCGAACATGGTCACATGCAGCCCGGAAATGCTCATCAAGTGCGCCACCCCCGTGGCCCGGAAGACATCCCAATCGGCACGGTCAATGGCCGCCTGATCACCCGTGACCAATGCCGCCAAAACGCCCGCCAACGGGGCTGACTGAGCAGCCCCGGTCCACGGCAAAGTGGTCGATGACACATGCGTCAGCAAACGGTCACGCACGGCCTGACGCCAGCCCTCGATCGGGTGCGCCCAAGTGGCGGCCAGCCGCAGCGGGGCCGGGTCTTTGCCCCCCGTGCGCACATAGCCGGTGGCGCGAATGCCCTGCTCCCACAACCACAACTCGTAGTCAAACCCCCGAGGGTTCAGGTTGCCGTGCGGCGCTTTCAGGCGCACCCGCAAGCGCCAGCGCTCACCCGCCTTCACCGGCTCGGGCAAGGCCGAAGTGTTCCAACCACTGTCGTCTGTGCCCTCCTGGCCATACCAGCCCAGATACACCTGCGAAGGCAACGATGCCGGAAGATCCACGCTTCGGGCCATGCCCGTTTTGTCGACTTGCCAAGCTTGCTCGATTTGAAAGCGAAAGCGCCACCCCAAGTCCTGGCGTTGCGGCATGGCCTGGACCACCCCCACCACATCCAGGTCCTGGCCCTCCAGCGCAGGGTCGATGCTGTGCGAGCGGGACAAGGCGTGCAAGCCGGTCACAGCAAAGGACGCAGACCCCCAAACCAGGCACAGGACCACGGCACGCCAACCCACAGACAAGGCCAAACGGCGCAAGACCAGGCCAGCACCCCAAGCCAGGCACAGCCCTGCGGCATAGCCCCAGACAGGCCAAAGCACCTCTTGTTGCAGTTGAACGGCCACACCAGCGCACCAAGCCAGCAAAGCCAGACCCAAACCATGGCCCCACTTCAGTGACCACATGGCCAAGCCTGCCGGACAGTCGACCCGCAGGCCCCCTGCATGCACTTTCGCTTCATGGCAGCCTCCCTGATTTGGCTGGGTGAGTCATCGGTGGGTCTTTGCCCTGTCTTGTCCAGATTCCTGGCGCGTGTCTTGCTAGTTGTAACCGCCCAAGCTGCATTTGTCATGCGTGCAGCCCCTGTTGCGCTGAACGAGATATGTCGATACACGTTGCCCTGCACCACGTTACCCATTACGAATACGACCGCCCCGTGCAGCTCGGCCCGCAAGTCATCCGCTTGCGCCCTGCGCCGCACAGCCGCAGCCGCATCCTGTCGTACAGCCTCAAGGTCGAGCCCGAAGATCATTTCATCAACTGGCAGCAAGACGCCTTTGCCAATTACCAGGCGCGGCTGGTGTTCCCCAAAAAGACGACCGCCTTCAAAGTCACCGTGGACGTGGTCACCGAGATGGCCGTGTTCAACCCGTTTGACTTCTTTCTGGAACCCTCGGCCGAGGAAGTGCCTTTCAAGTACTCGGACACCGTCAAGGAAGAACTGCAGTCCTATCTGGACAAAGACAACAAGACCCCGCTGTTCAAAAAATACCTGGCCAGCATGGACCGCAAGCGCCAGCGCACCATCGACTTTTTGGTGCAGATCAACCAACGCTTGCACCAGGACATCCGTTACACCATCCGCATGGAGCCGGGCGTGCAAACGGCCGAGGAAACCCTGACCCTGAAAAGCGGCTCGTGCCGCGACACGGCTTGGTTGCTGGTGCAGCTGTTTCGCCACATGAACATCGCGGCCCGCTTTGTCTCGGGCTATTTGATCCAGCTGGCCCCCGATGTGAAATCGCTCGACGGCCCGAGCGGCACCGAAGTCGACTTCACCGACCTGCACGCCTGGTGCGAGGTGTATTTGCCCGGCGCAGGCTGGGTCGGGCTCGACCCGACTTCGGGCCTGCTGGCGGGCGAAGGCCACATTCCGCTGGCCTGCACACCACAGCCCTCTGCGGCCGCCCCCATTGAAGGCGTGATGGACAAAGCCGAGGTCGAGTTTCACCACGAGATGAGCGTCACGCGCATCCACGAATCACCCCGCGTGACCAAGCCCTACAGCGAAGCACAATGGGCCGATGTGCTGACCCTGGGCGACCAGGTGGACGCGCAATTGGTAGCGCAAGACGTGCGCCTGACCATGGGCGGCGAGCCCACCTTTGTGTCCACCCACGACCGTGACGGCGCGGAATGGAACACCGACGCTTTGGGCCCCACCAAACGCGGCCTGGCCACTGAGCTGGTGCACAAGCTGCGCCAGCAATACGGCCAGGGCGGTTTCTTGCATTTTGGCCAGGGCAAGTGGTACCCGGGTGAACAACTGCCGCGCTGGGCGCTCAGCATTTACTGGCGTGCCGACGGCACACCTTGCTGGCAAGACCCCGATGTGTTTGCCGACGAGCGCGAACCCAGCCACTACACCAGCGCCGATGCCCAGCGCTTCATGCAAGGGCTGACCGAGCAGCTGGGCCTGCCCGGCGACACCGTGCTGCCCGGGTTTGAGGACACCTGGTATTACCTGTGGCGCGAACGCCGCCTGCCCGTGAACGTCGACCCGTTTGATGCGCGGCTGGACGACGAGATGGAGCGCATCCGCCTGCGTCGCGTGTTCAGCCAAGGGCTGGACCAGCCTGTGGGTTATGTGCTGCCGCTGCAGCCTGCGGAACCAGCCGTTGAGCAAGCCGCCTCATCAAAGACCCCCAATCTGAGCGGGGCACCTTGGCAAACCGGCCGCTGGTTCCTGCGCGACGAGCGCATGTACCTCATGCCCGGCGACTCCCCCATGGGCTGGCGCTTGCCACTCGACTCCTTGCCGTGGGCCGCACCCACCGACCGCTGGCACATGATCGAGCAAGACCCCTTCTCGCCACATCTCGCGCCCCGCAGCGCCTTGCCAGCGGCCGCCCCGATCACCCTGCAGCCGCGCCACGTCCAAAAGGCAACGGCTCCAGCAAGTCCGGCAGCCAAGTTCGAGTCCGACGCCTCTGTGGTGCGCACCGCCCTGTGTGTGGAAGTGCGCGACCCGCGCCGTGCCAACGGCCCCAAGGTCGAGGCCGAGGCGCAACAGCAAGGTGAAAAATCTGGCGTGCTGTACGTCTTCATGCCGCCTCTGGCCCGGCTGGAAGACTACCTGGCGCTGGTGAGTGCCGTCGAAGCCACGGCCAGAACGCTGGGCATGAAAATCGTCATGGAAGGCTACCCGCCGCCACGCGACCCGCGCCTGAAACTGCTGCAGGTCACACCCGACCCCGGCGTGATCGAGGTCAACATCCACCCGGCCCACAACTGGAAAGAGTTGGTCGAACACACGGAGTTTTTGTACAAAGCCGCTTTCGAGACGCGCCTGTCGGCCGAAAAGTTCATGACCGACGGTCGCCACACTGGCACGGGTGGCGGCAACCACATGGTCATGGGCGGGGCCACCCCGGCAGACAGCCCGTTTTTGCGCCGACCCGAATTGCTGGCCAGCCTGATCCTTTACTGGCACAACCACCCCAGCTTGAGCTATTTGTTCAGCGGCATGTTCATCGGACCGACCAGCCAGGCCCCGCGCGTGGACGAAGCCCGCAACGACCAGGTCTATGAGCTGGAAATCGCCCTGCGCGAGATCGTGAAAAACCGGCAAAAATTCGGCACCGACATGGCCCCGTGGGTCGTCGACCGCACCCTGCGCAACATCCTGGTGGATGTGACTGGCAACACCCACCGCAGCGAGTTTTGCATCGACAAGATGTACTCGCCCGACAGCAGCACCGGGCGTTTGGGCCTGTTGGAGCTGCGTGCTTTCGAGATGCCGCCGCACGCCCGCATGAGCATCGTGCAGCAGCTGCTGCTGCGGGCGCTGGTGGCCCGATTCTGGGACGAGCCCTATGCCGCCCCCGTGACCCGCTGGGGCACCGAGCTGCACGACCGCTTCATGCTGCCGCACTGGATTCACAAAGACTTTGACGACGTGCTCACGGAACTGGGCGACGCGGGTTGCCATTTCGATCCCGCCTGGTTTGCACCGCATTTCGAGTTCCGCTTCCCGCTGGTCGGCCAAATCAGGGTCGATGGCGCCGTGCTCACCCTGCGCAATGCGCTGGAGCCTTGGCACGTCATGGGCGAAGAAAGCAGCGCGGGCGGCACCGCCCGTTATGTGGATTCGTCGCTGGAGCGCATTGAGGTGCATGTGACGGGCATGAACCCTTCACGCCATTGCGTCACCGTCAACGGCAAAGCCCTGCCCCTGCAGCCCACGGGCGTGGTGGGTGAATACGTGGCCAGCGTGCGATACAAGGCCTGGAACCCGCCCTCATCGCTGCACCCCAGCATCGGCATGCACGCCCCGCTGACCGTGGACTTGGTGGACACCTGGATGAAGCGCTCACTGGGCGGCTGCCAATACCATGTGGTTCACCCCGGTGGCCGCAGCTACGACGGCTTCCCGGTCAACGCCTACGAGGCCGAAAGCCGCCGCATGGCCCGCTTCTTCCGCATGGGGCACACCCCCGGCGCGATGAAACAGCTGGCCGCACTCGGCCCCAACGCCACACTCCACGCCAGCCCCGAGTTCCCGTACACGCTGGATTTGCGGCGGGTGTGATCAGCACAGCTTGGCACCCCGACCTGACCGGATGTCCATGGCCATTCCCTCGTCACCCCCGACTCGATCGGGGGCCCATGGCTATTTTCCCCGTCACCCCCGACTCGATCGGGGGTCTATGGCTTCGGCTGTTGTGGATACCCGGTCAAGCCGGGTATGACAAAACAACCAGAGCCGGGTATGACAAGCAACCAGAGCCGGGCATGACATCAAACCAAACCCAGCATGACAATAAACCAAGCATGGCATGGCATGGCATGACAAGAAATCAGATGTTCGCACCGGCAAGACCCATCGCCGAAGAGATCTGGCGCAATGCAAGCGACAATTGACCGGATGAATGAGCCATCGACCCAACCGGACAGCACAGCGCAAGCGCACGCCATGAAATGGGCGGCGCTTCAGCAAGAGCGTGCGCCTGCCGGGCACTGGGACGAACTGCGCGGGGCCGTGACAGGCCAAGGCACGAGCTCGGGGGCGAACCCCAACGCACGCAGCGAGAAGCCCGCCGCCCTCAGCGCTGCTTGGCTCACCTTCATTGCGCAGCAAGACACCGCCGCCACACCGGGCACAGCCGACCTGAACACCCGCATGAACAACCTGCAACGGCAGGTGCGTGACAACGGCATCACCTACAACGTGTATGCCGCCTCCGACCAACCGCAGCGCCCCTGGTCGCTCGACCTGTTTCCGCTCATGCTGGGCCACGCCGACTGGCAACAAATTGAAGCGGGCGTGATGCAGCGCATGCAGCTGCTCGAACGCATCATGGCCGATGCCTATGGGCCCCAACAATTGGTGCTCAATGGCCAATTGCCCGCTGCGCTGGTGCAAGGCCACCCCGCTTATTTGCCCGCCATGCACGGCGTGCCGCCCGTCGGGGGCCGCTATTTGTCTTTGGCCGCTTTTGACTTGGCGCGCGGCCCTGACGGCTGCTGGTGGCTGTTGTCGCAGCGCACGCAAGCGCCTTCGGGTCTGGGCTATTTGCTGGAAAACCGACAAATCGTGTCGCGCCAGTTCCCGCAGGCCTTCGAGGCTTTTCCGGTCCAGCGCTTGGCCGAAACCTACCGCACCCTGATCGACGGCATCAAGGCCCGCAGCCCGGCAGGCGCTTCGGCCCACATCGCGCTGCTCACGCCCGGCCCCTACAACGAGACTTATTTTGAACACGCCTATCTGGCCCGCTATCTGGGCCTGAGCCTGGTGCAGGGCAATGACCTGACCGTGCGTGACGAAAAGCTGTACCTCAAAACGCTGCAAGGCCTGCAACCTGTGCACGGCTTGCTCAAACGCGTCGACGACGACTGGCTCGACCCGCTGGAGATGCGTGCCGACTCCACGCTGGGCGTGCCCGGCCTGCTGCAAGCGGTGCGCAGCGGCAACGTGCTGGTGGCCAACACGCCGGGCTCGGGTTTCCTTGAATCGAATGCTTTGCTCGGCTTCATGCCCGCGCTGGCGCGTGACCTGCTGGGGCAAGAGCTGCAGCTGCCCGCCATCCCGAGCTGGTGGTGCGGCGAAGCGGCGGCGCTGCAAGACGTGTTGCCACGCATTCAAAGCTGCGTCATCAAGCCCACCTACCCCTACAACACCGACCGCCAAAGCTTTGAGCCCGTGCTGGGCCACGCCTTGTCGCGCCAAGAACAAAACGAATGGGCGGGTCGCATCCTGCGCGACCCCGACGCCCACACCCTGCAATCGTGGTTGCCTCTGTCGCACCAACCCACTTGGCAAGCGGGCACCCAAAGCGCCAACGGGTCTGAAGCTGCGGGCTGCATCCAGTCGCGTCCGGTGGTGTTGCGGGTGTTTGCCGTGGCCGACGCCCAAGGCGGCTGGCAAGTCTTGCCCGGCGGGCTGGCACGGCTGGGCACCCGCGAAGGCATTGCCTCGATGCAGCGCGGTGGCAGCAGCGCCGATGTCTGGGTGCAATCGCCCGCGCCGTCACAGTCACAGTCACAGTCACAGTCACAAAGCCAAAGCCCGTTGACGGGCGACACCGCATCGCAGCGCCAGCGGCTGGTCACCAGCCGCGCCGCAGAAAACCTGTTCTGGATGGGCCGCTACACCGAGCGCACCGAAAACACCTTGCGGCTGGTGCGCCTGAGCCTGGAAATTTTGGGCAGCGAAAACCAAAACCTGCCTTGCCTGCTGAACTTCATCACCCGCATGGCCACGCGCCACGGCTTGGTGCGGGCGGGCGTGCCTGCCGCATCGCAAGCGCACCGGGTGTTTGAGCGCTCATTGATCGCGGGCTTGTGGGACAAAGAACTGGCCACCAGCGTCGGCTTCAATTTGCGTGCCGTGCGGCTGGCCGCCGCTTCGGTGCGCGAGCGCCTGTCGCCCGAACACTGGCGTTTGCTCGAACAAGCCGAGTCGCGTTTCTTCAAACCAGCCCAAGACAGCACAGACGCCAAGTCAAGCGCCCCGGCAACGCCCGACACAGTGGCCGATACGGTGGCCGATACCGTGCAAGTCCAGCGCCTGCTGGCCGACACCAGCCAAATGCTGGCCGCCCTGACCGGGGCCCAAACCGACCGCATGAGCCGCGACGACGGCTGGCGTTTGCTCTCGATTGGCCGCCACATCGAACGGCTGGAATTTTTGTCCAGCGCCTTGAGCGAAGCCGTGCAGCTGGGCCTGATCGGTGAGCAAGCCGGGTTTGACGCCGTGCTCGACCTGTTTGACAGCACCATCAGCTTCCATGCCCAGTACCAGCAAAGCCGCACGCCCCAGGCCTTGATGGATTTGTTGGTCACCAACTCCGACAACCCCCGATCCCTGGGCTGGGTGGCGCACACCCTGCGCTCACGCTTGCGGCGCATGGGCCAGCTGGCCGACGGTGCCACCGTGCCCTTGGCCGAACGGGTGCCGCACCTGATCGAGCTGACACCCGAGGCGCTGTGGCCGCTGACCAGCCTCGCGACCCGTCAAGCGCCCCAAGCCGACAGCCCCCTGCCGCTGCACACCGCACTGGCGCATTGCCAAACGGCAGCCCGCGATGTATCCGACCAACTGTGCGGCCTGTTTTTCACGCACAGCGGCGAAGCCCGCTACAGCGTTGGCGCTTGACCTGACTGACCCCCCATGCGCCTGGCCATCACCCACGAAACCCGCTACCGCTACAGCCCGCAGGTGCAAACCGCGCAGCATGTGGCCCATTTGCAACCCGCTGACACCCCTTGCCAAAAGGTCATCAGCCACTGGATGCAGGTGGAACCCGCTGCCACGGTGCAACACAACATCGACGCTTTTTTGAACCACCGCGCTTATTGGGCGCTGACCCACCCGCACGACGGCCTGATGGTTCGGGCGCACAGTGAAATCATCACCTCGGCCCTCGCCACGCGTGACACCAGCCCCACCAGCCCCGACACCGCCAGCCAAAGCTGGGAATCGGTGCGCGAGCATTTCCGCTACCGGGGTGGCCACCCGGGCGATGTGCACAGCGGTTTTGTCTTTGGCTCGCACCATGCGCCCGTGCACGAAGCGTTTTTGGCCTACGCGCAAAGCAGCTTCACACCCGGCCGCCCCTTGCTGCAAGCCGCCCAAGAACTCACGGCACGCATGCACCGCGACTTCCGCTACGAATCGGAAAGCACCGACATCAACACCCCCGCGCTCGAAGCGCTGGCCGACAAGCGCGGTGTGTGCCAAGACTTTGCCCACATCCTGCTGGCCTGCCGGCGCTCTCTGGGCGTGCCCGCCCGCTACGTGAGCGGCTACCTGCTGACCCAGCCGCCCCCCGGCCAGCCCCGTTTGGTGGGCAGCGACGCTTCGCACGCCTGGGCATCGGTCTACCTGCCCGAATTGGCCAGCCACGCCTGCCAAGGCTGGCTCGATCTGGACCCGACCAACGACCGGACCGGCTTGGCCAGCCCGGGCGAAGACTATGTGCGCCTGGCCGTGGG
>ERZ1034363.751-NODE-751-length-20528-cov-4.728864_pt1 | contig 20528 bp, 37 predicted proteins | sample MGYA00520616_ERZ1034363 | MGnify/ENA primary metagenome ERZ1034363 (study PRJEB33736, sample SAMEA104284506) | Azolla filiculoides | biome: Urban; feature: Water surface; material: Ditch water | place: Netherlands | collected 2015-10-28 | depth 0-0.1 m ... | reverse complement strand
GGTGAGGCTTTTCCAATACTCTTCTGGTGATAATTCAAAATTCATGGGTAACCTCTAAAAGATAATGAATGCACAGTTTACATTATCTTTTAGAGTATGTCAACCTAAACTAGACTTATAGTCAGTCAAATGTTGATAGATTGATTTCAAGTATCTGCGATATACTTTCTCATAACCGGGTTCAGAACGGTTCTTAAAATCAGAATAGGTTGATTGCTTTGGTAATTCTTTTAGGAAGACCGCAATCGCAGTGGCTTGCTCAGTTGCAGGTAGATTATGAATCTTGTTAATTAAATCCGATGCTGCTTCTTGTGCATATGCTGAGATCTCATCAGGCTGTGATTTGTAGATTTCATGTGCTCTGATTTTCTCTTCTTCTGAATTGAACTCACCTTGAACTAATGCGGTGAAGAATTTGATCTTATCCTTTTCGATATAACCATGCTTATATTCATATCGTTGACCATGACTTACTTGTGTAGCATGCGTAACTTCGTGTAAGAACACGGATGTCAAGTAACCAATGATCGTGGCGATTTCAGTTGTATCAATCTTATCCGTGAAATGCTTGTACAAGAGCGTGATTAACTTCGATAGTACTTTTGGTGATATAGTTATCGTGTTAGTATCTTCGATATACTGACCAGTACCCTGTGGCAAAGATTTAAACTGGATAGTAACATCAGTATTGGTTATCTGCTTTGCGTAGTCAGTTAGAATTGGTTTTATAGCATTTACAAACGCAGTGTTGTATTTGACCATAAATTGCATATCCATCTTAGCCGGTGGTTGTGTTGGCTTTTTGAATATTGGTGTTACCGCATTTAGTAATGCTTTGTTAACTGTTGGTGTGTACGTGGATAGTGATATACGTTCACTTAATATTTCTGCAATTCTCATTATACTCCACCTGTTTTTCTAGTAAGAATAAAGTTATCACCATATGTTTCGATATCCCAAGTACCAGCGAAAAACTTATTAAGGATTTTAGAGTAGACTTGGAATCTACGATTTTGTCTAACGTGCACACCTTCCGGTGAGTAACTTGCGATCACTGACGTAAATCGTTCTAGTTGTTTGAAGACTTCATTCATTTCTGGATACTTGCTGAGTTTCATATCAACTGCATTACGCATTTGCCAGTATAGTTTATCAAAGTCACGTGAACTATAGTTTTCATCTGGTTGGGTGAGATATTGCTTGATTGCCCAAATTGTTTCTAATACAATATTGTACTTTTTCTTTCTAATCTCATCCTCTTCAGTTTTTAGTAACTCATTAGTTACTGAACTCAACCCTTGTAATGATGTTAGCAATTCTCTTTTAGGTCTTTCTACTGGTATATTGAATTTGTGTTTTGTATCACTCGAAGTTGAATGTGCCGAGAAAGTGCACCTGTCGATTTTAGCTTTGTCAAGATAGGTTTTAACAATGTAACCAACACCAGATAGAATGTCGAAATCATTGTCTATATCTTTTCCTTCGGTTGACGAGTTGTCATACATTGTACCATTAACATAGAAAACAACATCAGTTGCTTTCTCGTTATCCTCTGTAGTTGTTTTGAATTGGATATCTACTTGATTACCTTTGATGGTAGTAAAGGTGCGCTGTGCTATTTTGTTGGTAGAACCTTGCATCCCAGATTTTGAAAGTGTGGAACTCTTAACCTTGTTTAGTGGTTTCTTGGGTTCAAGTAATTCGTGTATTCGCATTGGATAATGTCCTCGTTAATATGTGAATATTTAGCGAGGACATTATCTTTTAGGTTGGACTACTTATTTGGCATAGAGAACATATTCATACCATGTGGTAAAATGATCGTACTATTGACCTTCCCATTCGCAATCGCTTCAGCAATTGTCACCTGAGCAGATGCAAGCATATAGTCAATAGCACCTTTGTTAGAATTTAGCACGGCAATTCGTTCAGCTTCTTGTTTAGCCGTTTGAACTTCGATCTCTTTTTGTTTGTACGTGTTCTTAGCACGAACCAACAAGTTAGCAGAATCGACAATAGTATCAGCTGGGGTCATACTACGAACTAGGACTTGGCTAATAGTTAGTGAAGTATCTAAGTTTTCTTCCTGTAATGTTTGAACTAAGATATCTTTGACTTCTTGTTCAATGGCTTGTCTTGCATCATTCATGTCAAGTGCATCGTACTTACGAGATGCTTTGTAAACTGCGTTTCGTGCTGCCGCCGCAATATAGTTGTACATAAGATAAGTATCGCCATGCGAATCTGTTGTATTAAATGAACGGTTCTTAGTTGAATACAGTTCAGCAACTGACTCTGGATTAACGTTGTAGATAACAACAAGATCAAAGTCTTTCATTGTCGAGTTATCTTTTGCAATTGGTGTTAAGTCGTCGATTTGTACACCAACGTCCTTAACTGGGATTGTAATCACATCACCGAGTAGCACTTGATTGAATGATCCTGGTTGCAACTCTTCCAATTCAACTTGTTTACTTACGTTCACTCTCACACCTCTGTGACCTGTTTCGATACGAGTACACCCACCGGTTGCTAAGAGTGCTGCAATAGTTACTACTAATAGTTTGTTCATTGTGATTCCTTAGAATAAAAAGACTACAGTCATTAGGACTGTGATGGTTAAAATTGCGCATTGTGCTACCAATGCAAGAATATACTTTGCAAGTTTGACTTGCTCCTCGTCCATTTTTCTTACGAGTAATGTACCTAAGAAAAAGGCGATGAATACTACTGTGGAAATAAAAACAGTTTTGATCATGTCAAATCCTTCGATGATAATAACAGAGATTGGATTGCTTTGTCAAACTCTTGTTTGGTTTTTGGCAATGGAATAGTTTCACCAGCACTATTCGCCCAACGATCAAAATGTTCTAATGGGCAGGATACTTGAAACCAGTAGGTGTTTATGTTTTCGTCTATTGCATATCGCCATACACGATCGTTGCCAATGAAATAGGGTGGGCATATTGAAAATACCTGCCTCCATGATCGTGATTTTCGATTACCTGTTGGTTGTAAACCATTTGATTTCAACCAGCGTTTAAAGTCTTTGTGTAGTTTTGCCATGATATACCTCTCTGTTAATTTAAGAGTATTATAACTAAAAGATGATGGGTGTCAACTCCTAGTCACCAAGTTCTTACATCTCAAAATACTTGAACAGTGGCTATAGAAAACACGAACGCATTTAACAGTTTTTCGTCACTAAAATCGTGCATGTCAATTAAATCGCCAAGTTCGTTACGTTCTTCTAAGTGTTTATACCAGGCAGAACTCATTATTTTTTCAATCATCAATTCTCGCATTTTGTAATTCCTATATCAAGTTAAGTTAAGAGTATTATACCTGAAGGTGAATGGATGTCAAGTGTTTTTGGTATCACGGACAGGAAAAGATTCACCGTAATCAATGATCTTTTAGCGATGATAGATAAATAAGAATGTAGCTCGCGGATTGCCGTCCCAGCTACTCTAACATTAAAGAGGAATGTCAGTATGAATATTTATACAATTTATATGGCCAGAAATACAATAAATGGAAAATCATATATTGGATTTGATTCAAAATGGCCTAAACGAAAATACGAACATCATTATAATAGCACAACCACTACATCGAATCAGGTTTTCTATAACGCTATACGTAAACACGGTTGGGATAATTTTGAATGGAGCGTTCTTTATCAATCTCAGGATGCAGATCATACATTATCCGTGATGGAAAACTATTTCATTATGCAATATAACAGTTATATTCATTTTGAAAATAGCACAGGATATAACATGACACTTGGTGGTGAAGGTACCATCGGTTACAAACACACCATGGAAACAAGAAATAATATTAGTAAATCCCTAATAGGAAAAACTAAAGGAAAATCAAAACCTGCAAAGTCTATTGCATCTCGGCGTAAAATAAGTATATCAAAGAAGGGTAATATACCGTGGAATAAAGGAAAAACTGGATTGCAAACAGCATGGAATAAAGGAAAAACTGGTGTATATTCTACTGCACAGTTAGAAACCATGAGTCGAAATGCCACAGGTAGATCAACTGGAAAACAATGGTTTACTGACGGCGTTAGTGAGTATTTCATACATCCAGATAACAATATTAATGATCTTCCAAGAGGCAGATTATCAAAATCTCGAAATATGAAAACAAAAACATGCCCGAATTGTGGAATAGAAGGCAGTGGCGGGAACATGACTAGGTATCATTTTGATAATTGTAAACACGAACAGGGGACCTAGGTCCCCTGTTCTTTAATCAACTAATAGCGTGTTACGCTAGTTCGCTTTTTAGCAATTTTGAAATTGCTTTTACTTCGATATTAACCACACCTAAAACTCCAAGTGCAGCCCAACCAAAAAAAACGAATCCGTAATGTAATGGCTTTTTCATTCATACAAGTTCGTTACTCTTGCATCGTTCTCTTATGAACTGCTAACTGTTCCCAGCTAGATTAGACTATCTCTTCAACCATGTAGGTTGCTTTGCGCTTCCACTCACTTGAGTGTACGATCTTTCGATCTAGTCGTTACACCTTTCTCGTTACCACTGAGACTTGGCACGGTATTGTCCGTTCTGGATGTTCACCGTTTTCACAAAGTTTTCATTACTGCGTTGCCACAGTACGCGCCCCATCAATTAAGCGACAAATAACTCTTCCATAAACCAGCATTATGTTCATATAAGTTCGTTACTCTTATACCGTTCTCTTACGAACTGCTAACTGTTCCCAGTTAGAGCAGACTATCTCATCAACCAAATTGGTTGCTCTGCGCTTCCACTCACTTGAGTGTACTCCCTCTCGGGATAGTCGTTACACCTTTCTCATTTCTGAGACTTGGCACGGTATTGTCCGGTCTGGATGTTCACCGTTTTCACAGAGTTTTCATCATTATATTACTATAATGAGCTTCCTGTTTTGAAAGTATGTCCCCATTCATTCAAACCCACATTGGGCAGAATCATAAAAGGACCAATTACTGATACCATGTACTGTAATGGCAACCCATTTTGGTAGGTTGGTAATCTTGTTTTTGCGTATAAGAAAGACGCAACACCAGTAATGATATAGATTGGGTAGCTCAAGTAGAATTCGATAATGTGACTTGGTGTGAAGTCAGTATCACGAACAATAGTTTGATGCCATGTACCATCTTGTTCTGTAAAGTAAGACGCACCGTAGTAGATTGCAATACCATACATTATCAACCACACCCAGTGTGTGAAATGACGACGCAATTCTTCACGAGGGGTAATCGACATAACTTTACGATCACGAGATTTCCAAAGGTAACCCCACAAAACTGATGCGGTTACGATCTCTGCGATCATTTCAATATACAGGAAGTTCATCCAGTAAGTTTCAAACTCTGGAGCGAATGAATCTAAACCGGCTGACCAACCATACACGCCTTCGTACCAACGAACCCAGCCGTAGAACACAACGTATAACGCTGCGCCTGCAAGCATAGCTTTTTTGTTTAAAAGTGAAGCTGTGTTTGCAACTTCGGCTTTTACTGCTTCGATTGTAGCTGACATAATACTCTCCTATCAAGGGAAATGAATCGAGCCCAACGCCCGTTAGACCCGAGTTAAGTTTATTTAGCTTTGAAATAAACTATAACCTAGTATAATACTCGGGATATAGGTTGTCAAGAAATATTTTCCTAAAAGATAATTGACCCACTTACTCGTCAAGATCTTCTAGGTACCCCATATCCTGTTGAACCATATCGTACATGCTACTATAGCATGTTGGGCAAAATGCCACTGGAAGTATACCAAAGTATCCTATAACGCCTCCTTCTTCATCTGAAAATTCACAAGAACAAACCGTACAAATATGGTCGGTACCGATGTGTGATAAGTTTTCAATCATAATTTAACTCCAAATTGTTTATTGTAGATCCCGCACTGGTGTGGCATACCACAACCATTCCCGATTGCGGCGGTTGTCGTTTAGCATCCAAGAGTTGTTGATATTGTCATGTGAATATTCGCTCATTGTTGGTAATCTCCAACCATCACCTAGGCAAAATATATACAAGACTGCATCATCGTATGTCATCTTACGTTCAGTTTTCTGACCGACTTCAATATCGTATGTCATCGTAAATCTCTCACTGGTCTTACTCGACGTTTGTCAACGCACGTGCTTAATACCGATTTCTCGTACCAGCCGACGAGTTCCGGTTCCTTTATGCAGCACCACTCTTCATATAGAGGCATTCGCCAACCGATCTTATTGTCATGTGTTAACATAAAGCAATACATTCTAGCTTCATCGTATGTCATTGGATCTGACTCAGGTGCTAGTTCGATTCCGAATTCTGGTAATATCATAGACTCACCACTTCAGTGCAGTTTTCAATTCAAATTCTTTGTAAGCAATATCAGCAAATGGGATTTCATATCTGACCGCTTTTGCTGATATAATTGCCAATTCGCCGTTACAACCAACAAACTTAAACAACTTATCTTCGCACTCGTAAAATATATCAGCATCTTGAAGTTTCTCTAGTGTACCAGTATGAATCAAATAACGTAAGCAGTTATTACCAAATTCGTATTCAAGTTTACCAATGATCTTGTTTGGTACTAGTTTATGAATCTGACCTTTGGTGGTTTCTATGGTTAATAGTTTTACGGTTTCGAATTCTATGTGAGTTCGTGCTACGGTATACCAATCGTGATAATGCCATTTATTGTCTGCCATTTGATTTTCCTATTTGTTGATTTCTAAAAGATAATAAACCAATTTGTCTTACTTGTCAATATCTCGTACTGGTATAATAGTAAAAGTTATGTCGTACCATTGGTGATCTAAATCGTATGTGGACCAAAGACATACGTCGTTTGGTACAAATTCGTATTGTTCCTTTGCTTCAGTTGCGGTTGGAAACCGCCAGCCTATCTTACCATCTATGGTTAATGCGAAGCAATAGAGTCTTGCTTCACCGAGGGTTAGATTTTTCCAATATTCTTTAGGTGCTGTTTCAATCATCTTTTAGGTCTCTAACAAGTCTTACGTTTAGTTTCTCATACTCGTCTATTCCGCCTACAAACCAACAATGTTTTAACATGTCATCGTCGAACCATTCGTTCCAAGTTGGTAATCTCCAACCTTCTCCTTTGCAAAAGGCAAGCATAACTGCTTCATCGTAGGTAATCCCCACTGCAAGTCTTGGTCCTATTTCAAGCATCGTTTACCTCCCTTACTGGTAGCACATATCGTTTTAAATCATCAGATGGTGGTCGTCTATCTATTGCCCAGCATGCAAGGAATAGATGCTCGTTACCAGTTAGCCTGTCAACTTCGTTAGTTGTTGGTAATCGCCAACCATTACCCAAACAAAAACAGTATAGTACCGCATCGTCATATGTGAATCCCTGCGGCGTTCTAGTTCCGATTTCAATCATCTTCTAAATCTCTCACTGGAAGTAATGGATGCGAATATTTAAGATAGCCATCCTCCTTTATCCAAGCATGTTTGTACGAGTCACCAATTATACCATCACGATATAACGTTCGCAACTCAGTAAAGGATGGTAATCTCCAACCATCTCCAAGTGAAAATAAAAATAATTTGACATCGCCATGTGATAGGTCATCGATTGGACGTTGTTCGACTGGTAGAATTTCAATCATGTTAGTTCCAATTAAAGGGTGGCTTGCTAATCATTAACAAGCCACCACGTTATTAAATGTTAGGTAGAATCCAGTTATTGATTATTAGCAAAATACCTGCAATGATTAACAATGGCCCGAATACCAATCTGGTGACGTAACCACACGTTTCACTATCAACAACTGGTTCTTCATGGTGAACGTCAGGTTTAACTCGGTTTTTGTTAGATTCTTTTAATGCCATAGTGGTCTCCTTAGTAAATTAGAAAGTGCTATTCTAAAAGATAATAGACCCATTGTCAACCATAAATGCCACCTAAATATAACTAATCTTACCACAAAGGAAACCAAACATGAGAGCAGCAGAGTTTATGCGTACCCTGGCGGATTTAATCGACCAGTTAGAAAACAAAACCGATGATACAAAATCACCTGAAGCCGAAACACCAATGGATTCTGGTGATGTGATGGTACCACCATTACAACAAAAGATAGAACTACTAAAAAAAATGGCTGATGAAAAACCATCGAATGGATTGAACTTCAATACAATCACGGCTGAAGAAGACGAACCATTCGAAGGATAATCATGGGATTCACTCAAGATTTTCTTACCAGTAGACGTAACATCGATGACGGTTCCACCAGAATCGGTGAGCATGATCGTCTATGGTATAGTAGCATAGATAACACGATTCGCATCGGTGATAATGTCACGCCCGGTGGTATTATTGTCAGCGGTGGTGGCGGTGGAAGTAGCTATGTTCTACCAACTGCTAGTACCACAGTAAAAGGTGGGATTAAAATCGACGGTACTTCTATTACAATAGACAATGAAGTTATCAGTGGGTTTAATGGTGATTATAATTCGTTAAGTAACAAACCAGTGTTGTTTAGTGGTAACTATAATGACTTAAGTAACAAACCATCAATCCCAACTGCACAAGTCAATAGTGATTGGAATGCTACCAGTGGTGTTGCTGAGATATTAAACAAACCAACGATCCCAGACATCACCAATATTGAAGAAGTATTCGCAGCAACCAGTGAACCAATGGGTCATGAAGATAATACCAAATCTGCAATATCTTTTAGTGATGCGGATAGAACGTTTACTATAACACCGGTAAATGGTTCGTATAATATCTGGGTTAAGGGTACAAAGATTGTAATATCCACCGCCAAGTCAGTTACCATCCCGAATAACAATGGGTTATATTATATCTATTTTGATTCTACAGGAACGCTTCATTCTAAAACAACCTTCTACGATTGGCAAAACGATTGTATGACGTCGTATGTTTACTGGAACGCATTAACCGGTAAAGCACCATTTGTTGCCGATGAACGTCACGGAATCACATTAGATTGGCAAACCCATGAATACTTACATCGTACCAGAGGCGCTGCTATTGCTAATGGTTTTGCTGCTAGTAATTATATAGTAGGTGGTGATGGTTCACTAAATTCACATCTTCAATTAGATATTGCATCCGGTACGTTTTTTGATGAAGACTTGCAAGTTGATATCGTAAGTACAGCTACACCATTACCAAACACCTGGCAGCAAAATCTAACAGGACCATCTCATATACCCATGTTTTATATTAACAGTGGTGGTGGATGGGTAATGGATCCAGCGACTACATTCCCAGTCAAACAAGGGTTACTTCCAAAATACAATTTGCTTAACGGTGGTGGTTGGACTACCCCAGATATTGACAATAATAAATTTGGGGTTTCATTTATATTAGCCACAAACAATATCAATTATCCGATTGTTGGTATTATTGGTCAATCCGCCCATGCAAATCAAGGCGATGCGGAGGCTGTTGATTTTACAGATTTGTCACTACCCGGATTCCCAATTGTTGAATTCCGCACCCTATACAAACTGGTATTTCAATGCAAAACTAGTTACACCAATGCGGTACATGCTAGACTAGTTTCTATATTTGATTTAAGAAGTTTTGATTCTACCACATCGGCAATGGCAACCTATACTGACCACGGTGCACTTAGTGGATTGTCTGACGATGATCATCCACAGTATTTGCTTAAAACCGATTTACTTGCAAATGGTGTGACTACTAATGGAAATTTTGTAACCGCAGCTAGTGGCGTTGGGAGTAGTTTTTTTCCAAAAGTTCAAAGTGGATTTAACGTAGCATTTGATACTGTTACCACAATGGATAACTTATCTGTTAGAATACACGTGGTAACTGGCAACACCGGACGAGTTGAATTATCCGCAGTTGCTGGTTCATTCGCCGCGTATGTTAATGTTATTGGTAATGTTAATGGTCATGCAGTAACCGGTGATTCAAGTGCAGTAACTCTCAATATTGCTACTGGTAGTTGGACTGCTATTAATTCTACCTACGACATAACAGGTGGTGGTGATACACTAACCATGCATGTTATTGATACAACCAATAGTAGAATTTACCGAGTTACGGCAATTCATTGTCATGGTATTACCGGTGCTTATGTTGCAGTAGAACGCATGGTCTAATTGAAATATGGTTCGAAACTACAGTCGAACCATTATCTTTTAGCGATCTCGCACTGGTCTAACCATCGTGGTATCGTCGTCTTTACTGCCCCAAGTGGTATGCATATCGCATGTTGTTGCTAAGGCTACCCATATCATGGCTAGATAGTCGTCATGTTCTTCACTCGACCAATATCTTGGATATTTTCTAGGATATATATGTTGTTTGGAAGTTATCAACTCCATTGAACGAAGCCAATGCAACTCTCGCATGGTTGGTAATCTCCATCCGACTTTGCCCTCTATATTCAATAGAAAGCAATATAACTTGGCTTCATCCCAAGTCATTGCTTTCATGTATTCTATTGGTGCTAGTTCTATGTTCATGTCTTGAGTATACTATATAACTAATTAAAAATCAAACTAAATATCAATAAAAGGATTAAAACACTATGTCACTCAATGGTATTTCAACACTCCCAACAAAAGAGGCTAGACTCGAAGCTAAGATGGAATTAGCACAAGGTAAGCGTTCTGGATATACGGTATTACCAGATGGAACAATCACTGGTACGCCGGACACGTCTGCGAATTTTTACCGAGTATTAAATACATTTGACGTGGATTCGCTACCAATGGCGTATAGTGGCAATACATTAGTTGATAATCCAAATAGTGTATTCAGCCTAACTAGACCATGGCTACCTTCAACCCCACCCATTACACAAGTTCTTCTAACCGAAACTAATATATATTTAGGATTAGAAGACGGAACCGTTTTCTATTTGGAATAATTATGTCAGGTACAAAGATTTCAGCATTAACACCACTAACAGCATTAGCTGATGGTACAATCATCCCAGTTGTTGATACTGGTGTAAATTATAAGATCACATCGGATAAGATAAAAACTTATTTAGATATTAGCATTGATAGTATTGGCAAAGTAACAACCGCTTTTCCAAATGCAACACCTTTGAATATCGGAACGATTTCAACAACTGGGTCTCAAACGGTTAATATTTTATCAGCTGCTAGTACCAGTGGGGCCAAGACAATTAACATTGGTACCAATGGCTCAACCGGTTCAACAACCACAATTAATATCGGTACCAGTGGTGGTACTACACCTTCTATCGTAACCAACGGCCCAGTTAAATTCAATGGCTGGTTACAAAGCGGTGGTGGTGCAGATGTTATAAGTATTGGTAACAGCGGTCTAACTATACAAGGCACTGTGAATCTTAATAACACTGCATACACCTATCAACTAGCAGGTTCTAATTTCGCATGGCAATCATTACCAGCAGCAGTAAATGGTAATACTGTCGTTGGTACTGGTGCTGTTGTGCTAGATACGTGGAAAGTTTATGTTCCAAATACTGGTAATAGAAGTCTACAATTCACAAGAGGTGCTGGTGCTGTTGATGCTAACTTTATTGGTAGTGTTTCAACCATTGTTGGTGGAGTAACCGGATCTGCAACTATCTCCGGTGCTACCACAGGTAGCTGGCAATACTTCCATGGTACTGATAACTTCAGTAATGGTAATGTTGCAGTATATACGATTTCGGATACTACTAATATTAAAACTTACAGAATCACTGTGGTTTATACGTCTGCAACTACAAGTAGTATCACAATCGAAAGAATTGCTTAAACTCTAATGGATCTAAAAGATAATCTGAATTCTCGTTCGATTATCTTTTAGCAATCCCGAACTGGAATAGTAGCGCGTATACTATCCAAATCCTCGAAGTCATATTCATCATCTTCAAAACCATAAGTTGTGACAGGTCCATCGCCTGGCATTTCATAAGAGCGTGAACCATACACGTGATTCTCCTCATCGTAGAATGGTTCAGTAGACGTATACACCCAGTTTTCCTGTTTCAAGTATGTTAGTAAATTAGGTTCTGCTTGTTTACGAATAATCTCGCATTCATAAACGGTCGGTAATCGCCATCCAACCTTACCATCGATATTCAAAGAAAAACAATACAACTTTGCATGTTCAAAAAGAAATTCTGAACTCCAATAATCTTTTGGTGCAATCTCAAGTTTGGCATAATCCAACTCGTCCGCTTTGTTAAGTAAAGCAATAGCAAACTCACGTGCTGTTTTAGTATCAACCTCACCAACTGATGCCCAGCTAATGGTAGATGGATTTACGGTTTTAAAGTCAACTGGTGATGTATACGGTTCAGATACCTTGATTAAATTATCGACGTTCATAATATATGGGTCAATCCAACTGTAGTTTCAGTAACAGCCCAAACGTGAACTGGTTTCTTTTTTGATACTGCGTAGTCGATGGATTCTTTTGTACCGACCGATTCACTATCCCAGATGGCAATTAACATATCGGCTGAATCGATAATACTATGATTACGTTCTGGTGAATAATCAGATTCAAATACTTGTGGTGGTCGTCGTAAGTTTTTGTACGCGTACTTCACCGCATTGCCATCGACACCCGAGGCATGCGATGTCGTAATTTCATCTAAGTGGCTGTAATCTTTTAAAATTCGTTCAACTGTAGGGTAACTAACAATTGTACGTGAACCAATAACTGCTGCTTTCACGGTAACACCTCGCTTTGGTTAGAAAAATGATAGTATATGCTAGTATTTAAGGATTGTCAATAGTTCTTACTGCTCTAACTGACAAATTTTGTGGTGGTAAGTACGCGTCACCTTCGCACCAGTACCATGCCCAATTATCCCAATACCCGCCTTCTGCAATAACACGTAACTCGGCACTGGTTGGTAATCTCCAACCTACTTTACCATCTATATTAAGGGAAAAGCAATATAATTTTGCATCGTGATACGAATCAGTATATATTTCAGTTTCGGTTGGTGCGTATTCTATCATAGGGTCCTGACTGGTCTAGCAACTGCTAATCTATCTTGATCATGTTCTGCGGTAATAATACCGTTGAATTGTAGGTGAAAAATACAACCATGGTCGTTGTCTCTGCAGTTTAACCATAAACTTCCATCAATGTCGTAATCACCACGTCCAAGTTCTTGTAGTTCAGGTATGGTAGGTAATCTCCATCCTACTTTACCATCGATGTTTAACGAGTAACAATATACAATTGCTTCATCAATGGTTAAGGTTTTTTCGTATTCTATTGGTGATAGTTCAAAGTGCATGATAGGATTAGTTAGTTATACTATTAGATTGCGAGGCACGATAGTGCCGAGCCTGTGTTATTGCCATTGATTGTGCGAGCACCGTTAGGTGCGAGCTAATCCTTCTTTTTTGTTAAATCGGATAAATAAAAGTAGTCCACGGATCTGCAAATCCCGACTACATTAGAACCATTAACTTAAGAGGAGTTCCAACATGGATATTTATGCAATTTTATCAACCAAAGAACACGTAGAACGTCAACTAAAAATCTACGTCAAATACATCAACAGATGTGCAGTATTAAACGAGAATCTTCCAACAGATACTTATACTGAACTACATCATATATGCCCTAGAGTATTCTTTCCCGAATACAAAAATCTAAAAGATCATCCTTGGAATGGCATACGATTAACAATAGGTCAACATTTCACAGCCCATTTGATTCTTTCTAACGCATACACGTTTAATGGTGCAATGTCACAAGCATTTTACCTCATGTGTACCCAAAATGGAAGTAAAGATCCAGCACTCGTTAACAGATTCAAAACCCTGAAAACATATTACGAAGATGCTCGCAACCTAGTCATCGACGCTCAACGCGGTTTAACTATAGTTAAAAACAAAGAGACTGGTGTCTTTGGTCTGATTCCAGTGGAAGAGTACGTTGCAAATCCTGATTTGTATGAAACTGCAACTACTGGTATGGTAACGGTGCGTGACCTTGAAACCGGTGAAACTAAAAGTATATCAAGTGAACTGTTTTACGCGAATAAAGATAAGTACGCGGCAATGAATACTGGAATTGTACACGTGACCGATAAATTTACTGGTGAGAAACTGCGTATATCTTCGGAGGAGTATCGGGCTAACAAAGAAAAATACACAACGGCTGCGTCTGGATTCACATTAGTCCGTGATAAAACAACCGATGAGGTCTTAAGAATACCGGTAGATACATATACAAATAACAAAGATAGATATGAAAGTGTAGTATCTGGTACAACAACCGCCAAATTGATTAGTACAGGAGAAATGGTAGTTATTCCAGTAGAAACCTACCACGCGAATCGTGACTTGTACGAAACAGCTACTACTGGATTATTATCGGCGACTAATAAATTAACAGGTGAATCTGTTAGATTGACTAGTTCGGAGTATGCAGAACATCGAGATTTATACGAAACACAATCTAGCGGTATTGTATACGTCACTAACATAAAAACAGGTGAATCAGTTGCTATTAGCTGTGAGGAATTTCAAAACAATAAATCATTGTATAAAACCGCAGCTGCTGGTATGACATCAGCATTTTTAAAAGAAACAGGTGAAAAGGTTTTCATTTCTTCCACTGAGTATAAAAATAATACACACCTTTACGTTAGTCATAATAGTAACGTTACATATGTTAGATCTATCTACAAAATTGGTTCTTATCAAAAACCAGCAGGATATATCAAATTACCACACGAAGTTAACGTCGGTCAACCGACATGGGTTCATAACCCAGAAACCGGCGAGTGCAAAAAGATATCCATTGAGGAATTCGTGGGTACGGAGTGGGTTTCTGGGATTACGAAGGAATTTAAAAATAATCGTACACGCGAACTTCGCCGTAGAAAGCAGGAAAGTTAATTATCTTTTAGTATCCGATAGTGTGTGAATCTGGTTTATTTTGATCTTTTCTAGGTTCACTCATTTTCTTTTGGTGATATTTTCTCGGGTCAGCAACAGTTGGTTCGAACTTTTGGAATTTACCACGTGATCTAACCGGTGGTGTGATTTTGTATTTCCCATCACGTTGATCAGCAGCATTCTTACGGCACGCATTTAAAAAACTCTTGTGTCGATTATTCGTTCCGCATTCATCTGGGTTAGTGATGTTATCTCTTCTGGATTTTAGAAATCCGGCCAAATTACCAGAGCAATCCTTCGTACATGGTAAACCATTAAACGTTAGTCCAGTGTCTGCTTCCGATAACTCTGTAATAATTTCGTGTATTCTCATGCTAGTATTTATTCGCTAAAAGATAATGAACTCACTATAGCTCGCACCTAGCGGTGCTCGCAGCAATATACCAATGGTTCAACCACGCAGATATTGGGTTAACTTCTGAGTAATACTAGATTTTCTAGTATACCGATTAGTTATCTCATCCCGGCATACCAATTGGCTTCAGTATCCCAACTACCGTTTAACCATCGGTAGTATGCTGCTTCTTGAACCATCGTTAAAAACTGGTCGTACTTGATTAGTGCAGGTTTCATAGCAATACCCTATCCAAGTTATCTTTAATCCATTTTAGAACACTAATGCGTTCATTATCTTTTAAGTCACTGCAAAGTACAGATGCTTTAATAGCATCTCCTCGTAGTGTAATCAACATTCGTGGTTTTGAATCAATGGAGTCACTCCATTCAATCGATGAACCAACTTTCAAAAATCCGTTTAGCTTTGTATCACTTGGGGTTAGTATCATATTGTCTCTCTTTTATACTTAAAATTGCAATCATGTGTAAGTTTTTTAAATCTTCTTTCTCGTCGCATTCTGGCAGTACATCTAAATCAAAATACCCAAAAGCGCACGTGTCTTGTTTACAAGCAATCAAACAAACCGTAGGCGTTAACTCACCAACATAAAGCAACGCCTCTAAATTTTGTGCAACTGCTGCTTCACAGATAGCAGCAGTTTGATGTTCTACAAATTGAAGTGCCAATCCGTTTTGAGTAACTGCAGCCAAGCAAATTTCAAATGTCTGCTCATCAACCCACTCTAAAGTCATGCCATCACGTCGTACTGACGCAAGGCATTGCTCCATAGTTTGATTTGGAATGGCACGTAAATCTATCATACAGGCAGCACTTGGATGGTTACACTTACTTTCTCGTCTAACGCAGCGATAAAGGTATCATCGTGAATTAATTCCTGCATGGTTAAATCTATCATGTTTTCAACCATACCCACGTTAGCCTGTCCTTCTCCACCACATTCAACTGTAAACATAAATTGATACTTTCTCACGCAAACTGCTCCTCTATACTTTTTGTAATTCCAAACATGGAATCTAATTCAGGGTCTATCAAATTCTTGACTACCTCGGATGAATAATGTGATATATCAACAAAGTCATCCAACCCGTTATCCCAAATACCACAATAACCTAAACTGGGTTCCCAATAATAAGCAACCACATCAAATCCAAACTCGACTAATCTATCGTAAACCGCGAATGGTGCGATTTCTACTGTATCGAATTCAAGCACTGCGGTATCACCAACTACCTCTGATTTCAAGAATGTAGAATCGATATCACGCGTACAACCCCATTCGCCGATACAAAACTCGTAAGCATCGGAATATCCAAATGCAATTCGATTAGCTTCTCGTAAACAATCAACCGTATCGGATTCAATATCCAACACCAACTCACTTGGAATTGGCATTAACGCACGTAACAATCCAGAACCATTAAAACCAGCTACTGCTTTGCTTAACAAGACAGCATCAGAATGTTGTAACTTAACAATGTTTGTAACTTTGTGTGACATAGTATACCCCAAGTTTAATTAATCGGATGATTGACCTTTCTCAATTTTCTGAGCATGATACTTTAAAATATCACCAAGTGATGTTAAGTACTCTGCAGTTTGCATTGGTGTTTCTGCGGTTTTCAATCTCGCTAACCCAGTTTCAATAATACTAATAATACTATCCAATTTGGCTGGTGGACTTTCTGTTTTGTTCTGCCAAGCATAATCAACTTTCATCAAGTCAATGGTTTCTAATACCCTATCAACCGCTTTAGATTCATACCCACCGATAATCCAAGAATGCAAATGAAATGGTGTAGTAATGGTATCCCAGTCATAGATAGTCGCTACGGTACCATCATCAAATAAGATTGCCCACATACAAGTAACTTTACTATCTACTGGGTCTGGCGAAGGACCAATGCTGGGTTGTCCAAAGGTAGCTACTAGCGTGTCGTAGTCAGTGGCTATTTGGCCCTGTTGATGGGAGCCATTGGCATTTACTTGATCAGTTGTGAACTTCATGGTTTATCCTCTAATGTTTAAGGTTATTTACTCGGTTTGTAAAAGGCTAGGAAATACAGTATCAGCAAGATTGAATCGTTCATCAAGAAAAATTTCAAATCTGCTTCAAATGTATCCATATCCCTCATATAGCGATCAACTACAATTGCAGTTGATAGTGCAAACATAAATGGTACTCCTATATCTGCGATTCTTTTTGGCATGACTTTTCTCCTATAGGTATATAAGTATATATGATTTTCAGGATATGTCAATTATATTTTGCATCTCGAATGGCTCGCGGGTTTGGTTTTATGGATTTATTGTTATAGCGAGCACCGCTAGGTGCGAGCCTAGTGTTAATAATACTGTGATTATTGTTATGGCGAGCACCACTAGGTGCGAGCCTTGTCTCGATCAAGATTCTATTATCTTTTAGGGTGGGTGTCAAGAGGTTTTTGTTTTGCGGGATAAATAAGGGTGTAACTCGCGGATCGCACTCCCAGTTACTCTAATGCTTTCAATCTTAAAGGAGAACATCAGCATGACTATTTATACTTTTGACAAAGTAACAGAATTACTCACAGAATTGAACTTGGAATCATATTATCATGGACGACGCGAACACTACTTCAAGAAACTTCACCCTATGATACACGAAGAAGTGTACGATACTACACCCTTCTTGATAAAACCGACGTTCACCGAACGTCTTTTCTATTACGCAAATTCTATCACCTCCAAAGAACAAATACCAACATGCAAATGGTGTGGTAAACCGGTTGAATATAGCATACACAATCGCGGATTCAATGATTTTTGTTCAAGTAACACTGGCTGCGGTTTTAAATATTTCAACGAACAACATGGTATTCAAAGTTCAAGTCAGTTACCATCCGTTAAAGACTCATACAAAGCAACCTGCTTGAAAAAACACGGAGTCGATCACGCAAGTAAGGCACCTGCGGTTCGTGCTAAAATATCAGCAGGTAAGAAAGCAGGTAAAGCAAAGGCGTTGATAAATCTGATTGACAACCTAAATCTCGAACCACTTAATCTAACTAAAGATGAGTATTATGCCGCTGTTAGACGAGTTACTGAGTGGTCATACTCGAACAATATAGATATAATCGACCCTGATCGCACACGATCTAATGAATTTCACGTTGATCACATGGTAAGTGTGTGTTATGGATTTCAAAATAATATACAACCATATATAATTGGTGATATTACAAATTTACGAATGATGGATCGAACTAGTAATATTCAGAAATATTGCGATAATGCTATTACTATATATGAACTTATCGAACTGTACAATGAGAAGCATGGAACCAGTGAGAGTGCACCGCTAACTGAAACCATTGTTATACCAGATCGACAACCAGCCAATGATGGTAGTTTGAAAATGACTTACTACGTTGAAGAAGCTGGCGTTTGCCATGTCTGTGGCGGTGAAGCCCATTATATTCGAAAAGATGACGGAACCCACCAATGCACATCACAGAAGAAACATTGTCCTGCTATGAAAAAACATTACAATGAGATAAAAAGAGTAAAAGAATTACAACGATATCACAGTAAAAAGAAACTTAAAGCGTAGGTTTCTTAAGTAAGAAAGCCAGTAGACTTATCATCCACTGGCTTTTTCATTATCTTTTAGTCAGTATAGTGAACCGTTTGTCCGTATGATGCGGTAGCTGATTCATTACCGAATACAATAAATAGACAGTCTGTCAATTCGCCGATGGCTGGGACATCATCGCTCACGTACAAGTCGGTGAAATTAAGAAGTTTCTTAGGGCTTAGATTATTGGATTTCAAATGTTCTAAAATACACGTATAATCGGTACCACCGCCACCAACTGGTTCATATGTTAATAAGTCCCCCGCATTGTCATGTGTAATCGTGATTGGATTGTAAACATCCACATCGTAACAGAACAAATCAATTTTATAATCTGTGTATTGGCTCATAATACCAGATATCTCACCCAAGAAAATAGATATTTCATTTTGACCAATCGAACCACTCATGTCTAACGCAATGGCAATATCAATCGTTTGTTCTGGAATCATACCAGGTAATATTGCACCGGATGCCCATCCTTTACGACTAGGTCTACTGAATGAATAGTTACTGCGAACAATCGATTGAATATTCATTTGTAGCAATTCGCGCCAGTTCATCTTAGGCTCAGTCATTTCCTGAATCATGCGTTTGATTGCTGCTGGTACATTACCTGCGGCTGCCGCATGTGCTTGGACCATCGCTTCTTTCAACGAATCACGGATCTCCTGCCATTCTTCTTTTGAATACCGAGGTCTACCATTACCTTCTTTGTCACCATCGCCGTCACCATCGCCGTCACCATCGCCAGAACCACTGTCGTCTTGCGATATATGGTCATCGAGAGAATCCATACCTTTTAGTATATCGTCAATCGAAATTTCCTGCACATTTTCCATAAGCATGTCATAGATGGTCTCCCAAGCTAATCCGCGATATTTGGAATCCAAACATATGGGTACTTGGTCAATAACAGTTCCTATCTTTTCATCCGAAAGAATGACGTTCACCGCGAAATCTTGGGCAATGTTGGATATGCGTGGGTGGCGTGACCCTCTTCTTGAAAAATGATCAAATGCACAGTGTAGAATTTCATGGCCAAACAAAAACTCAAGTTGTTTAACTGAGAGTTTTTCTACAAACTCAGAGTTGTAATAGAAGTTTTTACCATCAGTGGCCGCCGTTTGGCACCAAGAATCGCTGAGGACGAGTTTCATCCGAGATGCCAAGTTACCAAAAAAACTAGCTCTGAGCATGAGACCGATACGAGCGACTGTGAGTTTTTCTTCGATGGGAGTTAATTGCATAATATTGTATTCCTATGTTGTATTGTTAAGGTGTAGGTAGTATAGCTAAAAGATAATGGACTGTCAAGTGATTTCTAAAAGATAACTAAAAGATAACTAAAAGATAACTAAAAGATAACTAAAAGATAACTAAAAGATAATTGTTTCATGGTGCATCTATGTCAAGTGATTTCTAAAAGATAGAGTGGGATCTATCGACTAAACCCCACCATCGACTGATCCTAATCCATTGCAAACCGTTTTACTGCTCGGAGGCCACGACCTTTGGTTTTCATGAATAGTACGTATTTTCTATGATATTTCCGTGCGGAGACATCTTTATAGTTGATAAGGTCATT
>ERZ1034363.750-NODE-750-length-20541-cov-2.949912_pt1 | contig 20541 bp, 22 predicted proteins | sample MGYA00520616_ERZ1034363 | MGnify/ENA primary metagenome ERZ1034363 (study PRJEB33736, sample SAMEA104284506) | Azolla filiculoides | biome: Urban; feature: Water surface; material: Ditch water | place: Netherlands | collected 2015-10-28 | depth 0-0.1 m ... | reverse complement strand
AGGCACTCGAAGTAGGCCATCTCGGGCGCATAGCCGGCTTCGACCAGGGTCTCGTAACCCATCTTGATCAGCTCGACCGCGCCGCCGCACAGCACGGCCTGCTCGCCGAACAGGTCGGTCTCGGTCTCTTCCTTGAAGTTGGTCTCGATGATGCCGGCCTTGCCGCCACCGTTGGCCATGGCGTAGCTCAGGGCCAGATCGCGGGCCTTGCCGGACTTGTCTTGGTGCACAGCCACCAAGTGAGGCACCCCGCCACCTTGTGTGTAGGTATTGCGCACCGTATGACCCGGCGCCTTCGGCGCGACCATCCAGACATCCAGATCAGCGCGGGGCGTGACTTGGTTGTAATGCACGTTGAAGCCGTGCGCAAAGGCAAGTGAGGCACCTTGCTTGATATTGGGTGCCACATTGTTGGCATACACCTCGGCGATCTGCTCGTCGGGCAACAGGATCATGACCACATCAGCCGCCTTCACTGCATCATTGACCTCCATGACGGTCAGGCCAGCCTTCCCAACCTTATCCCAGGAAGCACCGCCTTTGCGCAGGCCGACAACGACCTTGACCCCGCTGTCATTGAGGTTTTGCGCGTGGGCATGACCCTGGCTGCCGTAGCCGATGATGGCAACTGTCTTGCCCTTGATCAGGCTCAGGTCACAGTCTTTATCGTAGAAAACTTTCATGTTGTTGCTCCAATTGATTTGAGGAAATGATCCGTTCGACGCGAGCCTGTCGAAGGGCTCCCGGCACCCCGGGTTAACGGGGCTTCGACAGACTCAGCCAGAACGGGAAAAGGCTGAGCCCTGAAAAACTTCAAAGGCGAAGGATTCGCTCGCCTCTGCCGATACCGCTAGAACCTGTGCGTACCGTTTCAAGAATGGCGCTGCGATCAATCGCTTCGAGGAAGGCATCATTTTTAGACTGGTCCCCAGTCAACTCGATGGTGTAGCTCTTCTCCGTGACATCGATCACGCGGCCCCGAAAAATGTCTGCCATGCGCTTCATTTCTTCACGCTCCTTGCCCACAGCACGGACCTTCACCATCATGAGTTCGCGCTCGGTATAAGCGCCTTCCGTCAAATCCACGACCTTGACTACTTCGATCAAACGGTTTAAGTGTTTGGTGATTTGCTCGATGACATCGTCCGATCCAGTCGTCTGGATAGTCATTCGGGACAGACTGGGGTCTTCGGTGGGCGCAACTGTCAGTGACTCGATGTTGTACCCACGCGCTGAGAACAGACCGACCACACGGGACAAGGCGCCCGCTTCGTTTTCCAGCAAAACTGCAATGATGTGTTTCATGGTGAGATTCCTCTTTTCGCTGCCCTCCCCCATGCACGGTAATGCATGAGCTTGGCAGGCAATAGATTCGTCAAAAAGTTGATTGAAGTGATGCGGCGCTGACCGCAGAGCGACGTGCAAGAGGTCTTGATCTCTCAAAGATCCTCGGACCCCAGCAGCATTTCAGTAATGCCCTTGCCCGCTTTGACCATTGGAAACACGTTCTCTGTCGGGTCTGTCCGGAAGTCCATGAAAACAGTGCGGTCCTTGAGCTTGCGAGCCTCTCGCAGCGCCCCCTCCACGTCCTGCGGACGCTCGATCAACATGCCGACATGTCCGTACGCCTCCGCAAGCTTGACGAAGTTGGGAAGCGCATCCATGTAACTATGGCTATAACGTCCGGAGTACTCGATCTCCTGCCATTGCCGCACCATGCCAAGATAACGGTTGTTCAATGCAACGATCTTGATGGGCGTGTTGTATTGCAGACACGTGGAAAGTTCCTGAATGCACATCTGCACAGAACCCTCACCGGTGACACAAAACACCTCGCTCTCAGGTTTTGCCAACTTGATCCCCATGGCGTAGGGAATGCCAACCCCCATCGTCCCGAGTCCACCAGAATTGATCCAGCGGCGCGGTTCATTGAACTTGTAATACTGCGCAGCCCACATCTGGTGCTGACCGACGTCAGACGTGATGTAGGTGTCAGCGTCCTTTGTCATGTCCCAGAGTGTCTCAACCACAAACTGCGGCTTGATCACATCCTGGTTTCCACGGTCATATCTCAGACAGTCGCGCTTGCGCCAGCCTTCGATCGTATCCCACCATGCCGCTAGCGCACCTGCGTCTGGCTTCACCGTGCCTTCACGGATCATCGAGATCAACTCGGTCAGGACGTCCTTCACATCACCCACGATCGGAATATCCACCTTCACACGCTTGGAAATACTCGATGGGTCAATATCGATGTGAATGATTTTTCGCTCGTTCTGGGCGAAATGCTTGGGGTTTCCAATCACGCGATCATCAAACCGCGCGCCTACGGCCAGCAGGACATCGCAGTTCTGCATGGCACTATTGGCTTCCAGAGTGCCGTGCATGCCTAGCATACCGAGAAACTTGCGGTCAGAAGCGGGGTAAGCGCCCAATCCCATCAGCGGGTTGGTACAGGGGTAGCCGAGCATGCCCACCAGCGTGCGCAGTTCCTGCGTGGCGTTGCCGAGCAAGACGCCACCGCCAGTGTAAATATAGGGACGCTTGGCAGCCAGCAACAGCTGCAGTGCCTTGCGGATCTGGCCGCCATGCCCCTTGCGAACAGGGTTGTATGAACGCATCTCCACTGACTCAGGATAGCCGTGGTACGGCGTCTTGTTAAAGGACACATCCTTGGGAATATCTACGACGACAGGTCCGGGACGACCACTGCGTGCAATGTGAAAGGCCTTCTTCATGACCTCAGCCATGAGTCGCACATCTTTCACCAGAAAATTATGCTTGACGATGGGGCGCGTAATGCCCACGGTGTCGCACTCCTGGAAGGCGTCAAGACCAATCGCAGCTGTCGCAACCTGCCCGGTGATGATCACCATCGGAATGCTGTCCATGTAGGCCGTAGCAATCCCTGTGACCGCATTGGTTACGCCAGGCCCGGAAGTGACCAATGCGACTCCCACGTCACCCGTCGCACGGGCGTAACCGTCCGCGGCATGAACTGCAGCCTGTTCATGGCGCACGAGGACGTGCTGAATGGTGTCCTGCTTGTAAAAAGCATCGTAAATGTGCAAAACCGCGCCACCGGGATAACCCCAGATGTACTTCACTCCTTCCGCCTGAAGGGCTTTGACGAGGATTTCCGCGCCACGGAGTTCTTGACCTGACGCGCCGGAATTAGCGGCAGACGCAGATGCCATTTCGGCCTTGGTGATTTCCATATTCAACCTTTGTGAATTTCTCTGACGAAAAACCTTGGGTGCCCCTTTGATTGACTCTTGTGGAGTTACATCAGGACTTGAGGCCAAGGACATGGGCGTGCTGCTAGCGCCGCCGGACCGTGACCCGTTTGCATTTAGATTTGCAGCCTTATTATCGCACTGCAACATCACGCGTTACCGACGCCGTCGCGTATTCCAGCAGGCAGTGCCATAATCCGCCGAAATACGAGCATGACCGAGGGACTCTGCATGTAGCGGAAAGCCCGGCATCGGAGTCACCAAGAGGCGCTCTCCCGAACAGCTACCACGGCCCGACCCTCCCTTGGCAACCGAATCAGAACTGAACGATCTCCTCAAAAGCGTTGAGAGACGCGCTTTCAAGCGAACGGTCTATCACGTGCGCGACGAGGAGGCTGCTCTTGACATCGTTCAGGACAGCATGATGAAGTTGGCTGAACACTATGGTGACAAGCCGGTCGCTGAATTACCCATGTTGTTCCAGCGCATCCTTTCCAACTGTACGCTGGACTGGTTTCGCCGGCAAAAGACACGCAACGCCCTTTTTTCCAATCTGAGCGACTTTGAACAGACCTCCGAAGACGGAGATTTCAATCTTCTGGAAACTTTTGCGGGCGCGGAAGGCTCCGAGAAGATTGAAAGCGCCGAGGACAGCAGCCGGCGCAGACAGATCTTTGAAGAGATTGAAGCCCAGATCAAGGAACTGCCTGCGCGTCAACGGGAAGCCTTCCTCATGCGTTATTGGGAGGAGATGGACGTCGCTGAAACGGCAGCGGCCATGGGCTGCTCCGAAGGCAGTGTCAAAACACATTGCTCTCGTGCGGTTCAAGCCCTTGGTAAAGCGCTGAAGGCAAAGGGAATACAACCATGAATGACTCACTCCAATACCAAGCTGAAGCACTTCAGGATCGCTATGGCCTGAAATTGACAGCGCGCCTCTCTGCAGGGGCAAATAATTTGCCACACGATATTTCAGAGCGGTTGCGCGTAGCGAGGCAACAGGCCGTTGCCAATCGCAAAATTGTGAAAGTGCATCAAGCGCGGACGGTGCCAAGTGTCATTGCGGGTGGTGCTACCGCATCGCTTTCTTTCCAGGATGAAGGGCTGAATCTATGGAGCCGGATAGCGTCAGCACTGCCGCTGATCACGCTGGTGGCTGGATTGGTCGCCATCAACGTCATTCAGAACGACAACCGGGCGAACGAGGTGGCCGAAGTTGATGCCGCACTGCTCACGGACGACTTGCCGCCATCGGCCTATACCGATCCAGGTTTTTTGCAGTACCTCAAGTCGGCCAGCAGTCACACTGCGCCCCTGTGAAGTCAAGACTTTCTGAAAATTAATGCATCCCCAGACAGTCAGAACAGGCATCTTCCTGACGACGCTGATCAGCTTGGCAGCACTTTACGCGGCAGGCGATGCGATGACGCAGCCGTTGCCTGCGGGCATTGCAATGCCGACAGTCAAAACAGCGGGGAGTGCCAGCCCTGGTGTATCCAAGGTTGTGCAGGCAGGACCGGCGTCCAGCACGGCCTGGAATGAGTTGTCGGCCACCCAGCAGCAAGCACTCAAACCCCTGGCAGCCAGCTGGAACAGCATAGACGAGGCACAGAAAAGAAAATGGCTGGCGATGTCACGCAACTTCCCTGGATGGCCACCGGCAGAACAGGCAAAACTTCACAGCCGGATGACAGAATGGGTGGCGCTCAGCCCAAAGCAGCGCTCGCAGGCGCGCTTGAATTTCGCGGAAACAAAGAAGGTTCCCGCCGAAGAGAAGAAGGCCCGCTGGGAGTCTTACCAGAGTCTGAGTCTGGAGGAAAAGCGCAAACTGGCCGTCGGGGCACCGTCACAGCCCCCGGGGGTTGCCAATGCGCTCAAACCCGTCCCTGCACAAAGACTCGCCACATTACCCCAAGCCAAACCCCCTGGCAAGGCGGCCTCAGGCACCACCATCGTGCTGAGGCAGGTGGATAAAAATACGCTGTTGCCCCGCCCTCCAGCCAAAACACCTTGAGGCGTTGCCCGTCTTGTTCTCAATGAAGAGTGAATCCACCGGGCGTTCGGACGCTGCGCCATCGATCAACGTCGCCCCGTCCCGCGGCCAGTTCATGGCACCCGGCCTCAGACGCCGGATGGCCGCATGGCTCTATGAGGGCATGCTGATGTTTGGCGTTGTCTTTATTTCCGGCTATCTGTTTGGCACCCTGAGCCAGACACGGCACGCCTTGGACAACCGGCATCCCCTGCAGGCGTTCTTGTTTGTCGTGTTTGGCATCTATTTCACCTGGTTCTGGGCCCGTGGACAGACGCTTGCAATGAAAACCTGGCATATCCAGCTCGTAGACCGTTATGGCCATGCGGTCAGCCAGCAGCGTGCGTTCCTGCGCTACCTCTTGAGCTGGCTCTGGTTTCTGCCGCCACTTGCTGCCGTCGCTCCGTTTGGACTGACAGGGGGAGAGTCGGTCGTGATTGTCGTCGGCTGGGTGGCCGTCTGGGCCTTGCTGAGCCGCTTTCATCCCCAGCAGCAGTTCTGGCACGATGCACTTGCCGGCACCCGTCTGGTGAACGCCCGCGAACTGAAACACTGACGCCACCCAGCGCCTGTGTGTCGACGACAATCCTGCCATGTCGATTCAAGCACCTGACGCATGCGTCAACCCTCAGAAGACCCGCACCGGCCTGCGCCGCATGTGGCATGCCGCTGGCTATTCCATGGACGGGTTGCGCGCCGGATGGGGCGAAACTGCGTTTCGCCAAGAGGCGCTTGCCGCACTGGTTCTCGTACCGCTTGCCTGCTGGCTGGGGCGCAGTTGGGTCGAGACCGCGCTGCTGGCAGGGTCTGTACTGATCGTGATGATTGTCGAACTGCTCAACACGGGGATTGAGACGGCCATTGACCGCATCGGCCCTGAATGGCACGACCTCTCCAAGCGCGCCAAAGACATGGGCAGTGCCGCCGTACTGTTGAGCTTGCTGCTGTGCAGCGGTATCTGGTCGGCGGCCGTTTTCCAGAGGTTTTTTGCATGATGCCCGCTTTTTCAGTCTGCGTGTATTGCGGCTCCAGGCCCGGTGTGACGCCTGATTTCACCGAGATGGCGCGCCTGGTGGGTCACTGGATTGGCACGCACAACGGCCAATTAGTCTATGGCGGTGGAAAAAACGGATTGATGGGGGTCGTTGCCGCTGCGACCTTGGCCGCTGGTGGTCGTGTGGTGGGCGTGATTCCCCAGGCGCTGGTCGAAAAGGAATGGGCCAACCACCACTGCAGCGAGCTGCATATCGTCGAAACCATGCACGAGCGCAAACGGCTGATGGCCGAGCACGCCGATGCATTCATCGCGCTGCCCGGCGGCATTGGCACGTTCGAGGAATTCTTTGAAGTCTGGACCTGGCGACAGCTCGGCTACCACGACAAGCCTGTGGGTTTGCTGAACATGGCGGGTTACTACGACACGCTGGTGGAATTCCTTGAATCCACTGTCGAACAAGGTTTCATGGGCAAATGGCAGATGGACCTGGTTCACATCAGCGCCGATCCTGCGTCCTTGTTGCGTGATCTGGTACAGGCTGCAGGCCTGTCGCCCGCCTCCCGCCTGGAAGCCATCTGAGCGGCCCGGCTTTCTTGCAGTAAAGCGACGGGCCTGGCGCCTTGTCAGATGGCCGACTCGTTTTCTTCCCCCGTGCGGATGCGCACCACGCGCTCCACGCCGGTGATAAAAATCTTGCCGTCACCGATCTTTCCAGTGTGGGCGGCCTTGACAATCGCCTCCACACAGCGGTCCACGTCGTCGGTCTTGACGACGACTTCTACTTTCACCTTGGGCAGGAAATCCACCACGTATTCGGCACCACGGTACAGTTCGGTGTGCCCCTTCTGACGGCCGAAGCCTTTGACTTCCGTGACCGTCAGGCCGGTGACGCCGCATTCGGCCAAGGCTTCGCGCACTTCTTCGAGCTTGAATGGCTTGATGACGGCGGTGATCTGTTTCATGTTTTTTTCCTGCTGCAGGTTCAGTTAAGCGCGAAATTTGCTGGTAATAGGATAACGCCAATCCTTGCCAAAGCTGCGGTGGGTCACGCGAATCCCCACGGGCGACTGCCGGCGCTTGTACTCATTGATCTTGATCAGGCGGGTGACCTTCTCCACATCGGCCCGCTCGAAGCCGCGCGCGATGATCTCCGCGATGCCTTCGTCGTTCTCCATGTAATGCTCGACGATGGCGTCGAGCACCTCATAGGGCGGCAAGCTGTCCTGGTCGGTCTGGTCGGGACGCAACTCGGCGCTCGGAGGGCGGGTGATGATGCGCTCGGGGATGGGGCTGGCGCCGGTCCCATATGGGTCGTTGGCATTGCGCCAGCGGGCCAGCCGGAACACCGCCGTCTTCGCCACGTCCTTGATCACCGCAAAGCCGCCGGCCATGTCGCCGTAGAGCGTGCAGTAACCCGTGGCCATCTCGCTCTTGTTGCCGGTCGTCAGCACGATCGCCCCGGTCTTGTTGGACAGGGCCATCAGCAGCGTGCCGCGGATGCGGGCCTGGATGTTTTCCTCGGTGGTGTCGAACGGGCGGCCCTCGAACAGGGGCCCGAGCGAGCCGAGGAAGGCGTCGAACTCAGGAGCAATCGCGATCTCGTCGTAGCGCACGCCCAGGCGCTGTGCCATCTCGCGCGCGTCGATCCAGGAGATGTCGGCCGTGTAGGGCGACGGCATCATGACCGCGCGCACCTTGTCGGCGCCGAGCGCGTCGACCGCGATCGCCAGCACCAGCGCCGAGTCGATACCGCCCGACAGGCCCAGCAACGCGCCGGGAAAACCGTTCTTGCCGACATAGTCGCGCACGCCGAGCACCAGCGCATGCCAGAGGTCGGCCTCGAGCGACTGCTCGGGCGCGATCGGGCCGACCAGGCCGAAACGCGAGGGACTGGCGGCGGCCTCGGCCGGCGACTGCAGCGTCAGCGCGAACAGGTCCTCGGCGAAGCTCGGCGCGCGTGCGGCCAGCGCGCCATTGCGGTCGAGCGCGAAGCTGCGGCCCTCGAACACGATCTCGTCCTGGCCGCCGACCAGATGGGCGTAGACCAGCGGCAGGCCGGTCGCCAGCACGCGCAGGCGCATGGCCTGCTCGCGCTCGTCGCCCTTGCCGGCGTGGAACGGCGAGGCGTTGATCACGGCCAGCAGCTCGGCACCGGCGGCCTTGGCGGCGGCGGCCGGCGCCTCGAACCAGGCGTCCTCGCAGATCAGCAGCCCGACCTTGACCTTCTGGCCGTTGGCAGCGGCGACCTCGAACACGCAGGGCGCATCGCCCGGCACGAAGTAGCGCCGCTCGTCGAACACCTGGTAGTTGGGCAGCTCGCGCTTGGCATAGCGCTGCGTGAGCTGGCCCTCGAACAGCACGCTGGCGGCATTCAGGCAGGGCGCGCTCGAGACGCTGCGGCCACGCTCGCCACCCGGCGCCAGCGCCGGGTGGCCGCCCACGATATGCAGGCCGATAAACCCCGCCGTCTCGCGGGCCACGGTTTGCAAGGCATCATCGCAGGCGGCGACGAAGGCCGGGCGCAGGTAGAGGTCCTCGGCCGCGTAGCCGCACAGGGCCAGCTCGGGTGTCAGCAGCAGGCTGGCACCTTGGGCATGGGCCTGGCGCGCGGCAGCGACGATTTTTTGCGCGTTGCCGGCCAGGTCGCCGACGACGAAATTGAGCTGCGCAACGCAGATCTGGAGGGTCATGGAGATACCGTGTATGGGGTGCGGAAACGTTGGCGAGGATTATGTCATCCGGGTGCTGGATCAGCCCTCGCAAATCGATGCCGGCGTCTGGAACGATTTGCTGGCGCGCCAGCCTGGTGGCGCGGGCGGCCCGTTCATGCGCCACGACTACCTCGGCGCGCTGAGCGACAACGGCTGCGCGATGCCCGCGACCGGCTGGGGCCTGCAATGGCTCACGCTCTGGCGCGACGGCGAGCTGCAGGCGGCGGCACCGCTCTACCTCAAGGGCCATTCGCGGGGCGAATATGTCTTCGACTGGGCCTGGGCCGAGGCCTACGAACGCCATGGCCTGGCCTACTACCCGAAGGGGCTGGTCGCGGTGCCGTTCACGCCAGTGCCTGGGCCGCGCCTGCTGGCAGTCGACGCCCAGGCGCGCGCGGCGCTGCTGCAGGCGCTGATCGGGCACTGCGAGCAGCTCGGGTTGTCCTCGCTGCACCTGCTGTTTGCCGCGGAGCAGGACATCGCCGCCTGCCGCGCGGCCGGCCTGCTGCTGCGCCAGACGGTGCAGTTCCACTGGCAGAACCGGCCAGGGCCTGGCTACGCGGACTTCGACGATTTCCTGACCACGCTCAAGCAGGACAAGCGCAAGAAGATCAGGCAGGAGCGGCGCAAGGTGATGGATGCCGGCGTGCGCTTCGAATGGCGGCGCGGCGCGGACATCCAGGCCGGGGACTGGGACTTCTTCTACCGCTGCTACGAGCGCACCTACCTCGAACATGGCAACCGGCCCTACCTGAGCCGTGACTTCTTCGCTCGCCTGCAGGATTCGCAACCTGGGCAATGGCTGCTGTTCATCGCGCGCAATGCGGCCGGCGAACGCATCGCGGCCAGCCTGATTGCACTGAGCGACGAAAGCGATCAGCCCGAGGCCGCCTACGGCCGCTACTGGGGCGCGCTCGAGCGGGTCGACTGCCTGCATTTCGAGGCCTGCTACTACCAACCGCTGGCCTGGTGCATCGCGCAAGGCGTGCAAAGATTCGAGGGCGGCGCCCAGGGCGAGCACAAGATGGCACGCGCACTGCTGCCGGTCACGACCTGGAGCGCGCACTGGCTGGCGCACCCGGCTTTCAGCGACGCGGTCGAGCGCTACCTGGAGCAGGAGGACGAACAGATGGGCTTGTACCTGGAGCAGCTGGAAAACCGAAGCCCCCTGAGGTCCGGGGCTTGAGCCGGGGACTTCAGAGGGCTGGCAGGGGAAGCATCAGCGGGTTGAAGCCTGGTTCAGGCGACCCGCCAGGGGCTCAGGCCTGTTCCTTGTCGTAGGCAGCGATGCCGTCGGTGATTTCCTGGTGGGCGGCTTCCTTGCCTTCCCAGCCCAGCACCTTGACCCACTTGCCGGCGTCGAGGTCCTTGTAGTGCTCGAAGAAATGCTTGATCTGCAGCAGCTGGATCTCGGGCAGGTCTTCCAGCGATTCGATCTTGGCGTACAGCGGCAGGATCTTGGCGGTCGGCACGGCGATGACCTTGCCGTCGACGCCGCCTTCGTCTTCCATCTTCAGGATGCCAAGCGCGCGGCAGGGCACGACCACGCCCGGGGGCAGCGGCACCGGGGTGATGACCAGCACGTCGACCGGGTCGCCATCGCCGGCGATGGTCTTGGGCACGTAACCGTAGTTGGTCGGGTAGTGCATGGCGGTGTTCATGAAGCGGTCGACGAAGACGCAGCCGGAGGCCTTGTCGACTTCGTACTTGATCGGGTCGCCGTTCATCGGGATCTCGATGATGACGTTGAACGCTTCGGGCAGCTTGCTGCCGGGGGTGACGTGGTCGAGGGACATAGGGTCGATCTGAAATGGGTTGATGAAAGCTGTGTGCAGCTGGTGCGCACGCATCAAAATCATTTTACCGGCCCAACCTACCCCCTCCTTACGGCGGATGCCGCCGCAGCGTGCCTTGGTGTAACCTTGCGCCATGGCAGAACGCGTGATTCCCCTGGTTGACCTGCGCAGCAAGGCGCTGACGGCCCCCCACCCTATCCAGGTCATTCCAGCCAGCGGGCAATTGCTCGACTTGCTGGGCCGGCCGCTGCGCGACCTGCGCATCAGCGTGACCGACCGCTGCAACTTCCGCTGCAGCTACTGCATGCCCAAGGAGGTGTTCGACCAGGGCCACCCCTACCTGCCGCATTCGGCGCTGCTGCGCTTCGAGGAAATCACCCGGCTGGCCAGGGTCTTCGTGGCGCATGGCGTGCGCAAGATCCGGCTGACCGGCGGCGAGCCGTTGCTGCGCAAGGACCTCGAGCAGCTGGTCGAGCAGCTCGCGGCGCTGCGCACCCCGGACGGCCAGCCGCTGGACCTGACGCTGACGACCAACGGCAGCCTGCTGGCACGCAAGGCGCGCGCGCTCAAGGACGCCGGCCTGCAGCGCGTGACCGTGAGCCTGGACGCGCTCGACGATGTCATCTTCCGGCGCATGAACGATGTGGATTTTCCGGTGCGCGCGGTACTCGACGGCATCGAGGCGGCGCAAGCCGTGGGTCTGGGCCCGATCAAGGTCAACATGGTGGTCAAGCGCGGCACCAACGAGCAGGAGATCCTGCCGCTGGCGCGCCATTTCCGTGGCAGCGGCGTGACGCTGCGCTTCATCGAATACATGGATGTCGGTGCGACCAACGGCTGGCGCATGGACGAGGTGCTGCCGAGCGCCGAGGTGGTCGAGCGGATCGGGGGCGAGTTGCCGCTGGCGCCGCTGCAGGCCTCGGCCCCGGGCGAGACCGCCGAGCGCTGGGGCTATGCCGGTGCCGACGGCCAGCATGATCCGGCGCTGGGCGAGATCGGCGTGATCAGCAGCGTGAGCCAGGCCTTCTGCGGCGACTGCAACCGGGCCCGGCTGTCGATGGAGGGCCGGCTCTACCTCTGCCTGTTCGCTTCCCAGGGCTACGACCTGCGCGCGCTGCTGCGCGAACAGGCGGCGGACGATGCCCGGATCGCCTCGGCGCTGGGCGCGATCTGGCAGGGGCGAGGCGACCGCTACTCCGAGCTGCGTGCCCTGCTGCCAGCCGACGGCACGGCGGCCAGCCGACGCATCGAGATGAGCTACATCGGGGGCTGAGGCATGGCGCAGGCGGAACGAAACGCAGAGGTGGGCATACAGATGAACGCCCAGGTGGACGCGCTGATCCTGGCCGGTGGCCGGGGCTCGCGCATGGGTGGAGTCGACAAGGGGCTGCAGCGTCTCAATGGGCAAACTCTGGTCGAGCACGCGCTGGCCAGGCTGCGGCAGCAGGCCGGCGGGCGACTCGGCGCCATCATCGTCAACGCCAACCGGCACCTGGACGACTACCGCGCGCTGGGGCTGGCGGTCTGGCCCGACGCCCTGGCCGATTTTCCCGGTCCGCTGGCGGGCTTCCTGGCCGGGCTCGAACACAGTAGCCGGCCCTGGCTGCTGACCGTGCCCTGCGACTCCCCGCGGTTTCCGCTCGACCTGCTCGAGCGGCTGGCACAGGCGGCCGAACGCGAGGGCGCCGACCTGGCGCTGGCGCTGGGCCGCGACGAGGACGGGCGGCTGCGCCGCCAGCCGGTGTTCTGCCTGCTCAGGCGCGAGCTGGCCGACAGCCTGCGCGCCTACCTGCAGGGCGGCGGACGCAAGATCGACGACTGGATCGGGTCGCAACGCCAGGTCGCGGTCGCCTTCGACGCGCCCGGCGACGACCCGCGCGCCTTCTACAATGCCAACACCCTGGCCGAACTGCGCGCGCTCGAAATCGGTCTCTGACCCCAATTGACTCCTTGAAGATGAAGACACTGGACCAGATCGCGGCCGAACTGCAAGGCTATGACCCGAATGCATTGCCGGCCGACGCGGTCGACGAGTTCCTGGCCCGGCTGGTCGAACCCGTGGCGCAGACCGAACGCGTCGGCCTGTTCGACGCGCTCGACCGGGTGCTGGCCGAGGACCTGATCGCGCCGCTCAGCGTGCCGCCGCACGACAACTCGGCGATGGACGGCTACGCCTTTGCCGGCGCGCAGCTGCGGGCCGGCCAGGGGCTGGCGCTGCGTCTGGTCGGTACCGCCTATGCCGGCGCGGCCTGGCAGGGCGAGCTGGATACTGGCGAATGCGTGAAGATCATGACCGGCGCGGTGATGCCGGCCGGGCTCGACACCGTGGTGCCGGTCGAGCTGACCCGCTTCGAGGGCGAATTCATCCAGATCCCAGCCGATGCGCTGCGCGCGGGCGACAACCGCCGCTTGCTGGGCGAGGACCTGATGGCCGGCCAGCCGGCCCTGCTGGCCGGCAGCCGGATCGGGCCGGCCGCGCTGGGCCTGATCGCCAGCCTGGGGCTGGCCGAGGTCACGGTGCGCCGGCGGGTGCGGGTGGCGTTCTTCTCGACCGGCGACGAGATCCTGAGCCTGGGCCAGGCGCCGCGCGAGGGCGCGGTCTACGACAGCAACCGCTACACCCTGTTCGGCCTGCTGCGCCGGCTCGGGGTCGAGCTGATCGACCTCGGCGCGGTGCCGGACCGGGCCGACAGCCTGGAGGCGGCATTCCGCCAGGCCGCTAGAAGAGCCGATGCGGTCATCACCAGCGGCGGCGTCAGCGTCGGCGAGGCCGACCACACGAAGGCGGTGATGCGGCGGCTCGGCGACATGGCGTTCTGGCGCATCGCGATGCGCCCAGGCCGCCCGATGGCAGTCGGCCGGCTGCAACAGGACGGCCACAGCGCCTTGCTGTTCGGCCTGCCCGGCAATCCGGTCGCGGTGATGGTGACCTTCCTGGCCTTCGTGCGCCCCGCCCTGCTGCGCCTGATGGGCGCGAGCCAGACCCAGCCGCTGCGCGTGACGGCGCGCAGCGAGCAGGCGATGCGCAAGAAGCCCGGCCGCACCGAGTTCCAGCGCGGCATCGCGAGTCGCGCCGCAGACGGCAGCCTGCAGGTGCGCAGCACCGGCAGCCAGGGCTCGGGCGTGCTGCGCTCGATGGCCGAGGCCAACTGCCTGATCCGGCTCGATCACGATCAGGGCAATGTGGCGATCGGCGACCCGGTCGAGCTGCTGCTGTTCGACGGCCTGATCTGAGGCCAGTTCAGCGGCTGGGCACGCCGCGGTTGGCCAGCGCATCGGCACGCTCGTTGCCGGGGTCGCCGGCATGGCCGCGCACCCAGTGCCAGTCGATCCGGTGGCCATGTCCCTGCACCACCGCATCGAGCTGCTGCCACAGGTCCTGGTTCTTGACCGGCTCCTTGGAGGCGGTCTTCCAGCCGCGCGCCTTCCAGCCTGCCATCCACTCGGTGATGCCCTTGCGCACATACTGGCTGTCGAGGTAGAGGCTGACATGGCAGGGCCGCTTGAGGGCCTGCAGGCCCTGGATCACGGCGGTCAGCTCCATGCGGTTGTTGGTGGTCTCGCGCTCGCCGCCGTAGAGTTCCTTCTCGGCCGCGCCCGCGCGCAGCAGCACGCCCCAGCCGCCCGGGCCCGGATTGCCCTTGCAAGCGCCGTCGGTGTAAATGGTGACAGGATTCATCAGTTGTTGGATAAGGGATGTTTTTGCGCCACGGCGACCGGCTTGAGGCCGGCGCGGCGCGGCTTCCAGGCCGGGCCCAGCAGGTGCATGCCGCGCACGCGCTTGACCGCCATCAGGAAATAGACCGCGCCTGGCAGCGGCCAGCCATGCGGGCCGATGCGGTCGATCCAGGCCCAGCGCTGCAGCCAGGTCTCGCTGTGCACGGCCGGACGCCAGCAGCCCTGGGTCTGGAATTCGGGCTCGAAGCTCAGCAGATGCAGCCAGTCACGCAGGCGACGCGGAGCGATGAAGTCCCCCGCCTCGGGCAGGAACAGCTGCGCGGCCTCGCCCCGGCAACCCAGACGGGCGGCCCAGCGCGCGCGCCACTGGCGCCAGCCCCAGAGGCTCAAGGGATGGAAACCCGAGATCACGACTCGACCCTCGGGCACCAGCACGCGCTCGACCTCGCGCAGCACGGCATGCGGGTCGGCGCTGAATTCGAGCGTGTGCGGCAGCACCAGCAGGTCCAGGCTGCTGGCCGGAAAAGGCAGCGCGGCGGCATGGGTCACGAGCGCGACCGCGGGGTCGGTCGCCAGCCCGCTGGCCTCGGCGGATTCAGGCAGCGCCAGCCAGCGGTGCGGCATGCGGTTGGCGCGCAGCGTGGCGAGCTCGGGCAGGCCGAGCTGCAGCGCGTGGTAGCCGAAGCGGTCAGCCACCACCTGGTCGAACTGCTCGCACTCCCAGTCGAGCAGATAGCGCCCGGGCGGGGTCGCGAACCAGGCCGCGAGCTCCTGGCCGGATGCGCTCCTGTCGTTCATGACCGGCCCGGCCTCGCTCAGGATTCGACCGGCAGATCCTGCGCCGGCGCCAGCACGGTGGCGCGGATCAGCTCGCGCATCGCCTTTTTCTCCTGGAAGCTCAGCGTGCGCGCCAGCTCGCGGCGCACGCGCAGCAGCAGATGGCGGTCGGTCTCGGGCGGCACGCCCTGGCTGTTCTGCATCTCTTCCTGCAGGTCGAGGCGGGCGTCGGCGGTCTCCTCGGACCACCAGGACTGGATCACCTGCCTGACCTGCTCGAGCCAGTCGTCCGAGGGCAAGGCGTTGCTGAAATAGCTTTCGCCGGCATCGGCATCGCGCTCGGACTGCTGGGCCGGCAGCAAGGAAGCCGCCACACGGCTGGACTGCAGCACGGCGCCCGGCACGGTCAGCGCTTCCCAGGCGGTCTGGCCCAGCGCGAGACGGCGGTCGGCCTGCAGCAGCAGGCGGGCCCAGCTCGGGTCTTCGGTCATGAGCTTGGGCATGTCGAGGCTGCCCTCGTCGCTGACCAGCGCCACCTTGAGGCCGCGCCACTGCGCCTCGTCGATATAGGGGATCAGTCGCTCGTCGTCGCTCAGGATCAGCACCAGGCCGGCGCCGCCATGCTGGGCCAGCTGGTTGAGTTCGAGCCCGAGCGAGCGCACCAGGCCCAGGCCGCCATCGATCGCATGCTGCGGCACGCTGCGCACGACCACGTCATCGCAGAGGTCGAGCACCTGCTGATCGGAAAACACATAGGCGCGCAACAGCTGGGCATCGGGCGCGCTCTGGCGCAGCAAATCGACCAGCACCGGCTGCAGGTTGTGGCGCTGCAGCTGCAAAGGCGCGCTGGCATGCTGGCCCGCCAGCCACTTGAGATAGCGCTCGTCGACCAGCGCGACGACCTGGGTGATGCCGCCACCGGGCTGATGAGAATGGGGATGGCGGGGCATGCTGCGCTTGCCCAGATGAAACTTCATTTTCATAAAAGTAATGGCCCGATAGATGGGCTCTGATAGGAATAAGAGGCAAGATTGTGACATGGTTCATACACTGGTCGCAGAGCGAGCATTTATGCTTGCGGCGTGAACTTCGTCCAACTGCTGCTGCCCGACTTCTCCCTGATCCTGTGCGGCTATCTGCTGTGCCGCCACAGCGCGCTGAACCGCCAGGTCTGGGACCAGGTCGACCGGCTGGTCTACTACTTCCTGTTCCCGGTATTGCTGTTCCATTCGATCGTCAAGCACCCGCTGGACTGGCAGGCGGCCAGGCCGCTGATGGGGGCCGGGCTCTGCATGGCGGCGGCCGGCATCGCGCTGGCCTATTCGCTGCCGTACTGGCCCTTGCTCGGGGCACGGGTGGACAGAAGGCTGCATGCCGCGGGGGCCCAGGTGGCGTTCCGCTTCAACTCCTTCATCGCGCTGGCGCTGATCGACCGGGTCGCGGGCCCGGCGGGCCTGCCGCTGCTGGCGCTGCTGATCGGCCTGCTGGTGCCGGCTTTCAATATCGGAGCGGTGCTGCCGATGGCGCGTCACGCCGGCGGACGACTGTCGCGCGAGCTGGCGCGCAATCCGCTGATCCTGGCCACGGCCAGCGGACTGTGCGCCAACCTGCTCGGACTGCAACTGCCGGAGGGCCTGACGCCCACGCTGACGCGCATCGGCCAGGCGGCAATCGCGCTCGGCCTGCTGGCCGCGGGCGCCGGCATGCAGCTCGGCGCCATGCGCGAGGGCAAGGCGCTGAGCCTGGCACTGCTGACGCTCAAGCACCTCGGGCTGCCGCTGCTGGCGTTGCTGATGGCGCGGCTGTGGCAGCTGCCCGAACTACCGACCCGGGTGCTGCTGATGTTCGCCGCCGTGCCGACCGCTACCAGCTGCTACGTGCTGGCCGCGCGCATGGGCTACAACGGTGCCTATGTCGCAGGCCTGGTGACGGTCTCGACGCTGCTGGGCATGCTGAGTCTGCCGCTGGCGCTGGGCCTGCTGGCCAACGGGTGAGGCCGGCCTTCAGGCCTGAGCCAAGGCCCAGGCCACATGCTCGCGCACCAGCTCGCTCGGGTCATCGGCGCTGGCCTGCAGCGCTGCTAGCAGGGCCGCCTTGACGCACGGATCGGCCGGATCGGCCAAGTCAGCGCCAGCCGCCGCCCGCAAGGCATTGCCCAGGGCAACGGCCAGGTTGCGCCGCCAGCGCTCATGGCCGATGCGCCGGATCGGACTGCCCTCGGTCTGGCGCAGGAACTGCTGCTCGCTCCAGCCAAACAGCTCGATCAGGCCGCGCCCGGTCAGCGGCGCACGCGCATCGAAGTCGGGCAACTGGCTCGGCTGGGCGAACTTGTTCCAGGGACAGGCCAGCTGGCAGTCGTCGCAACCGTAGATGCGGTTGCCGAGCAGGGGCCGGAATTCGGGCGGAATCGGCCCGGCATGCTCGATCGTCAAGTAGGAGATGCAGCGCCGCGCATCGAGCCGGTAGGGGGCGATGATGGCCTGGGTCGGGCAGGCATCCAGACAGGCGCGGCACTGGCCGCAATGCGCGCTGGCCGCCGGCGTCGCGGGCAACGCGCGGTCGACGAAGATCTCGCCGAGGAAGAACATCGAGCCGGCGTCGCGGCTCAGCGTCAGGGTGTGCTTGCCGCGCCAGCCCAGGCCGCTGCGGCTGGCGAGCTCGACCTCCAGCACCGGCGCCGAATCGGTGAAGGCGCGGTGGCCGAACGGGCCCAGCAGCGCGGCCATGCGGTCGGCCAGCTGCTGCAGCCGCTGGCGCAGCACCTTGTGATAATCCCGGCCCCGGGCGTAGAGCGAGACCAGGCCCTGGCCGGGCTCGTGCTGGCGCTGCCATTCGATGGCCTGCCAGCCTTCGGGCGTGGCGCGCGGCAGATAATCCATCCTGGCCGTGATCACGCTGAGCGTGCCGGGCAGCAGTTCGGCTGGCCGCGCACGCTTCAGGCCATGGGCGGCCATGTAGTGCATGTCGCCATGAAAACCCTGCTCGAGCCAGGCCAGCAGGCCGGGCTCGGCGGCAGACAGGTCGACAGCGGCCACTCCGATTTGGGAGAATCCGAGTTCCCGGCCCCAGGCCTGTATTTGCGAGACGAATTGAGCAGCATCGACCATCAGACCCCTATTGTAGAAAGCGCGGTGGAAAGCGCGCAGCCGGCCCGCACGGCCAGTCTGGCGCAGCGCACGCTCCTGTGCGCCGGCGAGGACGACACGCAGGCGCTGGCCGGCGCGCTCGCGCTGAGCCCCGCGCTGGCCCACGCGACGCTGACGCTGCACGGCGACCTCGGTGCCGGCAAGACCACCTTCGTGCGCCACCTGCTGCGCGCGCTCGGCGTGACCGGCCGCATCAAGAGCCCGACCTATGCCGTGGTCGAGCCGCACCAGGCGCCGCCCGCGCCGGCCTGGCCCGCCGGGCTGTTGGTGTCGCATTTCGACTTCTACCGCTTCGGCGACCCGCGCGAGTGGGAAGATGCCGGCTTTCGCGAGGTCTTCGCCGACCCCGGCCTGAAGCTGGTCGAATGGCCCGAGAAGGCCCAGGGCCTGATGCCGGCCCCCGACCTCAGCCTCGAGCTGGCCACGCAGGAGGACGAGAGCCGGATCGTCACGCTCAAGGCACACAGCCCGACCGGGTGGCGACTGCTGGAGGATCTAGCCCCATGAAACGACGTCATCTGCTCGGCAGCGGCCTGCTCGCGCTCTGGCTCGGGCCGGCGCAACTCGCTCGCGGCGCCAGCCTGCTGGCGGTGCGGGTCTGGCCGGCGCGCGACTACACCCGCCTGACGATCGAATCGGACAGCGCGCTGGTGGCGCGCCAGTTCATCATTCCGGACCCGCCCCGGCTGGCGGTCGACATCGAGGGACTCGATCTGCTGCCCGGACTCAGGGAGCTGGTCAGCAAGGTCCAGCCCAACGACCCCAACATAGCGGGCGTGCGCGTCGGGCAGAACGCGCCCAATGTGGTGCGGCTGGTGGTCGACCTCAAGCAGCCGGTCTCGTCCCAGATCTTCAGCCTCAAGCCGGTCGAGCCCTACCAGCATCGGCTGGTGCTCGACCTCTATCCGACGCGCGCGGTCGATCCACTCGAGGAGCTGATCCAGCAGCGGCTGCAGGGCATCGAAGCCACGCTCGCTGCCGGCCCGGGTGCCAAGGCCGCCGGGTTGAGCGCTCCAGCCGCATCGACTGCCTCGGCCCCCTCTTCCGCCTTGCTCTCCCCGGCACCTGCCGCAGCCAAGCCGGACCCGCTGGGTGAACTGATCCAGCAGCAGAGCGGCAGGGCGGCGTCTGGCGTCAGCGAGGCACGCGAGCCACGCAAGACAGCCGCCGCCCCGGCACGCGCCGAACCCGAGCCGCGCGACAAGACCGACCGCCTGATCGTGATCGCGCTCGACCCGGGCCATGGCGGCGAGGACCCGGGCGCGATCGGACCGGCCGGCACGCAGGAAAAGGACGTCGTGCTGCAGATCGCGCTCAAGCTGCGCGACCGGCTGCAGGGCCTCGAGATCAAGGGCAACCCGGTGCGCGTGTTCCTGACCCGCGATGCGGACTTCTTCGTGCCGCTGCAGGTCCGGGTCGAGAAGGCGCGCCGGGTCCAGGCCGACCTGTTCGTGAGCCTGCACGCCGATGCCTTCTACACCCCCGACCCGCAGGGCGCGAGCGTCTACGCGCTGAGCGACCGCGGCGCCTCGAGTGCGGCAGCGCGCTGGATGGCAAACCAGGAGAACAAGTCCGACCGGGTTGGCGGCATCAACGTCAAGGTGAATGATGTGCATGTGCAGCGCGCGCTGTTCGACATGAGCACCACGGCCCAGATCAAGGACAGCCTCAAGCTCGGCGGCGCGTTGCTGGGCGAGATCGGCCGCGTCGGCCGGCTGCACAAGCCCCGGGTCGAACAGGCCTCGTTCGCGGTGCTGAAGGCTCCCGACATCCCGAGCATCCTGGTCGAGACCGCCTTCATCAGCAACCCGCAGGAAGAAGCCCGACTGCTCGACTCGGGCTTCCAGGACCGGCTGGCCCAGGCGCTGCAGCGCGGCATCACGCGCTACTTTGCCGCCAACCCGCCGCTGGCGCGCAGCCGCCAGCTCTGACGCTGGCTGCAGGCCCGGCCGGTCGGCGACCCGCATAATCGAATCCCCGGCCTGGTGCCGGACAGCCAAAGAGGAAAGAATTTGTTCAAGAACGTGATGGTCTACCGCATCGCCCCGGGTTGGGCGATGGAAGTCGAAGCCATGGAGGCCGCGCTGGCCAAGATGCCGTTCCAGCCCTGTGGCGCCACGCAGCCCGAGTCCTACGGCTGGGCGCCGCCGCGCGGCCAGGCCCATGGC
>ERZ1034363.749-NODE-749-length-20586-cov-7.029841_pt1 | contig 20586 bp, 17 predicted proteins | sample MGYA00520616_ERZ1034363 | MGnify/ENA primary metagenome ERZ1034363 (study PRJEB33736, sample SAMEA104284506) | Azolla filiculoides | biome: Urban; feature: Water surface; material: Ditch water | place: Netherlands | collected 2015-10-28 | depth 0-0.1 m ... | reverse complement strand
CCATTTAATCTAAATTCGGTGCTAGCTTTAGCGGCTGGCCTGATATTAATCGGCCTATACCTACCATGGTCGCGTTTAAGTAGGGGCTTTAAATAGACCCAGAACAGGCCTATTTAAAAAGAGACGGGCCAGCAATTCGGTAGCCATATCTAGAGAAAATCAACAATAGCCTTTTATCGATTGGCGCCATAGCGTGTTCGTCTAATTGATAAGCCTAGCCAGTCAGTTCGGGAATTTCTCCCATGAAACAAACGGAAAACTCTTATAGTATAGGTCGGTCTTGAAAAGGGCATAGTTATGAGCCTTCAGCTTAAATTAAATTTAATTATTACCACTTTGCTGCCATGGGCGCGCCTGGCATACCGAGTGCCGGCATGGTCACCATGGTCATGGTCTTGCAATCGGTGGGTTTGCCGGCTGAGGCCATTACCATTTTATTGCCCATAGACCGCCTGCTCGACACCTTGCGCACCACGGTCAATGTGGAAGGCGACATGGTGGGCAGCTTGGTCGTGCAAAAATTACTTAAAAATTAGCCTGGCTAATTGCTTACCCCCCCATTACTAACGACTCGTTTGCACCTACCCATGTTTCTAATGGGTAGGGCCGGTTCAAATAAATAGCCATTTAAATTTAAATGACTGATTTAAATCAAATCCAATCTTTAGCAATAACCTGATAATGACCCTTGCGGTATGGTTGAATAGATCGCATTTATTCACATAAAAGGATGGTTGCATGGGTGATTTAGTCAAAATATGGCGAATTTTTAGTTCGGCACCCCATCGGGTTTTCTTTTTCTGGGGTGGGGTTCAGTCCTTACTCTCGTTGTCTTGGTGGCTAATTGATTTAGCCGGACGCTATGCTGGGTTGTTCGCGCCCATATCATGGACCCTTCCCCCTGTTGATGCTCATGCTTTTTTGATGATTTATGGCTTCTTCCCATTTTTCATTTTTGGTTTTTTAATGACCACATTTCCTCGCTGGATGAACGGTGAAGAAGTCGAGCGCAAGGCCTACCTAGCAGCATTTTCCTTGATGGCCTGTGGGTCAATGTTGTTTTATGTAGGTTTAATATTTAGTTTAATCGTTTTAAAAATAGCCTACTTATCATTCTTGGCAGGATGGGGCTTGGGATTGCATGCATTGTTGCGGGTCTATCGGCGTGCTAAGCACCCCGATAAGCGCCATGCAACTATCACTTGGGTGGTGTTGGGCGTGGGTTGGATACTGTTGTTTGGGTTTGCTAGTAGTCAGACAGGCTTAATCGCCATTGCCAAGGTAGGCGGTATTTGGTTAATTTTATTACCAGTATTTTTTGCCGTCAGCCACAGGATGATTCCCTTTTTTTCCGCCAACGTTATAGCCAACTACAACATTGTTCGACCTAATTGGGCGCTAACCTTAGTGCCTGGCTTTGCGCTTATACATGGCCTATTTGAGCTTCTTGGCCTGCCGGCATGGACATGGTTGGTTGATTTGCCTATGGCAGTTAGCGCACTGTATTTAACGCGCGCTTGGCGCCTGCGCGATAGCCTTCGTGTGCCTATATTGGCTATGTTGCATATTGGCTTTGCATGGTTAGGTTTGGCGCTAATTTTGTACGCATTGCAAAGTCTAGTTTTATTTTTTACGGGGCAATGGATATTGGCTAAAGCGCCTTTGCATGCGCTTAGCATAGGCTACTTTAGCTCGGTGCTAATGGCCATGGCTACTCGGGTTACCTTAGGGCATTCGGGAAGAATGCTCCAAGCCGATCAATTAACATGGCTTGTTTTCTTGTCTTTTCAATCCGTAGCCATGTTGAGGCTGGTTGCAGAAATACCTGGCTTAGACTTTATGTTGCGCACGCACTTTTATCTTTGTGCGGCAGTGGTTTGGTTGATTTGTTTTGGGATTTGGGCTTATAAATACCTGCCTATTCATTGGCAGGATAGGGCTCAATAAGCGTGTAAGCGACTGGCTAAGCTAGCCAAAGTTGGGTGATGACTAATGATGATGAAGCGCAAAATTCGCGACAAGATTATAGGCTTATTGCTGCTCTATTTTTTAGTGGCAATGCTGGCCATAAGTGCAACCTTGACGGCATCTTGGCGCCTGGAAGGGGCTGCCGCCGCGATCAATGAGGCAGGCAGAGAGCGCATGCGCTCTTATCGAATAGCCTATTTGTTGGAGCGGCAAGTAGCTTCGCCTGAAGCGCAATTGCAGCAAGTGATAGAGCAAGAAATGCGTTCATTTGAATCGGGATTACTTGAATTGTCCCAAGGCAATCCGCAACGCCCATTGTTTTTACCTAAAGAGCCTGAAGTGCGCTCTAGAATGGCTCATTTAACTCGTTCTTGGCAAGGTAACATCAAGCCACAAATTACAAAAATTCTTAGCAGTCGCAGGCAAGTGGAGCAGCAAGTTGCCCTGCAAAGTTACCGGCCTATGCTGGAAAATTATGTTGCTAGCATTAATAATTTAGTTAGCTTGCTTGAGCGCAGTAATGCAAAATCCACCTTGTATTTACGTAGCTTACAGGTCGTTTTAATGTTGTTAGCGTTGGCAGGTACGATATTGTTGGTTTACCTTTTTATGCGTATGGTGGTGCGTCCAGTCACCCAGTTGCGTGAGGGGATGCAGAGGATGACTGGCGCAGATTTTGCGGTGCGGTTGCCAGTCGATAGTCAAGATGAGTTGGGTGAATTGGCCATCGGCTTTAACCGCATGGCCGATGAGTTGCAAGATCTGTATGCCACCTTGGAACAACGCGTTGAAGATAAAACCCGTAGCATAGAGGCTAAAAATCGTGAATTGGCTACCTTGGATAAGGAAATGGCGATTTCGGAACAACGTAATTTGTTGGCGCAGGAGTTGCACGATAGCATTGCCCAGTCATTGGCTTTTCTCAATATTCAAACACAATTAGTGCAAGAAGATTTTAAACAGGCGCATCATGAAGAAGTTGAGCAAGGTTTAGTTAAAATTCGTGAAGGCGTACAGGAAAGTTACGACCACGTGCGTGAATTGTTATTGCATTTTCGTAGCCGTTTTAGCGGGACGGATTTGTTAACAGCCATAGGAATGGCTTTGGAAAAGGTGACTGAGCAAACCGGGATTAAGACCAGTTTAAATGCCATCGGACAGATGCCGCTGCTGCAAGCTGAGCAAGTGACGCAGCTCATGCACATCGTGCAAGAAGCACTTTCTAATGTGCGCAAGCACGCCCACGCCAGTTTAATTGATGTGGAAATAACCTGGGCTTCGGCATTTGAAATTCATATACGGGACAATGGGGTCGGCTTTGACGTGCAGCAAGATCCAGGTGAGGCGCACGTCGGCCTACGTATTATGCACGAACGTGCACAGCGTATCGGCGCACTACTGATTGTTAAGGCCACTGTTAATGGCACGCATATTTGCCTCATACTGCCGAAGTCATTAACCGGAAACTAAGCTTATGCATGAGACCCGCGTTTTAATTATTGATGATCACACCTTATTTCGCAGTGGCATTAAATTGTTACTTGAGCGCCAAGCTGGATTTGCTGTGGTGGGCGAGGCAGGTAACGCTTTAGATGGAGTTAAGCGCGCAAAAAAACTCAAGCCAGATGTCATTTTGTTGGACTTGCATATGCCGGATACGAGCGGTTTGCAAGTGATCGCTTTGTTGCGTGAAGAAGCCCCCTTGGCGCAAATTATTATGCTGACCGTGTCAGAAGACGCGGAAGATTTGTTGGAAGCACTGCGTGCTGGCGCTCGGGGCTACTTGCTAAAAAACATAGAGACCGATTTTTTACTGGATGCCATAGCTCGGGCGGCTAAGGCTGAATCGGTTATGTCGCCAGTCATGGCAAATAAGCTGGCCGATGCCATACGCGCACCCGCTAAGGAAATAGGCCATATTGATTCTGGCATAGAAAGACTAACTGTACGTGAACGTGAAGTCATCATTATGTTGGCGCGTGGTGCTAGCAATAAAGAGATTGCCCGTAGTCTTGATTTAGTCGAGTCCACCGTCAAGATACACGTGCAAGGCATACTGCGAAAACTTAATTTATCTAGCCGCGTTCAGGCTGCGGTATTGGCCGTTGAGCGTGGTTTAGTTAGCAATCAGCCCTAATGCAGCCCTTGTGTTACCTACCCAAAAGAACTAGTTAATATAAAAATAACTAGTTCTTTTGCTTCATCTGTGCACTCCTTTTGATTGAAGTGAATTTGACGTAAGTCAATCGGGCAAATACCCCGTCTCGTAAAATCTCCCCTGTACTTAAAAGAAGTTAAAGGGGATGAAAATGGCATCACAACAATATAAAGCTTGGTCGGTAGTGGGCATGAGCACCTTGTCTTTTACCGTGTGTTTTATGATTTGGATGATGTTTGCCGTAATCGGTATTCCGATCAAGGCTATGTTAAGCCTGAATGAAACGCAGTTTGGTATTCTGATTGCCATGCCGGTGCTCACCGGCTCTTTGATACGATTGCCTTTAGGTATGTGGACAGACCGCTTTGGTGGGCGGGTAGTGTTCTTCAGCTTGATGTTGTCGACCGTGCTGCCTATTTATCTCATTTCCAAATGCACGGAATATTGGCAATTCCTCATTACCGGTCTATTTGTTGGCATTGCCGGTGGTTCCTTTACGGTAGGCATAGCCTATTGTGCACGTTGGTTTCCCAAGAATAAGCAAGGACTGGCCATGGGTATTTTTGGCGCAGGCAATACTGGTGCTGCCGTCACTAAGTTGGTTGCACCCATGATAGTCGTTGCCTACGGGTGGACTATGGTGCCGCAAGTTTATGCCGTTTTGATGTTGCTAACCGCCTTCTTGTTTTGGTTTTTTAGCTACACCGATGCTACGCATAAATCCAGCACCACCGTCACCATGCGTGAGCAGTTGGCGGTATTAAAAGACCCTAAAGTATGGAAGTACAGTCAGTACTATTCCATTGTGTTTGGGGGCTACGTAGCCTTGGCGCTGTGGATGACCAAGTACTACATCACGGAGTACGGATTCGATCTGAAATCGGCCGCTTTGATGGCCGCTGCCTTTAGTATACCGGGTGGCATATTGCGCGCGGTTGGAGGGTATTTCTCGGATAAATTCGGCGCTCACACCATTACCTGGTGGGTATTGTGGGTGTCATTGGTTTGTTTATTCTTTCTTTCCTACCCGCAAACCGACATATCCATTCTCACTGTCAATGGACCGCAAACATTTCATGTGGGACTAGACGCCACACTCTTCACCATCATCATGTTCACCATGGGCATTGCTTTTGCCATAGGTAAAGCCTCGGTATTTAAGTACATATCCGACGATTACCCACAAAACATAGGCGTGGTGTCGGGTGTGGTGGGCTTGGCTGGGGGCATGGGCGGCTTTTTGATGCCTATTATGTTTGGCGGCCTGGTTGATCTGACTGGCGTCCGTTCGTCGGCTTTTATGTTGATGTTCGGCATCGTGTGGGTCTCGCTCATCTGGATGTATTGGACAGAAGTGCGGCCAGTCAAAATCGGTAGGCATCATGAGCGTCAAGCAAAAAAACAAATGGTACCCATTTAAGGAGAGCTATATGGCCACGAATATTGAATCATGGAACGTTGAAGACAAGCAATTTTGGGAGTCCACAGGTAAAAAAACTGCCTACCGCAATCTGTGGATTTCTGTCCCAGCCTTGCTTTGCGGTTTTGCCGTGTGGTTGATGTGGGGAATCATCGCCGTGCAAATGAGTAATTTGGGCTTTCCGTTTAGTAAAGATGAATTGTTTACACTAACGGCTATTTCTGGTTTGGCTGGGGCCACCATGCGTATTCCCGCCTCATTCTTTATTCGTTTGGCCGGCGGTCGCAATACCATATTCTTAACGACCGCCATGTTGTTAAGTCCGGCAATAGGCACGGGCATCGTCTTACAACACCCAGAGTGGCCGTTGTGGTCATTCCAGTTAATGGCCCTTTGGTCCGGTGTTGGGGGTGGCAATTTTGCCAGCTCCATGAGTAACATCAACACATTTTTCCCCAAACGTTTGCAAGGTACGGCCTTGGGATTAAATGCTGGTTTGGGTAATTTTGGCGTGACCACCATGCAAATTCTCATTCCATTGGTCATGACGGTAGGGGTATTTGGTGCATTGGGGGGGGATGCCACGGTGTTGGTCAAGGACAGCGGCTGGATTTTTGGAAAGATTCCTGCAGGCACCCCTACTTTTATTCAAAACGCCGGTTTTGCTTGGGTGTTTCTGTTATTGCCTTTAGCGCTATTTTGTTATTTCGGCATGAATAATTTGTTGCCCATTTCGGCCGATGCACGCAACACATTGCTGTCTTTTTTGAAAGTAACCTGGTTGTACACGCTGGCATTCTTGCCGGCAATAGTTGGTTTGTATTTGTATTTACCGGCTCCTACAGGTCTGGGCATACTCAATATGTGGCTGGCCATGCCATTAATTATTAGCAGTACCTTATTAGTGATGAAATTGGCTGCTTTTGGCACCATGAAGGACAACATTGCCAAGCAGTTTGCTATTTTTAATAACAAACATACTTGGTCCATGACGGCATTGTATTTAGTGACGTTTGGATCCTTCATCGGCTTTTCCATGGCATTGCCATTGTCTATTACGGTTATTTTTGGCGATAAACACCTGTTTGATGCCGCCAACGGTATTTGGACCCATGTTAAGAATCCCAATGCCCCCTCAGCGCTCACTTATGCTTGGATAGGCCCTTTTGTTGGCGCACTCATTCGACCTTTGGGTGGTTGGGTTTCCGATAAGGTGGGCGGCTCCATCGTGACCCAAGTGATTTCTGCGGTAATGGTGTTGGCCTCCATCTATGCAGGTTACATCATGATGCAGGCCTACCACTCGCCTACACCAGAAATTTACTTTCAGGCCTTCCTGCTGACGTTTGTCGTGTTGTTTGCAGCGACAGGCATGGGTAATGGCTCGACCTTTAGAACCGTAGGCGTGATTTTTGACCGCGTGCAAGCTGGTCCGGTGTTGGGTTGGACTTCTGCTGTGGCGGCATACGGCTCATTCATTGCCCCAGAAGTAATTAAAGGGCAAATCAAGGCCGGCACCCCAGAAATGGCCATGTATGGTTTCGCTGTGTTTTATGCGCTGTGCTTACTACTAAATTGGTGGTTTTACTTACGGACCAATTCGGAAATAAAAAATCCTTAATGAACGGCAGTGAGCAGGCTGAGTTGGCCTGCTTATGAATGAATAATGATTGCCGCATCGCGGCTGTTGGGAGAGAAACATGAGTCACTTTTTAGATAGACTAAGATTTTTTGATAAGGTCAAAGCCACTTTTTCTAATGAACACGGCATAGTAACGAATGAAGACAGGCAGTGGGAACAGGCTTATCGTCATCGTTGGCAGCACGATAAGGTGGTGCGCTCAACGCATGGGGTAAATTGCACCGGTGGTTGTTCGTGGAAAATTTTTGTTAAAAATGGCTTGGTTTCTTTTGAGATGCAGCAGACCGATTACCCCCGTACCAGGGACGATTTGCCTGACCATGAACCTCGCGGCTGTCAGCGCGGCGCATCCTTTTCTTGGTATTTATACAGTCCGCATCGCATCAAACACCCATTAATACGCGGACGTTTACTGGATCTATATCGCTTAGAGCGCATGGCCGGTAAAGACCCAGTCGAGGCATGGGCAGCCATTCAAGCGGATGCGGCTAAACGTAAAGCTTATACAGCGGTGCGCGGCTTAGGTGGATTTGTCCGCACCTCATGGGATGAGGTGAATGAAATTATCGCCGCTGCCAATGTGTATACCATTAAAAAATGGGGCCCAGACCGCATTTTTGGTTTTTCTCCTATTCCTGCGATGTCTATGATTTCTTACGCCGCAGGCTCCCGATTCCTTTCCCTTATCGGTGCGGCCTGCGGATCTTTTTATGATTGGTATTGCGACTTGCCGGCCGCCAGTCCGCAGACCTGGGGTGAGCAGACCGACGTGCCGGAAGCGGCCGATTGGTATAACTCAACCTACATCATTATCACCGGCGCTAACCTGCCGATGACACGCACGCCCGATGCGCATTTTGCCTCCGAAGTCCGATATAAAGGCGCAAAAATAGTGGCCATGGCACCCGATTATGCCGAGTTCTGTAAGTTCTCTGATTTATGGATGCCAATTAAACAAGGCACCGATTCTGCCGCTTTCTTGGCTATGGGTCACGTGGCATTGAAAGAGTTTTACATCAATGCTCAGGATGATTATTTCCAAGAATACGCTCGTAAATACACCGATTTACCTATGCAAGTGATGCTGCGTAAACAAGGCGATGCCTACGTATCGGATCGTTTTTTGCGCGCCTCGGATTTTGATGGGGCTTTGGGTGAAAGCAATAACCCCGAATGGAAGACCATCGTATTTGATCGCAAAACCTGTGCTTTTGCCGCACCCAATGGCAGCATAGGGTTTCGCTGGGGCGAAGAGGGTAAATGGAATTTATTAGAGCAAGCCGCTAACCACCAAATTGCTGCAGAACTGTCTTGCGTAGACGACAGGGATGACGTGGCCTCCGTTGGTTTTCCACATTTCACTCATGGCGAAGCCGATCTCCTTTACCGCAATGTTCCGGTGCGTAATGTGAAATTGGCCAACGGCGACACGGTATTGGTGGCGACCGTGTTTGATTTGCAGGTTGCGCAATACGGCATAGACCGTGGCTTAGGTGGCGACAATGTGGCCACCAGTTATGCCGATGCCGATGTGGCCTATACCCCGGCTTGGGCAGAAAAAGTCACCGGTGTGAAAGCTGCTGACATCGAGCGTACTGGCCGTGAGTTTGCTTATAACGCCTCTAAAACCAAAGGTAAATCCATGGTGATTATGGGCGCGGCCATTAACCATTGGTACCACAATGATTTATCTTATCGCGCCATCATGAATTTGTTGCACATGTGTGGTTGTGTCGGTCAAACCGGAGGCGGTTGGGCGCATTACGTGGGTCAAGAAAAACTCAGGCCACAAGCCGGCTGGGCGCCGATTGCTTTTGCTTTGGATTGGATGCGCCCACCGCGCCATGCCAATTCCACTTCTTATTGGTATTTCCATACCGACCAATGGCGTTATGAAACACTGAATGCCGACAGCTTGCTGTCACCAGCGGGTAAGGGTAAGAACAAGGGCAATTCCATCGCCGATTACAACGTCAAAGCCGCGCGCATGGGCTGGTTGCCTTCCATGCCTAACTTCAATCGCAATCCGATTGAGCTGGCCGAGGAAGCCAAACAAAGCGGCGCGACCGATGAAGCCGGCGTGGCTAAGTACATTGCCGGACAATTGAAGTCAGGGGCATTGGATGTGGCCTACGCCGATCCGGACAATCCAGTTAATTGGCCACGCAATTTGTTTGTCTGGCGGGCCAATTTAATAGGCTCTTCGGCCAAAGGTCACGAGTACTTCCTTAAACATTTATTGGGTGCGCAAAACGGCGTATTGCAAGAGTCTGGTGCCGGCCGGGCCAATAAAGAAGTGCAATGGCATGAGGATGCACCAATCGGCAAATTGGATTTGATGGTGGACATCAATTTCCGTCTCAATTCTACCGGCGCTTATTCCGACATTATTTTACCAACGGCTACTTGGTACGAAAAAAATGATTTGAATACCACCGACATGCACCCTTTCATACACCCACTGTCCGAGGCGGTGTCACCTGGTTGGGAATCGAAATCCGATTGGCAGATATTTAAAACGCTGGCTAAAACCTTCTCTGGCTTAGCCGAAAAGCATCTGGGGACCAAGCAAGAAGTGGTGGCCTTACCCATGCAACACGATTCAGCGGCCGAATTGGCCCAACCATTTGGTGAAGTTAAAAATTGGAAAGAAGGCGATTGCGAACCGATTCCAGGCAAGACCATGGCCATTATCAAAGTGGTGGAGCGGGCTTACGGCGATACTTACCGAAAATTCATCGCCTTAGGACCGTTAATGACCAAGCTAGGCAATAACATCAAGGGTATCGATTGGAACACCGATCAAGAGTACGAGGAGCTAAAAAAACACAACTCCACGGTCAAGGAGCCAGGCATTTCATTCGGTATGCCATCTTTAGCTGAGGACATCGAGGTGTGCGATTCCGTGATGCGCATGGCACCAGAAACCAATGGTGAAGTCGCGCATAAATCCTGGTCAGCTTTATCTAAGAAAACCGGCATGGATCACCACCATTTGTATGCCGGTCGACATGAAGATAAATTCACCTTTAAAGACATTCAAGCGCAACCACGCAAAATCATCACTGCGCCGACTTGGTCTGGAATTGAGTCCGAGCATGTGTCTTATACGGCGGGTTACACCAATATCCATGAGCATATTCCGTTCCGCACCTTAACCGGCCGCGCGCATTTTTACCAAGATCACGAGTGGATGCTGGATTTTGGCGAAGGCTTTTGTACTTACAAACCCATGGTTGATTTAGGCGAACTAAATGCTTTGCCTAACAGCGTTACCAGCAAACCACACTTGGCCTTGAATTGGATCACGCCGCATTCTAAATGGGGTATCCACTCTTCCTACCAAGATAATTTACGCATGCTGACTTTGTTCCGCGGTGGACCCTATGTATGGCTATCTGAAGACGATGCAAAATCGGTAGGCATAGAAGATAACGATTGGGTGGAAGCCGTAAACCATAACGGCGCAACCGTAGCACGGGCGGTGGTTTCGCAACGCGTGCCACGTGGCATGGCCATGATGTACCACGCGCAGGAGAAGAATGTAAACGTGCCAGGCTCTCCTTCCACCGGTAAACGCGGTGGTATTTTGAATTCGGTGACAAGGGTCATCATGAAGCCGACCAATATGATAGGCGGCTACGCACAGCTTTCTTATGGATTCAATTACTACGGTACGGTGGGTTGCCAACGCGACACCATGGTGGCGCTGCACAAAATAGCCGACAAAGACGTCGATTGGTTGGAACGTCCACTCACCGATGAGCGCGAAGCACAACTTAACCCCGTTGGCATTAGCGCCAAGTAAAAGGACATCAGGAGATTATTATGAAAGTACGTGCACAATTCGCCTTTGTCTTTAATCTAGATAAATGCATAGGTTGCCATACCTGTTCGGTCACCTGTAAGAATGTTTGGACTAACCGAAAAGGCGTGGAATACGCTTGGTTTAATAACGTGGAATCCAAACCTGGAGTGGGTTACCCAAAACAGTGGGAAAACCAAGAAATTTGGCAGGGTGGTTGGGAATTGAAAAATGGCAAATTGGAGCTTAAATCTGGCGGTCGCACCAGCAAATTGCTTAATATTTTTGCTAACCCAGACATGCCAGAGATAGACGACTACTACGAGCCGTTTACCTACAATTACGCGCATTTGCAAAATGCCCCGCTGTCTGAGGCGACCCCCACCGCTCGGCCTATTTCGCAAATCACGGGTAAATCCATGGAGAAGATTAGCTGGGGACCCAATTGGGAAGACGATTTAGCCGGTGAATTCCATAAGCGTAGCAAAGACAAGAACATGGACAACATACAAAAGGAGATGTACGGTCAGTTTGAAAACACCTTCCACATGTATTTGCCGCGCATATGCAACCATTGCTTGAATGCCGCTTGCGTGGCCGCTTGCCCATCAGGCTCCATCTATAAGCGTGAAGAAGACGGCATTGTATTGGTGGATCAGGATAAATGCCGAGGCTGGCGCATGTGCGTGAGTTCCTGCCCATACAAAAAAGTATTTTATAACTGGGAGTCTGGCAAGGCCGAGAAGTGCATAGGCTGTTACCCTCGTGTGGAATCGGGTATGCCTACGGTGTGTTCAGAATCCTGTGTCGGGCGCATACGCTATAACGGCATCATGCTGTATGACGCTGACCGTATCGAAGAATTAGCCAGCATGGAAGACACGCAAGATTTGTACGAGGCGCAGCGCCGTATATTCTTAGACCCAAATGACCCAGAAGTCATTAAGGCCGCAAGATTAGAGGGCATCAATGAAGATTGGTTAACGGCAGCGCGTAATTCACCGATTTGGAAAATGGCCATGGATTGGAAAATCGCCTTTCCTATGCACCCTGAATTTCGTACTTTGCCCATGGTTTGGTACGTGCCACCCTTGTCGCCGGTGCAATCACAAATTGATCAGGGCAACCTGCCTGTGGGCCCAGATGGAGCGATCCCTTTGGCCGGATCGATGCGCTTGCCGGTGGAATACTTGGCGAATTTACTCACCGCAGGCAAAACCGAGCCTATCGAAAGTGCCTTGAATAAACTAATCGCCATGCGCAGTTACCAACGTTCCATCCACGTGGAAGGGCAAGTGGACACGCGTGCGATTGATGCCGCTGGGATTACAGAAGAGCAAGCTAAGGAAATGTACCGCTACTTGGCGATTGCCAATTACGAAGACCGTTTTGTTATTCCCACCGGGCATACCGAAGAAACCCTGGACGATTCCTTCGGCTTCCAAGGTCAAAATGGCTTTAACTTTGGTAACGATAGTTCGCACGGTGTGTCAAAAATTACTTTATTTCCACGACGTCGTAAAGACACGGTGGAGCCTAAAGAGCTGGCACCGGCTAGCGATAATAATAGTTAAGCCCCAAAGGAAACCGTATGCAAATTTACAAATTATTATCGGCTTTGTTGGATTACCCGAGTCAAGATTTGCTCAATAACTTGCCGGAATTGCAGGCATTTGTCGAGCAAAGTCTAGAAATCGACCAGGCTGAACGACTGGCTTTGCACGCTTTTTTAGCCCACCTGACAAGTAAATCTTTGACGGATCTGCAAGCCGACTACGTGCAAACTTTTGATATGACAGCTGAACACAGCTTGCATTTAACTCACCATTTATTTGGCGACGATAAAAATCGGGGGCCAGCTTTGATTGATTTAGGGGAGCTGTATAAAGATTATGGCGTGGAGGTGGTGAGTAAGGAACTACCCGATTACTTGCCCTTAATTCTGGAATTTGCCGCTTATTTGGACGAGAACGAGGCGACGGTATTCTTATCGGATGCCAAAAAGGTCTTCGCGGTATTGACCGAAAATCTCCAAAAAGCCAACAGCCCCTACGCCGCATTGTTGTCGATGATAGACAATCGCGCCACGCTAACTAAATTGGCCGCCTAAGCTAAGCGACCTTTAAGGAGAAAAACATGAATTTACACCACTTTGTTTACGGCATTTACCCCTACATTGCGCTAAGTGTTTTTTTGCTGGGCAGTTTGCAGCGCTTTGACCGCGAGCAATACACCTGGAAGAGTGATTCTAGCCAACTTCTGTCTAAAGCCAATATGCGCTTAGGCAGCAATCTATTTCACGTTGGCATACTGGCCATTTTTGCCGGGCACGCGGTTGGTTTATTGACGCCGCATGGTGTGTTTACTGGGCTAGGTGTTAGTGATATGACGCACCAAATGGTGGCCATTTGGGCCGGATCTATTTTCGGTGGGATGTGTTTGGTCGGCGGGCTTATCTTATGGGTACGGCGCATGTTTAATGCCCGCGTGTCAGCAGCCAGTCGTGGTTCGGATAAATTCATACTGACTTGGCTATTGATTACCTTGATGTTGGGCTTGTCTACCATACCGGTGTCGATAGGCCATGCTAATCACGGCAATCCTAGTGTCATGATTGCTTTGGCTGAGTGGGTGCAAAGCATTGTTTATTTGCGCCCGGATCCCAGCTTGTTGGATGGCGTGGATACGGTATTTAAAATCCATTTATTTTTTGGCATGACGGTGTTCTTGGTGTTCCCATTTACCCGCATGGTGCATGTATGGAGTGCCCCGTTTGGCTACGTCAATCGACCTTATCAAATTGTTCGTAGCAAACGTAAACTTTAACCCCCTAGGAAATGACCATGAAAACCTCGTTAACTGTTCGATCATTGCCTGCGGTTTTTATGCTGGCTGGACTTATTAGCATCAGCCTGCCTAGCCATGCCGAAGAAGCACTGGCGCCGGCCAATTGGCTTGAGGCGATACAGCAGGGCAAAGCCATGACCAATTTTAGATTGCGTTACGAACACGTTGATCAAGAGCCTTTGGCCAATAACGCTAATGCTTTTACTTTGCGTAGTTTAATTGGTTGGCAAACGGCCCCATTGCACAATATTAGCTTGGCTGCACAATTGACCGATGTGCATGAATTCAATCACGACTTTAACGACAGGCGGGATAATCTATCCGAAGCCGGAAGGGCCACTTACCCTAATGTGGTTGACCCGTCTTACACCGACATCAATCAGTTGTATGTGGATTGGACCGGCATTGCAAACACCAGGCTGCGTTTAGGTAGGCAACAACTCAACTTGGATAACGTGCGCTTTATTGGCGACATCGGTTTTAGACAAAACATGCAAGTGTTTGATGGCGTTTCGCTGTTAAATAAAAGCCTACCGGACACGGAATTGTTCGCCGCCCATTTTGATAGGGTGCGGCAAATTAATACCGCCTTACGTCGCGGCAATGTCGATATGCTTAATGCCAAGTATCGCCTAGCACCGAACACTTCTTTGGTGGCATACGGCTATTTGATTGATGTTGCCAATTTGAGTCAGAACAATGGGAGTACCACTGCATCGCCAACGGCTGCGCAAGCCGGTAATGGTTTGGGTGGCAGCCAAGATTTGACGCCCTCCGCCACCACTGATGCCAGTAGTAAAACCATGGGTGTGCGCATTGATGGGTCGGCTAAAGTGAGTTCGGACTGGAAAGTGCTGTACACCGCGGAATACGCCAAACAGGATGACTACCGTGGCGGCAGCGCATTGATCGATGTGCATTATTATAAATTAGGCGGTGGCGTAGGCTATGGCAACTGGTCATTGCGCTTTGATCATGAAACGCTGTCTAGCAATGGCGGACGCTATGCATTTCAAACGCCTTTAGGCACCAATCATTTATTTCAAGGTTGGGCGGATGTTTTTCTAATAACCCCACCCCAAGGCATAAAAGACAGCTTTGTTAGCGTGGCTGGCAACATAGAAAAAGTGAAATTGTATGCCGAATACCACGTGCTTAAATCCGATGAGCAGTTTGATAGCCTACTAAGCGTGCTGGGTGATAAATACGGTCACGAGTTCGATGCCAGCATCAGTTACCCGGTGAGTAGCAAGCTCAACGCTAAATTAGAATACGCCAAATTTACTGAGTCGGATGTGTACGGCACGAGCTTAACGGCAGCCGTACGTAAAGGCGACAAAGAAATTGTTTGGCTCACGGCTTTATACTCTTTCTAATTTTTCATGCAGAAGTCCTCCTCCCCCCATGCTTTAATCGATAGCTTTGGTCGCAAGGTAGACTACATCCGTCTATCGATTACCGATAGGTGCGATTTTCGCTGTGTTTATTGCATGACCGAGCAAGCAAATTTTCTGTCACGCGACGATGTTTTGACTTTGGAAGAATACGCCCGTCTGGTTAAGGTGTTTGTTGAGCTTGGCGTGCATAAAGTGCGCATCACTGGCGGTGAGCCGCTGGTGCGTAAAAACGCATTGCGTTTATTTGAAACTATTGGGCAATTGCCGGGTTTGCATGAATTGGTTATCACCACTAACGGTTCCCAATTAGAGCAACAAGCACGGGCGTTAAAGCAAGCCGGCGTGAAGCGAGTGAACATCAGTTTAGACAGCCTTGATGCTAGGCGTTTTCGTCAAATCACCCGAGTCGGTCATTTAGACAAAGTGTTGCGTGGCATTGCCGCGGCCAAGCAGGCAGGTTTTGAAAACATCAGGCTTAATAGTTTGCTCATGCGCGGAATTAACGACGATGAGGCGCTGGACCTGGTTGCGTTTGCCATTGCACAAGACTTGGACATTGCCTTTATTGAAGAAATGCCGCTTGGTGCCGTGCACCATGTGCGTCGTGACAGCTACGTAAGCAATGATCAAACTTTGGGTTTACTGAGGGCGCGTTACGATTTAATCGCCAGTCCTGTCTGCACGGGTGGACCGGCACGCTATTGGCAAATTCCCAACAATAAAACCAAAATTGGCTTCATTTCACCACACAGCCATAATTTCTGTGAGGCCTGTAATCGGGTACGCATTAGCTGTCAGGGCGAGTTGCATCTTTGCTTAGGACGAGAGCACGCGGTGGATTTAAAACCGTTCTTAAGGGGCTACCCAAATGACGATGAGCCACTTAAGCAAGCTATTATAGACAGCATGCAGATCAAACCTAAAGGCCATGATTTTGATTTAAGTCGTGCCGAACCAGCAGTAATAAGATTTATGTCGCACACTGGCGGTTGAGGCTTAGCATTAAGCCACACAAGGCAAGCGCCAACGGCAGCAACAGATAAATAATAATGGGTAAGAATAATATTCTTACCCAGGTAAAGAAAATTAGCATTTTCTTTACCTACCACCCTTCCCCACTGTAACCGCTTGTATTTACTAGGCTCTTCGCTAGTGCCTTTTCTGGTTGTCCTTAGCTAAATAAGAAAATAAGCTGCATTTAATATTTTCTTTATCAAGGAGCACCAAAAATGGCACAAGCTAAAACATTAACTCAAGCAGAGATAGATCAAGTCCTTCGTTACACAAGTAAAAGTCGTTATGCAGTGCGTAATCGCTGTTTAATTTTGACCAGCTTCTGGTCAGGCATGCGCGTAGCAGAAATAGCCAATCTTAAAATGCGTGATGTACTCAACGAAGATCGCACCATAAAGACTGAAATACGTCTTTCGGCAGATCAAACTAAAGGCAATGAAGCACGCGTTGTATTCATTCCTCAGAAGCTGCGAGATGAATTTAATAACTATCTAAAGACTCGCAAGATATTTAATCCAGAAATTCCGTTCTTCCACTCCAGCAATCGACTTGGGTTTTCACCTAATACACTTTGCCAATGGTTTTTTTGGACTTATAAGCGTGCAGGACTTAATAATGCCTCCAGCCATTCTGGACGCAGGTCGTTTATTACTGCCTTAGCTACCAAGGGTGTTGGTGTTCGGGTGCTAGCAAGCCTGGCAGGTCACAAAAGCATTGCTGTGACACAGAGATACATTGATGTGAATGATGAAATGAAGCGAAACGCGGTGGAGTTAATTTAAGTGTCAAAAGAATTGACACTAAAAAGGGAGCCTCAGCTCCCTTTTTATTAATGCACTTCCAGCTCTAAAGAGCGAACCTTAGACTTCATACAATCATGAAGCAAATCTTCAAAGTGAGAGAAGAAAGCCTGCATCTCTCCAAAAGTCTCACTCAGCTCATCAGAGTCCGTGCTCTCAAGAACAAAGCTTCCATCTTCAACCAGTGTATCCATCGAATATGCGAAGTTCTCGTAATTCCTAGTGAGTTCAGTTGCATTTTCAACCATCTGGCTTAAAGTAATAAAGTCATTCTCATCATCTGTTGAATCCACTCTCAATACTTTACTAGCGGCCCCACTGATACATAGAAAACTCAGCACTTCTTCCTTGTAATCTTCTACGATGGTTAATGTATCGCAGCTAGGAAAGAAATAATTAGCTACCTGAAACACTGCATTTGAAGTTGTATTGTTCAATCTGTCGATTGTAGTGAGATCAATCACTTTTAATTTATCTTCGCCGAAAAAGTCAGCAAGCTTAGGATTGCATTCTTTACCAAATACGTAAAGTCTAGGGGTAAATGTCTTAGTCATTTTCTAATTCCTTTTTATAGTGTCAATTCTTTTAACGCTTATCTAAGGGAGCCGAAGCCCCCTTAGTTCAATTACTCAAATGTTTGTCGATCCAGCAGCTCATTCAAGTTATTGGCTATTTCATAACCGATATCGAAATTGGTGTTGTAGGCATCCATCCATTCTTCGGTTAATTCGTCTATTGATAAAAAGCCTTCCCGCCAACATGCGAATGTCTCAGCAAACTCATTTAGATTAATAAATTCACTTCGCCATATCACTCGAGGCTGATTAAGTATGTTTCGAATCAGACTGACCTCTTCCATGCCTTTGGCACAGAATTCAATTTCATAATCCGTTAGGTTTTTAAATTGTCTTGTTGCGATTTTCATTTTCCATTTCCTTTTTTAAACTGTTGCGTCTGCTAAGAAACTAACCGATTCAGCTTCCACTAACTTAGCCTGCTCAAGGTCTTGCTGTTCGTGTTTAATCTTTAAGCGTTGAACAAGTCCATCAGGCGTTTTCATGTCCTTTAATAACTGCTCTTCATAGCGACGCAAGCCTTTACGCAATAAGCCTAAATCACTCGTTGCATCTTTGAATAAGGTGCGTAACAAAGCGTCTTCATAAGTCTTACCTAGGTCATGAGCACTGATGATGGTGTACTCATCTTTTGCTTCGTCATACGTGGTCATAAAGAAGCAAAACGTTGATGTTTCTTTATCTGTTTTCTTCTCACTGTTGTGCTGCAAGGTTTCGCCGCCATAAATGAATTTCTCATTGCTGGTGTAACGAGATAAAGAGTAGTAATCACGCAAGATATCTAAGCGCTCTTTGTTTTCTTTCTCGCCTAGCTTCTTAGCAGCAATCGTTGCCTCTAGGCCATGAATCTGACCGATACCGCCACGGCGTGAGATATATGCAGCCAATTCGTTAGCAGCCAAGTTCTCTTCCATCGCCACGCTAAGTACACGGCTATAGTTAGAAGCAGTTGCACGATCAGCACCCACTACATACTTAATAACAGTGGTCATTGCAGGTGTATTGAACTGAGTTTTAATGTCACGATCTTTTAACTTCTTACGCATGGCATCTAAGATGTTTGCCTTGCTCACACTCATATTGATCTTGAGTGCTAATGCGTAGATGTCTGCGAGCAATTCATATAATGCTTGATTGCCACGAACCACATACTCTTTGTGATAAAGCTCGTTCTTCACAGAAAGTGCATCCCCTGCTTTAAGTGCATCGATCACTTCTTTGTCTTGAACCTTCTTATCACTGGGGCGAACCTCTAATCCATTTTTGGCACCAATTGAGAACAAGTTTGAAATATCCAGTACGTCATCAACTGCAGCGTCAATTGTTTTGACGGTGCCTTTATTTGGTACAGAGATCGTTACTTTTTTATTAGCTGCCATTTGGTTAGCCGTCGTTACATCTTTTTCCATAGTTGCTTGTGTCATTTTCGTTTCCTTTTAGTTAACGCAACACGACATGTATTACGTAGGTCGCATTGTTAGCTAAAATTTAAGCGTGGTAACTTACATCAAATGACATCGTTATTATTTGATATAATATTTTTATGAAAGAAAATATCACTGGATTTGGCGCTGCGTATGAGGAGGCTATCGATCTCCCTAATTACAAGCACGAGTACATATTTCACTATCTACAAATAAGTCCTAGCTATTGGCTAGCACATAGAGTGATCGCACTTGGCGAAGAAATCCCTAATGAAGAACTACCTAAAGATTTCGATGAGGTCTTAGGCACCTACAGACAACTAGGAGATGTGTATCTAAAAGAGTTTTATGAATGGTGGCTAGAAGGTGCCGGCAATGCTTTTGCATCTCAGAAAAAGAAGCAGGTTTGGATTGGCATTGACCCAACAAAGTCTAAAGATAGGCTAATAAAAGAATTTGAAATTTTCTTATCCAAAATTGAAAGCAAGAATTTACAGTTAGACCAAGGCATCGTTTTTGAAGTGAACAAAATCAGACTCTCATCACTTGAAGATAGATTTAACCTTGTTCATGAACGCGCTTGGAGAAACGGTAAGTTTTGGGAGAAAGAACCACTATGGAAATTGATTAGGTGGGGACAATACCCAACAGAAAGACGTAAAGAAATTCGGATTAATTCTAGAAAGAAATCCAGTAACGTAGAAGTACGATCTTACTTAACCATGCTTGCCAGCAAGAACCTTAAAATCGCTCTGTATATTGCTGAGAATGCCGCTAGAGGTAAGTTTCCTTCTCAAGATCCAATTGAGACTGGATTGAATTTTGATTGGGATAGGATTGCCCAGCAATCAAACGACACCCCTATGAATTTTGAGAAAGTGAAAAAATTCAAAGCCGACCACAAAGACTACATGAAATATATGTCTCCATCACGTGCCCATAGGAAGACCCGCAAGAAAATAAAGAAACCTGACTTCAATGAGGTTTTGCAGAAAGAGTTTTAATCAACCAGCAATTTGAGCAGCCTTCTTACGCATATCCACATGCCCATAGTGTTTTTCAATCATTGTTTGGCTAGTGCCCATGTGCTTAGCCAATACGTGCATACTGATATTGGTATTTGTCAGTGTCATCGTGGCATAGACGTGGCGTAAGCTGTATAGCGTTCGCTCTGTGTCAGTTCGCCTATCCGTCAATAGATTTGACGCAGCCAATACAGCCTTAAACATGCGACCAAAATCAGTGGTCTTATCTTTACCATCAATCCTAAAGATGTATTCCTCCGAGCCTTGATTGATTAAATCATCAAAACTGGTTTGATTGATCTTGAGATTACGCTGATGAATACGTTTTAGATATTTAATTGCGCGCGAGCTCACAGTTAGCTCTCTGTGTTTGGTCTTGCCATTGACGTTAAAGGCTAGGTAACGCACGTTATTTTCTTGGAAGTACCTGACATGCTTCCATTTCAAATTCATTGCTTCAGTGCCGGCCCTAATGCCTGTGTAGAAAAGAATCATCACGTAGTTAAACAGT
>ERZ1034363.747-NODE-747-length-20600-cov-3.160698_pt1 | contig 20600 bp, 22 predicted proteins | sample MGYA00520616_ERZ1034363 | MGnify/ENA primary metagenome ERZ1034363 (study PRJEB33736, sample SAMEA104284506) | Azolla filiculoides | biome: Urban; feature: Water surface; material: Ditch water | place: Netherlands | collected 2015-10-28 | depth 0-0.1 m ... | reverse complement strand
GACATGACGCGCCGCAAGGGCGTGCTCGACGGCATGGGCCTGCCCGGCAAGCTGGCCGACTGCCAGGAAAAAGACCCCTCGCAGTGCGAGATCTACATCGTCGAGGGCGACTCGGCCGGCGGCTCGGCCAAGCAGGGTCGCGACCGCAAGTTCCAGGCCATCCTGCCGCTGCGCGGCAAGATCCTCAACGTCGAGAAGGCCCGCTACGAGAAGCTGCTGGCCAGCAACGAGATCCTGACCCTGATCACGGCTTTAGGTACCGGCATCGGCAAGGCCAGCGTCGACGAATACGCGCCCAAGGGCAAGAGCGGTGCCGATGACTTCAACATCGACAAGCTGCGCTATCACCGCATCATCATCATGACCGACGCCGACGTCGACGGCGCCCATATCCGCACCCTGCTGCTGACCTTCTTCTACCGCCAGATGCCCGAGCTGGTCGAGCGCGGCCATATCTACATCGCGCAGCCACCGCTCTACAAGGTCAAGAGCGGCAAGGAAGAGCTGTATCTCAAGGACGCCGCCGCGCTCGACGGCTTCCTGCTGCGCATCGCGCTGAAGGACGCCAGCATCCAGACCGGCGGCGAACAGAACCAGCGGCTGACCGGCGAGACACTCGGCGAACTGGCGCGCAAGCACCAGATCGCCGAGCATGTGATCGCGCGCCTGAGCAACTTCCTCGATGCCGAGGCACTGCGCGCGATTGCCGACGGCGTGGAACTCGACCTCGACACGCTCGACGCCGCGACCGCCTGTGCCCCGGCGCTGCAGGCCAAGCTGCGCGAGCTCAACACCACCGGCGTGCCGGCCGAAGTGAGCGCCGAGCTCGACCCGCGCACCGACAAGCCGCTGCTGCGCATCAGCCGCCGCCACCACGGCAACATCAAGAGCAGCGTGCTGACGCAGGAATTCGTGCATGGCGCCGACTACGCCACCCTGGCCGAGGCCGCGCACAGCTTCCGCGGCCTGCTGGGCGAAGGCGCCAAGGCGCTGCGCGGCGAAGGCGAGCGCCAGAAGGAAGAAAAGGTCGGCGATTTCCGTCAGGCCATGGCCTGGCTGATCTCGGAAGCCGAACGCACCACCGCGCGCCAGCGCTACAAGGGCCTGGGCGAGATGAACCCGGCCCAGCTGTGGGAAACCACGATGGACCCGACCGTGCGCCGCCTGCTGCGGGTGCAGATCGAGGACGCGATCGAGGCCGACAAGGTGTTCACGATGCTGATGGGCGACGAGGTCGAGCCGCGCCGCGACTTCATCGAGACCAATGCGCTGCGGGCGGGGAATATCGACGTCTGACGAACAGGGCACAGAGAAAAATCCCCCTGCTCCGATCCTGCAGTGGAGGGTGAGTCCTCCTGGCCCAGCGATGACTCAATGATGCGAGATCCTGATCAACCGGGCGTTCAGGACGCGCGCCAGCCCTTGCCCACCCTGATGCATGACGAAATTGTGGTTCCAGCGCACGAGCGGCCCCGCGATAAATGCCAGAATTCGCAGCCAGGGCGAGGTGATGCGCACCTGCCAGTCGTAGCGCACGATCGTCACAGCACCGTCAGCGGCAAACGACCAGCGCCCCCAGCCGTTCACATCCCCGCTGGCAATGCCTGCGATCGTGGCCTGGGGCTCGATCTGGGTCACGCACATGGTGAACCTGAGCCGATAGGGCAGCCACCCGCGCCATGTGTAACGTCTGATGTTGCCAACACCCGTGACATCTCCCGGGGCCAGTTCCTCGACACTCTCGACGCTGCGCCACCATTGTGGCCAGTTTAGGGAGCGGGAAATCACATCGGACACCGTCTCGAGCGGGGCCTCCAGGGCCCAGACAGTGACAAACTGGTAACGCATCGGGCCACTTTACCTGCGATCAACCCAGGGCAGCAACCCTGAACCCTGGTGCGGCAAATGCCGGCTTCAGGCCGACCTGGAGCATGGCCACCGCACCAGGCCGAAGCCAACAATGAAATGCTCTGCGCGTCGACGACTGGCTGTAAGCCCCTGGCAATCCGTCGCCCCTAGCATGTGATTCACCTTGCGCATTCAGACGCGGGGCATTTCTTCAAGAAGAGGCAGACATGAATCAGCGTGACGTGGTGGTACTCAGTGCGGTGCGGTCGGCGGTTGGCACTTTTGGTGGCGCCCTGGCGGAGATCGAACCGGCGGAACTGGCCGGCAGCGTGATGAAGGCGGCGGTCGACCGCTCCGGCGTCGACCCGCTGGCGATCAACTACGTGACGGTGGGCAACACGATTCCGACCGAAAGCCGCTTTGCCTATGTGGCGCGTGTCGCCTCGATCCAGGCCGGCCTGCCGATGGATTCGGTCGCGATGTCGGTCAACCGGCTCTGCTCGTCCGGCCTGCAGGGCATCGTGACGACGGCGCAGAACATCCTGCTCGGCGACTGCGACTACGGCATCGGTGGCGGCGTCGAGGTCATGAGCCGTGGCGGCTACCTGTCGACGGCAATGCGCAACGGCGCCCGCATGGGCAACACCCAGCTGATCGACACCATGGTCGCCACCTTGACCGACCCGTTCGGCGTCGGCCACATGGGCATCACGGCCGAGAACCTGGTCAGCAAATGGGGCATCACGCGCGAGGAGCAGGATGCGCTGGCGGTCGAGTCGCACCGGCGCGCCGCCGCCGCGATCGCCGAAGGCCGCTTCCAGTCGCAGATCGTGCCGATCGTCCGCCAGACCCGCAAGGGCGACGTCGTGTTCGACACCGACGAGCATGTGAAACCCGCCACCACGCTCGAGTCGCTCGGCAAGATGAAGCCGGCGTTCAAGAAGGATGGTTCGGTCACCGCCGGCAACGCCTCGGGCATCAACGACGGCGCCGCCTTCTTCGTGCTGGCCGATGCCGCGGTTGCCGCCGCGCATGGCCACCAGCCGATCGCCCGCCTGGCCTCCTACGCGGTGGCCGGCGTACCCAACGATGTCATGGGCGAGGGCCCGATCCCGGCCACCCGGCTCGCGCTGAAGAAGGCCGGCCTGACGCTGGACCAGATCGACGTGATCGAGAGCAACGAAGCCTTCGCGGCGCAGGCAATTACGGTTTCGCGCGCCCTCGGCCTCGACCCGAGCAAGACCAACGTCAACGGCGGCGCGATCGCGCTCGGCCATCCGATCGGTGCCTCGGGTGCGGTGATCGCCACCAAGGCGCTGTACGAGCTGCAGCGCACCGGCGGCCGCTACGCGCTGGTGACGATGTGCATCGGCGGCGGCCAGGGTATCGCCGCCGTGTTCGAACGGCTCTAAGCTCTACCCCCAGGCGCCGCTTGCCATGAGCGGCAGCAGCGGCGCCAGCATCACGCTCACGATGGGGGACAGCATGCCAGCCACAGACATCAGCCCGGACCGACCGGCCGCCGAGACCGCACGCCAAGGCAGCCCGAGCCTGCTGGCGCAATGCTTGCGCGCCAGCCGCCAAGACACGCTGTCCCACTTCGAGGCCCTCGAGGCCGTGCTGCCCGGGCTGCAGGTCCCGTCGCGCCCGGAGCTGAATCCCCCGCTCTGGGAGCTGGGCCATATCGGCTGGTTCCAGCAGCACTGGATCAGCCACAACCCGCAGCGGCATCGGGGCTGGGACGCCGATCCGGGCGCGCCACAGGTCGACGCCGACGACCGGCTCTATGACTCGAGCGCGGTGCCGCACGACAGCCGCTGGCAGCTCAAGCTGCCCGACGCCGATGCCCTGCGCGCCCAGCTCGCCGCGCAGCTGGAACAGACCCTGGCCTGCCTGCAGGCGCTCGACGGCTCCGACCCGCGGGCGCTGTATTTCCACCGCCTGGCGCTGCAGCACGAGGACATGCACCATGAAGCCGCGCTCTACATGGCCCAGCATCTGGGCCTGCCGCTGCAGAACGCGCACTGGCAGGCGCCGGTCCTGCCCACGCCGGGTCCGGCACTGGACATTCCGGCCGGGCTGCTGCAGCTGGGTGCCGGCATGGAAGACGGCTTTCGCTTCGACAACGAGCTGGGCCATGCCGTGCAGCAGCTGGCCCAGTTCAAGATCGATGCCCAGGTGCTGCGCTGGGCCGAGTACTTGCCCTTCGTCGAAACCGGCGCCGGCCCCGTGCCGCGCTATCTGCGGCGCGAGGGCCGGCACTGGGAACAATGGCGACACGGCCGCTGGCAGGCACTCGACCTGCACGAACCCGCCTGCCACCTGAGCTGCCACGAGGCACAGTCATGGTGCCGCTGGGCCGGCCGCCGCCTGCCGACCGAAGCCGAATGGATATGGGCGCTGCGCTCGAGTCCGGACTGCTTGCGCTGGGGCGATGTCTGGGAATGGACCGCCAGCGCCTTCGCGCCCTGGCCCGGCTTTCAGCCCCACCCCTACCGCGATTACTCGCAGCCCTGGTTCGATGGCCGGCCGGTGCTGCGCGGCGCCTCCTTCATGACCCAGCCCAGGGTGCGTCATCCGGACTATCGCAACTTCTTTCCGGCCACGCGCAACGACATCGCGGCCGGCTTTCGCAGCTGCGCGCTCTGAGCCAGCGCGCCCCGGCGTCGGGAATCAGCCCGACGCGAGGCAGACCGCGAACCAGCCCTTGGGGTCGCACCAGGTCTGCACCGAGCCGAAACCAGCGCGCTGCAGCAGCGACTCGAAACCGGCCGGGGTCCATTTGTAGGAATTCTCGGTATGCAGCCACTCGCCAGCCGAGAAGCGGCGCTGGCCGCCCGGCCAGCTCACCAGCAACGCGCGCCGCGCCTCGAGGTGCATCTCGATCCGCGATTCGATCTCGTTGAAAAATGCGACATGGTGCCAGTCGGCCAGCCGGAAATCGCTGCCGAGCACGCGGTTCAGGTGCAGCAGCAAGTTGAGGTTGAAGGCGGCGGTCACGCCCAGCTCGTCGTCATAGGCCGCCTCCAGCAGCGCGCTGGACTTGACCAGGTCGACGCCGATCAACAGCGCCCCGCCGGCGGCCAGCTTATGCATGTCGCGCAGCAGGCGCAATGCCTCGTCGGGCGCGAAGTTGCCGATGCTCGAGCCGGGGTAGAACAGCAGCCGCGGGCCGCCATCGAGCACCGGCAGGTCCGCCGGCAAATCGAGGCGGGCCGAGAAATCCAGCCCGACGCCCACCAGGTCCATCTCCGGGTGCAGCCGCTGCAGATTCAGCAGCGACTGGCGCAGGAATTCGACCGAGATATCGACCGCGACATAGGCCCGGGCCTGCAGCAGCGCGAACAGCCGCGCGGCCTTGCTGCAGTTGCCGGCCCCCAGCTCGAGCAGCACCGGCGGGCGGCCCAGGCAGGCGCGCACGGCCTCGGCAATCGCTGCGCCCTGGGTATCGAACACCAGGGCCTCGGTCCGGGTCGGGTAGTAGGCCTCCAGTTCGGTGATGGCATCGAACAGGCGCGAACCCAGCGCGTCATAGAAGAACTTGGGCGAGGCCGAGGCCGGCTGGCGCAACAGGCCCTGCGCGGCCTCCTCGACCAGGCGCCGGTCGCTGCCGTGGTGCAACTGGATGAAATGGGGCGTCTTCATGCGTATTCGAACCTGGGACGGGCACTGGAGCTGCCTGACCAGCTGGCAACGCCCCTGGGTTCAGCCTGTTACTGGCCAAACAGCTTGTTGGCGGTCTCGGCGATCAGCTGGCCCTGGTAGCGGGCGCCATCGAGCTCGATCGCGCTCGGCGCGCGTTGGCCCTGGCTGCCGGCAATGGTCGAGGCACCGTAGGGGCTGCAGCCGACGATCTCGTCGAGCGTGGTCTGACCCTGGAAGCTGTAGGGCAGGCCGACGATGACCATGCCGAGATGCATGAGATTGGTGATGATCGAGAACAGCGTGACCTCCTGGCCGCCATGCTGGGTGGCAGTGGAGGTGAAGGCGCCACCGACCTTGCCGTTCAGCGCGCCACGGGCCCAGAGGCCGCCGGTCTGGTCGAGGAAGGCCGCCATCTGCGAGGGCATGCGGCCATAGCGGGTCGGGGCGCCGACGATGATGGCGTCATAGCCTTCGAGCTCGGCGACGGTCGCGACCGGGGCCGCCTGGTCAAGCTTGAAATGCGCCGACTTGGCGATCTCGGCCGGCACGGTTTCCGGCACGCGCTTGACATCCACCTGGGCGCCGGCAGCGCGCGCGCCAACGGCTACGGCCTGGGCCATGGTCTCGATATGACCGTAGGTCGAGTAATAGAGCACGAGGACTTTGGACATGGATTTCTCCTGAAGTGACAGCAGAGAGGCAAGCAGCAGCGCGAGCAAAATCGGGTTGCCCGCAGGCAGGATTGCGAACGGCCGCTTGCATCATGGAACAAGGGGCCACTTCTGTCTATCGCCACGGGAGGGGAATCTTCGGTGGCTCAGCGCCGCGGGTCCAGGCTCAAGGGACCGGCACCGAGGGCCGAGGGCCGAGAGCCGAGAGCCGAGAGCCGAGAGCCGAGAGCCGAGAGCCGAGAGCCGCAGCATGCCGCCGGCAACCGAGAGGTTCTTCATGAATAGATAAATAACGGTTTCTTTGCAACAGAATTCCCGATAGCGAAACAATTCAGGACTTGAGTCCGAGACAGGAGACAAGATGGACCGCTTGCTGTCGATGCGCGTGTTCGAGCGCGTGGTGGATGAGGGCGGCTTCGCTGCGGCTGCCCGGGCCATGGACATGTCGGCTCCCGTGGTGACCCGGCTGGTCGCGGACCTGGAGGAACACCTGGGCACGCGCCTGCTGCAGCGCACGACCCGGCGCCTGCCGCTGACTGAAGCCGGACAGGGCTACCTGAGCCGGGTGCGCAACATCCTGCAGGACATCGACGAGGCCCACGCAGTGACCAGTTCGCACACCACCGAACTGGCCGGACTGCTGCGCCTGCACGCCCCGCCGGTGCTGGCCAGCTATGTGATTGCCCCGCTGCTGGCGGAGTTTCGCCGCCGCTACCCCAAGATCCTGATCGAGATCGAGGTCCAGTCGATCAAGGAGCCACAGATCGAGGATTTCGGCCTCACCTTGCTGGGCGCGGATGACAGCTTCGACGCCGACCTCGTGGCGCGCCGGGTGATCGAGTCCGAGGCGATCCTGGTGGCCTCGCCCGACTACCTGCAACTCAATCAGCGCACAGCTGCTGCCTGAACGCCTCGGGCATGGTGCTGGGCTTGCGGCTGACCCGGTCGACACAGACCAGGCCGATCTTGCCCAATGCCACCTCGCGGCCGGACTGCGTCTCGCTGACCCGGAACAACAGGTCCAGGCCCTTGGGGTTGAGATCGGCAGGCGTCATCTCGATGCGCAGGACCTCGCCAGGCTGGCCCTCGGAGCGGTACTGCACCGCCTGGTCGGCGACAAAAAAGGCATGGCCAGCGACATCGAGCACGCTGTAGCCGAGCCAGGCGAAGAAGCGCGTGCGGGCGACCGACACCAGGGCCAGCAGCTGGACATTGTCGAGATGGCCGCCCTCGTTGATCTGGCTGGGCTGGATCGGCATTTCGGTGGCGAAGGCGTAGCGCGCGGCGGGCTGGAACTGGAGGCGTGGCATGGTCGGAACAGGACGAAATGAGTGGGATCGGAACGCTACGGTATCACTTCGGCCCGGCGCGACCCGATGGCGCCAACAGGGATTCAAGGTGCTGGTGATCAAGGAAGCCGACTACAAGGCGATGCAGAAGACGACGGCCCCAATCAAGGCCGACTGGATCAAGCAGGCCGCCGAGGTGCATGCCATCGGCAACCAGTACCTGAACAAGTAAGCGGCGCCGCCAGCGCAGCCTCAGCTGCGCTGGAGCGTCAGCCCGGCGAAGGACTGTGCCACCGGCATCAGCTCGATGGTGTTGACGTTGACATGAGCGGGCCGGGTCACGATCCAGTGCACGGTATCGGCGATGTCCTCGGCGCTCAGCGGCTGGACATCCTGATAGACCTTGGCAGCCTTTTCGTCGTCACCGTGGAAGCGCACGCTGGAGAACTCGGTGCCACCGCACAGGCCGGGCTCGATGTCGGTCACGCGCAAGGCGGTACCGGCCAGGTCGGCGCGCAGATTGAGGCTGAACTGGCGCACGAAGGCCTTGGTCGCGCCGTAGACGTTGCCACCCGCATAGGGCCAGCTGCCGGCAACCGAGCCGAGGTTGCAGACATGGCCCCGGTTGCGCTCGACCATGCCGGGCAGGAAGGCACGCGTGACCTGGACCAGGCCGCTGCAATTGGTGTCGATCATGGTCTGCCAGTCGTCCAGGCTCGCGCGCTGCGCCGGCTCGAGCCCGAGCGCGATACCGGCGTTGTTGACCAGCACATCGACCGCTGCAAACCCGGGTGGCAACGCGGCGGGCAAGGCCTCGACGGCGGCGCGGTCGCGCACGTCGAGCTTGAGCGGCAGCAACGCGTCGCCGAGCTCGGCCGCCAGCGCCTCGAGGCGGTCCTGGCGTCTGGCGGTCGCGATCACGCGGTGGCCGGCCTGTACGAACTTGCGGGCAATGGCCGCGCCAAAGCCGGCGGATGCACCGGTGACGAATACGATCAAGGCGATCTCCTGTGGTAATGGGACAGCACCATTATCGACAGACCCGACCGCTGCGCCACCAATCGATGCTCAAGGCATCTTGATGACTCCGCAGGCGACGCGCCGGCCGGAATTGCCTGCCGGCTGGGACTGGTAGTCGTCCGCGTCGGCATGCACGACCACGCTGCGCCCGACGATGCCACGCGCACTGCTGTCAAGCTTGAGCCCGGTGACCTCGGCCCGGTAATAGGCCTGACCGCTCGAGTCGGCGACCAGATTCGGCAGATCGCCCGCATGGCGCTGGGCATAGTGCATCTGATAATGGTGGCCATGCGGCATGCCGGCCGGGTTGAAATGTCCCTTGGCGCCGCTGGCGTCAGGCGCTGAGCAGTCACCGCCTTCGTGCACATGGAAACCATGCTCGCCGGGTGTCAGGCCGGTCACATGAGCCTCGACCAGCAGCTTGTCGCCGACGGGCGTGAAGCTGACCTTGCCGCTGACCTGGCTGCCCGAACGGGGTTCGAGCGTGGCCTTGACCACCGACTGCTGGCCCGGCAGTTGGGCTGGCAGATAGGAACAGCCGCCCAACACGGCCAAGGCCACGCCAGCCGACAGGAAAACAATTCTTTCATATTTCACAGTCAAATCCTCCTTGTTCATGACGAATCAACCCATACCATGAATCATATAAATCTGATGTCATCCGTGACCATAGCAGCAAAGAGCAGGGGCGAGTAGACAAAGATTTTGTTTCGCAGCGCTTTTTTGCGGGCATGATCGGAATCCGTCTCGTTCAGCGAGACAACCCCATCCAAAATGAAATCCGTCAATCGCCAACTCTGGCAGCGCTTTCTCGACATTGCAGCGCCCTACTGGCGCTCGGAAGAGCGCTGGCCGGCCCTGGGCCGGCTGGCCCTGCTGCTGCTGCTGCTGCTGGGCCAGACCGCCTTTGCGGTGCTGCTCAACGAGCAGACTGGCGAGTTCACCTCGGCGCTGGCGGCGCGTGACGGCGACCGCTTCTGGCATGCGATCCTGCTCTGCCTGGGCCTGCTGGTCGGCGCCGTGCCGACCTACGCCTGCTACTACTGGGTGCGCGACACGCTGGGCAACCACTGGCGGCGCTGGCTGACCCAGCGCTTCTTGCTGCGCTACTTTGGCGAACGCCACTATTACTCGCTCAACGGCCTGGCAGCACTCGACAACCCGGACCAGCGCATCGCCGAGGACATCAACACCTTCACCCAGCGCTCGCTGTTCTTCCTGCTGATCCTGATCGGCGCGACCATGCAGCTGACCGCCTTCAGCCGCGTGCTGTGGGGGATCTCGCACACCCTGGTCTATTTCCTGGTGATCTACGCGATCACCGGCACCGTGATCACGCTGCGCGTCTACGGCAAGCCGTTGACCGGACTCAACTTCCGCCAGCTCAAGCGCGAGGCGGACTTGCGCTACAGCCTGGTGCGGGTGCGCGAGAAAGCCGAATCGATCGCGCTCTACCGCGGCGAGCAACAGGAGCTGCAGCAGATCCGGCACCGCTTCGGCCTGGCCTACGACAACTTCAGGCAGCTGATCCGGGGCCAGTTCTTCCTGAACCTGTTCCAGTATGGCTACAGCATGCTGACCATCGTGCTGCCGAGCATGCTGATCGCCGAGCGCGTGCTGTCGGGCGAGCTCGAGGTCGGCATGGCAGTGCGCGCCGCTGGTGCCTTCACCGCGGTGCTGAGCGCGGTCTCGGTCGTGATCGACAACTTCGAGAGCCTGAGCCGCTTCGCCGCCGGCATCGAGCGCCTCGATGTGTTCTCGCACCAGCTCGACGGCCCAGCCGAGACCGGCGACCAGCACGGCGCCGGCCGCATCGAGTCGGTCGAGGGAGCCTCCCAGCTCGAGCTCGACCGCGTCACCTTGCAGACCCCAGGCGCCGAGCGTGTGCTGGTGCAGAATCTGTCACTGACCGTGGAGCCGGGCCAGGGCCTGATGGTGATCGGTGCCAGCGGCTGCGGCAAGAGTTCGCTGTTGCGCGCCATCGTCGGCCTGTGGGACAGCGGCAGCGGCAAGATCCTGCGTCCCCACCCGGACGAGATCATGTTCCTGCCACAACAGCCCTACATGCTGCTGGGCAGCTTGCGCAGCCAGCTGCTCTACCCCAGGCAGGAGCGCCAGGTCGACGACTCGGAGCTGCTTGCACTCCTCGAGCGTGTCAATCTGCCTGATCTGGCCGAGCGCTCGGGTGGCCTGGATGCCGAGCTTGATTGGGAAAAGACCCTTTCAATGGGCGAACAGCAAAGGCTGGCATTTGCCCGTCTGCTGCTGACGCAGCCGCGCTATGCGATCCTGGACGAGGCGACCAGCGCGCTCGACCTGAGCAACGAACGCTGGCTTTACGAGCAATTGATGGACGGTCATACCACTTTGATCAGCGTGGGTCATCGCTCGACCCTGTTGATCTACCATCGTCAGGTACTCGAGCTCGATGGCAACGGAGGCTGGCAGGCTAAGGCAGCACAAGGCTACCGTTTCGAGCATTAACTTCCTTTATTAACCTTTTTTAATATATAAAAGGAATAGTTGTAGTAGTAGAGCCTCGGGAATTTCCGTGGACAAGAGGTTTTTGCGTCATCGAATCAAATCGCTATCCAGTGGATAAACCTATGGATTAATGTGCCGATGAAGCGGGAGTCAACAGGTGGAAGTCACCCACATCGGTCCAGTCTGTGGATAAGTCTGGCATGTCTTCAATCTTGTGCACAGGGTTGCCAAGTCGCGTCTGGTGACTGACCTGCTGCCGCCTGTTGCAGCACCAGACAGTCATCGAGCAAGGCATCCATGTCGCCAGGCTGCACCGTGAAGAAGCCGGTCATCTGGTACTGCTGAAAGTAGGCATTGCTCGAGAACATCAGCGGCCAGTTGGCGCAGCGGCGCTGGGTCAGCGGAAAGCGCGCCAGCAGTTCGACGTCGTAATGCCTGGGATCCTGCCTGAGGTTGCGCCAGAGGGCGTCGAGTGCCGCCGCCGGGCCCTCGAGATATTCCATGAAGCTGTGATCGAGGTAGATCAGCTGTCCGGTGATTCCCTCGGCCTGATTGGCCAGTCGCGCCCGCTCCACGAGCAGGAACATGTGCAGCGGCCCGATGCGGTTGACGATTCGGGATCGGTACAACAGGCCTTCGATTGCTGTTGCCAAGGGCTGGAGTCCCATAGGTGCTCCTGTGAAAAAGCCCCGCAACCCGGTCAAGGGCGCGCGGGGCTGGCTGGCTTGGGCGAGCCGGACGATCAGGCGGCTTTCTTGGCCTTGACGTCGGTGACGGTGGCGGTGCTCGTCGCGCCGTGGGTCATGGTTTCGATGCTGGCGGCGGCCTGCTCGGAAGCCTGCTTGACAGCCTTCTGGACCGATTCGAACGCAGTGCCGGCAGTGGCCACAGCGCTCTGCAGGGCGGCGACGGCCTGCTCGGTGCCCTTGGGGGCGTTCTTGACGGCGTTGTCAACGAAAGCGTTGATCTGCTTCTGGGCTTCAGCGGCGCGGGCTTCAGCGGCCTTGGCGAATTCGCCACCGAAACCGGAAGCGATTTCGTACAGTTCGCGGCTGTAGACGCTGGCCTTCTCGGCAGCAGCCTTGAGGTCGCTGTTCTGCAGCGCCATCATGCCTTGCACGTCCTTGACGCTGAACAGGGCCTGGGTCTGAGCCGCGCTGTCGGCCATGGTCGACTTGAGTGCCTTGAGGTTCAGATCGGTCAGGCGCTCGACACCAGTGACAGCCTGGTTGGCCAGCTCGTAGAAGGCAGCGGCTTGGTCTTTTTGGGTAGAGACGATTTGTTCAACGGTCAGCATGGCAATCCTCCTGAATATGGATATAAAGTCTGCTGCGATGTCTGTCCCGGAAGACTTCCGAAGACTTATATTGCACCGCAACATTGATTCCATTCTAGGAGGGCTCTCGGACTCGCGCAAGACCTTTTGTTGCACTGCAACAAAAAAATTCAGACTGGCTCGAGGATCTGGTGCAATTCGTCTGGCAGGCGATCCGGCAAGGCGATGCGGTCGCGCCCGGCGTCCTTGGCGCGCTTGACGGCAAGCCCGGCGCAGAGGCTCAACTCATCCCCGTCCATGCCATGCAGGGGGTAGAGCGCGACGCCGACACTGCTCGTCAGCGCGAATCGCTGACCGCGCAGCGGGATCGGCTCGCGCAGCGCGCGGCGGATCTTGTCCGCCATCTCGAGAGCCTCGCGTTCGCAGCCGACGTCGGGCAGCAGGACCATGAAGAGGTCGCCGCCACCGCGGCCGACCGTGTCGGACCGACGCACGCAGGCGGCGATTCGGGCTGCCACTTCCAGCAACACGAGGTCACCGATGGCATGGCCCCAGCGTTCATTGAATGGCTTGAAATGGTCGAGTTCGATCTGCAGCCAGGCGGTGCGCTCCCCATGGCGCTCGGCCTGGAGCAAGGCCTGCTGCAGCCGATCCAGGCACAGCAGGCGGCCGGGCAGTCCGGTCAGCGCATCGAAATGTGCCCGCTGCAGCGCGTCCGGCCGCAGGCCGGCACCGAGATCGCGCGCGGTACCGAGCAGGCCGACCATGCGTCCCCCCGGGTCGAACAGTGGCGCGACCCTGGCTGCATGCCAGCGCCAATCGCCCGCGGCATGGCGGATCCGGTACTCGACTTCGCCCTGCAGGCCGCGGCTGGCCAGCGCGCGCTCGATGACCTGCTGGCAGGCCGGCAGGTCGTCGAAATGCACCAGCCAGGCATGGCTCTTGCCGAGCAGGTGATCCGGATCCAGGCCCAGCGCCTCGCGCCAGTTGGCCGATAGCTGCAGGAAGCGGCCGTCGAGGTCGAGCGCGAACACCAGCTCACTGGCGCATTCGAGATGGCGCAGCAGTCTTTGCTCACTAGTGAACAGGACCTGCTTGAGCTGGTTGCGCTCACTGATGACGGCCTGTGTGGCGCTATCAGCCTGCTCGATGACGGACTGCCAGCGCGCCTCGGCAGCCTGCCAGTCCTGTCGCAGTGAGGCCAGGCTGGCCTGGTAGCGGCGCAGGGCCAAGTCGGCGCGCCGCTTCACGAACCCGAGTGCAACCAGTGCGATGACCAGCATCAATCCGGTCACCTGAGCGGCCATTGACGGCTCGACCGAGCTGGCCCAAGCCGGCGTCGGCAGGCTGACCAGGCTGGCGAGCCCGACCGTCAATGAGGGGGCGGCAGATCGACTGGCCGCGCTTCTTCTAGCACACATAGCATTTGATGATAGGGATTTGCGAGCTTTTACCCCATAGTAATTACCATTAGGATGATCTACCATGGTGCTGCCCTATCCGACCCCACACCAGACTCCGAGCCGATCCACCGCCATGCCTTGCGAAACCATCTGGGAAAACAAAGGGGTGCTCAAGCGCCTGTCGGGTCATGTCTCGGCTGAGGAATTCGTGCACTCGATCGAGGCGATACAGGCGGATCCGCGCTTTGATGACATCCGTTACGTGATCAACGACTTCAGCCAGGTCACCAGCCATGAACTGGACGAGGACCTGCTCCAGGAGCTCGCCGCGATCCAGTACGGCGCACAGGCCAGCAATCCGCAGGTGCGTGCGGTCTATGTCGGGCTTGGGGGCGATCCGGTACTGGCGCAGCTGCTGCAGTCGGTCCTGATCGGCTCTCAGCGCTCGGTCTACCGAGTGGCGCTGTTCGAGAGCTTGCCGCAAGCCCGTGACTGGCTGCAAGGCGAGATGCGGTTGGCCTGGCGCGGCGGATTGAGCGCCCGATCGGGTCTCGACTGAGCCTGGCGGGGTCCGCCCGCGAGCAGCGCTTAGACTAATGCCATCATGAGCGCAATTGCCGTCATCGACTTTGAAACCAGCGGGCTGATGCCCGAGGCTGGCGGCCGCGCGACCGAGGTCGCGATCGTGCTGGTCGATCGGGGCCGGGTGGTCGACCGTTTTGCCAGCCTGATGAATGCCGGGGTCTGGATTCCGCCCTTCATCACCGAGCTGACCGGCATCAGCAACGAGATGGTGCGCGCCGCACCGGCTGCGGCGCAGGTGATGGCACAGGCCGCGCAATTCGTCGGCGACCGGCCGCTGGTCGCGCACAACGCTTCCTTCGACCGCAAGTTCTGGCAATCCGAGCTGGCGCGCGTCGGCCTGGAGGCGGCACAGCCCTTCGCCTGCACCGTGCTGCTGTCGCGCCGGCTCTACCCGCAGGCACCGAACCACAAGCTCGGCACCCTGGCCGACTTCCACGCCTTGCCCCGCAGCGGCCGGGCACACCGGGCATTGTCCGATGCCGAGGTCACGGCCGAACTGCTGTTGCGCATCCAGTGCGATCTGCGCCAGCGCCATGGCGTGGCTGCGCCCGACCATGATTTCCTGCAGGCCTTGCAGCAATGCTCCAAGGCCACCTTGCCGCGCTTCTGGCAACGCCAGGCCGGCGCCCCCGCCTGATTTTCTCCGATTGCCATGCATACCCCCAGCCAGACCCATACCCAGGACAAGACCCGTACCGACGACCTGCGCATCCGCGCCGTGCGCCCGCTGCTGACGCCCGCGCTGCTGCAGGAATGGCTGCCGACGCCCGAGCCGGCGCAGGCGCTGGTCGAATCGAGCCGGGCCGAGATCGCGCGCGTGCTGCACGGCCAGGACGACCGGTTGCTGGTAGTGGTCGGGCCCTGCTCGATCCATGACCACGAACAGGCGCTCGACTACGCGCGCCGGCTCAAGCAACAGGCCGATGCGCTGCAGCAGGACCTGCTGATCGTGATGCGGGTCTATTTCGAGAAGCCGCGCACCACGGTGGGCTGGAAGGGCTATATCAACGACCCGCATCTGGATGGCAGCTTCGCGATCAACGAAGGACTGGAGCGCGCCCGCGCGCTGCTGCTCGATGTGCTGCAGATCGGCCTGCCGGTCGGCAGCGAGTTCCTCGACCTGCTGTCGCCGCAATTCATCAGCGACCTGGTCAGCTGGGGCGCGATCGGCGCGCGCACCACCGAAAGCCAGAGCCACCGCCAGCTCGCCAGCGGCCTGAGCTGTCCGATCGGCTTCAAGAACGGCACCGACGGTGGCGTCAAGGTCGCGGTCGATGCCATCGTCGCGGCGCAGTCCGAGCACGCCTTCATCGGCATGACCAAGATGGGGCTGGCGGCGATCTTCGAGACCCGCGGCAACCAGGACTGTCACCTGATCCTGCGCGGCGGCAAGCAGCCCAACTACTCGGCCGCCGATGTCGAGGCCGCCTGCGCCGTGCTGCACGCGGCCGGCCTGCGCGAGCAGGTGATGGTCGACTGCTCGCACGCCAACAGCAGCAAGCAGCACCGGCGCCAGCTCGAGGTCGGCGCCGATGTGGCGGGCCAGATCGCCGGCGGCGAGCGCCGCATCACCGGCCTCATGATCGAGAGCCATCTGCACGAGGGCCGGCAGGACATCGTGCCGGGCCAGCCGCTGCAGCCCGGGGTCTCGGTGACCGACGCCTGCATCAGCTTCGAGCAAACCTTGCCGCTGCTGCAGCAGCTCGCGCAGGCGGTGCGGACCCGACGCGCGCTGCAGGCAGCGGAGCCTGACGCGGACTGAACTTGCTCCGGCCCGGTCGCTGCGCGAAAATGCCGGGATACCCCCCACCCTTTATCAGACAGGAACCCCCCGCATGAAAACCGCAATGGATCTGGTCGCCGCCGCCAAGGCACAGGTCGCCGAAATCCCCGTCGCCGAGGCCGAGGCCGCGATCCGCGACGCCGATGTACTGCTCGACGTGCGCGAGGCCGAGGAGTTCGCCGCCGGCCATCTGCCCGGCGCGATCCACGTCTCGCGCGGGCTGCTGGAATTCAAGCTCAGCGGCTCGCCGCAGCTGGCCAGCCGCGACCTGAGCTTCGTGCTCTATTGCAAGACCAGCGGTCGCGCCGCGCTGGCGGCCGTCGCGATGCGGGAGATGGGCTACCTGAACGTCCAGTCGATCGCCGGCGGCTTCGACGCCTGGGCCGCGGCCGGCAAGCCGGTGCACAAACCCGAGCTGCCGTCGTTCGACTGAAACGCCAAGGGCGAAGGTCTGCGCCCCTGGCTGGCGCAGCGCCTGGGCGGCGTCAGAACGGCTTGACCAGGCTCAACCGGAACAGATTGCCCTTGGGCTCGGGGCCGCTGCCGCCCTGGACGCTGAATTCCTTGTACGCCGCGCCCTTCAGGAACAGGCCCGCCGAGGCGACCGGATACACCAGCTCGGCGCCAGCCGCATGGCGCTCGGCCTTGCCCGGGGCGGTGGCAGCACCCTGGTCGTTGCTGAGCTGCCACTGGCTGTAGCCCACCACGCCGAGCGAGTAGGCGCCGTAGTTCTTGCCCAGGCCCCATTCCAGCGACAGCTGGTCGCCCGGGCGCACGCCGTTGTCCTTCTTGCCATGGTACTCGTAGCGGAACAGGGCCGAGCCGGACATGCTTTTCTGCTGGTCGAGGTAGTAGGTCAGGCCACCGGTCAGCATGGTGGACTGGTAGCCCTTGCCCGGCGAGGTCGGGTCGCCCAGTGTGTTGGACGCGGTGTCCAGCCAGATGCCTGCCGCGGCCACGGCATCCCACTGGGCGCCATGCCAGCCCAGCACCAGCGGACCCACATACACATCGCCCACGCCGCTGTCGCCGGCGTCCAGCGGGCCGACCTTCACCGAGGTGCGCAGCACCGGGATGATGGTCTCGAAACCGTAGTCGGCACCGAACAGCTTGGTATCGGTGATCTTGACGAAGCGGTTGGCCAGCGCGGTGACCTGGCCGGAACCACCGATGCCGTCCTTGGAATCCGGGGCCTGGAAACCGTTGATGTCGTAGTTGACCAGGTAGCCCAGGTAGTAGTCGCCGGCCGGCGGCACGCTCGAGCCCTGCAGCCCCTCGACGCCGGCGACGTAATGGCCTTCGGCCTGGGCGGCTCCGGCCGCCAGTGCAGCAGCGAGTGCCATGGCACTCGCGAAGGGAATTTCGTTCTTCATGCTTCTCCTCTGCCCCCCGCAGGGGGGACTGTCAAACCGAATCAGATGTTGATGCCGCTCTTGCCCGGCGACAGGATGCCGTTCGGATCGAGCGCGCGCTTGATCTTGCGTTCGACCGAACGCTTGACCGGACCGTAGCTGTTGGCGACCCGTTCCTGGAACGCGGTGTTGACGCGGTAGACGGCATAGCCTTCCTGCTCGAACTCGTCGAGCAGCTCGTTGAAGCAGGCGTTGGCGCGCTTCGTTTCCTCTTCGCTGCTGCGGTCGTACAGCACGTCGATCACGTGGTGCATGTCGCGCCAGCCGACGATGAACTCGCCGACATAGTCCAGGCCATGCTTGTTGAGGATCTTCTTGGCCAGCGCGTACTGCTTGTCGCATTCGCTGCCACGGGCCTGGCTGACCGGGGCGAACCACATCGAACCGCCGCCGCCACGCCAGTTGTAGAGGCCGAATTCCTGCAGGTTCGGCACGCCCGACATCAGCTGCGCGCGGTACTTGAAGGGCTGGGTGTCGCCGGCTTCCTCCTGCGTGACGATCTTGCCCTTGCCGGCGCGCTTGATGGTCTCGGTGACGATCTTCCAGTTGACCTCGACCTGCTCGGGCGAGCCATACAGGGCGCAGTAGACGTTCCAGGCGCCCAGGTGCTTGTCCTTGCGGATCTGCGCCAGCACGGAGTCGGGCGTGGCGCCCGGCTCGGTGATGTAGTCGGAGCGGCGCACGCCACAGGTGGCGGCTTCCCACAGCGTGCCGGCAATCACCACCGCGTTCGGGATGATGTTGGCGATGCGCAGCGGGCGCAGCATCTCGACGATCTCGTTGATGTCGGCTTCGTGGTCGAACTTGATCTCGAACGGCTTGAACACCGGCGGCTTCGGCATCAGCCAGAAACCCATCTTGGTGCAGATGCCGTAGTTGGACTGGGTGAACATGCCGTCCAGGGTCGGGCCGTAACCCCACTTGAACACCTGCCAGGCCTTGTCGCCCTTGACGCCGCCCATGCCGGTACGCAGCACGTCGCCGTTGGCCAGCACCAGCTCCATGCCGCACTGCATGAGGAAATGCTCGCCGTAGGGGGTGTAGCCGACGCCGCGGTCCATCGTGTTGCCGACCGGGCCGGCGATGGCCGACGGCGCCGAGAACGACAGCATCAGCGGCAGCTTGTGCTCCTCGATGTAGTCGTAGAGCATCTGGTAGGTCACGCCCGGCTCGACCAGAGCCGTGCAGAGCTCGGGGTCGATGTGCAGGATCTTGTTCATCTTCTTGAGATCAAGCACGATCTGGCCGCGTTCGACCGGCGCGGCCGAGCCGTAGCCGAAGTTGCGACCGGTCGAGATGGTCCAGACCGGGATCTTGTACTCGTTGCAGATCTTGACCACGGCCTGGACCTGCTCGACGCTGGTCGCGGTGACGACAGCCGACGGCTGGTGGCGCGCATCGGGCACGGCCATCATGACCTTGGTGTAGGGCCGCAGATGCTCGGCCGAGGTCAGCACCTGGTCGGCGCCCAGGGCGGCGCTGAACTTCTTGATCGCCGCGTCGAAACGGGCTTCGGAAACGCCCTTGGGCAGGGCCTGGTATTTGCTTGTCATGGAATCTCGCTCCTGTTCAGATCACGCAGCGCAAGGCCACATAGGCGTTGCCGTTCTCTTGGCCGCGGCCGGCTGCTACCGCCGCGCCCGCACCGGCTACCAGGGCCTGGCCCAGCGCGCCAGCCCATTGCTGGCCGGCGCTGCCCTGGCCGATCCGGTGCTGCTCGACCGACAGCACGCGGCCACCGGCCGTGCGCACCAGGTCCAGCACCAGGATGGCGGCGGCATCGTCGAGCAGGCCGACCAGCAGGGTCGGGGTGTCGTCGTTCAGCAGCTGGTTGAGCTGCTGGTAGGTCGCCGCCTCCAGGCCTTGCAGCGGCGGGTTGACCAGGGCACCAGTCGGCTGGCCCATGGCCTTGCGCACTCCGGCCAGGAAGGCGGCATCGAGCGCGCCGCCGCTGACCAGCGGAGTCACGCGGGCAGCCGCCTCGGCCACGCTGGCGTTGGCGTCAGCCAGCGGTGTCGCCGCGCTGGTGCTCGCCTGCGCCCAGGGCATGGCAGCCAGCAGGCCGGCCGCGGCCAGGCCTTTCAGGACAAAACGTCGGTCATTGCTCATGGTGGCTCTCCTCAAGGGTTCTTGACCGGCGTGCTGGCCAGATAGGCGGCCAGCTGCTGCAGCGTCGCGTCGTCGATGTCGGTGACGCGGAAGGCGGGCATGGCACGGTTGCCGTTGCGCGCGATGCTGACATAGGTGATTTCGGGCAGGCCGCGGCCCGTGATGACAGGGCCGATGCCCGCCTCATGGCATTTGGCGCAGACCTTCTGGTAGAACTGCTGGCCCGCGTTGACGGACTGTGCCGTGGCCGGCTGGACCGAGGCGAGTGCCAAGAAGGCCAGGCCCCAGGTTGAAGTCATCTTGTTGATCACTTGCTGCTCCTCTGTGATGTATTGGCTCGGAATCGACCGGATCAGAACGGGTAGTGGCGCGGCTGGTTCTGGATCGTGATCCAGCGCAGCTCGGTGAAGGCGTCGATGCCAGCCTGGCCGCCGAACTTGCCGTAGCCCGAGGACTTGACGCCGCCGAACGGCATCTGGGCCTCGTCATGCACGGTCGGGCCGTTCACATGGCAGATGCCGCTCTTGATCTGCTTGGCAAGGGTCAGGCCCTTGGCGATGTCCGTGGTGAACACCGCTGCCGACAGACCATATTCGGTGTCATTGGCCAGCTCGATGGCATGGGCCTCGTCACGCGCGCGGATGATGCCCACCACCGGACCAAAGCTCTCGTCGCGGAACAGCTTCATGTCCTGCGTCACCTTGTCCACCAGATGGGCGGGCATGACGACATTCTGCGTCACGTCGCCGCCCGTCAGCAGCACCGCGCCCTTCGAGGTGGCGTCCTCGACGAGGCTGAGGCAATGCGCCACCGTCTTGGCATCCACCACCGCGCCCAGCGGCGTGTTGCCCTGACGCGGATCGCCCGCGGCCATGGTCTTGACCTTCTCGGCAAACTTGGCGGCAAAGGCATCGGCCACGGCTTCGATCACGATGATCCGCTCGGTGCTCATGCAGATCTGGCCCTGGTTCATATAGGCGCCGAAGGCCGCAGCCTTCACCGCTTCATCCAGATCGGCGTCGGCGCAAATCACCATCGGGGCCTTGCCGCCAAGTTCCAGCAGGCAGGGCTTGAG
>ERZ1034363.745-NODE-745-length-20624-cov-4.761960_pt1 | contig 20624 bp, 24 predicted proteins | sample MGYA00520616_ERZ1034363 | MGnify/ENA primary metagenome ERZ1034363 (study PRJEB33736, sample SAMEA104284506) | Azolla filiculoides | biome: Urban; feature: Water surface; material: Ditch water | place: Netherlands | collected 2015-10-28 | depth 0-0.1 m ... | reverse complement strand
ATCGGCGCCTACGAAGACCTCGGCATGGAAGTCATCGGCACCGGCTACGAATTCGGCCACAACGACGACTACGACCGGACCATCAAAGAGATGGGTGATGCCACCCTGCTCTACGACGACGTCACCGGTTTCGAGCTGGAAGAGTTCGTCAAGCGCCTGAAGCCCGACATGGTCGGCTCCGGCATCAAGGAAAAGTACATCTTCCAGAAGATGGGCATTCCGCTCCGCCAGATGCACTCCTGGGACTACTCGGGCCCCTATCACGGTTACGACGGTTTCGCGATCTTCGCCCGTGACATGGACATCGCCCTGTCCAACCCGACTTTCAAGAACCTGACGCCCCCGTGGAAGAAGGTTGAAGCTGAAGAAGTCAAGAAAGCTGCCTAAGTTTCAGGAATTGGGAAAAAGCAGCGGCGGTGGGTGATTGCGGACTTCGCGTCCTTCACCCGCCCCGCAGCCGGAACCCTGATCATCAACCTTTAGCCGGGCGCCGCAGATGAGCGGTCCGGGCAAGGAGATAGCAATGCAAACCGCTGACAACATCAAGCCGTGCTACCCGCTGTTTCGTGACGACGACTACAAGAAGAATCTTGCAGAAAAGCGCGAACTCTTCGAAGAAGGTCACGGCCCCGCCAAAGTCTGGGAAACCTTCATGTGGTCGACCACACAGGAATACCAGGACCTCAATTTCAAACGCGAAGCCCTGACGGTTGATCCCGCCAAGGCCTGCCAGCCGCTCGGCGCCGTCCTGGCCGCTTCCGGCTTCCACAAGACCCTGCCCTACGTGCATGGTTCGCAAGGCTGTGTCGCCTACTTCCGCACCTACTTCAACCGTCATTTCAAGGAACCGTGCTCCTGCGTTTCCGACTCGATGACGGAAGATGCTGCCGTGTTCGGTGGTCAGAAGAACATGATCGACGGCCTGGAAAACGCCAAGGCCATCTACAAGCCGGACATGATCGCTGTCTCCACCACCTGTATGGCGGAAGTCATCGGTGACGACTTGAATGCCTTCATCAACAACACCAAGAAAGCCGGCAACATTCCCCAGGAATACCCGGTTCCTTACGCCCATACCCCGTCCTTCGTCGGTTCGCACACGACCGGCTGGGACAACATGGAAGAAGGCATCCTCCGCTACTTCACGCTGAACCACATGGAAGGCAAGAAGGTCGGCTCGAACGGCAAGATCAATATCGTTCCCGGCTTTGAAACCTACCTGGGCAACTATCGCGTCATCAAGCGCATGCTGGGCGAGATGGACGTCGATTACACGATGCTTTCCGACCCGTCCGACGTCTTCGACACCCCGGCCGACGGCGAGTACCGCATGTACTCCGGCGGCACGACGATGGACGAAGTCAAGGATGCTCCGAACGCCTACACGACCATCCTGCTGCAACCGACCCAGCTGGAAAAGACGAGGAAGTTCGTCGAAGCCACCTGGAATCAGGAAATCCCCAAGCTCAACATCCCGATGGGTGTCGAATGGACCGACGAATTCCTGATGAAGGTTTCGGAAGTCACCGGCAAGCCGATCCCGGCCTCCCTGGAACTGGAACGCGGCCGCTGCATGGACCTCGTCTCCGACAGCCACGCCTGGCTGCACGGCAAGAAGTTCGCGCTCTACGGCGATCCGGATTTCGTCCTCGGTCTGGTCAAGATCCTGCTCGAAGTCGGTGCCGAACCGACCCACATCCTGTCGCACAACGGCAACAAGCGTTGGGCCAAGACGGTTCAGAAGCTGCTTGACTCCAGCCCGTTCGGCGTCAATGGCAAGGTCTATGCCGGTAACGATCTCTGGCACCTGCGCAGCCTGTGCTTCACGGACAAGCCGGATTTCCTGATCGGCAACTCCTACGGCAAGTACATCCAGCGCGATACGAAGCACAAGGGTGATGAGTTCGAAGTGCCGCTCATCCGCCTCGGCTTCCCGATCTTCGACCGTCACCATATGCACCGCGCTACCACGCTGGGCTACGAAGGCATGATGTCCGTGGTTACCCAACTGACCAACGCTGTCCTTGAGCAACTCGACAAGGAAACGATAGGCATGGGCACCACCGACTACAACTTCGACCTGGTGCGTTAATCGAAATCACTGGCGGGGCCTCGGCTCCGCCAGTTCTGTGGGAGCAGTTGCATGGCCAACATCATGATCCAGCAAGGCGAAAAAGGCGGGCTGGTTTTTTATCTCCCGAAGCGCGACCTGGAGGCTTCCATCGAGTCCATCGAATTCGACACCCCGGAAAAATGGGGCGGCGAACTGAAACTGGACAACGGTGGCACCTACTACATCGACCCTATCGCCAAGCCACCACGCCTGCCTATTTCCCTGCGAGCAAAGCGCCTCGGCGCGGCTGAAGACTAAGGAGATTCATCATGGCAATGAAAATCGACCCTGACATGTGCACCGCCTGCGGCGACTGCAAGCCTGTCTGTCCGACCAAATCGATCAGTTCCGGCAAGATCTTCTTCAAGATCGACGCTGCCACCTGTACGGAATGCGACGGCCACAACGATTCCCCGTTGTGTGTCGATGTCTGCCCGTCCGGCTGCATCAGCGCGGCCTGATTCGAGACTTGAGCCGAGCGCCGGCAGTCACGCTGCCGGCGTTCCACTGAAGCCTCTCTCTGGAGACCACCATGTCCGTAAGCCCCATCGCCTCCCGCGAAGCCGCCCTGCGCATCGCCCTTGCCGCACGCGCACTGAACGGTCTCGATGTTCGCGCCCTGGTGGGCGCCCTGATCGAAAAACTGGAGTCGCCGCTGACCGAAGCCAAGCTCGGCACGCTGACCGTCGAAGACCTGCGTGTCATCCTGGCCGGCGACTTCGCCGAACAGGGCTGCCATGTCGGGGTCGAAGGCGAAGCGCTCAAGGAAGCCGTTCGCCTGCTCTGGGGCCAGGGCGTCGAGAACAATGACTTTCCGACGGTCGATGCCTACACCGATGGCGACATGCCCGGTTCGCTGCGGGTGGCCTTCGCCGCCAATCGTGGCGAATCACTCGACGGCCATTTTGGCTCCTGCGAACGCTTCCTGGTTTACCAGGTCAGCACCGACGCCATCCGGCTCATCGACATCCGCACCACGGTCGAAGCCGATACCGCCGAGGACAAAAATGCCGCGCGTTCGGCCCTGATCAGCGATTGCCAGATCGTCTATGTGCAATCCATCGGCGGCCCGGCTGCGGCCAAGGTAGTGCGCGCCGGGGTCCATCCGGTCAAGAAGCCGGAAGGCGGCAAGGCGCGCGAAGTGCTGGTCGAGCTGCAAGGCCGACTGGCCAGCCCGCCGCCTTGGCTGGCCCAGATCATGGGTGTGCCGTCGGCCTCGCTGGCCCGTTTCGAAGAAGAGATGAAATCGGGAGAACCAGCATGATCACGCCCGCACTGCTCGCCCAGGTCGGTGAAGCGGCCTTGCTCAACGGGAGTGCAGCCGCATTGCGCCAGCGCTTCCCCAAACTGCACTTTACCGAATGCAGCGAAGACGACGTTTCGCCGCTTTATCGTCCGGCGCTCAGTATCGACGGCTACGAGCTGTTCCTGATTTCCGGCGCATCCGGGCATTGCCTGGCGCTGACCAACCAAGCGGAATCGGCTACAGGCATCCTGATTGCCGCCAAGGTCGATGACGAGTGAAAAGACCGCCGCCGATGCGGGCATCGGGAAACTGGGCCTGTGCTCGGGCTGTGGTCATTTTCCCGATTACCTGAACAGCCGCAAGTGCACGCCGGGGGATGCCTGCATCCGCGCCCACAGCGGCCGCCAGATTGACCGCTTCCTGCGCATCAACCCTGAACTGGCGGCAAACTACCTGAACGACATATTCTGGGAGCGCCGGGCCATTGCGACCCGTTATGCGGCCATTGATGCCATTCTGGGCCTGAAATCCGACCCCGATGAAGTAGTTCGCCGCGTCGTTGCCATGCGCCTGCCCGTGGATTCACTGATCGACATGGTCGGCGACCCGGACCGCGAAGTACGCCTCTCGGTCGCCGCCCGACTGCCCGAAGTGCTGCTTATCCGCCTGATCCACGACCCGGACTACCTGATCCGCGCCACCGTCGCCCGTCGCCTGCCGCATGGCCAGTTGGCCAAGCTGGCCAAGGACCCGGAACGCGAGGTGCGCAAGGTCGTCGCCGCCCGCCTGCCCGCCTTTGCCCTGCACCTGCTGGCCGACGATGCCGAGCCGGAAGTTCGCGCCATCGTTGCCGAACGCGCCCTGCCCGGCCTCGCCGCCGCCCTGCTCCAGGACCCCGAATGGTGGGTACGCCTGGCTGCCGTCGGCAGCGCCCCCCTGGAATTTTTGCGGCCGCTCACCGCCGACCCGGAAATCGAAGTACGTGAAGCGGCGCAAGCCCGGCTCGCCGAATCAGAAAACGCCTGACCACAAGGAAAGATCATGAAACAGAATCAGGGCTGGATCGAATACTGCAAATCCCTGTCGCCCGCCATCGTCGAAACCTGCGCCAAAACAGCGGTCAGTGCCGGCCCGGCCGCTCTGGTCAAGGCGCTGAGCAGCAGCCTGCCCGACTGGAAATTCCGCCATGCGCTCGGTCGCGGCGGCTGGTACCGCCTGGGTGGCATCGTCGATGCAGCCGGCCAGCGGGTCAGCGACAGCCTTGAAAGCTGGGTGGAAGATGCGATTGACGAGCGCGATGGCGACATCGCCCGACTGATCGACGACTTTGCCGGTCAAGCGCTTTACGCCACACGCCTGGTTGGCCAGACGCACTATCTGGTCGCCTCGGCCGGCACCGGCAGTGACGAATTCCTCCAGCTTGAAATCGAAGACCTGCAGGAAATGCGCGTTCACCAGCTCTTCATCAACGAACCGACGACGCTCGAAGAACTGGTCGACCCGCGTGGCGGCAGCGATGCGCCCAGCCCGGTCGGCCTGCCTTTCTACGCCTTCCGCCGCATCCAGCACGTCGGCAATTTCCTCAAGCGCATGCTGGCGCAAAAGCCCGAGCCGGCCGCCATCCACCGCATGCTCGACGACTGGAGCAAGAGCAGCGCCGGCAACGCCAGCACCTACTACAACCACTGGGTCATCGCCACCCGCGAACACCTCGACCGCTACCACCAGCCCGTCTTCCGTGCCCAGCCCATCGCCACGCTGGCCGGCGAACCCCCGGAGTTCGGGGCCAATAGCGGCACCAGCGGCCTGGCCCTGCACGACGCCCTGAGCCATTTCGATCGTGAAATCGGTTATCCGCTCGCCTGGTACTTTCACATGCTGAGCACCAAGGCCGTCCCCCACTGGGTTGCCCAGACAGTCGTCGAAGACGCCCTGACCGGCTTTGCCTACCTGCCGCAGCGCGACGTCGATATCGTGCGCAGCTGGCTGCACCGGCCGTATTCGGTTTGATGCAGGTTGATTGCTCGAAGGCTTATTGCTCGGCGACGACGACCCGCGTCCGCTCGACGTAGCCCGGCGCGGTAACGTCTGCGCCATTCACCGCCTGTGAGCTGATCGTATAAAGCGTGACGGTCTTTGCAACACCGGGCGACCCGGGCGTCTCGCCTTCGTTGAAGCGGGTGGCAGAGCATGTCACGGTCACGGTAAATCCCAGCTCCGCCGCGAGGTTGATACTCCGTGTTTGCAGGACACCGGGGGTAGCGACAACGCCGGATGGCGTACAGGCAGCGCCGCTCGTCCAGCCCGTTCCGGAGTTGAGCGCCATGAACAAACCCCACTCGTTGCCCGCCCTGGCAGCCTGCCAGGCACGCACACTCAGTACATCCTGAGCCGACGTTAACTGCTGCGTCGAGCCGAAGACCGTGATGGCGCCGGCGAGCGCCGCCAGAATCACCAGGATCATGATGGCGGTGATCATGCCCAGACCTTGCTGGTAACGTTTCATGGCGCGTTGTCCACGTGGATGGCATGGCCCAGCGTGATCGACTCCTGAGAGGCCGCGTGGGTCATGGTCAAGCTTAGCGTGAGCAGCCCGAAGGTCTCACCGGCGCTGCCGTAGGAGAAGGCGCAGCCGGAAACATTACCGGCAAGCAGGGTGCCGTCCGTCTCGCAGGCGGCCTTTTTCGTGAAGTCGGGCAGTATCTTGCGGGTCAGCCGGTTGTTGGCACAGGTGTACATGACGGACTGTTCCTGACCCGATACCAGTTGGAAACGTCCGCCCATATATCCTGAGACGGTCGGATTGGTCGCCAGTGTCACGGGAGCCAGTGCCGATATCCTTGCCCGGCTCGCGCCGTTGTAGACGTCGTCGGCATTCTGGTTGTTGATCACGACAAAATCCCCCACGGCAGCAGGCCTTCCCTGGGCCGCCAGAATCGCCATGCGGAAGGGCGACGGACTCGAGTCGTTGAGCGCTATGGCCGCGTTATCCGCCGTATCGATGTCGGTTCGATAGCGGCCACCGGCAATCGTCGGCACAATCTGGAAACAGGCGAGTTGCGTCGTCCCGGAGTAAAGCGGTGCGATCAGATTCAGCGAATTGGGTACTGCGCGCCGGATATCCTGCGCCATCTTGCGCAATGACGTATCCGCCGCGTCGCTCATGTCGGCCCGCCGGCGCGCATCGATGAAGGAATCGACGGCCGGCTTGAAAAACATCGTGACGCTCAGGGCCAGGATGCCCATCAGCACCATGACCACGATCAGCTCGATGAGGGAAAATCCGCGCGCTTTCATGGCGCGTAGTTGGTGCGATAGTTGGTCAATTGGAAGGTACGGGCACCGGACGAGACCGTCACGCTGATTCTCTTGGCATTGGGTATTCCTTCCCATGTCACTCCGGGTGTCACGACGATGGCCCACGTATATCCCGTCGGGCAGACAAAGCAGGTGTTGGTCGAGAGAACTTCGTCGAAAGTTTTCAGCATCGTCGCTTCCATGCCTGCCTCCGCGATACTGACCATCTGTTTGTCGATCAGCGGATCGGCCGATGATTTGACCACCGTATTGAAAGCGGCAAGGACACCGGCCAGCCCGACGCCGATCACGACGATGGTGACGATCATTTCAACCAACGTGAATCCGCGCGAATTACGACCCATCGCCAACATAGCCTGTCGCCCCCCGAACCACCACACTGCCCCCGTCTACCGTGTTATCAAAATTAGCAACAGTACCGCCGGCCGCATCGCTGGTCATCCGGCCATCCGGTTGAAAAAACATCACAGCGGGACTCAGAGCGCTGCCGAACCCATCCTGCTGGGCGCTCAGTTGCCCTGCCGCAACACCCGGAACCGGCAGAGCCACGTCACACAGGCCATCCTTGGGACTGCTGTTATCGATGCTCAGGGCGAGCGACTTTTGCGTTAGCGTCGCGCAGACAACCCGCCGGTGACTGGTAGCCGTCTTCTGGGCATAGCGCAGGGCGGCAATGGCCTCGTCACGAAACGCCGCCGAGCGAAAGGCCATGGAGCCACTCATGCTCGGCATCGCCGACACGGCAAGGATGCCGACAATGATCATGATCACGATCAGTTCAACCATGGTAAAGCCACGCGAACGACGCAATCCCATGTCAGTACAACTCCCGGACATGCACGGCTTTGCGGCTTTCCTTGGTGCCATAGATGCCGACATTGGCATTGGCCGACGGGGCAACAGCCGTCGTCACCCCACCCCATGTCCACTTGAGCCACTCGGGCACGGTAGTCGCCGTAATGGTGGTGGCGCCCGGTGGCGCTTTGTCCAGCCTCAGCCCGGTCGGCTCCGTCGGCGCCACCGCATTCATCTGACCGCCGCCAAACGCTGCCGGCGTGAGCGTCCAGCCGGCACTACTTGCTGGCGCTGCCGCAAAAATCACCTGCGGCGAACCGCCGGTCGTCGAGGTGCAGGAGTCATCGGTGTTCTTGATCCAGGATTGTCCGCTCCAGTATTGCGCCTCGACCGGCATGTAGATGGGCGAAACCGAACCATAGGCATTCGACAGACGCACACGGCCGCTGCGCATCGCTGTCGTCCTTTCGGCATGCCCGCTCGAACTGACCGTGTCGGTATCGACGGCACGAATCGCCAGCAAATAGGGAGCGCGCGTCGCCGCAAAGGTGTAGATCGGTGCGCTGGTAGTCGCCACGCCTTTGCTGAAGTCAGCCGCCAGGATGCCGGTATTGGTCAGGGTGCCAATGTCAGCGGCCGCCGCATTGGTAGCGACCGCCGCATCGGACAGCGTGACTGCCCTGGCCCAGTCACCGGCATAGTTTTCCGTGTTGGTCGTATTGTTTGCATCGCCCCCGAAGCGCTTGGCCTTGACCTTGACGGTGAAGGTCTGGCCGGCCAGTTTCCCGGTCAACCCGGCATAGGTAAAGGCGGCGCTGCACCCCGGCGTGACGACAGTATCGAAATAGGCTGGCCGGAAAGGCCCGACGTTGCCAGCAGTGTTGCAGACAGTGCCACTGGTGCCGGTATTGCCGGTCGCCGCAACGACCCCAGAGGAGAGGTAGTCCCCGCTGGTCAGCGTAGCGACCACATCGATGTTGCCGACTTCGCTCCAGATCAGGTCGCTGCCACTGGCAACGCCGCTGACGAAAGCGCCGACTGTACCGGAGAAACTCCCGTCCACCGTATTAACACCGGTCGGCTGGCAACGCGAGAAACTGAGCTTGGCACCCTCAGCCGCCGGGGACTCCTTGCCGAAGTTCGGGGTAGTCGCGCCACTGTTATTGCGGGCGGTAACCTTTGCGTCAAATCTGGCACCGGCAACATAGTTCGATGCACTACCACGAAGGCTGGTGACAACGGCAAAATCCTTGGGGGCGGCAATGAAGGTGTCGCTGCCGTTCATGACGAGGCCGGCTTCGGGGGTACCGCTCGCCCCGGTGTAGTTGGCGGTCATATTCATCTGCCCGACGTCGGTATACTTGACCGTGGTAGCTGCCTTGCCGGTCGTGTCAAAGTTCAGCGAATGACCCTTGGCTTCACCGCAGGTGATATCGATACCACCGACACCACCCACATTCAGCTTCTGGATGCCTGTCGCCGGGTTTGTATAGCTGCAGTTGAAGTTGACCATCTTGTCACCAACCAGAGCCGGGGCACAGGCCAGGCTACTGTCCGATTTCTTGACGGCGCTGATATTCACGCTCTGGCTGAGATCGGCAACATGGTTGGGCACGTCAAAGACGAAACCGGCGTCAGCCGAAGAGAAGACGCAATCCGTTGCGGTACCGAACTTGCAGGTCGTGCTATTGGATGTCCCGACTGGTGTCGTCACCGTGGCGCCCAGGGTCGCAGCCGTGGACGTGACCTGGACTTCCCTGGTGACCTTGCCGGACACGTCTATGCTGAACGCCGTTCCACCCACCCAGTTGCCAGTTCCCCCGGATGCCGTCAGCGTGCCCGCCACATCACCGCCGGTATAAAGCGTCGAGCAATTCGCATCGGCACAGGCCTTGAGCGTCACCGTCGACGGCGTACAGGTGAGGCCGGAACCACTGGCGTGCTCGATGTGGATATGGTGCAGGCCGGAGGTACAGGTCGGCGCGGCAGAATCCTTGTCGGCGATGATCTGCGCCCGGTTGATGGCGTAGGGATAGTAATAGAACTCGTCGATGCCGCCATTGGCACTGTCAACCGTCACCCCCGGCAAGCCTACCGAGGTGACGTCGATATCCGGCGCGCGGGCGTCACCGATATGCAAGGTATCGCCGGCTTTCCACGGGGTGAAAATACCGGCGCTACCACTGGCGATTGGCGTGCTCGTCGTTTGCACACCATCGACGTAGATGGTGAGGGCGTTCAGCCCGGCCCGCAAGTCCCAGGTTGCGGCAATATGGTGCCAGACACCGGCCGGGTAGCTGAATCCGGCGAAGCCGGGCTGCCATCCCGAGATGCCCTTGAGTGTTGAACCGCTGTCTTCGACGTAGAAGTACAGACCGCCACCGGCACTCTTGCCCATGTAGAACGGCATGACGGCATTGCCGGCGGTACTGGTAGTGCCATCAAACAGCGTGGCGATTTTCGCCCCGGTGCCACTCCATGCCTGATTGCTCTTGTACCAGAAATGGACCGTCCCCTGATCACCCGGCACGATCGGCGTCTTGACCGTACTGCTCACGCCGGTAGTGGCTTGCGGCGCAAAATAGGCCGCTCTGCACTTCTGGCCATTGGGGTCCTGCGTCGGGTAGCTGGCCACCACGCCGCCCAGCGAGTTCCGCTTGTAGAGGCCGGCATGCCGCGCATTGCCGGAGGAGTCGCGAACCTCATTGGCGGCCCCCGACCAGTTGCCTTCATCGAAACGATAGAGGGCATCGGGCGAACAGGTAGTTACCGGCAAGGTGCATGAGGTGGAGCCACCAAAGTTACAGGTCGTGGCACCCGCCAGTGCCGGGGTAGACGTGACATTGAAGGTGGTCGAACCGGTGGCCGGGAAAGTAATCGGTGCAATATTGACTGAACTGCTGCCAGCCGCGACAGAAAACACCCCCAGGTTGGGGATCGATGCCGCACTGCCGGTCGCCGTGAGCGTGCCGACCGCAGCCGCCGTGGTGTAGGCGGTGGTCTGCGCCGCATCGGCCCAGGCCTTGATGGTGAAGCTCTGGTTGGTGCAAGTCCTGCCGGTGGCGGGGCCCTGGATTTCAAAGTGGTGCGGTGGCGGGATGCACGTCGTATTGGCTACGGCTATGGTGCAGGCGCGGGGGCCGTGCCCGCCGCGTTGGCGCAGGTCAGGGTATTCGGCGCCAGGGCCGCCTGGATACCCAATGTGGCGTTCCCCGAACTGCCCGCCGGCCAGGTCAGGTTGACCACCTGTTGCGGACTCGATGGTTGCAGCGTAAAACTCGGCGGGCTGATGGTCGGAGCACCCGCACCAGTCGCTGTTGCGGTCACCGACGCATTAATGATCTGCGTATTGATGATGTTGGCCGCCGAGCACGGCGCAGTCCCCTTGCAGGCCAGCACGGTAACGGGCTCAGCACAGAGGGTGGCCGCGCCATCGTGTCGAATCTCATAGTGGTCTACCGTTGGCAAGGTCGGGCAGGAATTGGCCGTGGCGTCCCATTCATACAAATAAGACTGATTGCTCAGCGAGGAACTCTGGTTATTCGCCAGGGTGTTGCAGCCACCACCAGAGTACTGCAGGCCAATGCGCAGCGCCGGATTGGTTGGCATAACCTGCATGCTGCCGTAGGAATAAACGATCTGACCGGTAGCCCAGAGCTGGACCTGCATATTCACGAGAGTACCCGATGCGCCGTAATAACCCACTTTCTTGAGCTGGATCACGAGCACCTGGACCCCTGACACGGTCACTGTCTGGTACTGGATGAAACTGGCATTGGCCGGCTGCGAGGGGCTATTGGTATCCAGCACACCGGTGGCACTGGCATTTTTCAGCAAGTCGGCCCAAAACGGCATGAGCGCTGGCTTGCCAGCGCCAAATACTGCGGTCGGCAGGTTGCTTGGCCTGTATTCGTTAGCACCTGTGCTGGCGGTGCCGGCTGCACCGGTCTCAAAGAAAATAACGCCATTGCTGGACATGCTCCAGGTGGTGTAGTCGGTGCCAGCAAAAGAGAAGGTAAAACCAATGGGCATGACCGGTGTCACACCGTCGTCACACGTTTTGTAGGGATTGGCCGTCGCCAGGGTATTTCCGCAATTACCGCCGTACCAGCCAACCTGGGGCGCCGAGGAACTGATGGCCAACTGCGGATAAGCCGTGGTGATACTCGGTGTATAGCCAGCGGCATGAACATGGCTCACGCCGAGCAGCGCAAGTAGCAAACCCGGCAGACACAGCAGACACAGCAGATGAACAAGCCAGGATTTTGCACATCGCGAAAACAGACTGTTCAAAACTTGCTCCTCATTTGCCTACGCTCCCCGTTACCTGCCGGCAAGAACGCACGAACCGGAATGGGCCGTATTCGATGCTGCCGTTTAGCTGCCGGCAAAGTGCTTTGCTCAGTCATCTTTCTTCCGCTGGCCACAAGCACTTTGAGCGCCTGATGCGACTTCCCACATACTACCGGTAGTGTTTGGGGGAGACAACCGGACAAGCGGCAATCCCGGCCTTTGCACCGGCTGATGAACAGCGCTCAAGGCGCATCAAGGCGCGGAGGAAGGGGCGGATTTTGGCGTCAGGCAATAGACCTTCTGTTCGACCCTGACCGGCTGGCTGATGGCCGGGTCAGGATCAGGTTCGAAGATGCTTTCGACGTGGCTGAGTTCGATATCGAAGGCGCTGGTGTATAAGCTGGCGATTTCGTCGGCCACGGCGAAGGGCTGGCCTTGTGTTTCGCCTTCCTCGGGCTCCTCGGTGGTGAGCAGCAGCATGCGGCAGTTGGCCGGCAGGATGCGGCCAAGCTGGGCGATGTAGGCGCTGCGCAGATCGTCGGGCAAGGCCGTCAGCGCGGCACGGTCGAAGACCATGGAGACATCGCCGAGGTCCGCCGCACTCAGTGCGAAGAAATCGCCGCACAGGATCGAGATCCGGCCGTGCTCCCAGCGCGTGAATTTGCCGACCTTGCGGCGGGTTGGCTGCAATTTGTTTTCACGAAAGAAGGCGCGGACAGCGAGCGGGCTTAACTCGACACCGATCACCGCGTGCCCCTGCCCGGCGAGCCAGAGCAGATCGAGGCTTTTGCCGCAGAGCGGGACAAAAACCAGGTCGTCCGCGGTCAGCTTGAAATCCGGCCAGAACCTGACGAGAAGCGGATTGACGACAGATTGATGAAAGGCAATGTCGCGGTCGCGCCAGGACTGTTGCCAGAGTTCGTTGTCACGCCCGGTCATGGCGGACTCCTTTGCGTTGCTGAATCAGGGAGAAGTACTGATCGAAAGACACAACGCTTCGCAAGAAGAGCCATGCAGGCCGAAAAGGCACTCGCACTTGGGGCAGTCGGGCCACCCGGTAGCTTTTAGCCTATCACCAAATTTGCGCTGGCGATGCCGGGATGCGAATTGTCACCTTCGCTACATTCGCCTCACATCACCGCGGACAATATAAAACTTTCCATTAAATTCAGTAGCTTGCAAATTGGCACCATCCTTGCTGAAAGATTGGCGAGGAGATTTCCATGACCAACCCGGCTTTCGTCACCATCAACGACACCACCCTGCGCGACGGCGAACAGTCGGCCGGCGTGGCGTTCTCGCTGGCCGAAAAACTGGACATCGCCCGCCAGCTCGCCGCCATCGGCGTGCCGGAACTGGAAGTCGGCATCCCGGCCATGGGCGACGAGGAGCGCGACTCGATCCGCGCCGTCGCCGATCTCAAGCTGGCGCCCCGCCTCATGGTGTGGAGCCGCATGCACCCGGCCGATATCGCCGCCTGCGCCGGTCTTGGCGCCCACCTCATCGACATTTCAGTGCCGGCCTCCGACCAGCATCTGGCCTACAAGCTCAAACAGGACCGTGCCTGGCTGCTGCGCGAATTGCCCAAGTTCATCGGCGCCGCGCTCAGCCTCGGGCTGGAAGTCGGCCTAGGCTGCGAGGATGCCTCGCGCGCTGACATGAGTTTCCTCTGCGCCCTGGCCGAGACGGCCGAGCGTACCGGCGCCCGCCGCCTGCGCTTCGCCGACACGCTGGGCATACTCGAACCCTTCGGCACCTTCGACCGGATCAGCACCCTGCGCCGCAACACCGGCCTCGAAATCGAGATGCACGCCCACGACGACATGGGTCTGGCCACGGCCAACACCCTGGCCGCCTGCAAGGCCGGCGCAACGCACGTCAATACGACGGTGAACGGCCTGGGCGAACGTGCCGGCAATGCGCCGCTCGAAGAAGTCGTGCTCGGCCTGCAAAAACTTTACGGCATTGAAACCGGGGTCAGCCTCAAAGGTTTCCCCGCCCTCTCGAGCCAGGTGGCAAGCGCCTCCGGTCGCGCCGTGCCGTGGCAGAAGAGCGTCGTCGGCGCCGGCGCCTTCACGCACGAAGCCGGCATCCACGTCGATGGCCTGCTCAAGCACCCGGACAACTACCAGGGCTTCGACCCGCAGGAAGTCGGCCAGTCGCATCGCATCGTCCTCGGCAAGCATTCCGGCTCGCGTGCCGTGCAGGTGGTCTATGCCGGGCTCGGCTTCGAACTCGGCGAGATCGAGGCCCAGGCCATGCTGCCGCGGGTCCGCAACTTCGTCGCCGAACACAAGCACCCGCCGGAAGTATCCGACCTGCGCGACCTGCTGGCCGCCATCCGGAGCCAACCCCATGTCTGAAGCGATGACCATGACCGCCACCGTACTGCCGCCTCCCGGCCTCTGGGCAACCCTCAAGGAAGACCTGGCCTGCGTCTTCCAGCGCGACCCGGCCGCCCGCTCGACGCTGGAAGTGCTGACCACCTATCCGGGCGTCCATGCCATCCTCACCCACCGCCTGTCGCACCGGCTGTGGCAGAACGGCTGGCGCTTTCCGGCCCGCCTTCTATCCTTTCTGAGCCGGATGCTGACCAATGTCGACATCCATCCCGGCGCCACCATCGGCCATCGCTTCTTCATCGACCACGGTGCCTGCGTCGTGATCGGCGAAACCGCCGAAGTCGGCGACGATGTCACGCTCTACCATGGCGTGACCCTGGGCGGCACCTCATGGAACAAGGGCAAGCGCCACCCGACACTGGCCAACGGTGTCGTCGTCGGCGCCGGCGCCAAGATTCTCGGCCCGATCACTATTGGCGAGCGCGTTCGCGTCGGTGCGAACTCGGTCGTCGTCAAGGATGTGCCGGCCGACCGGACGGTGGTCGGCGTACCCGGCCGGATCGTCGACACCCGGGTCGGTACGGCACGCCCGGTCAATGGCATCAGCCTCGACCACAATCTCATGCCCGACCCGGTCGCCAAGTCGATAGCCTGCCTCATCGAGCGTATCGAGATCCTCGAGAAGGAGCTCGCCGAAGTCCGCCACGAACCGCCACCGGCCGACCACAGCGGCGATTGCCGCACCTGCTCTGCCGGTGACTTGTGCTGTGAGCACGAGTCCATGCAAGCCTTGAACTGAGACACCATGGACCTGCTCGACTTCTCCGACTGCAAGCTCTACTTCGAGGACGAACTGCCCGTCGAGGCGGAGCGTCTGATCGCCCAGGCCGCTGCGGACTACGGTGACCCGGCAGCCGAACTCGCCCTGCTCCGCGCCCATTTGCTGGCGCCCGAGCATCTGACCGTTCTGGTCAGCCTCTATCGCTACTATTTTTACCAGCATCGCCTCGACGACGTGCTCGTTGTGGCCGATCACGCCAAGCGGATTTCGGCCCGCCATCTCGGCATTCCCAACGACTGGCGGCTGATCGACGAAGCCCGGCTTGGCTCGGCTGCCGCCACCTCCTTCGGCCTGCTCCGCTTTTACCTGCTGGCGATCAAGGCCGAAAGCGTCGTCCTGCTGCGCCTCGGGCGCATTGCCGAATCGCGCGACCGCCTGAGCAAACTCGCCGCGCTGGATAGCCGCGACCAGCTAGGGGCCGCCAAGCTCCTTGAGGTCGTCGACGAATTCCAGAGTGAAAACCCGGCCCCAGCCGAAGAACCATCCCTAACCCTAGTTGCTGCCTGAGGAAACCATCATGGAAGACACCCTGACCCTTGCCGAAGCCATGGAAGACCTGGTTTCTGCCGAAGACTTTCTCGACTATTTCGCGGTCCCCTACGACCCCGCCGTCGTCCACGTCAATCGCCTGCACATCTTGCAGCGCTTTCACGACTACCTGACCAAGCAGGCGCCCAATCTGCCGCCGGAAGAAGAAAGCCAGCGCGGCATCTACCGCCTGTGGCTGGAGCGCGCCTACCAGGACTTCGTAACCTCCGACTCGCTGACGGAAAAGGTTTTCGCCGTCTTCCAGAACATTTCGAAGCCGGATGGCGGCATGAGTTCATTCGTTTCCCTCGACAAGGTATTCCGCCAATGATGAACGCTCAGTGGGAGTACGGTGAGGCCGTGCGTCTCACCCGCAACGTCCGCAACGACGGCACCTATCCCGGTCTCGAACCGGGTGCGCCGCTCGTCCGTCGGGGCAGCATCGGCTATGTCGTCGATGTCGGCACCTTCCTGCAGGACCAGATCATCTACTCGGTCAATTTCATCGAGGATGGCAAGATCGTCGGCTGTCGCGAGGAAGAACTGATCGGTGCGGAAGAGGCCTGGACGCCGTCGCGCTTCGAGTTCCGCGACAAAGTCCGCGCCGCCCGCCAGCTGTCGGTTGGCGGCCAGGTGCTGGTCGCGCTCGGCGCCGTCGGCGAAGTCATCAAGGTTATCCGCGATGCGCCGGGCGGGGTCGCCTATCACATCCACTTCGACAGTCTGGCTGGACGCGTCCTGCAGATCCAGGAAGACATCCTCGAACCCCTGCACGCCGGGGAGTAAGCCCATGCAGAACGCCTACCTCGAACTGAAACTGGCGCACGAACTGTTCAAAAAGGCGCCCGACACGCTGAGCGACGAAGAACTCGCCCGCCTTGGTCAAATTGCCGGCCGGCAGGCCCGTCTCGAGCAACGTATCCTGGCCAGCGCCGAAGCCGCCCAGGTCATCGTTCCCGAGCCGACCATCAGCACGCGGCTCGACGAAATCCGCCAGCGCTATGCCAGTCCGGATGACATGGCGGCCGATCTCGAACGGATCGGCCTTGATGCCGAGAAACTGTCCGCCGCCGTCGAACGCGACCTGCGCATCGAGGCAGTTCTCGACAAGGTCGGCTCGGCGGTGCCGGCCGTCACCGAGGTCGACGCCGAAATCTACTATTGCCTGCATCCGGAAGCCTTCGACCGCCCGGAAACCCGACGCCTGCGCCACATCCTGATCACCTTCGCCAACCCGATCGAGCGGGCCATTGCTGCTGAAACACTTGAAGGCCTGCGCCCAAGGCTGAACGACGTCGAGAAATTTGCCCAGGCGGCCCTCCGCCATTCGCAATGCCCCACCGCCCTGGAAGGTGGCCAGCTCGGTACCGTCAAGCGCCAGCAGTTGTTTCCCGAACTTGAACCCGTTGCCTTCTCACTGGCAACCGGCGAAATATCCGGGGTTCTCGAATCGCCGATGGGACTGCACCTCCTGCGCTGCGACGAAATCCTGCCCTACGGCATGCTCGCTTTCGCCGAGGCTTGCCCGCGCATCATCGAAAAACTCAGTGAAAAACGCCGCCGCGAAGCGCAGCGTGAGTGGCTCAGGAAATAAGCGCCACTGAAGGCTCAGGCATTGAGCTCTTTGACCAGGCGCAGGACATCCAGCGCGTGGCCCTTGTAATTGACGTTGTAGAGTGCGTGGCGAATGACGCCGCTGCGATCGATGATGAAGGTTGAGCGCGAAACGCCGAATTTCTTCTGGCCATCGACCTCACGCGCCTGCCAGACACCGTACTGCTTGCAGACCTTGCCTTCGGTATCCGACAGCAACTCGATGCCTATGCCTTCCTTGTCGCGGAATTCGGCGTGCTTCATGCAGTCGTCGCGGCTGATGCCAAAGAGGACGCAATCCTGACGGAGAAACTCGTCCTCGTGATCCGAGAAATCGGTTGCTTCCTTGGTACAGCAGGGCGTTCCATCCTTCGGATAGAAGAAAATAACAATGTGCTTCTGCCCCTGGTACTTGGCCAGATCGATGGTCGCCATATCGGCATCGGGCAATGAAAATGTAGGAGCTGTTTCGCCAACCTTGAGCAGCATGTTGTTCTCCTTGAGCGCTCTGCATGGGCAACTGCTGCGAACGATTCTAACGGAGGCGAATGCGGGTGACTACAGCGCTCGGGACAAATTTCCCGATTATTTTCCGGGAACTTTTTCCGGAATCTGGACGAAGGTTTCGTCCTGTCGAACCATGCCCAGCTCGAAGCGGGCACGTTCTTCAATGGCATCATAGCCTTGCTTCAGATCGCGGACCTCGGCGTCGAGGCCCGCGTTCCGGATTTCCAGCTTGCGGGTAACTTCCTTCTGCTGCTGCAACTGACGGTCGTACTCCCAAACCTTCAGCCAGCCCCCCTTACCCACCCACAGGGGGTACTGGAGCAGGCCGATGGCTGCGAGAAGGCCGACCGTCAGCCAACGCATCAAACGTTAGCGCAGGTTGTAGAAGGTTTCGCGGCCCGGATAGGAGGCGGTATCGCCCAGATCTTCCTCGATGCGGATGAGCTGGTTGTACTTGGCGATACGGTCCGAACGCGACAGCGAACCGGTCTTGATCTGGCCGGCATTGAGGCCGACGGCGATGTCGGCGATGGTGCTGTCTTCGGTTTCACCGGAGCGATGCGAAATCACGGCGGTGTAACCGGCGCGCTTGGCCATTTCGACGGCAGCGAAGGTTTCGGACAGGGTGCCGATCTGGTTGATCTTGATCAGGATCGAATTGCCGATGCCCTTCTTGATGCCTTCCTTGAAGATCTTGGTGTTGGTCACGAAGACGTCGTCGCCAACGATCTGCACGTTCTTGCCGAGGCGGTCGGTGAGGAGCTTCCAGCCATCCCAGTCAGCTTCGGACATGCCGTCTTCAATCGAGACGATGGGGAACTGGTCAGCCAGGTTGGCGAGGTAATCGACAAACTGGGCCGAGGTCAGTTGCAGGCCTTCGCCGGCCAGATGGTACTTGCCATCCTTGTAGAACTCGGAAGCGGCACAGTCCAGCGCCAGCAGCACATCCTTGCCCGGCACGTAACCGGCCACTTCAATGGCCTGCATGATGATCTGCAGGGCTTCGGCGTGGCTGCCCAGATTCGGGGCAAAACCGCCTTCGTCGCCAACAGCGGTCGAATGGCCGGCCTTGTTGAGCAGCTTCTTCAGGGCGTGGAAGATTTCAGCGCCGCAACGGATGGCTTCGCGAATATTCGCGGCGCCGACCGGCATCACCATGAATTCCTGGATATCCAGGCTGTTGTTGGCGTGCTCGCCGCCGTTGATGATGTTCATCATCGGCACCGGCATCTGCATCGGGCCCATGCCGCCGAAATAGCGGTAGAGCGGCAGGCCGGATTCTTCGGCAGCGGCCTTGGCAACCGCCATCGACACGGCGAGGATGGCGTTGGCGCCGAGACGCGACTTGTTGTCGGTACCGTCCAGATCGATCATGGTCTGATCGATGAAAGCCTGTTCCTGCGCATCGAGACCGATGATCGCTTCGGAAATTTCGGTATTGATGTTCTCGACCGCCTGCATGACGCCCTTGCCGAGATAACGGCCGGCATCGCCATCGCGCAGCTCGATGGCCTCGCGGGAACCGGTGGAGGCACCGGACGGCACAGCGGCCCGGCCCATGACGCCGGACTCCAGCAGGACATCGGCTTCGACCGTGGGATTGCCACGGGAATCGAGAATTTCACGGGCTACAACATCAACGATTGAACTCATACTTCTTCCTTATTATCAGAAGGTTAAATTAAGAACTTAAACTAAATAATTAACAGCAGGAACTGCGAATGCCTTACTTCAATTCTTCGAAACCGGCTGACTTGACTGCCTTGTCGAGCGCCACCAGCGTCGCCAGCAGGCTTTCCATGCGCGCCAGCGGCCAGCTGTTCGGGCCATCCGACCAGGCCTTTTCGGGGCAGGGATGGGTTTCCATGAACAGGCCGGAAATGCCGACAGCGACCGCCGCCCGCGCCAGCACCGGAACGAATTCGCGCTGACCGCCGGATGTCGTGCCCTGCCCGCCCGGCAACTGCACCGAGTGGGTGGCGTCGAAAACGACAGGGCAGCCGGTCTCGCGCATGATGGCAAGGCTGCGCATGTCGGAGACCAGATTGTTGTAGCCGAAGGAAGCACCGCGTTCGCAGACCATGATGTTATCGGCGCCGTTATTCACTTCACGCGCCTTGTCGACGACATTCTTCATGTCGCCCGGCGCCAAAAACTGGCCCTTTTTGATATTCACCGGCTTGCCGCAGGAAGAGACGGCGTGGATGAAATCCGTTTGACGACACAAAAATGCCGGCGTCTGCAATACATCAACGACCGAGGCAACTGCAGCGATATCCTCTATCGAGTGAACATCGGTCAGCACAGGAACGCCAATTTGCCGTTTGACTTCCGAGAAGATGCGCAAGCCTTCTTCCAACCCAAGACCGCGCACCGATTTACCGGAACTGCGATTCGCCTTGTCGTAGGAGGCTTTAAAAATGTACGGAATTCCGAGTCGACCGCACACTTCTTTCATGTGGCCGGCCACATCGAGGCAAAGCTGTTCCGAATCAGCGGTACACGGACCAGCGATCAAAAACAAAGGCTGATCGGGGCCGACCTGGAAATCACAGAGTTTCATTTGGCTTTTGCCTGCTGACTGACCAGCGCCGCCTTGACGTAAGACGTGAACAGCGGGTGACCCTGACGCGGGTTGGAGGTGAATTCCGGATGGAACTGGCAACCGACGAACCACGGATGCACATCGGCCGGCAATTCGACCATTTCGCACAGATCGGTACCGGGCGCTCGGCCGGCGACGATCAGGCCTTTCGCTTCGAGTTGCGCCAGCAGCGTGTTGTTGACTTCGTAACGGTGACGATGGCGTTCGGTGATTTCAGCCGCGCCATAAATCTCGCGTGATAGCGAGCCCTCGGCCAGCTTGCAAACCTGAGCGCCGAGACGCATGGTGCCGCCGATATCGGAATCTTCGCTACGCTTTTCGATCTTGCCGGAAGCATCCAGCCATTCGGTAATCAGGCCGATCACCGGATACGGCGAATTTGGCTCGAATTCGGTGGAGTGCGCAGCGGCCATGCCGGCCACGTCGCGCGCGAATTCGACCAC
>ERZ1034363.744-NODE-744-length-20637-cov-7.257344_pt1 | contig 20637 bp, 15 predicted proteins | sample MGYA00520616_ERZ1034363 | MGnify/ENA primary metagenome ERZ1034363 (study PRJEB33736, sample SAMEA104284506) | Azolla filiculoides | biome: Urban; feature: Water surface; material: Ditch water | place: Netherlands | collected 2015-10-28 | depth 0-0.1 m ... | reverse complement strand
TCGACCAGCGAACCCGGCAGGAAGGCGCGAACGCTGTTAACCATAACAGTCAGACCACCCTTCACCTTGCCGGTGATAGCACCGGTAACCAGCGAGCCGTCGTTCAGAGCAGCTTCCAGCGAGTTCCAGGCAGCGATACGTTTTGCGCGGTCACGCGACAGACGGGTTTCACCAAAACCGTCTTCGAGCGATTCAATGGCAACCTGAACGAAATCGCCAACGGCAACTTCCAGTTCGCCCTGATCGTTCAGGAATTCGTGTACGGGGACATAGCTTTCGGACTTGAGTCCGGCATTAACGACCACAAAATTCTGGTCCATGCGCACCACTTCAGCAGTGATGACTTCACCTTGGCGCATATCCTGGCGGGCAAGGCTTTCTTCAAATAGGGCGGCAAAACTTTCGAACGTATCGGCTTGAGACATGAGAGTGGTATTTCCTGACAAGAGCAACACCTACTTTATTAGCGGGTTACTGCTCAACTTGTTAAGGTTAAAAAATGGCAAAAAAGCTGACCCTGATACCTATAAGGTACCGGGACAACCCGTTTACCGTTGGGCTACTACGCCTTATTTCCGGACCAACCCAGAACCTGATCCACTGCCTGGGCAATAGTTAGATTGGACGTTTCCAGAAGCCGGGCATCGGCTTCTTGTCGGAGTGGCGCCACCGGACGCGCCGCATCGCGGGCATCCCGATCTTCCAAATCCTGAAGAATTTCTTGAAGTTTAGCGGAAAAACCTTTTTCCATCAACTGCTTGTAGCGTCGTTCCGCTCGAACAGCCGCCGTTGCCGTAAGGAATACCTTGGTCTTGGCATCGGTAAAGACGACTGAACCCATATCCCGACCATCGGCTACTAGGCCGGGAGCCTGACGAAATGCACGTTGGCGCAGTAACAAGGCTTCTCTCACCGCTGGCAAGGCGCCGACTGTAGATGCCCCGATGCCCATTTCTTCAGTGCGCATCTGGTCATCGACCACTTCATCACCCAGAAAAGTCTGCCCACCAGTAAATCGCACCGGTAACTGGGCAGCAATCACGGCCACCGCCGTCTCATTATTCCAATCGACTCCGGCTTTGCGGGCAGCCAGCGCTGTGAGGCGATAAAGCGCGCCGGAATCCAGGTAATGCCAACCCAGTGCATTAGCAACATGTTGAGTCACGGTACCTTTGCCCGAGGCGGAAGGACCGTCAATGGCAATCACTGGCACCGGTGTTGTAACTTCGGCAAAGCGTTCAAAATAATCCGGGAAGGTCTTGGCCGTACAACCCGGATCCAGAATGCGCAGGGGTGTTGCCAATGCCATCAACGAAAAGCACATGGCAATGCGGTGATCGTCATATGTTTCGATCTCGGCACAATGCAATTCACTGAGGCTCTCAGGCGGGTACACGGTGAGTGTGTCGGCCGTAGTTTCAACTTTGCCGCCCAGTTTGCGCAGCTCATTGGCCATGGCCTCAATACGGTCCGTTTCCTTAACGCGCCAGCTAGCAATGCCAGTGAGTTTGGTCGGACCTTTGGCAAATACGGCTACCGGTACCAGCGTCATCGCTGCATCGGGAATGGCCAGACAATCCTGTTCAATGCCTTTCAAAGTGCCATCGGCAGGCGCTGATGCTTCAATCCAATTTGGCCCCATGGTAATGCGAGCCCCCATCGCGGCTAGCGCATCAGCAAAGCGGATATCACCCTGCACCGAGTCGGCACCCACGCCTTCCACGCGTACCGGGCCGCCAGCAATGGCGCCCAGACCAAGGAAGTAGGAGGCGGATGAGGCATCACCTTCGACATAAACCACGCCAGGGGATTTGTAACGTGAGCCACCCTGTACCGTAAATTTCTGCCAACCTTCGCGCACTACATCAATGCCAAAGCGGCGCATAGTGGCGAGGGTAATTTCGATATAAGGCTTGGAGATCAGTTCGCCGACAACTTCCACGGTGACGGTACGATCTAGCAACGGTAACGCCATCAAGAGCCCAGTCAGGAACTGGCTCGACACATTGCCCTTTACCGGAACTCTGCTGGTGCTGGCATCTAATGCCGCGGGGCGAATCTGCAAAGGTGGATAACCTTCGTTGCCAAGGCATTCAATGTCTGCGCCCAGGTGACGCAACGCATCCACCAGATCGCCAATCGGACGTTCGTGCATACGCGGCACGCCCGAGAGGTGGTATGAGCCACCCGCAAGCGCCAACGCTGCAGTTAACGGCCGAAATGCCGTGCCGGCATTACCAAGAAATAGCTGCGCCTCTTTAACCGGAATCTTGCCACCGCAGCCGTGCACCTTTATAGCGCCCTCGCCCACCGGCGTTACACAAATACCAAGTTGGGCCAGCGCCTCCAGCATACGATCCGTATCGTCCGACTTCAGCAGATCCCGAACTTCCGTTACACCTTCCGCTAATGCGGCAAGCAACAGAATGCGGTTGGAAAGACTTTTGGAACCTGGCAAACGAACGGTACCGCCCGCCGACAGGATGGCCGGCAAATCCAGGAAAGACAAATGATTCATTAGTGAGACCAATCTTTACGCGCATCGCGCGCGTTGGCATAAATGGAAGCAAGCGCTTCGCCGTCGCTATTAACCAGCGCCTGACGGATGCGCATCAGTGCTGCGCCATAACGATCGAGCTCCGCTAGCAAAGCCGTACGGTTGGCAAGCGAAATATCGCGCCACATTTCCGGGTGACTCGCGGCAATGCGGGTGAAATCCCGAAAACCGGCCGCAGCATAATCAAATAATTGATCGGCGTTGGGGCGACGGGCAAATTCATCGACCAGCGCATAAGCCAACAAATGCGGTAAATGGCTTACCGCGGCGAACACACGATCATGCGTATCTGCATCCAGAATGCGCACATCGGCACCACAAAGTTCCCAGGCACGTTTTACTTTTTCGATATCTTCAACTGCGTTTTCGAGCAACGGCGTCAGTACCACTTTGCGCCCCTGGTATAAATCCGCCCTGGAAGCCGCAGCGCCGCTCGTTTCTGCACCGGCAATCGGGTGGCCCGGCACAAACTGGCCAATCTTGTTACCAAAAGCAGTACGCGCTGCCTCAACCACATCACTCTTGGTGCTGCCGGCATCTGTCACTATCGTATTTGCGCCGAGGTATGGGGCAATACGCTGAAAAATATCCGGCATTTGTCCAACCGGCGTAGCCACCAGAATCAGATCCGCTTCGCGGACATCCGCACCCGGGTTAATACCCACTTCATCGATGATGCCGAGGTCATAAGCAGCCTTCAGACTTTTAGGCGTACGGCCAAAACCGATAATCTCATCGGCAGCCTTAGCAGCTTTAAGACCGCGGGCGAACGATGCGCCAATCAGCCCCACACCGAATATCAGAACCTTGCCGAAGTGCATAGGAATACTCTCTTAAGCGCTTACTGGTTTCAGGGCGATAGCAAGGGCTTCAAGGAAGCGTGCATTTTCGGCCTGCGTACCAATCGTCACGCGCAACCAATCATGCATGGCATATCCGGCTAGCGGACGGACAATAACACCCTGTTTGAGCAATCGTTGATTCACGCCCGCTGCATCTGCCACGTTAAAAGTAACAAAGTTGGCGTGTGACGGCAGATACTTGAGACCCAACGCATCCAGCCCGGCGTTAATCTGTTGCATACCTGACTGATTAAGTTCAAAGCTTTGCGCCAGAAACTCGCCATCTGCCAATGCCGCAATGGCACCGGCCAGCGCCAGGTTGTTGCAGTTAAATGGTTGACGCACACGATTCATTAGATCGGCAACTGCTGCACTGGCCAGGGCATAACCAATACGCAGTCCGGCCATGCCATAGATCTTGGAGAAGGTACGTGTGATGACTAGGTGATCAAATTCCTTAAGCCATTCAGTGGTATCGACACGATGCGCCGGCGCCAGATATTCGTTATAGGCCTCATCGAGCACAACGATCATGTCGCGCGGCAGGCTGGCAATAAAGGCTTTGAGTTCTGCATACGGCAGAAAGGTACCCGTCGGATTGTTTGGATTGGCGATCCAGACAATGCGTGTATCTTCACGCACCGCAGCCCGCATGGCCGGCAGATCATGTGCGAAATCTTTAGCGGCAGCCGCAATGCATTCTCCGCCAACGCCCATAGTGGCCAATGGATAGACGGCAAAAGCATGCGCTGAAAAAACCGCCGATCGCCCCGGCGCCAAAAACACCTGAGCGATCAATTCCAACACATCATTGGAACCATTGCCGAGAACGATCTGGTTGGCATCAACGCCGTTATGTTTCGCCAGTGCAGCCTTTAATTCAAAGTCATCCGGGTAACGCGCCAATCCATCAATCGCCGCTTGTATCGCAACCTTCGCTTTAGGGCTCATGCCCAGCGGGTTCTCATTCGATGCCAGCTTGATGATTGAATCAACCGGCAAGCCCAGCTCTCGCGCTACTTCGGTAATCGGTTTACCGGGCTGGTACGGTGCAATTTTCTTGATATTCGATAGGGCGTGGTCGAGCAGACTCATGACGATTAATCGCTATAGGTTGTTCTAACTAGTAAACGGCGATCGGATACGAACCCAACACTTTGAGATACGCAGCTTCTGCCTCTAATTTAGCGAGCGCACTCTTTACCGGCTCTGCATCGGCATGGCCTTCGATATCCACAAAGAAGACGTACTCCCAGAGTGCATGGCGGGCAGGACGGGACTCCAATCGCGTCATCGATACTCCGGCCTGGGCCAATGGTGATAGCAGTGATTGAAGTGCCCCAGTTCGGTTCGGTGTCGACAGAATCAATGAGGTTTTATCCTGACCAGATACGCCCGCCGCAAAACGGCCCAACACCAGGAAACGCGTAGTGTTGTTTGGTTCGTCTTCAATATTGCTGGCCAGATGCGGCAACTGGTACCGTTCTGCAGCCGCTTCGCCGGCGATGGCTGCGACACTCGGATCTTCAGCTGCGCGACGCGCTGCTTCGGCATTGCTCGCTACAGGCACCCGCGGCACATCTGGCAGATGACGGTTAAGCCATTCATGGCACTGTGCCAGCGACTGGGCGTGCGACAGCACCTGTTTAATCTCACCCAACCCCGAGGCACGGGACAACAGGTTTTGGTGAATGCGCACCACGACTTCACCACAGATCTTGAGCGATGTACCCAGCAACAAATCTAACGTACGACCAATGGCTCCCTCGGTGGAATTCTCAACTGGTACCACCGCATAATCGGCATGGCCCGCTTCTACATCACGGAACACATCATCGATTGATGCTTGCGGTAGCAATCGAACGGCATGGCCAAACTGTTTAACGGCTGCTGCTTCAGAGAAAGTGCCTAATGGACCGAGGAACGCAACACCAATCGGCTGCTCCAGTGCCAGACAGGCCGACATCACTTCACGAAACAGCCGGGTGATAGTCTCATCGGCCAACGGCCCCTGATTGAGTTCTTGCAATCGACGTAATACCTGCGCCTCACGTTCCGGGCGATAAATAAATCCGTCGTCACCAAAGCGTGCTTTGATCTCTCCGACTTCACGCGCACACTGCGCGCGACGATTCAGCAGCTCAAGGAGCGTGCCATCAATGCCATCGATCTGCTGACGCACAACGGCCAGCGCTTCCTGGATCGTCTGCCCCGAATTCTTATCTGATGACATCACCCTCTCCTTGCTGACTGCTGGTGAATAAATAAATTTTAGCCGTGGCGACGCATGAAGTCGTTCATGAAAGTCACGAGCGCCTGTACACCTTCCATCGGCATGGCGTTGTAGATCGAAGCACGCATACCGCCCACGAGCTTGTGACCCTTCAGCGCCAGCAAACCTGCTTTGTCCGACTCTTCCAGGAAGATCGGATCCAGCGCCTTATCTTTCAACGTAAATGGCACATTCATCCATGAACGGCAATCGGTGGCGATGTTGTTCGTATAGAAACCACCACTGCCATCAATGGTCTTATAGAGCAGCTCGGCCTTAGCCTGATTGATCTTGGCAATGGCTGGCAAACCACCCTGCTTGAGCAACCACTGGAATACCAGACCCGACATATAAATACCAAAGGTCGGCGGCGTGTTAAGCATGGACGTGTTCTTTTCCTGCTCGGCATAATCCATGAGCGCCGGAATCGACTTCGAGGCTTTACCCAAAAGATCCTTACGCACAATGACCAAGGTCACACCAGCCGGACCGATATTCTTCTGGGCGCCTGCGTAGATCAGACCATAGTCACGCACATTGATCGGGCGCGACAAAATATTCGATGACATATCGGCAACCAGCGGCACACCCGGTTGTACGGCCGCTCCGAGTTGCTTGAGGTCGAAGACTTCAACGCCACCAATTGTTTCGTTACTGCAGAAATGCAAGAACTTGGCGTTCGGGTTTAATTGCATTGAGGCTGGATCAACCAAGCGCGTAAACGAAGTATTCGCGCTCGTACCTGCTTCGCGTACCGCATCGCCATACAATCGCTGGCCGGCCTTAACGGCTTTTTCGGACCAGGCGCCGGTCGTCAGATAATCTGCCGAACCGCCATCCAGAATGTTCATTGGAATCTGGGAGAACTGGAGCGTAGCACCACCCTGCAAAAACAGAATGGCGTAGTCCTCGGGGATATCCATGAGCTTGCGCAAATCTGCAACAACTTGCTCATAGATACCCGTGTAGATCTTGCCACGGTGGCTCATTTCCATCACGCCACAACCGGCACCGTGCCAGTCAGGCAGCTCTTCACGCACCTGCTCCAGCACCGACAAAGGGATGGTGGCAGGACCTGCAGCAAAGTTCCAATGACGCATCTTCGTATCCGTCCGATGAATTAATTTTCTTCGTCGTCGTCAGTTTCAACGATCTTTTCCAGACCGGCCAGCTTTTCGCCGTCATCCAGGGAGATCAGGGTGACGCCTTGTGTGGCACGACCCAGTTCACGAATTTCCTTAACTCGGGTACGGATCAGCACGCCACCGGTAGTGATCAGCATGATTTCGTCTTCATCACTCACCAGCTTGGCAGCAACTACACGACCGTTGCGGGCGCTGTCAGCAATCGCCTTCACGCCTTGTGTACCTCGACCCGAGTGACGGAAATCGGCCAGCGCGGTGCGCTTCCCAAAACCATTCTCAGTAGCCACCAATACTGTTTCGGCATCGTCGTGAGCCACTAAGAGTGACAACACATTTTGACCCTTCTGCAGCTTCATACCGCGCACACCACGTGCCGGACGGCCCATCGGACGCACATCTTCCTCGTCAAACCAGACAGCCTTGCCTGCATCTGAAACCAGCATGATGTCGTTGCTACCCGAGGTCAGCAGCGCGCCAATCAGGAAGTCGCTTTCATCCAGGGCAACGGCAATAATGCCGGCCTTACGTGGGTTCGAGAAATCAGACAGCGGTGTCTTCTTCACGGTACCTTGCGAAGTCGCCATGAATACGTAACGATCTTCCGCAAACTCCTTCACCGGCAGAATGGCGTTGATCTTTTCGCCTTCATCCAGCGGGAACATGTTCACAATTGGCTTGCCACGTGAAATGCGTGAACCCTGCGGTACTTCATACACCTTCAACCAGTAACAACGGCCACGGTTGCTGAAGCACAGGATGTAATCGTGGGTGTTGGCTACGAACAGGTGCTCGACGAAATCGTCGTCTTTGATCGCTGCCGCCTGCTTGCCACGGCCACCACGACGTTGTGCGCGGTAATCGGTCAGCGGCTGGCTCTTGATATAACCGGTGTGCGACAGGGTCACCACCATATCTTGTGGCGCGATCAGATCTTCAACACCCAGGTCCTGCGTATGCGTTACGATTTCCGAACGACGCTTGTCCTTAGTGCCAACAACGAATTGCTCACGGACATCGTTCAGTTCCTGGGCAATGATTTCAGTCACACGTGCTGGATTCGACAAGATGTCGATCAGATCAGCGATTCTCTCCATGACCTCACGGTATTCGCTAACGATCTTGTCCTGCTCCAAACCGGTCAGACGTTGCAGGCGCAGTTCCAGAATAGCTTGTGCCTGGGTATCTGACAGTCGATAACCCTTGGCAGACATACCGAATTCGGGTGCCAGACCTTCCGGACGCGAGGCTTCGGCTGCTGCACGCTTGAGCATTTCTTCAACAACCGGGCTCTTCCAGGTGCGTGACATCAGGCCGACCTTGGCATCAGCCGGAGTCGGTGCCGCTTTGATCAGCGCAATGATTTCGTCCACATTAGAAAGTGCAACAGCCAGACCTTCAAGGATATGGCCACGATCACGTGCTTTACGTAATTCAAAGACATTGCGACGCGTTACAACCTCTCGGCGGTGCGCCAGGAAGCATTCCAGCATCTGCTTCAGGTTGAGCAGGCGAGGCTGGCCATCGACCAGGGCCACCATATTCATACCGAAGGTGTCTTGCAGCTGCGTCATCTTGTACAGATTGTTCAAGATGATGTCGGGGATTTCGCCACGCTTCAGCTCGATCACGACACGCATACCGGACTTATCCGACTCGTCGCGGATTTCCGAAATGCCTTCGATCTTCTTTTCGTTCACCAGCTCGGCAATCTTCTCGAGCAGCGTTCGCTTATTAACCTGGTACGGCAGTTCATCAACGATGATCGACTGACGGCTACCCGATTTGTCTAAATCTTCGAAGTGGGTCTTGGCGCGCATGACCACGCGGCCACGACCGGTGCGATAACCATCGCGCACACCCGAGATACCATAAATGATGCCGGCCGTTGGGAAGTCCGGTGCCGGAATGATGTCGATAAGTTGATCAATCGTCAGATCCGGGTTTGCCAGCAGCGCCAAACAGGCGGCAATTACTTCCGATAGATTGTGCGGTGGAATGTTCGTGGCCATACCCACAGCAATACCCGACGAACCATTGATCAGCAGATTCGGGATTCGCGCTGGCAGGATCAGCGGTTCATGTTCGGAACCATCGTAGTTTGGTCCGAAGTCGACCGTTTCTTTTTCGATATCAGCCAGCAGTTCATGGCCGATCTTGGCCATACGCACTTCGGTATAACGCATCGCAGCGGCATTATCGCCATCCACCGAACCGAAGTTACCCTGGCCATCGACCAGCATGTAACGCAACGAGAAATCCTGCGCCATACGAACGATGGTGTCATAAACAGCCGTATCACCATGCGGGTGATACTTACCGATCACATCACCAACCACACGCGCCGACTTCTTATAGGGCTTGTTCCAGTCATTGGACAATTCGTGCATGGCAAACAACACCCGACGGTGCACCGGCTTAAGGCCGTCTCGCACATCAGGTAGCGCACGCCCTACGATCACACTCATGGCGTAATCAAGGTACGAACGACGCATTTCGTCTTCTAGGCTGATTGGCAGTGTTTCTTTGGCGAAATTGTCCATAAAACTTTCGTGACTGGGCAAAAATGGTACGGTTCAGAAACTTTCCGGTAAAAATCGGGTGCTTAGGCCATAAAACCGTCAGAAACCGGTATCCGGAAAAATTGTTCAAGTTTAACATGCAGAACATGCCTAACCATGCACCCACCCCGCACCCTGTTAAAGCCGACCTGATCGTCTGCCCGCGCTGGATTATTCCGGTTGAACCCGCAGGAATCATCCTTGAAGACCATGCCCTTGTCGTTAACAACGGGCTGATTATCGATCTGCTAACGCGAGAGGCTGCTTTACAGCGCTACAGCGCCGCCACGATTGAAAATCTCCCCGAGCAGGTATTGATACCCGGGTTAGTGAACACCCATACCCACGCAGCCATGACCCTGATGCGGGGTATCGCCGACGACAAACCACTCAAAACCTGGTTAGAAGCGTGGATTTGGCCTTTAGAGACCCGTTGGGTGAGCACCGATATGGTGCGCGATGGCACACTGCTCGCTGCCGCCGAGATGCTTCTGGGCGGGGTTACCACCTTTAATGACATGTATTTCTTTCCGGAAGCCGCTGCCGAAGCCGTCGATCAGATCGGGATACGTGCAAGCCTTGGCATTCTGGCCTTTGAAGTACCTACCGCCTATGGCCACGGCGCAGATGATTATCTCAACAAGGGGCTGGCCGCACGGGACGCCCTGCGCAACCACCCGCGCCTAAGTTTCATGCTGGCCCCGCACGCCCCCTACACGGTATCCGATAGTACTTTCGAGAAAGTAGCCACACTGGCGGCGCAAACAGGGTTAGGCATCCATATACATACCCATGAAACACAACACGAGGTCGATGACAGCCTGCACCAATATGGTGAACGCCCCCTGTCACGTCTGGAACGGCTCGGCATCCTAGGGCCACAAACCCTGGCAGTACATGCCGTTGCCCTCAATGACGATGACATTGCCTTAATGGCGCGGCATAACGTACACATGGCGCACTGCCCGGCGTCTAACCTGAAACTCGGTTCAGGCATCGCCCGAACCGCTGAAGTTTATGCCGCCGGCATCAATATTGGGATCGGCACAGATGGGGCAGCCGGGAACAACCGGTTAGACATGCTTTCGGAAACTCGCCTCGCCGGGTTGCTGGCCAAAGGGCTACATCAGGACCCGGGACTATTCCCTGCTCATAGTCTTATATATATGGCAACTCTGGGTGGCGCCCGCGCACTAGGACTACAGGACCGTATCGGTTCATTAACCATCGGCAAGCGGGCAGACCTGTGTGCAATTGCCCTGGACAACGAAGCCACCCTGCCAGTTTTCGATCCAGCCTCACAAATCATCCACGCAGCAGGCCGGGAGCACGTTACCCACGTCTGGGTAGATGGTAAATGTGTTGTAAAAAAGAAACACCTCACGGAAATTTGTCATGAAGAGATATACGCCAAGGCCAAAACGTGGGAGAATCGTTTCAGAGGTTAGGTGTGCTCAACAAAGGAGTGCCCGTTCCTGCTGTTATCCATCACAACACGAATGAGGAATGACCATGCGTATTTCTGCTAAGCAAGCCGTCCTGGCTGCAATCGTTGCCGGCCTGGGCGTGGGTGCTACCGTTGCGCACGCTACTACCCCAGGTATCGACCCTAACGGCACTGTTGCCTACCTGGTCGACAAGGATTTTAACGTAGTCAAGAGCGGTTCCGGCCTGTGCTGGCGCGATGGCTACTGGACCCCAGCCAACGCTATCGCCGAGTGCGATGGTGGCGTTAAGGCTGCTCCTGCTGGCGCCAAGATCACTCTGGCTGCTGACACGCTGTTCGCCTTCAACAAGGCTGACCTGAAGCCTGAAGGCAAGAAGGCTCTGGACAACGTTGTTGACCAAGCTAAGGCTCTTAAAGTTGAAGTTATCGTTGCTGTTGGTTACACCGACCGCATCGGTTCTGACGCTTACAACCTGAAGCTGTCGCAGCACCGTGCTAACTCGGTTAAGGCATACCTGGTTTCGAAGGGTATCCCAGCTGACAAGGTTTACACCGAAGGTAAGGGCAAGGCCAATCCAGTTACAGGCAAGACCTGTGACAAGATCGGTGGCGCACAGAACGGCAGCAACAAGAAGCTGGTTGACTGTCTGCAGCCAGACCGTCGTGCAGTTCTCGAAATCATCGGCACCAAGTAATCGCCAGATTTTCGAAGCACGAGAAAAAGCCACCTTCGGGTGGCTTTTTTAATGCCCGCAGCTTATCCCACAAGCGCAGAGCCCCTCCCCTGGCTTTATAATCTGAGCATTACTTACTCGCTAGTCAGTATCGATATGAACGCCCCGCTACAGCAAAGCACCAACGCCGACCCGGCCGAAGTACAGAAGTTTTCTGATCTGGCTCACCGCTGGTGGGATCCGAATAGCGAATTCAAGCCCCTGCACGAGATCAACCCGTTGCGTACCCGCTGGATTGATCAGACCATTGGCCTCGCCGGTAAAAAGATCATCGATATCGGCTGCGGAGGCGGCTTACTCTCGGAAGCCATGGCCACTCAGGGCGCCGATGTCACAGGCATCGACCTTTCAGACAAAGCCCTTGGCGTTGCCAAGCTCCACCTGCTGGAAAGTGGTGTCAAAGTTGACTACCGCCACATTGCCGCCGAAACGATGGCGGCCGAACATCCGGGCAGCTTTGATGCGGTGACTTGCCTGGAAATGCTGGAGCACGTGCCAGATCCGCAGCAGACCATTGATGCCTGCGCCAAACTGGTGAAAGCCGGTGGCGATGTATTTCTATCGACACTGAACCGCAACCCCAAGGCTTATCTCTTTGCCATTATTGGTGCCGAATATGTGCTGAACATGCTACCGAAGGGCACGCATGATTACGCCAAATTCATTAAACCGGCCGAATTAATCCGTATGGCGCGTCACGCCGGTCTGGATCTGGTCAGCATGATGGGCATGAGCTACAACCCGCTTACCAAAGTCTACAGCCTGGGTAACGACACCAGCGTCAATTACATGGTTCACCTGCGTCGCAGCGCCTAATGCAACAAATCAAAGCGGTTCTGTTCGATCTGGACGGCACGGTCGCCGATACCGCGCCCGATCTGGCCTATGCGGCCAACAGTCTGCGCCTGGCTGATGGGGTGCCGCCCTTGCCTGTAGAAATACTCCGTCCACTCGCCTCTCAAGGGGCCCGTGGTCTACTCAAGGAAGCCGTGGGACTCACCCCGGAAGATCCGGGGTTTGAACACGCCCGCCTGCGCTTTCTGTCTTACTACGAAAACAATCTCTGCGTTCATACCCGGTTATTTGCCGGCATCCCGCAACTGCTAGAGGCTATCGAAGCCCGTGGTCTACCCTGGGGTATTGTCACCAACAAGGTGGAATTCTTTGCCCAGCCGTTAATGCGGCAACTCGGTCTCGCCGAACGCTGCGCCGTCACCGTGGGTGGTGATACCACGCCCAACCCAAAACCAGCACCCGACCCCCTACTCCATGCCGCCCAAGCCATTAACGTAGCGCCAGAAGCCTGCCTATACGTTGGCGACGATCTGCGTGATGTGCAGGCCGCTCATGCTGCAGGCATGACCAGCGTAGCCGTACGCTGGGGTTATCTGGGTGATGGGCCACCCATCGAGCAGTGGAACGCACACCACATCGTGAAGACACCCAAAGATCTGCACGACCTGCTTGAAACCCTGTGCTAGACTCCCCACTTATGTGATGTAAGACTCACGGGGCCGACCTGGTTTCGACGGGGGTTACAAAGCAAGACAGGGCATGTCGAGGCTCAGCTACCTCGTAAAACCAACTGAAAACAACACAATCGCCAACGACGAGCGCTACGCTCTAGCTGCTTAATTGCAGCTGGCTCCCGAACTGACTTGCTCTTGGGTCAGGTAGCGAAAGCTACATCGGGATCATGAACATGAGATAAGGTTTGGCCATGTCACAGGGTCCGACTCGAAAATTTAGTGAATCGTCTGAAGTGAGCCTGTCCGGCCGGCGCACCAAGACTAAATTCAATTGACCGAACTACACATGTAGAACTGCTTGTCGCGGACTTTCGGACGCGGGTTCGATTCCCGCCGGCTCCACCAAATCAAAAGCCTGACCCTAACCCGGTCAGGCTTTTTCTATTCTGGCACCTATCGTTCAGTGACTACTGCCCTTCCCGCTCCATCAGCAGATAGGTGTTATAGGCATTCATCCGATTGGCATACTGGAACATCGGCACCTTGCTGAAGCGGCTCCAGTCTGTATTTTTATAAACCTCATCGAAGGGTACGAGATCCGCCGCACCCTTACCCATAGTTTGCCGCAGGTACACAAGATAATCCCGCGTCAGCGACATATCCTGCTTCGGGTTAGTGGATGCAGGGCCATGACCGGGCACCATCACCTTAGCCGGGAACTTCAGCAGCGTATTAAGTGATTCGATCCACTGGCGGCTATCCGCCTGGCCAACGAAGGGAATACGGTTGCGGAATACCAGATCCCCGGCAAACAACACCTTCGATTGCGGCAACCAGACCACCAGGTCATCCGGCGTATGAGATGGCCCCACCGGAATTAGCTCGAAATCCACGCCACCAACCACTAGCTTCTTTGCGCCCTTGATCGGCTCGTCGGGTGGTAAAAGCCTGGTGCTCTCATCTACCCAGGGGAAAAGTTCCTGCCGCGAGGCGTCTAGGCGCAAACGCGCCGTATCCGAGTTCAGATACTCACCGGAGGCCTCGTGCGCGACAATGCGTGCACCCGCCTCCTTGAACACCTGGAGGCCATACACATGGTCGGCATGGTAATGCGTGACAATCAAAGTATTCAGGGGCTTATCGGTGATCTTACGGATCTGGGCTATTAGCCGCCGCGCCAATTCCGGTGAACCGAGCGCATCAATCACCACCACGCCGGCCGGCGTAATGACAAAACCGGCGTTGGAAATGAAGTTCTGGTTCGCTGATGAACCCAGCTCGGCCAGACCCTGTACATAGTAACTATTAGGGGCCACCTGTTTGACATGCATCACCGGCACACCAGAGGTGCCCTCTTGCGCCACCGCAAATGGTGCTTGGGATAAAGCCAACCCCAAAGTGGCTATTAAAGCGAGCAGTGTGTGTTTCATTGAAACTCCAGGCTAGGATCTTGTATGAATTTATACACCTTGCAAGGCTATCAAACCATAGGCCGCCCGCGCCCGCGTACATTGATCAGTAGGTTGGCCATTAAGGTCATAGGGTTCTAGCTCACGACAGACTGACGGGCGGTTTTCGTAAATGCCGCACAGCGCACCGGGGATTTCGCCTTTGAGCTGTTCGCAGCGCGGGGTCTTGCTACTCGTGCCACGCATGCAGCGCAGGCTGGGCGTGAGTTGCTCTGTGGTCTCAACAGGTATCCAGCCACCGGGCGCATCGTTGGCTTCTGCCCAATAGAATGAGACCCGGTACATGGCGCAACATGCACCACAGTTCATGCAGGGCGATTCAGTGCTCACACGGTCAAATCAGAGGAAACGATCCAGCAGCCGTCGGCTATGTTTATCCAGCTGGCTGACGTCTTTAATCAAAAACTGAATGCCGTGGTTGTCTGAGATCAACAGGTTGTTGCCACCCATGCCGTTAATACGGCGGATGTGTTCTTCACCCTTGAGCACCAGCTGCGTCTTGCCTTGTGCCGTTTCGATCTGCCAGGTGCTTGGCGTATTGAACGATGACACACTCTCGATACGGGTGATCACCGGCATGAATTCACGGGTAGCCAGCACTTCATCGACCAATACCCGGTCTTCAGCCTTGAGATCATTGATGGAATTAAGCCAAACGACCTCATGGCTTTCTGAGTCCACCAACGAGAATCCATTGTCCGGGTCAGAAAACGGGAAAGCCCGCACCGGCGTAACGCGTTCGACGACTTCACCATCAGACCAGACAAGATCCAGATTGCCAAAGGCGTCGTTACGCAAGCTGTAGGTGCGGTGAAAACTCAATAGGTCATTCGTCATGGTTGCCTCCGAAGGCGCTCATGGCTGAAGCCTTATCTTCTGCTTCCTGCCGAGCCTGTATTTCCACCATGCGGCGGTAGGTGCCATCTTTGATCATCAGTTCGTCGTGTGAACCTTCTTCAATGATCTGGCCGCGATCCAGCACGATCAGTCGATCCGCCTTACGCAGCGTCGATAGTCGGTGGGCAATGGCGATAGTGGTACGACCCTGTACCAGGTTGTCCAGGGCTTTCTGGATTTCCTTCTCGGTGGTGCTATCTACCGACGAGGTGGCTTCATCGAGAATCAGAATCTGCGGGTTAATCAACAGTGCGCGTGCAATGGAGATGCGCTGACGCTCACCACCGGACAGCGCCTGACCACGCTCCCCCACCACCGAATCGTAACCATGTGGCAAACGCAAAATAAATTCGTGCGCGTGTGCGGCACGAGCTGCGGCCACAATCTCTTCACGCGTGGCATTCGGTTTGCCGTAGGCAATATTCTCGGCGATGGTGCCAAAGAACAGGAAAGGCTCTTGCAGCACCAGGCCAATATGCTGGCGATATTCCGACACCGGAATCGAACGGATATCCGTGCCATCGATCTTGATGCTGCCCTCTGAGGCATCGTAGAAGCGACAGATCAGGTTGACCAGCGTACTCTTGCCCGAGCCGCTGTGGCCAACAAGGCCGATCATTTCACCCGGTTGAATGTTAAGGCTGACATCGCGCAGCACAGCGCGGTTGCCATAGCGGAAGCCCACCCGGTTGATATCGATACGACCAGTCACCTTGTCGACATGTACCGGGTTCATTGGCTCCGGTACGCTCGACACATGATCCAGAATATCGAAGATGCGCTTGGCACCGGTTGCGGCCTTCTGGGTATGCGAGACGATGCGGCTCATCGAATCCAGGCGGGTATAGAAGCGGCCGATATAAGCCAGGAAGGCGACCAGCACACCCACCGTAATATGGTGATGCGCCACTTGCCAGATACCAAAGGCCCAGAGAATGAGCAGACCAATCTCGGTGAGCAGTGTCACCGTGGGCGTAAACATACTCCAGACCTTGTTCACACGGTCGTTAATCGCCAGATTATGGGCATTGGCTGTACGGAAACGATTCGATTCACGCTGCTCCTGGGCAAACGCCTTGACCACGCGGATACCGGGAATAGTGTCGGCCAGCACACTGGTCACCTCTGCCCACATGCGGTCGATCTTCTCAAAGCCAAAGCGCAGCTTGTCGCGCACGATGTGGATGAGCCACATGATCATTGGCAATGGCGCCAGGGTGACCAGCGCCAGCCACGGGTCGATCGACACCAGAATGGCTGCCGTCATCAGGATCATGATCACGTCGGTGGCAAAATCCAGCGCGTAGAGCGAGAGGAACACGCAGATGCGGTCCGACTCATTACCGATACGTGCCATCAGGTCGCCGGTACGCTTGCCGCCAAAGTACTCTAAGGACAGCTTGAGCAGATGGTCGTAAGTAGCCGTCCGTAGATCGGCGCCAATGCGTTCGCTGACCAACGCCAGAATGTAGGTGCGCGCCCAACCTAGCCCCCAGGCGACCAGCGCACTCGCCAGCAGACCGCTCAGCAGCATGATCGTGAGGCCAATGGGAATGTGTTTGCCGTTCTGGAACGGAATCAGCACCTTATCCATCAGCGGCATGGTCAGGTACGGCGGTACCAGCGTGGCGGCGGTACCGAGCAGCGTCAGCACAAAGCCAATCAGCAGCTCTTTCTTATAGGGCCGGGCAAAGCGCCAAAGACGCAGAAGCGTCCAGGTGGAGGGCGATGTCAGGTTCTCGCTATAGCAGGCCGGGCATTCATCCTGATCCGGTGGCAGCGGCAGCCAGCAATTAGGACACAGCGCCGCTTCTTCTGCGGTCTCTGGTTCGGCAATCGCTTCGCCGGCCTCAACTCGTTGTTTCTCACGAAGGCTATCCAGCTGGCGAACCAGGCGTAAGGCCGATGGGTTCTGCGCCAGCGTAAAGCGCCAACAGGCCAGACGGCCTTCCGGCGACAGCAGATCCAGCGTGGCAATACCGGCATGGTCACTCAGCTTTAATGTGTGCGCTGCTGAAAGCGGCCATTGTGACCATTCACCGGTGTGTGACAAGGCGTAAAGGCCTCGATCCGTCAGACAAATCAGGCCACGGGCAAACTGCAGCTGGGCATCCAGATCGGTTTCAACCGTGGCCAGAATGGTTTCGTTATTGGCCAGATGCGCCTGCAATGCCGGCAACCAGAGCTCTGGCACCCGATGGGCAGTTTGGGCAGCGCGCGCAGTCTGCGCGGAATGAGCGGGTAAGTTCAATTGATATGGTCTAACTATGAGCGTTTTTCCGGTGATCCGGAAAATTTGAATTCTGACAGATTAACGCACGGTCACCGGCTTTGGCTGACAACGCCGAGGCCTTTTATCAATAAAAACTAATGAACAGTCATCCGTTCCGATTCTGGTGCGTTATTGGCTCCAGATTCTGTTTACAATGGCATAAGAACTGACAAACGCAAACCCAATTTGCAGCTGTTTTACCCGAACCGGGTCTTTCCGGACGGAACCTTGACACTCCTGTAGCCTAGATGAGTCATAAAACCATAAAAATCATCGACATCAAGTCGATTCGCGGTCCCAACATGTGGACCTACGTACCAGTTCTGGAAGCCTGGGTAGATATCGGCGATCTGGAAGATTTTCCCTCCGATAAAATTCCCGGCCTACCCGAACGACTCGTGGCCTGGCTCCCCGGTTTGATGGAGCACCGCTGTAGCTACGAGGAGTACGGCGGTTTCGTTAAGCGCCTCCACGAAGGCACGTGGCCTGCTCACATCATGGAGCACGTGACTCTGGAGCTGCTCAGCCTGGCTGGCGTACCCGGTGGTTTTGGACGTGCCCGTGATGGTGGTCGTCGCAGCGTTTACAAAGTCATCATCCACAACCTGCATGACGAAGTCACCCGCCTGGCACTGACCATGGGCCGCGACCTGATTATGGCGGCCATTGAAGAGAAACCCTTCGATGTTGCTGCTGCTGTTGAAGAACTGAAAGATCTGGCTGAAGACCGACTGCTCGGCCCAAGCACCGGTAGCATTGTGAATGCCGCCATGGAGCGCAAGATCCCCACCATGCGCCTGGCAGAAAACAATCTGGTGCAACTGGGTTATGGCTCTAAGCAACGCCGTATCTGGACGGCAGAAACCGACCAGACCAGCGCCATTGCCGAAACGATTTCGCGAGATAAAGATCTCACCAAGAGCCTGCTCAAGGCCTGTGGCGTCCCCGTGCCGGAAGGCGTGGTTGTAGAAAACGCTGACGATGCATGGGAAGCGGCCGAAGATATCGGCCTGCCCGTCGTGGTTAAGCCGTCTGACGGCAACCACGGCCGCGGCGTCTTTACCAACCTGATGACTGAAGCCGAAGTCCGTACGGCTTTCTCGGTGGCCGTAGATGAAGGCAGCAGCGTCATCGTCGAACGCTTCATCCCCGGTAACGAGCACCGCCTGCTGGTAGTGGGCGGCAAAATGGTGGCCGCTGCCCGCGGTGACTTTGCATTCGTTAAGGGCGATGGCCAATCGACCATCGAACAACTGATCGAAACCCAGATTAATAGCAGCCCGAGCCGCGGCCCTGCCGAAGAGAACACGCTCAACTTTGTGCGCGTTGACTCGGCCGTGCGACTGGAATTAGAGCGCCAGGGGCTCAACGCACAGTCTGTGCCGGCCGCTGGCCACGATGTACTTATCCAGCGCAATGGCAACGTATCGATCGATGTCACCGATGAGGTCCACCCGGAAGTCGCTCACGTGGTTGCTCTCGCTGCACGCGTGGTGGGTCTGGATGTGGCCGGTATCGACCTGGTGGCTGAAGACATTTCCAAGCCGCTGGCTGAACAGCGTGGCGCCATTGTGGAAGTGAATGCCGGCCCCGGCCTACTGATGCACCTGCGCCCTTCGGCTGGCACACCACGCCCAGTGGGCAGTGCCATCGTGGACTATCTGTTCCCACCGGGTGAAGACTTCAACCTGCCGATCATCGGCATTGCTGGTTCACGTGGTAAAACACTGGTAGCGCAACTCATCGCCAGCCTGCTCCAACTGACCAGCATGAACGTGGGTCTAGCCTGTAGCAAAGGCATGTATTTCAATCAGCGTCAGCTGGATGATCGCCACTGCGCCGATTGGGAAAGCGGTCATCGCCTGATGTTGAACCGTCAGGTGGATGTGGCCATTATCGAGAACGATAACCGCGGCATCCTCAACGATGGCTTGCCTTACGAGCGTTGTACCGTTGGCGTGGTCACCAACCTGGACCCAACCGACACCGTGCCGGAATGCGCCATTAATGATGCCGAAGGCATCTATAGAGTGATGCGTTCACAAATCGATGTCGTGCTACCCACTGGCACCGGTGTTCTTAATGCCGATGATGCCGAAGTGGCCGATATGGCTCGCCTGTGTGATGGCGAAGTGATCTTCTTCAGCCGCTTTGGTGATGCAGCCTGCCTGGCCGAACATCTGGACAAGGGTGGCCGAGCCGTATTCAGCCGTGATGGTCAGATCGTTCTCGCCCGCGGCAAAGATGTGCAGCCATTAATGACCATCAGCAGCATTCCCCTCCTGCAACTGCGCAACGATGCCCTCGAAAGCATTCTGGCAGCGGTTGCCGTAGGCGTTGCCATGAACCTCTCCCGCGAGGTCATGAGCACGGGTATTCAAACCTTCAGTCACCTATAAACCATGGAAATCGTCCGTCTACGCGCACTCCGCGGCCCTAACCTCTGGGGTCGTCACACCATGATCGAGGCGCTGATCAACTGTACTGAAGATGAATGTCAGATCACCAATCTGGCTGGCTTCGAAACCCGACTGCGTTCCCGCTTTCCGCAAATGGGCCCGCTCATTGCTGGCGGCCATAACGAACCGCTCACTCTGGCGCACGCCCTGGAAGTGGTCGCGCTGGGTCTACAAGCAGCCGCTGGCTGCCCGGTGACGTTTAGCCGTACCGTGCAAACGCCCGAAAAAGGCACGTACATCACGGTCGTGGAGTACAGCGAAGAATCCGTTGGCAAACTCGCCTTTGAACACGCCATGAAGCTCTGTCAGGCCGCCCGCGAAGATCGCATGTTCGATCTGAACGCCGCCCTGCACGAACTGAACGAGCTCGACGAAGACCTGCGTCTGGGGCCTAGCACCGGTTCCATTGTTAACGCCGCCATTGCCCGCAATATTCCCTTCCGTCGCATGACCGAAGGCAGCATGGTGCAATTGGGCTGGGGTAGCAAACAGAAACGCATCCAGGCGGCCGAGACC
>ERZ1034363.738-NODE-738-length-20685-cov-25.238451_pt1 | contig 20685 bp, 20 predicted proteins | sample MGYA00520616_ERZ1034363 | MGnify/ENA primary metagenome ERZ1034363 (study PRJEB33736, sample SAMEA104284506) | Azolla filiculoides | biome: Urban; feature: Water surface; material: Ditch water | place: Netherlands | collected 2015-10-28 | depth 0-0.1 m ... | reverse complement strand
CCGCCGCGGTTATGGCGTTGGTCCCACTCGTTCGGGTAGTTTAGCGGGTAGGCGCCATCGCCGTACATGTCGGCTAGCGGTTGGGTCAGTTTGGCTTTGGCAAAATACACGCCTATGGGCGTGCGTTTGTCGCCCTCGGTTTTTTTATCGACGCCATTTTTACCTATGGTGACGTAGTAGTCTTTGACGTAACTTAAGCTGCTGCCGTTGTTTTTGTATAGGTATAAGCGCGATTTGTCGGTATCGACCACGATGACGTGGCCTTGCTGATCATTGGGCGCCAGCAGCAAATTGGGCATGCTGTCGGTGTTTTGTTTGGATAAGTAGTGCTCGATACGCACGCGGGCTTCGTCCTGCAAGTCCTTGATGGCTTCGGTTTGGTTGCTGTCGTTACCACCAAAGCCTTGCAATTGCTGAGCTTGTGCCATGAGTAAGTCACCGCGCACCAAGTAAGCCAATTTAAAATTTGGGATGGTTTTAATCAGCTCGTCGACGGTGTTGAGCGCTTGCTCATTTTTACCTTGGGTGATTTCTAACAAGCTCTTGGCGAGCAGGGTTTCGGCTAAATTGCCTAAGCCATTTTGTTTGGCTTGAAACAAATTGCCTAGGCTTTCGCTATTGATTGCCGTGGCATTCCATGGCATCAAGGTAATCGCCGTTAACAGTGCGTAGGTTAAACTTTTATTCAAGTGCATCTATGAATGCCTAGCCCTAAAAAGTGACATCAAGCCTTACTGATCCGCGTCGCTATGCCGTCAGCTAGTTGCTGGCATTCTCTTGTTGGATGTACCAGTTGTCGCCTTCTTTTTTCATGATCAGTGTTTTGGTCGTGTGTATGGGTTTGCCATCGGCACGGTAGCTTTGTTTAAAGCGCACTCTAGCGTTGTTGCTGTCGGCTACACTGATGTTGATTTTGGATAGGCTGACGCTGATTTTAGACGGTTTGTTAATGCGCTCTTTACGTTGTTGCTCCCAGGCTTTGCGGCTTTGGCCTTTAGCCGGTTGGAAACTGGCGCCGTAGCTAGCAAAGTAACGATCCAAATCTTTGGCTGACCAAGCTTGCGCCCAGTTATTCACCGCGGCGCTTAATTCTTCTTCGGCGCCTTTAGCTGGCGTGCTGCTAGTAGCTGCACTGTTAGCCACTTCGCTGACGGCTTTTTTGCTCACGCTGTCCGATTTTTTGGCATCGGCGACGGCTTTAGCCGGTTCTTTCGCGGCAACAGTGGTTTTGTTGCCGGTGCCGAACAAATCTTTGATCAAGGACAGTTTGCCTTGGGCACGGGTGTTGCTGGTGTCCAACTGCAAGGCTTTGTCGTACGCTTCGGAGGCCATGCGGGCATAAATGTCGCCTAAGTTTTCATGGGCAGTAGCGTAGCTAGGATGGGTTTTAATGGCGGTTTCCAAGGATTTTCTGGCCTTATCAAACTGACCTTGATCGGCATACAACACCGCTAGGTTGTTGTAGGGTTCAGGTAAGTTGGGGAATTTTTCCGTCACATCCGTGAACACCTTTATGGCTTCATCACGGCGACCTTGCTCAGCCAACATCACGCCTTTCATGAACAGGGCTTGGGCATTTTTTGGGTTGTTATTGATGTAAGCGTTGAGCTTATCAATGGCGGCCGCTGTTTGACCTTGGTCGGCCATTTGGGAAATGTCTTTTAGCTCATCGGCTTGAGCGTATGCGCTGCCTAAGCTGAGTGATAAAATCACGGCAAGCTTAGCAATAGAGGCATTTAGCAAGGAAATAAATTTGTTCATTGTGATATACTTTTTTTAGTTAACTAACAAAGTGTAATTCTATCAACAGCCTAGCTAACATCCAATAGCTCTATCGGCTTTATTGCTATATATTTCGTTCAATTTACCTAATCCAGTCCCACTCATCACCGTTTATGCTGAAAATCTACAACACCCTGGCTCGTGAAAAGCAAGTTTTTACCCCTATCGTGGCGGGCAAAGTGAGCATGTACGTCTGTGGCATGACGGTTTACGATTACTGCCACCTTGGCCACGCTAGGGTGATGGTGGTGTTTGACATGGTCGGCCGTTGGCTGCGAGCCAGTGGCTACGAGCTTAAGTACGTGCGTAATATCACCGATATCGATGACAAAATTATTAAACGTGCCAATGAAAATCAAGAGAGCATAGGCCAGTTAACCCAGCGCTTTATTGATGCCATGGATCAGGATGCGGCCAGTTTGTCTGTGATTAAACCCGACATCGAGCCCAAGGCCACCGATTTTGTCGAGGGCATGGTCAACATGATTGCCAGCTTGATAGCGAAGGGCTATGCCTACGTGGCCGACAACGGCGACGTGTTTTACTCGGTCAATCAGTTTGCCGGATACGGAAAATTGTCCGGCAAATCCTTAGAGGACTTGCGTGCCGGCGAGCGCGTGGAAGTCGATACACATAAAAAAGACCCCATGGATTTTGTCTTATGGAAATCGGTTAAACCCAATGAGCCCAGTTGGCCATCGCCTTTTGGCGGGCCCAATGGTGGCCGCGGCCGACCCGGTTGGCACATAGAATGTTCCGCCATGAGTGCCCACCATTTAGGCGAGCGTTTTGACATACACGGCGGCGGGCAAGATTTGCAATTCCCGCACCACGAGAACGAAATTGCCCAATCGGAAGCGGCCCACAGCCACGACGGCCAACCCTGCCAAATGGTCAATTATTGGATGCATAATGGCTTTGTGCGGGTGGACGATGAAAAGATGTCTAAGTCCTTAGGCAACTTTTTCACCATACGCACGGTGTTGCAACAGTACGATGCCGAGGTGGTGCGTTTCTTTATTTTGCGTGCTCACTACCGTAGCCCACTTAACTATTCCGATCAGCATTTAGACGATGCCAAATTGGCTTTGACGCGCTTGTACACTTCGCTGCGTGGCCATGCAGCGCCGCCTTGCAGCATAGACTGGCAACAGCCGCATGCGGCTCGCTTCAAGTTGGCCATGGACGATGATTTCAATACCCCGGAAGCGTTGGCTGTGTTGTTTGATTTGGCTAACGAATTGAACAAGAGCAAATCCGCGGCCACCGCCGCCTTGCTAAAAAGCTTGGCGGGTGTCTTGGGTTTGTTGCAACAAGATGCCACGGCCTTTTTGCAAGGGCAGGCGCCGGCTAGTAGCACGTCCGCTGCTGAAAATAGCCAGTCACTTGGCTTGACGGCCGAGTTGATCGCCAGCAAAATTTTGGCGCGGGCCGAGGCCAAGCAGGCGAAAAACTTCGCCTTAGCCGATGGCATCCGTCAGGAACTGACGGCCGCCGGTATTGTATTGGAAGACTCCCCGCAAGGCACGACATGGCGTCGCGCTTAAGCCTCATACACCTCAAAAAAACAAGGAAAACCCAGCATGCCGGTTAAATTAACTGCCCCACAAGCCAGCACCTTATTGCCTGTACGCGGCGTTAAATTAGGTTATGCCGAGGCGCACATACGCAAAGCGCAACGCAAAGACCTATTGGTCATGACCTTGGCCGAAGGCAGCGCGGTATCCGGGGTGTTCACGCAAAATCAATTTTGTGCGGCCCCGGTTACGCTGTGCAAATCGCACTTGGCGGCCAAGCAGGGCATACGCGCCTTATTGGTCAATACCGGTTGCGCGAACGCGGGTACCGGCGAGCAGGGCATGCAAGCGGCCCAACAAAGCTGCGCGGCCTTGGCCGGTTTATTGGGCTTGAATGCCGAACAAATTTTACCCTTTTCAACCGGTGTGATTTTAGAGCCTTTGCCAGTGGATAAGCTGATCTCGGGCTTGCCGACGGCGCTGGCTAATTTGAATGAAAACAATTGGTTAGCTGCGGCTGAAGCCATCATGACCACCGACATCGTGGCCAAGGCCACGTCTCGCCGCTTGCTGATAGACGGCCAGGCCGTGACCATCACCGGCATGAGTAAAGGCTCGGGCATGATACACCCCAATATGGCGACCATGCTGGGCTACATCGCTACCGATGCCGTGGTGAGTCAAGCCGCGCTGGATGCCATCATTCATTACGCCGTCAATAAATCCTTTAACTGCATCACCGTGGATGGCGATACGTCGACCAACGACAGCTTGATTATGCTGGCCAGCCAACAAGCCGGCCATGCGCAAATTAGCGAAACCAGCCCGCACTTTTTGGCCTTACGCGATGCCATGACCGAGGTGGCGATAGAGTTGGCGCAAGCCATCGTGCGCGATGGCGAAGGCGCGACCAAATTCATGACGGTGCAAATTGACGGCGGCAAAGATGAAGCCGAGTGCCGTAAAGTGGCATATGCCATTGCTCATTCGCCTTTGATTAAAACGGCGTTTTTTGCTTCTGACCCAAATTTAGGCCGAATTTTGGCGGCCATCGGTTATGCCGGTGTCGACCAACTCGACGTCAATCAACTCAAGCTTTACTTGGGCGACGTGCTGGTGGCAGAAAAAGGCGGCCGGGCCAGCGCTTACAGAGAAGAGCAGGGCGCCGCCATCATGCAGGAAGCGGAGATTTTAGTGCGCGTGGATTTGGCTAGAGGCGCTGCAAGTTGCACGATCTGGACTTGCGACTTTTCTTACGACTACGTCAAAATCAATGCCGACTACCGTTCCTGATGCGAGTTTAGACTCAGGCAGCTTGACGCGTGCGGCCGTTGGCGTGATACAGCGAGCCGATGGTTGGGTTTTGTTAAACGAGCGGCCATTGGGCAAACCCTGGTCTGGTTATTGGGAGTTTCCCGGCGGCAAAATTGAAGCAAACGAGTCGCCCGAGCAAGCCCTAAAACGCGAATTGCAAGAAGAACTTGGCATCACGGTCACGCAAGCCTACCCCTGGCTAACCCGCCGCTACGCCTACCCAGCCAAATACCTAGACAACGGCCAATTGGCCAGCGCAGCTAAAACCGTGCAACTGCATTTTTTTGTGGTGGCGGCTTGGTCGGGTGATCCGCAAGGCATGGAAGGGCAAAAACTCAGTTGGCAGTCAACAAAAGCCGTCAGCGTGTCACCCTTGTTACCCGCTAACGCGCCCATTATCGATGCGCTCAATCTGCCTCAATTGCATGCCATAAGCAATCTCGCTGAAATGGGCGAACAGGCTTTTTTTCAAGGCCTACAGCGCGCGCTGGATGGAGGTTTGGGTCTGCTGCAATTACGTGAAAAGCAGTTGACGGCGTCGGCATTTGCACGGTTTTTTGAGCGCGTCATGGCCATGACAGCGCCTTACGCGACTAAGGTCGTGCTGAACTCGCACGGCCCATATGCATGCGGCGATTGGCCGGCGCACGGTATGCATTTTACTGCGCGAGATTTAATGCAATTGTCAGTTAAGCCAGCAGGCATGCTGTGCGGTGCTTCTTGCCATGATGCAAAAGAATTGGCCAAAGCGGCCCAATTGGCTATGGATTACGTGCTGTTGTCGCCCGTGCAATCGACCGCTAGTCACCCTGATGGCGACACATTGGGTTGGTCTGGCTTTAGCAATCTGATAGAGGATTACCCCTTGCCGGTGTACGCCTTAGGTGGCATGAGGCATGAGGATGGGCTACTGGCTAGAAGCCATGGCGCGCATGGACTGGCCATGCAACGCCACTGTTGGCTTTAATGACTGGATTGAGTAGCGGGCTTTAATGACCGGCTGCTGGGGCGTCTTTAACGCTGGCTTTGACGTTTTGTTTGACTAGGCTCTTATTGGCCAGTTTAAAGGTCAGCACAAAATTCACGCTGTCGCCCACGCGCAAGGGTTTTTTCAAATCAAACAGCATCAAATGAAAGCCGCCTGGGGTCAGCTTGTAAGGCTTGCCGGCGCTTAAGTCTAAACTTTCTAACATGCGCATTTTCATGACGCCGTTTTCCATGCTCATGCTGTGAATTTCAACGCTGTCGCTGACATCGGCCGTGGCTTCAACCAAACTGGCGTCTTTACTGCTGGTTAGGGTCATGTAAGCCGCACCCACTGTCGAGCCAGGATTGCTTGGCCGCGCCCATGCGTCTTGAATGGTCACTAGCGTGCTGTTGGCAGGGCTTTCTGCTTGGGCAGTCCAGCTGCTAAATAGGGCCAATAGAGCCCAGCCTGTTAGGCTAAATGCGCTTAATTTTTTCATGATTTTTACTTTCTCAAGGGTTGTGGTCTGGGTATAACTCGTCTAAATCATCGCTGCTAATCGGCACTGGAATGGCGTATTCGCCATTCGCCCAAGCGCCGAAATCGACCATTTTACAGCGTTCGCTGCAGAACGGCCTAAAGGCATTGTTAGGGGAAAATTCGGCGAGGTTGCCGCATTTTGGGCAAGCGACTAAGCGTTTTTTACTGGTTTCCATGGTGTGTCGGTATTGATTAATGGGGTTTATGCTAAGGACGATCAAGCCTTGGGTTTCCGGCTAGATTAACAAACGGCCTTATGGATTACACTTTATAAATTACACAAGATCAGCGAGAAGCTGACGTCTTGTTCGTATTTTTGCAATTTTTGCCCATCATCAAGTTGATTAAAACGGATGTTGATGGCGTATTTATTGGCGCTCACTTCCGGAAAGCAAGTTAACTCATCGTCCAATACCACGCGCAACATCTGCGCTGGTTTGGCGCCGGCCAGCATTTGTTGATAGGCGCCGTTGCCGGCGACCAGTTTGCTGCTCACGCCACTGCCACGCAGTATGCGCAAGATGATGCCTATGGCCGCGTGCATGGGTAACAAGGGTTTGAGCCATGCAGTGAAATCGGCGGCTCGACGCGCTTCGCCCAATCCCAACCAATAGTGGTAAGACGGCACATCGAATTCGCAGACGCCACCGGGAATGCCGGCACGTTGTTTAATGCCCATCAACCATTCGTTGGCGCGCAAGCTTTGGCCCAATTTAGTGGTTTCGGCACGCAAGCCTTCGGCGGCTTGGTCAATTTCGCTCAGAATTTTATTCAGGGTGTTGGCCGCAATGGCTGGGTTGCCGACCAAGGCGCTCATGGCGACTTTTTGCCTTTCCAATTCTTGCAATAAATCCAGCTTTAATTCGGAACGGTCTACCACGTCTAAAATTTGCAATAGCGTGATGAGGGCGCAGTGGTGGTGGTGTTCGTGGCCGGCTTCTATGTTATGCAGAAGCTTGGCGAACAAATCCTCTACGCGCAGTAAGGTGCGTATGCGTTCGTTAAAAGGGTAGTCGTAGCTAGGCATGTTGAGTTACAGGTATGGTCAGCTAAACAACACAGTAATAGTCATGAATGAACACACAAAGATAAGTTGACATGGATTATTAAATTTATTTGTTAACTATGCAAGTTTTAATGAATTTTTTATGAAGCTGGCCAACTTTTTCCTGCAAGGCCGCTAGGTTGCCCTGGTTGTCTATGACCTCGTCTGCGCCTTCGAGACGCCGAGCTCGGCTCACTTGTGCCTGCATGACGGCTTTTACACTGGCGGCGGTGCTGCCATTGCGTTGCATGGCGCGCTCAATTTGCAAGGCCTCGGGGCAATCTATGACCAGAACTGTGTCCGCTATTTTTTGGTAGCGCGTGCTTTCAAAATAGAGCGGAATCACCAAAATTTGGTAGGCGGCGGCACTGTTTTTAGCGTTTTCTTTAAGCTGTTGCAAAGCCGCTTCGTATATAGCCGGGTGCAGCAAGCTTTCTAATTTTAGGCGCTGCTCGGCATGGGCAAATACCTGAGCGGCTAATTTTGCTCTATCCAAGCTGCCATCGGCTAGCAAAAACTCCGCGCCAAACAGCAACTGAATTTGCCCTAACAAGGCTTGGCCTTTGGCCGTTAATTGATGAGCGATGGCATCGACGTCGACCACCGGTACGCCAAGGGCGGCAAATTGCTTGGCCGCTTCGCTTTTGCCCGATCCTATGCCACCTGTTAACACCACCACTTGCATGGCTTAGCCCAGATAAAGCCGCGTGAGTTGCGGTCCGAAAAATAAGGCAGCCAGACCAGCGATGGCTAAGAACGGGCCAAATGGCATGGCGCTATCGCGCCCACGCCGGCCACTTAATATCAGTGTGATACCAACAGCGGCACCCAATAAGGATGACAACAACAGAATGGCCGGTAGCATTTGCCAGCCATACCAAGCGCCCAATGCGGCCAGTAATTTGAAATCGCCGTAACCCATGCCTTCTTTGCCGGTGCAAAGTTTAAATAGCCAATAGATGGACCAAAGCAGCAAATAACCTGCCATCGCACCGATTACGGCGCTATGAAGATCGCTAAAGCCGGGGTTTAAATTAAACAGCAAGCCTAGCCACAGTAGCGGCAGAGTCAAACTGTCAGGCAGCAATTGCGTATCGAAATCTATGAAAGTCAGCGCAATTAAGCCCAAACATAAAAGCCAGGCAAAGAAAGTCACGCTGCTGTAGCCAAATTGCCAACTGACTAAAGCCATCATTGCGGCCGATAACAATTCCACCAAGGGGTAACGCGGGCTGATGGTATTCGCACAATGGCGGCAGCGCCCTTTTAATAGTAAGTAACTGAGCAGGGGGATGTTGTCGCCTGCGCCTATAGTCTGTTGGCAATGTGGGCAGGATGAGCGTGGGCGAATCAAATTGTATGGCGTGGCTACTTGGGCTGTTTGGCCTTGCATGGCTAGGCAATCGGCTTGCCAATCGCGCTCCATCATTTTTGGCAAACGGTAAATCAGCACATTTAAAAAGCTGCCCAATAGCAAACCAAGTAACAGGCTCAAACCTATAAATAAGTTGCTGTTTTGTTGCAGGGATAACGAGATATCAGCAAACACGGCTGGCATGAACATCCTTAAGGTAAGCTAAAAACAAGGGCTGATTTGGCTGCAAGATGAAACAGCCTGCATCATCGCATTATCGCTGCTTTGTGGCAACAGCGGGCTAGCCAAGCTGGCCGCCGCAATGGCGCGTGCAGGCCACATAAAAATCCAGTCAGCCTCTTGAAAGCAGGAAAAACGGCCGCATAAACAGCAATGAAATTGCAAGTGCTCACGGTATAATAATGCAACAGTTAAGTAGGAATAAACATGACAGATAAACAGCAACAAAACAGCATCGCGGTGTCTTCAGCCGAATTGCATAGGCCGGAGTGGGACGAGCCTATTATTTGTCGCGTCGAAGTGGATTTGCCGGCTTGGTTAGCGCAGTTAACTGGCGGTCGTGATTGGGAAGTGTATTCCGAAGAGGAAGAAGAGAATTGCGTTAGTTTTGCGTTAAGGCAAGGCTCTAAACTCAGCCCTAAGCTAGCGGAAGTGACCTTGTACCATAATGGTTATGCCATTGTCGACGTGGACGGCCGCTTTTTGTTTGACGGCTCCTTAACCTCGGGTGCCAATGAATGCGCGCATTTAAGCTATTACCACGCTGACAGTGGTGAAAAAATCACCCTCAATTAAGCCTTTGCAGGCCCGAGCTAGCTAATGGTTTCTGGCTATGGCGAAGTCGGCCAAGGCTAACAAGGCTTGCTTGTAAGGCGAATCAGCAAAGTGCGCTAAACAATCGCAAGCGGCTTGGGCTTCTGCGCTGGCCAGTTGCATCACGTACGCCTGCGCCCCCGTCCGTTTTACTGCACTCAATACCGTGTCTAAATCCGCCAGGCCGCCCTGTTCTATGGCCAGTTTGATGGCAGCGCTTTCCTCGGCATTGCCATGGCGCATGGCGTACAGCAGCGGTAAGGTAGGCTTGCCTTCACTTAAGTCGTCCCCTATGTTTTTGCCTATTTCTTGCGCGTCGCCGCTTAAATCCAAGACGTCGTCTATTAATTGAAAAGCCGTGCCTATGTGCATGCCGTATTGGCCCAGGGCTAGTTCATCGCTGGCGCTAGCATGGCTGATGATGGCGCCAAGTTGAGCCGAGGCTTCAAATAACTTAGCGGTTTTGAAGCGAATCACTTGCAGGTAATCGGCATCGGTCAGATCGGCGTTGTGCACGTTCAATAATTGCAATACCTCGCCCTCGGCTATGGTATTGGTGGCGTGGCTTAATATTTCCATGACGCGCATATTTTGCACCGCCACCATCATTTGAAACGCGCGCGAGTAGACGAAATCGCCTACCAGCACGCTGGCTGGGTTGCCGAATACCGCGTTGGCGGTGTGCTTGCCACGGCGTTTGGATGATTCGTCTACCACGTCGTCGTGCAGCAAGGTGGCGGTATGAATGAATTCCACCACGGCAGCCAGTTGGTGGTGTTCGGCTTTGACTTTGCCAAATAAGCCGGCGGCCAATAACACCAACATAGGGCGCAAGCGTTTGCCACCACTGTTAATAATGTAATGCGCGACTTGGTTGACCAGCGTCACCTCGGAATGCAGCGCATGTTCAATCACGCCATACACCGCCTCGATGTCGCTTGCTATGCAAGCTTGTATGGAGGCTAAGGCGGGATTTTTTGTAAGATCTGGCTGGGCGGTAGTCATGCGTAAGTATTGAGCTGAGTAGGCTTTAAAATTAAGCCCGCATTTTAACACAGGCCTAATTGGTTTTATGCCTGCGCTAAAGAACTTATCGATTAAAATAGGCGCCGCAAAAGCCGCTGAATCTTTTTTAGATTAGCGTGCGATTAGGATTTGCTTTGCTACATTATTTGCGTATAATGCCGAGTTCTTCAGAAAGCGTAATTTAAGGCTCAATCATGTATGCAGTAATTAAAACTGGTGGTAAACAATATCGCGTCAATGCAGGCGAGCGATTAAAAGTTGAAAAATTAGAAGTTGAAGTTGGCGGTACGGTTACGCTGGATCAAATTTTAATGGTTTCAGACGGCACGACAACAACCATAGGTTCACCTATTATTAATGGTGCAACGGTTACAGCTACGGTGCTTGCGCACGGTCGTGGTGACAAGGTGATGATTTTTAAATTCCGTCGTCGTAAACATTATCGTAAAACACAAGGCCACCGCCAAAGTTTTACAGAGATTCAAATTGGTGAAATTTTAGCTGCAGGCCAAGCCGCTGCTAAACCAGCCAAAGCTAAAGCGGCTAAAGCAGCTGCATAATTGACGCAATCAATAAGACTTAAGGATTAATCATGGCACACAAAAAAGCAGGCGGTAGTTCACGTAACGGTCGCGATTCTCACTCCCAACGACTAGGTGTTAAAGCCTTCGGTGAAACAGTTGTGACAGCAGGCAGCATCATCGTGCGTCAGCGCGGTACAAAGATGCACGCTGGTGAAAACGTAGGCATGGGTAAAGACCATACTTTGTACGCTAAAGCGGCTGGTAAAGTGTCTTTTGCAGTTAAAGGCGCATTAAAACGCCACACTGTAAGCATCATTGTTGCTGCTTAAGTTAAAGTAGCAATGGTCAAAGCCTCATCGTTTGATGGGGCTTTTTTATTTGGTAAACTGTGGTTATGAAATTTATAGACGAAGCGACGATTAAAATATACGCCGGCGATGGTGGCAACGGCGTGGCGACTTTCCGTAGGGAAAAGTACGAGCCGCTTGGTGGCCCCAGTGGCGGGGACGGCGGCCGTGGTGGCTCCATCTACATGGAAGCCGACCGTAACATCAATACCTTGGTCGACTACCGCTATTCGCGGGTGTTTCGTGCCCAGCGCGGCGAAAATGGCCGCAGTGCCGAGTGCTACGGCGCCAAGGGCGAAGAGATGCTGTTGCGTGTGCCAGTAGGCACGGTCATCTCCGATAAAGCCAGTGGGCAAATGCTGGTGGACTTGAGCGAGCACGGACAACGGGCGCAAATGGCCGCAGGCGGTAAGGGTGGCTTGGGCAACGTGCATTTTAAATCCAGCTTAAACCGCGCACCACGCCAATGCACCAAAGGCGACCCCGGCGAAGAAATAGAACTCTATTTAGAATTGAAAGTGTTAGCCGATGTGGGTTTGTTAGGCATGCCCAATGCCGGCAAGTCCACTTATATACGGTCGGTGTCGGCCGCTAAACCCAAGGTGGCGGATTACCCGTTCACTACCTTGCACCCTAATTTGGGGGTGGTACGGGTGGATGCCGAGCGCAGTTTTGTGATTGCCGATATTCCCGGCATCATAGAGGGCGCGGCCGAAGGCGCGGGCCTAGGCCATCAATTTTTGCGGCATTTGCAACGCACCTCCTTGTTGCTGCATTTGGTCGACATAGCGCCGTTTGATGAGGCGGTGGACCCAGTGCATGAAGCCAAGGCCATAGTCGAAGAACTAAGGAAATACGACCAAGCCCTGTATGAAAAGCCACGTTGGTTGGTGCTTAATAAATTGGACATGGTGCAAGATGCCGATCAGGTGGTGAAGCAGTTTGTTAAAGAGTACGGCTGGAAAGGCCCGGTGTTTGCTATTTCCGCTATCAGTGGAGCCGGTTGCAAGGAATTAACCTACGCCATCATGGCGCACATAGAAGAAGCCAAACGCGCGGCATTAGAAGCGGACGCGACCGCAGGTGAATTTAAAGAAACCGGCCTGATTAATGAAGCTATGGCCACGAATAAGGTAAGTGTAAAAGACCAATAACATGACGACGCTGGAATTTAAATCGCTGCTAGTGGATGCCAAAGTGATCGTGGTTAAGGTCGGATCCAGCCTGGTCACTAACGATGGCAATGGCCTGGATAAATTGGCGATTGCCGCCTGGGCGACGCAAATAGCCAATCTGGTGGCGCAAGGCAAGCAAGTCATATTGGTTTCCAGTGGCGCCGTGGCAGAAGGCATGCAGCGTTTAGCTTGGAAAAAACGCCCAACGGCCGTCAATGAATTGCAAGCCGCGGCGGCGGTGGGGCAAATGGGCTTGGTGCAAATGTACGAATCCTGTTTTAGTCAGCACCAATTGCACACCGCGCAATTGCTGTTAACCCACGACGATTTAGCCGACAGAAAACGCTACCTGAATGCGCGTAGCACCTTGCGCACCTTGTTGGATTTAAAAGTCATCCCCATCATCAACGAAAACGACACCGTGGTGACCGATGAGATTCGTTTTGGTGACAACGATACCTTGGGTTCCTTGGTGGCCAATTTAATAGAAGCCGATGCCTTGGTAATTTTGACCGATCAGCGCGGCTTGTATTCCGCCGATCCTAGGCAAGATAAACAGGCGCGCTTTATTGATCATGCGCTAGCTGGGGATGCGGCATTGGAAAAAATGGCCGGCGGCGCTGGTAGCAGCGTCGGTACCGGCGGCATGCTAACTAAAGTGTTGGCAGCCAAACGCGCCTCACGCAGTGGCGCCCACACCATCATTGCATCCGGTCGCGAGGCCGATGTGCTGGTGCGCTTGGCCGCAGGCGAGCGCATAGGCACGCATTTGCAAACCACGGAGATGAAAACCACCGCACGCAAACAGTGGTTAGCCGATCATCTGCAGTTGCGCGGTAAATTAAGCTTGGATGCCGGCGCCATTAAAGTGCTGAAATTAGAAGGTAAAAGCCTCTTGGCCATTGGCGTCACGGCGGTAGAAGGGCATTTTGAGCGCGGTGAAGTGGTGGCTTGTTGCGACGCCGAGGGTCATGAAATTGCCCGTGGTTTGGTGAATTATTCGTCGGCAGAAGCCTTGCGCATCATGCGCCAACCCAGCGCCGACATCGAAAAAATATTAGGCTATGTGGAGGCTTCCGAGCTCATCCATAGGGATAATTTAGTGTTAATGTAATTTTTTGGCAGGCCGCATGCCGCTTAATTAAGTGTGGCTAAAAAGAAGGAATAACAATGAAAAAACAAGCATTAGTCGCCATTATTATGGGATCCGATAGCGATTGGCCTATTATGAAAGCCGCTGCGCAAATGTTGGCTGATTTGGATATCGCCTACACCGCACAAGTGGTTTCTGCCCATCGGACGCCGGATTTAATGTTTAGCTTTGCTGAAACGGCAGCCAAAAAAGGCTATCAAGTGATTATTGCGGGTGCCGGCGGCGCCGCCCATTTGCCTGGCATGGTGGCGGCTAAAACCACCTTGCCGGTGTTGGGTGTGCCGGTTCCGTCCAAGCATTTGCAAGGTCAAGATTCCTTGTTGTCCATCGTGCAAATGCCTAAAGGCATTCCAGTGGCCACCTTTGCCATAGGCGAAGCCGGTGCCGCCAATGCCGGTTTGTTTGCGGCTTCAATTTTGGCTAACCAGGATGCCGCATTGGCGCAAAAGTTAGCCGATTTTAGGGCCAAGCAAAGCGACAAAGTGCAGCTCATGGTATTGAGCGATCAACCGCAATAGCCCGGCCCCTTTACTAGACTTTTATTGTTTTACACTATGAACGCAAAAACTTCAGCGCAAGACACCGTTATTCTGCCACCGGCCATGTTGGGCATGCTAGGCGGCGGCCAATTAGGCCGTTTCTTTGTTATCGCCGCCCATGAGATGGGCTATAAAGTGACCGTGCTTGATCCAGACCGCAACAGCCCGGCTGGAAAAATTGCCGATGCGCACATTTGCGCGGCTTTTGATGATCAAGCGGCTTTATTGAAATTGGCTAACACTTGCGCCGCCATCACCACTGAATTTGAAAATGTGCCAGCGGAATCTTTGTCCCTATTGGCTGACATCAAGCCTGTTCGCCCCAGTGCGTACAGCGTGGCGATAGCGCAGCACCGCGTCAGCGAAAAGAATTTTCTTAAGCAAGCCGGCTTGCCGGTTGCGCCTTTTGTTGTTATTAATCAGGCCGAAGACCTGCCAGCCGACGGCGACGCGATGTATCCGGCCATCTTAAAAGTGGCGCGTTTTGGCTACGACGGCAAAGGCCAAGCGCGTGTCAGCAACCAACAAGAAGCCTTGTCCGCGTTCAATGCGTTTGAGCATGAAGAGTGCGTATTAGAGAAAATGCTTAAATTGGATTACGAGGTGTCGGTGGTCTTGGCACGCGATGCACACGGTAACGTGGCCAGCTTTCCTACCTCAGAAAACAGCCATTTAAACGGCATATTGGATGTGTCTATTGCGCCAGCACGCGGCAGCGACGCCATCAGTCACCAAGCGCAAAAGTTAGCCAGCATGGTGGCGGAGAAGCTAGACTACACTGGGGTATTGGGGGTGGAGTTTTTTGTTTGCGACGGCGAGTTGTTGGTTAACGAGATGGCGCCACGCCCACACAATTCAGGGCATTACACGATAGATGCGTGCATAACGAATCAGTTTGAACAGCAAGTGCGCGTCCTAACAGGCTTGCCTTTAGGCAGCGCTAAGCAGCACAGTTCGGCGGTCATGGTGAATTTGTTAGGCGACATATGGCCGTCGGCTGACGAGGCGCCGGCCTGGTTAGCGGCCTTGGCCCAAGCGCAACTGAAAATGCATTTGTACGGCAAACAGGCCGCACGCGCTGGCCGCAAAATGGGCCATTACACCGTGCTCAGTGCCAACCGCGATGAGGCGATTAAGTTGGCCATGCAAGTGCGCACCGAATTGAACATTGGTACTTAACATAGCTACTTAACTTAGGTAATTAACTTGGGTAATTAAAGCCCGGCAATAAAAAGCCGCATCGGCGATTGCCGGGCATAAAAAAAGCCGAACATAGGTTCGGCTTTTTTCGTGCATTTTAAGCTTATTCGGCTTTAGCTTTAGGCGCTGCCTTAGCTTTTGGAGCGGCTTTCGCTTTAGGCTCAGCGGCTGCTTTAGCCTTAGGTGCGGCTTTAGCTTTAGGCGCTGCAGCGGCTTTCGCTTTTGGGGCAGCGGCAGGTTTAGCTGCTTTTTTCGCTACCGGTGCGGCTGTGCCAGCCATCGCTTTAATCGCAGCGTTTAAGCGGCTTTTATGACGTGATGCCTTGTTTTTATGGATGATGTTTTTGTCCGCAATACGGTCAATCACGCTCACGTTTTCGCTGTAAGCAGCTACTGCGGCTGTTTTGTCGCCAGCTTCCACTGCTTTAATGATTTTTTTGATCGCGGTACGCAAAGTAGAGCGCAAACTTGCATTGTGAGCGCGTTGCTTTACTGCTTGACGAGCACGTTTTCTTGCTTGTGCGGTATTTGCCATCTGTGTTTTTTCCTAAAAGTCGCCTAAAAGCTATTCAAAATACGAAGCCCGCAATAATAGCCATTTTATAAAAGTATTGCAAGTTAAAATAAGCTAAATATCCCAGTCATTTACCCGGCCATTTACTGCCTGATAGAGGCTGGCATGTTAAAATCACGCGGTATGCGTTTAGCCCACTATTTTATTAGTCTTAAAAGCCCTGCCAATGAACCTACTTAACGCCCTCGCCAAAGTTGGCAGCATGACTTTTATCTCACGTATCCTGGGCTTCGTCAGGGACACGCTGATTGCCAGGGTATTTGGCGCTGGCATGGTCAGTGATGCTTTTATCGTCGCATTCAAAATCCCCAATTTATTACGCCGCATTTCAGCAGAAGGCGCCTTTAGTCAAGCCTTTGTGCCCATTTTGGCGGAGTACAAAAGCCAGCGTACGTTTGCTGAAACCCACGGTTTAATCAATCAGGTGGCCACTTGGATGGGCTTAATTCTGGTTGGCGTGACCTTATTGGGCATGCTGGCAGCGCCTTTTATCGTGGCCGTGATTGCCCCCGGGTTCACCGCGGACCAAGCTAAAATGCAACTGACGGTGGAATTGCTGCGCATTACTTTCCCCTATATTTTCTTTATTTCCCTGGTCTCCATGGCCGGCGGCGTGCTCAACACTTACAACAAATTCGGCATACCGGCATTCACGCCGGTTTGGCTTAATGTCGCCATGATAGGCGCGGTTTTGTTTTTTGCCGATCGCTTTGCGGAACCGATTAAAGCCTTGGCGTGGGCGGTATTTTTCGGTGGCTTCTTGCAATTAGTATTCCAAATTCCTTTTCTTAAACAAATCGGTTTGTTGCCTAAGTTCGAACTAAAACGCCCGGATGGCAGTTACGACGAAGGCGTGAAGCGCATATTGAAATTGATGGGGCCAGCCGTATTGGGCGTATCGGTCGCGCAAATTTCATTGATTATTAATACCATTTTTGCCTCGTTTTTAGTCACCGGCAGCGTCAGTTGGTTGTATTACGCCGATAGATTGATGGAGTTTCCCTCTGGTGTGTTGGGCGTGGCTTTAGGCACCATATTGCTGCCCAGTTTATCCAAAGCCTATGCCAGTAAAGACCACAAGGAATACTCGCAATTATTGGATTGGGGTTTGCGCCTAACGTTTTTATTGGCTGCGCCATCCGCGGTGGCCTTGGCGGTGTTGTCCGCGCCCTTGGTGGTGGCTTTGTTCCACTACGGTAAATTCACAGGCTTGGACGTGCTGATGACCCAGCAAGCCTTAATTGCTTACAGCGTTGGATTGCTTGGCCTTATCTTGGTGAAAATTTTGGCGCCTGGCTTTTATGCGCGGCAAAACATTAAGACGCCGGTCAAGATAGGCGTGTTTACCTTGGTCGTGACCCAGTTGATGAATTTACTGTTTGTCTTTGGCTTGGGCTTGAACCACGCAGGTTTAGCTTTGGCCATAGGCTTGGGCGCCTGTCTGAATGCCAGTTTGCTTTATTACCATTTACGCAAAGCTGGCGTTTACCACCTGCAGCCTGGCTGGCTAAGCTTTTTAGTGAAACTAAGCTTGGCTTTGCTGGTGATGGCTTTGGTGCTGTATTACGCTAAAGGCGATACGGCAGCCTGGTTGCAATTTAGCATCCTGCAGCGCTTGCTTTACATCACCGGTTTGGTCAGCTTGGGCTCGGTCAGTTATTTTGCCACCTTGTTTGCGCTGGGCTTCAGGCCGCGTGACTTTATGCGACGGGTTGTGCATTAGTGCAGGTTTTTAGGCATTTTCCTGAACACAAGCAAGCGCCTTGCGCGCTTGCTATAGGCAATTTTGACGGCATGCACTTAGGCCACCAGGCTTTGTTGCGCAGCATGACAGACAGCGCGCAGTCGCAAAATTTGCAATCGGCAGTGCTAACCTTTGAGCCGCACCCACGCGAATTTTTTGCTGCGCACACGGCACCGGCCAGACTCAGTTCTTTGCGCGAAAAGCTTGAGCATTTTGCCGAAGCTGGCGTAGCGCAATGTTATGTGTGTCGCTTTAATACGGCCTTTGCTAAAATAAGCGCCGCGCAATTCATGCAAGGCATATTGCGCGATTCACTCAACGCAAAATCGATTTTAGTCGGCGACGATTTTAGATTTGGCGCGCAACGGGCCGGTTCGGTGGCGGATTTTATTGCAGCCAAGTTTGATTTGCAGACCTTGCCGCAAGTGGATTTGACTGGCCAACGCGTGTCTAGCACGCGAGTGCGGCAGGCCTTGGCCAGCGGCGATTTGCATGAAGCAGGCTTGCTGTTAGGCCGGCCTTATAGCATCAGCGGCAAGGTGGTGCATGGCGCCAAGCGCGGCCGGCAACTGGGGTTTCCTACCGCCAATGTACACATGCGGCATGAGCGGCCTGCGCTAACCGGCGTCTATGCGGTAAAATTGGATGGCTTGCCGGCGGTGGCTAACTTGGGTGTGCGGCCCACCATAGCTGGTGTAGCCAAGCTGTTATTGGAAGTGCATGTGCTGGATTTTGCTGGGGATTTATACGGCAAGCACGTGCACGTGGCATTTTTGCATAAAATCCGCGATGAAATGAAATTTAGTGGCTTGCCTGAATTGCAAGCGCAGATAGAAAAAGACGTTGCTGTGGCGAAAGATTTATTTGAGATTAGACATGACTGATGAGCAAAACAAACAAGGCAATGCCTACCCATTAAATTTACCTGAAACCGCTTTCCCCATGCGCGGCGATTTAGCTAAACGCGAGCCGGCTTGGTTAGCCGAATGGACGGATAAAAAGCTCTATCAACGCATACGCCAAGCCCGTCAGGGTAAGCCTAAATTCATCTTGCACGATGGCCCACCTTACGCCAATGGCGACATACACATCGGCCATGCGGTCAATAAAATCCTTAAAGACATCATCATTAAGGCGAAAACCCTAAGCGGCTTTGATGCGCCTTACGTGCCGGGTTGGGATTGCCACGGCTTGCCGATCGAGTTGGTGGTGGAAAAAAACCACGGTAAAGACATCGCTCCGGCTAAATTTCGCGAGCTTTGCCGCGAGTACGCCTTAGAGCAAGTGGCGCGGCAAAAGAAAGACTTCATCCGTTTAGGCGTATTGGGCGATTGGGATCAGCCTTACCTGACCATGGATTTCAAAACCGAAGCCGACATCATGCGCGCGCTGGGTGAGATTTATAACAACGGGTTTTTATACCAAGGCAGCAAACCGGTGCATTGGTGCGTGGATTGCGGTTCGGCTTTGGCGGAAGCCGAAGTGGAATACGAAGACGTTAATTCGCCGGCCATAGACGTGGGCTTTGCCGTGCTAGATCAGGCCGCCTTAGGCAAAGCCTTTGGCGTGACCGTTAGCGCGCCAGCCTCGGCCGTGATTTGGACCACCACGCCGTGGACCTTGCCGGCTAACCAAGCGGTATCGGTCAATGCGCAGTTGCAATACGATTTAATCCAAACCAGCCGTGGCCTGTTGATCCTCGCTCACGATTTAGCGCAGGCCACCTTGAGCCGTTACGGCGAGCTGGATACGCAAGTGTTGGGCCACTGCCTAGGGGCCGATTTGGTCGGCTTAAGCCTGCAACATCCGTTTGACAACAGACAGGTGCCGGTGATTGCCGGTGATCACGTCACGACCGAGGCCGGTACTGGCTTGGTGCACACGGCTGCTGCGCACGGTAACGACGACTGGCTAGTCATGCGCGCCAATTTCCCTAATGAAAAACCGCGCGTGCTGATGGGCGGCGACGGTCGCTTTTTCAACAGCGATTTGGTCGAGTTAGAGGCCATTCGTGGTTTGAGCCGTGCCGAAGCCAACAAGGTGATTTTGGCGCACATGCAAGACAGCGGCCGTTTGTTGGCCAGCGCCCGTTTAAACCACAGCTTCCCGCATTGCTGGCGGCACAAAACGCCTTTGATGCAATTGGCCACCCACCAGTGGTTCATTGGCATGCAGGCGCAGGATGCGAAAAAAGTCAGCTTGCGCGATTACGCTAATAAGGCGGTGGATGCCACGGCCTTTTTCCCGGATTGGGGTCGCGCCCGTTTGGAAGCCATGATTAAAAATCGCCCGGATTGGTGCGTGTCACGCCAGCGTAATTGGGGCGTGCCCATGCCGTTTTTTGTGCACAAAGAAAGCGGTGAGCCGCACCCGCAAACGCCGACCTTGTTAGAACAAGCGGCCTTATTGGTCGAGGCGCAAGGCGTAGAAGCTTGGTTTAGTTTAGACGGCCCGGCTTTCTTGGCGAAACACGCGCCTGAGCAGGCGGCCGATTATAAAAAAGTGACCTACACCTTAGACGTGTGGTTTGACTCCGGCGCTACCCATGCTGCCGTGTTAAAACGCCGCGCGGATTTGCGTTACCCAGCCGATTTGTACTTAGAAGGCTCCGATCAGCACCGCGGTTGGTTCCAGTCTAGCCTGCTAACCGGCTGCGCGATTGATGGCCGTGCGCCATTTTCCGCCTTGCTGACCCACGGTTTTGTGGTGGACGGCGCCGGCCATAAAATGAGTAAATCCAAGGGCAACGTGGTCGCCCCGCAAAAAGTCATGGACACCTACGGTGCCGACATCTTGCGTTTATGGACCGCCTCCACCGATTACTCCGGTGAGTTGACCATCTCCGATGAGATCTTGAAACGCGTGGCGGAAAGCTACCGGCGCATCCGTAACACCATGAAGTTTTTATTGGCCAATATCGCCGATTTTGATGCCAAACAAGATTTAATGCCGGTGGCCGACTTGCTGGAAATCGACCAATACGCCTTGCATTTAACGCACAGCTTGCAAACCGCTGTATTGGCCGATTACGAGCGTTATGAATTCCATTT
>ERZ1034363.737-NODE-737-length-20732-cov-4.649818_pt1 | contig 20732 bp, 20 predicted proteins | sample MGYA00520616_ERZ1034363 | MGnify/ENA primary metagenome ERZ1034363 (study PRJEB33736, sample SAMEA104284506) | Azolla filiculoides | biome: Urban; feature: Water surface; material: Ditch water | place: Netherlands | collected 2015-10-28 | depth 0-0.1 m ... | reverse complement strand
GTCGAAGCCGGTGACGGTCTTCAGCCATTCGGTCAGGCTGGTGATCATTTCGAGATAGCCGCTTGCCTGATCACGCGGGGCGAATGGGTGCAGGCCGCCGAATTCCGGCCAGGTGACCGGGATCATCTCGCTGGTCGCGTTCAGCTTCATGGTGCAGGAGCCGAGCGAGATCATCGAGTGGTCGAGCGCCAGATCCTTGTTCTGCAGCGACTTCAGGTAGCGCAGCATTTCGTGTTCGGTGTGGTGCGTGTTGAACACGGGGTGGGTCAGGATGGCATCGCTGCGGAACAGCGCGGCCGGCAGGGCAGAATCGGCGGCAGCCACCTGGGCGTCGATCACCGCCATGTCGAGCGTGACCTGGGCGATCAGCTTGAACAGCGTGGCGACATCGTCGCGCGTCGTCGTTTCGTCGAACGACAGACCGAGCACGCCGGCCGAAACGCGGCGCAGGTTGTAACCGGCCGCCAGCGCATCGCTGTATACCGCTTCGGCGCGGGCGCCGAGGTCAATATGCACGGTGTCGAAGTATTGCTGGGTGAGCAGCGTCACGCCAGCGCGCTTCAGGCCTTCGGCCAGGATGGCGGTCAGGCGGTGAATGCGGGCAGCGATGGTACGCAGGCCTTGCGGGCCGTGATAGACGGCGTACATGCCGGCCATGTTGGCGAGCAGCACCTGCGAGGTGCAGATGTTGGAATTGGCTTTTTCGCGGCGGATATGTTGCTCGCGGGTTTGCAGCGCCATGCGGTAAGCCGTCTTGCCGCGTGCATCCTTGGAAATGCCGATGATGCGACCCGGCATCGAGCGGACACAGGCTTCACGAGTAGCGAAGAAAGCGGCGTGCGGACCGCCGAAACCCATCGGAATGCCGAAGCGCTGGCTGGAACCGAGGGCGATGTCAGCCCCCATGCTGCCCGGTGATTTGAGCAAGACCAGCGCCATCAGATCGCTGGCGACAGCAACGGTGGCGCCTTTGGTCTTGAGGCTGGCAATCGTTGCGGTCAAATCGCTGATTTCACCGTTTTGATTCGGATACTGGAGCAGGGCGCCGAAGAATTCTTCGTCCTTTTGGCTGTCGACCGCAGCAATCACCAGTTCAAAGCCGAAATAGCCGGCGCGGGTCTTGACCACGTCGATGGTCTGCGGGAAGCAGTTGGCATCGACCAGGAAACGGTTGGATTTCGACTTGGAAACGCGGCGCGCCATGGTCATCGCTTCGGCGGCGGCGGTGGCTTCGTCGAGCAGCGAGGCGTTGGCGATTTCCAGGCCGGTCAGGTCGACGACCATCTGCTGGAAATTCATCAGCGCTTCGAGGCGGCCCTGGGCGATTTCGGCCTGGTAGGGCGTGTAGGCGGTGTACCAGCCCGGGTTTTCCATGACGTTGCGCAGGATGACCTTGGGCGTCAGGGTGTCGTAATAGCCCATGCCGATGCAGGACTTGTTGACGACATTCTTGCTGGCCATGGCCTTGAGGTCGGCCAGTGCTTCATGTTCGCGACGCGGGGCCGGCAGCGGCAGATCGGCCGGCAGGCGAATGGCGGCGGGAACAGTCTGGGCGATCAACTGATCAAGGCTGTCAGCGCCGATGGCGGCGAGCATGGCGGCCATTTCGGTCGAGCAGGGGCCGATGTGACGGCCGATGAACTCGTCGTGCTGCTCCAAGGTGGAGAGCGGTTGATTGAGCGGCATGGGCGGTTCCTGATCAGTCGGCGATGGCTTGGTAGGCGGCGGCGTCGAGCATCTTGTCGAGGTCGGCGACATTGTCCGGGGTCATCTTGAAGAGCCAGGCGGCGTAGGCATCCTGGTTGACCGATTCCGGCGCATCGGCAGCGGCCTGGTTGACTTCGATCACGGTGCCGGAGATCGGCGCATAGACGTCAGCCGCAGCCTTGACCGATTCAACGACGGCGATTTCCTTTTCGGCAACGTAATGGGCGCCGACTTCCGGCAGTTCGACGAAAACGAGGTCGCCAAGGGCTTCCTGGGCGTGGTCGGTAATGCCCACGGTGACGGAGCCGTCAGCGTTGAGCAGCATCCATTCGTGGGAGGCGGCGTACTTGAGGTTGGCGAGGACGTTGGACATGGTGGTTTCCTTATCAAAAATCAATCGGTAAATGGGTTGAGCAGGCCAATTCCGCAGTTCTCGAAATCGCGAGTGTTGCGGGTGACCAGGGTGAGGTTGTGAGCTTGGGCGGTGGCGGCGATGAGCATGTCGGCCTGCGAGCGAGGGTTGCCTCGTCGACGCAACTCGCCGCGCAAAGTGCCTGATTGGCGGGCGATGTTCGCGTCGACCAGGAGAATCGTTTGTGCGGGGAAAAAATTATCAGCCCAGCGCAAGAGTGCGGGAAGATTGCGGCTGACAACGCCATAACGAATCTCTTCAACCGTGACCGCCGAGAGCACCGTGTCTTCGTGCGCTGTCAGCCAGGCGATAACACCAGCGTTAGGACTAGGTTTGGTCAATTCGCTGATGACGTTGGTGTCGAGAAGATAAGTCATATCGGCTATTGATTCGTCTCGTCAGCTTGCATGGGGTATTCCTGCTCCAGCATTTCGACAAAGGCATTGGGACGGTCGACACGCGGTGGAATTTCCAGTCCATTCTCGTAGCCGGCATCGATCAGGATTTGCCGCATCTCGGCAAAGTGATCAAGCAATGATTTCTTTGCTGGTGTGCTGGCTGCCTGCTTCAGGGCCTGGTATTCCGCCAGATCTTCCGCCGCAATCATCGCCGCCACCGGCGTATTGCGGTTATAGATGATCTGCGGCTCGGTGGCCGCCTGTTTGACGACATCCGAGAAGTGCTGTTTGGCTTGGGCGATGTTCCAGTTCATGGCGGCCTCCGTTCATGTCCATAACATATGATCATTATAGACATGATTTCCGGATTCAAATGGTCATATAACCGCTTTGCCGTTGCGGGCGAAGACGGGTTTGCTGACCTTGGCCTTCAAGGCCTTGCCACGAATATCAACTTCAACTTCATCGCCAATGGCGACGCCGAGCGGCAGGCGGGCGAGGGCGATGGATTGCTGCAGGGTCGGCGAGAAGCTGCCCGAGGTGATTTCACCATCGCCCTGGGCGGTCATGACTTTCTGGTGGCCGCGCAGCACGCCCTTGTCGAGCAGGATCAGACCGAGGAACTGCTTTTGCTGGCCGTTGGCGACGAGGGCAGTCTTGCCGACGAAGTCGCGCTCGGTGTTCAGCGAAACCGTCCACGCCAGACCGGCGTCGAGCGGCGAAACCGTTTCGTCCATGTCCTGGCCGTAGAGATTCATGCCGGCTTCGAGGCGCAGCGTGTCGCGAGCACCGAGGCCGCAAGGGGCAACGCCGGCGGCGTTGAGCTTGTTCCACAGCGCTTCGGCTTCGCCGGCCGGCAGCATGATTTCGTAGCCGTCTTCACCGGTGTAGCCGGTGCTGGCGATGAAATACTGGTCGACTTCGGCAGCGAAGAAGGCTTTCAGACCTTCGGTAGCGGCCTTGGCCTGCGGCAGGACTTCCCACACCTTGGCGCGGGCGTTCGGGCCCTGCACGGCGATGATGCCGAGATTGTTGGCGCCGTCGCGGCGCTGGGTGATCGTGACGTCGAGCTGCCATTCGGCGACCTTGGCCTGCATCCAGGCCAGATCCTTTTCGGCCGTGCCGGCATTGACGACGATGCGGAAGCGGGTCTCGGTCAGGAAGTAGATGATCAGGTCGTCGATTACCCCGCCGGCGTCATTGAGCATGGCGGCGTAAAGCGCCTTGCCGGAAACCTTGAGCTTGGCGACATCGTTGGCGACGAGGCGGGAAAGAAAGCTGCGGCAATCGGCGCCGACGACATCGACCGGGCACATGTGGGAAACATCGAACATGCCGCAGTTGTTACGGACCGCGTTGTGCTCCTCGATCTGCGAGCCGTAGTTCACCGGCATGTCCCAGCCACCGAAATCGACCATCCGGGCATTCATCGCACGGTGAGCAGCGTTCAAAACTGTTTTCTTCAGCATATCAATCCTTTACGAACGTTTGTTAACGTCAGTTCTAGAAACGGAAAAAGGGTGAAACGAAAGAATGATCTTGCGTTTCACCCCTCTGTCCTCGATACCTGAGAGATTTGCCCCATCGGTGGATGTCAGCCCAAGCCGCCATCGCTCTCCAGAGTTTTTTGGCCAGTAGTCTGTTTCGCCAATTGCGAAGCAGACTACCAATGCCGTGTTCCGCGGTCCTTTTGCCTGAGCGTTTTCGGGTGGATTTGCGCCTTCGGCGGCAGACGGATCTGCGCTCTCCCACGGAACGGGAGGCACTATAACGGGATGCTGCGGTCAGATCAACCTGCTGCACTGCACAAGCCTGTCGAGGGCTGATCCCGTTCGTGCTAAACTCTTCGTTTGCCTTCAATCGCTTACCCGTGACTCCTGCCAATTTTGATTTTCACTGCCATTCCATCGTTTCCGACGGCTTTTTGCCACCGGCCGTGGTGGCGCAGCGGGCGGCGGGCAATGGCGTCGATCTCTGGGCGCTGACCGATCACGACGATCTGGGTGGCCTGGCCGAAGCCCGGGCGGCGGCGGAAGCGGCCGGCATGGGTTTTGTGAATGGCGTTGAAATTTCCATCGAATGGCGCGGCGTACCGATCCATGTCGTCGGTCTCGGTTTCGATGCGGCCAGCCCGGCCTTGACCGGTGGCCTCGACGAACTGCGGCTGGGCCGTGTCGAGCGGGCCAGGCGTATGGGCGATGCGCTCGCTGCCATCGGCATTCCCGGTGTCTATGAAGGCGCCCTGACTTTCGTCACCAACCCGAGCCTGATCTCGCGTGCCCACTTTGCCCGCTACATGGTGTCGATCAACATCGCCCGCGATGTATCGGGGATCTTTCAGCATTACCTGACGCCGGGCAAGCCGGGTTATGTCGATCATCGCTGGGCCACGCTCGAGGACGCGGTGGGCTGGATCACCAGCGCCGGTGGCGTGGCGGTGGTCGCCCATCCCGGACGTTACAAGATGTCAGGCGCCGACATGCGCCGCTTCCTCGGTGATTTCAAGGATGTCGGCGGGCAGGGCATCGAAGTCACCTGTGGCAGCCATTCGCCGGACCACATCATGCATTTTGCCCGTCTGGCCCGTCATCACGCGTTTCATGCCTCGCGCGGCTCGGACTTTCATGGTCCGGAAGAAAGCTACGTTGATCTCGGCAGGCTTCCGCCCTTGCCGGAAGACCTCAAGCCGATCTGGCGTCTGGTGATCTGAGATGGCACGCGTCGTCAATATCCACCCGGAATCGCCGCAGCCGCGCCTGCTCGTCCAGGCCGCCGAATTTATCCGCAATGGCGCAATTGTCGCCTTGCCGACCGACTCCTGCTATGCGCTGGGCTGCCACCTCGGCGACAAGGAAGCACTCGACCGCATCCGCCAGATTCGCCAGATGGACGATCGCCACCACCTCACCCTGATGGTCCGCGATCTCTCTGAAATCGCCCATTTTGCCCGCGTCGACAATGCCCAGTACCGGCTGCTCAAGGCCGCGACGCCGGGTAGCTATACCTTCATTCTCGAAGGCTCCAAGGAATTGCCGCGCCGGGTCATGCATCCCAAGCGCAAGACCATCGGCCTGCGCGTGCCGGATCATCCGGTGGCGCTGGCGCTGCTCGAAGAACTGAACGAACCCCTGCTGACGACGACCCTGCAACTGCCGGGCGACGAATTCCCGCTGACCGAGGGCTGGGAAATCCAGGATCGCCTCGACGATCATCTCGAACTCATTCTCGATGCCGGCCATTGCGGCACGGAGCCGACGACGATCATCGACCTGACCGGGGCGGCACCCGAGCTGGTGCGCCTCGGGCGCGGCCCGCTGGCGCTTTTTGGCCTGGATTGAGGGACCCTTCGTGGAAAGCCTGATCCAGACCATCGCCATTTCGGCCCTGCCGGTCATTTTGGCCATCACCCTGCATGAAGCAGCGCATGGCTATGTGGCCCGACATTATGGTGACCCGACGGCTTTCCTGGCCGGGCGGATCACGCTCAATCCGCTGCGCCACATCGATCCGGTCGGCACCATCCTGATTCCCGGCATGATCCTGCTCTTTTCCGGCGGCTCCTTCCTGTTTGGCTATGCCAAGCCGGTGCCTGTCGATTTCAGCCGCCTGCGCCACCCCAAGCGCGACATGCTGTGGGTCGCGGCAGCCGGGCCGGGCGTCAATCTGCTCATGGCATTGGCCTGGGCGGCCATGCTCAAGCTGGCCGTAACGGCGCCGGAAAATCTCTATTCCCTGCCGCTGGCCGAAATGAGCCGGGTTGGCGTGATGATCAATTGCGCCCTCATGGTCCTCAATCTGCTGCCCTTGCCGCCCCTCGACGGCGGGCGCATCGCGGTCAGCCTGTTGCCGCACGAGCTGGCCTGGAAGTTTGCCCAGCTTGAGCGCTGGGGATTTCCCATTTTGCTGGTCCTGCTGTTCACCGGTATCCTCGATGCCATCATGAATCCGCTGCTCGGTACGGCGATGCGGATAATCCGAGTCATTTTCAGTTTCTAATCGATAAATATGTACGCAGAACGTGTTCTCTCCGGCATGCGCCCGACCGGGTCGCTCCATCTTGGCCACTACCACGGGGTACTCAAGAACTGGATCAAGCTCCAGCACGAGCATCCCTGTCTCTTCTTCGTGGCCGACTGGCATGCCCTGACGACGCAGTACGACAGCCCGCAGGGCATCGAAAAAGCCTCAATGGATATGGTGGTCGACTGGCTGGCGGCTGGTGTCGATCCCAATCAGGCGACGTTGTTTGTCCAGTCCAGGGTGCCCGAGCATGCTGAACTGCACCTGCTGATGTCGATGATGACGCCACTGAGCTGGCTGGAGCGCGTGCCGACCTACAAGGATCAGCAGGAAAAGCTGGCCGGCAAGGATCTGACGACCTACGGTTTCCTCGGCTATCCGCTACTCATGAGCGCCGACATCCTGATCTACCGCGCCGACAAGGTGCCGGTCGGCGAGGACCAGATTCCGCACGTCGAATTCACGCGTGAGCTGGCCCGCCGCTTCAACCACATGTATGGCCGCGAACCCGGTTTCGAGGACAAGGCACGCGAAGCCGTCAAGAAACTCGGCGGCAAGAAGGCGCGCCTCTACGAAGAAATGCGCACCCGCTTCCAGCAGAACGGCGACCGCGATGCCATCGAGCAGGCCAAGGCCGTGCTCGATGAAGTCCAGCACCTGTCGATGGCCGACCGCGAGCGCCTGTTTGGCTACCTCGAAGGTACCGGCAAGATGATCCTCGTCGAACCGGGCTACCTGCTGACCGAAGCCTCCAAGATGCCGGGGCTGGATGGTCAGAAGATGTCCAAGTCGTACAACAACACCATCACCATGCGCGAATCCGAGGAATCGGTGAGCAAGAAAGTGCGCAGCATGCCGACCGACCCGGCCCGCGTCCGCCGCACCGATGCCGGCGACCCGGCCAAGTGCCCGGTCTGGCAACTGCATCAGGTCTACTCCAACGACGCCTGCAAGGAATGGGTGCAAGCCGGTTGCCGCAGTGCCGGCATTGGCTGTATCGAATGCAAGCAGCCGGTGATCGACGCCATCCTGCGCGAACAGGCGCCGATGCGCGAACGCGCCCAGGTCTATCTGGACGATCCGACGCTGGTCAAGAACATCATCGCCGACGGCTGCGAAAAGGCCCGTGAATACGCCCGCGAAACCATGCGCGACGTGCGCGAGGCAATGGGGCTGGAATACCACTGATGTTCGATACCGACTGGGAAACGCTGATCTGGATCGGCATCGGCTTCGGCGGCCAGGCGCTGTTCATGATGCGTTTCGTCATCCAGTGGTGGAGCAGCGAAAAAGCCAAGATGGTCGTCATACCGGTGTCATTTTGGTATTTCAGCCTGGCCGGCGGCATCGTGCTCACCATTTACGCCATCCACCGCAAGGACCCGGTCTTCATCTTCGGGCAGGCGCTCAGCCTGGTCATCTACGTGCGCAACCTGCATCTGCATTACAAGGGCAAGGGCCGCGCTGCGGCCTCCTGAGATGAACGCGCTCGTCGACGCTCCGGACCTGGCGGAAAGCGCATCGCTTTTCGAGCCGGTCGCCCGCGTCTACGGCCAGCCGCTCGAGCAGTTGCCGCTCGACCTCTACATCCCGCCCGATGCGCTGGCCATCATGCTCGACGCCTTCGAGGGGCCGCTCGACCTGCTGCTCTACATGATCCGCCGCGCCAACATCGACATCCTCGATATCCCGATGGCGCCGCTGACCCGGCAGTATCTCGATTACGTCGAGGCGATGCGCTCGACCAATCTGGAACTGGCGGCCGATTATCTCGTCATGGCGGCGATGCTCATCGAGATCAAGTCGCGCATGCTCTTGCCGCGCCCGAAGGCGGGCGAGGGCGACGAGGCGGACGATCCGCGGGCCGAACTGGTGCGCCGGCTCATGGAATACGAGCAGATGAAAATCGCCGGCCAGAACCTCAATGCGCTGCCGCAGGCCGAGCGCGAGTTTTTCTGGGTTGAGACCCTGGTCGAGAAGTCCCTGCTGGTGCGTCTGCCTGAGGTTTCGGTGAACGATCTGAAGGATGCCTGGATGGCTGTTGTCCGCCAGGCCAACCTCAAGCAGCACCACAAGATCGGGCGCGAAGAGCTGTCGGTGCGCGAGCACATGGGCATCATTCTGCGCGCCCTGCAGGCCAAAGGTGGTTTTGTCCAGTTCGAAACCCTGTTCGACCCCGAGATGGGCGTCCAGGGACTGGTCGTTCATTTCATCGCCATGCTCGAACTGGGCCGCGAAAAACTCATCGAAATCACGCAGGCGGAAGCCTTTCATCCCATTTACGTCAGGGTGCATCAAGGTGGAACCGAGCCAGGTCAAGAGAGTGCTTGAAGCTGCGCTGCTCGCCGCGCGCGAGCCGATGCCGCCAAGCGACATGAAAAAGATGTTCGACGAGGAACTGTCGACCGATACCCTGCGCCGTCTGCTCGACCAGTTGCGCGAGGAATGGGCCGAGCGCCCGGTCGAACTGATCCAGCTCGCCTCCGGCTGGCGTTTCCGGACGCGGGCCGAATACCTGCCCTACCTCGAACGTCTCAATCCCGAACGGCCGCCGAAATATTCGCGCGCCGTGCTCGAAACCCTCGCCATCATTGCCTATCGCCAACCGGTGACGCGCGGTGATATTGAAGAAATCCGCGGCGTTGCGGTCAATACCAACGTCGTCAAAACCCTCGAAGAGCGCGGCTGGATCGACGTTGTCGGTCACCGCGAAACACCGGGCCGACCGGCCCTGTTTGCCACCACCAAGCAATTTCTCGATGATCTGGGACTGCGCAGCGTCAGCGAACTGCCGCCGCTCGAACAAATCGCCCAGACACTGGAGCTGAACCATGAAAACCAATAAACGTACCCCTCTTCGTTCCAGCAGCAAGCCGGGCGGACCTGAAAAGCGGCCACCGGCCACCGGCGGTCGCGGTCGCCAGGCGGCGCCTGCCACCGAGCGTGGCCTGCCGCCGCGCGGTCGCGCTCCGCGTGAGGCTCGTGAAGAGGCGCCCGAGGTCGAAGAAGTCGCCGAGGCGCCGAAACCGCGTCGCCGGGCTGCCTTGCCGGCCACCGGTCGGGCCAGTCGCGGCAACATCGCGCGCAACGGCAAGGCCGTCGTCGAAGCCAAGCCGGAACGGCTGCAGAAGATCCTGGCCCAGGCCGGCGTCGGCTCGCGCCGCGAAATGGAAGAGTGGATTTCCTCCGGCAAGGTCACCGTCAATGGTGTGGTCGCAACGATTGGTCAGTCCGTCGTGCCGACCGACAAGGTCAAGATTGGCGGCCGCCTGATCAACATCCGCTTCACCGGCAGCACCCGTCCGCCGCGCGTCTTGATGTACCACAAGCCGGAAGGCGAAATCGTCTCGCGCGACGACCCGGATGGCCGCCCCTCGGTCTTCGCGGCCTTGCCCCGCATGCGTGGTGGGCGCTGGATCAACGTCGGCCGGCTCGACTTCAACACCTCCGGCCTGCTCATTTTCACGACCTCCGGCGACCTGGCCAACAAGCTCATGCACCCGAGTTCGGAGCTGGTTCGCGAATACGCAGTGCGTGTTCTGGGTGAATTGACGCTCGAAGCGCAACAGCAGTTGCTGCATGGCGTCGAACTCGAAGACGGCCGGGCCAATTTCGGCACCCTGCACGACGGTGGCGGCGAGGGCGCCAACCACTGGTATCGCGTCACCATCTTTGAAGGCCGCAACCGCGAAGTGCGACGCATGTTCGAGGCGGTCGGCTGCACGGTCAGCCGCCTGATCCGCGTTCGTTACGGCCCGTTCGTGCTGCCGCCGCAATTGAAGCGCGGCATGTCGCGGGAGCTCAAGGAAGTGGAAATCAAAATGCTGCTGCGCGACCTCGAAAACCATGCGGCAGCGCCCCGAAAGGGTCCTGAAAGCAAGTAAATCGATTGTCGATGGGGAACAAATCCGTTATAATTCACGGGTTTGTTCCTCCTGCCATTTTTGGCAGGGCATCTTTTTTTCGTGAGGTGGGCGTTTCGCCCATTTTTTATTTGTGGCTATGGATTTAAACGCACTGCTTGAAACGACGGTTGTCGGTCTGGGTTATGAACTCGTGGATGTCGAGATGTCGCCGCGTGGGCGGACGATTCGTGTCTTTATCGATGCGCCGGGTCGGGCTACCGGGATCGACGTCGAGGATTGTGCCAAGGTCTCGAATCAATTGACGCGTGTTTTCGAAGTCGAGAACTTCGATTTCGACCGCCTCGAGATTTCGTCGCCGGGCCTCGATCGCGTCGTCAAGAAGGCCGAAGACTTCGAGCGCTTCGCTGGTCAGGAAATCCAGATCAAGTTGCGAATTCCGCATGGCGGTCGCCGGAACTTCCAGGGCGAACTGCTGGGCTGCAAGGATGGCAAGGTCGGTCTGCGTCTTGCAAAAGATGATGTGGAACTGGAATTCAATAATATCGAGAAGGCACGTCTGGTGCCTCGTTTCGACTGAAGGACTAGGAGGTTTTAGCCCATGAGCCGTGAAATATTGCTGCTGGTTGATGCACTCGCCCGCGAAAAGAATGTCGCCAAGGAAATCGTTTTTGGCGCCCTTGAGCTGGCCCTCGCATCGGCCACCAAGAAGCGCATCAATGACGAGGCCGAAGTGCGCGTGTCGATCGACCGCAATACCGGTAGCTACGACTCCTTCCGTCGCTGGCAGGTGGTGGCGGACAACGAGTACGTCAACGAATTCACTGAAATTCCCCTTTCGGAAGCCCAGAAGGACGATCCCGAGATCGAGCTGGGCGATACCCTGGAAGAAAGCCTCGAGCCGATCGACTTCGGCCGTATCGGCGCCCAGGCGGCCAAGCAGGTCATCCTGCAGAAGATTCGCGATGCCGAGCGTGAGCAGATCCTGTCTGACTTCCTCGATCGCAAGGAACACGTCGTTTCCGGCACCATCAAACGCATGGAACGTGGCAACGCCATTGTTGAAGCCGGCAAGATCGAAGCCATGCTGCCGCGCGACCAGATGATCCCCAAGGAAAATCTGCGTGTCGGCGACCGCGTCCGTGCCTACCTGCTGCGCATCGACCGCAATGCCCGCGGCCCGCAGATCATCCTGTCGCGCACCGCGCCGGAATTTGTCATCAATCTGTTCGACATGGAAGTCCCGGAAATCTCCGACGGCCTCATGGAGTTGAAGGCCTGTGCCCGCGACCCCGGTCTGCGCGCCAAGATCGCCGTCAAGTCGAACGATCCGCGTGTCGATCCGATCGGCACCTGCGTCGGTCTGCGCGGTTCCCGCGTGACGGCCGTGCGCAACGAAATCGGTGGCGAGAACATCGACATCGTGCTGTGGTCGGCTGATCCGGCCCAGTTCGTGATCGGCGCCCTGTCGCCGGCCGAAGTTTCTTCCATCGTGGTCGATGAAGAAAAGCATGCCATGGACGTCGTGGTCGACGAAGACAACCTGGCGATCGCCATTGGCCGTAACGGCCAGAACGTTCGCCTGGCCTCCGAGCTGACCGGCTGGACCATCAACCTGATGACCCAGGACGAGTCGGCCAAGCGCTCCGAAGCCGAATATGCAGTGACCCGCATCACCTTCATGGAAAAGCTCGACATCGACGAAGAACTCGCCGACCTGCTGATCGAAGAAGGTTTCTCGTCGCTCGAAGAAGTGGCCTACGTGCCGCTGGCTGAAATGCTGGAAATTGATGGTCTCGATGAGGGGATCGTCAACGAACTCCGCAACCGCGCCCGCAATGTTTTGCTGACGGAAGCGATTGCGACCGAAGAGAAGCTGGAAAATGTTTCCGAAGACCTCATGAGTCTGGCGGGAATGAGCAAGGAATTGGCCGCGAAACTGGCAGGTCACGACGTCAAGACCCGCGATGATCTCGCGGAGCTGGCGGTAGATGAATTGACGGAAATGACCGGCATCGACGACGAGCGTGCCAAGGAACTCATTCTGACGGCACGGGCTCACTGGTTCGAGTGAGCGGGAGGTAGCAAAGTATGTCCGCAACAACAGTTTCACAATTTGCCGTTGAACTCAAAATGCCGGTAACGGCCCTGCTCGAGCAATTGGGCAAGGCCGGTGTAGGCAAGGAGGGTGTCAACGATGCGCTGACCGATCAGGACAAGGCACGTTTGCTCGATTATCTGCGCCGTGCGCACGGTGACGAGTCGAAGGCCAAGATTACGCTGACCCGCAAGCAGACTTCCGAGATCAAGGCGACCGATTCGCATGGCCGCGCCCGTACCGTTCAGGTCGAGGTGCGCAAGAAGCGCATCCTGATGAAGCGCGAAGTCGGCGATAACGTGCCCGAAACCGAACTTGAGGCGCTTGAAGTTCAGCCTGAAGCGCCGGTCGTCGAGGTGGCGCCGGAACCGATCCCCGAGCCGATTCCAGAGCCGGTGGTTGAAGTCGTTCCCGAGCCGGTGGTTGAAGTGGCGCCGGTCGAAGTACCGGTCGAGCCAGTCGCCGAACCGGTCGCCGCGCCGGTTGCCGACAAGCCGGCCCCGGTCATCCTTGACCGCGCCGCCATCATTGGCGAAAAGGAACTCAAGGCCCGTGAGGTCGAGTCCCGCCGTTACACGACACTGCGTGAAATCCAGGAGCGCGAGCTGCGCGAAAAGCAGGCCCGTGAAGCCGAACTGGTCCGCATGCGTCAGCAGGCCGAAGTGGCTGCTGCTGCCGCCAAGGTAGCCGAGCAGGCGAGGGTTGAAGCTGCCGCCGTTGCCAAGGCAAGTGCACCCGTTGCGCCGGCCGCTGACAAGGGCACCCTGCACAAGAAGCCGGATGCTCCGGGCAAGAAGGGCGACAAGGGTCGCGCAGCCGATGACGGCAAGAAAAAGGGCGGCCTCAAGACGCGTGGCGCCGATGCTGGCACCGGCTGGAAAGACAATCGCCACGGCCACAAGAAATCGCACAAGGGCGACGACGGTCAGGGCAGCTTCCAGGCACCGACCGAGCAGGTCGTCAAGGAAGTCCATATTCCCGAAACCATTTCGGTCTCCGATCTGGCCCACAAGATGGCCATCAAGGCCATCGAGATCATCAAGGTCATGATGAAAATGGGTTCGATGGTCACCATCAACCAGGTGCTGGACCAGGAAACGGCCATGATCGTGGTCGAGGAAATGGGTCACAAGGCGCTTGCCGCCAAGCTTGACGATCCGGATGCCTTCCTCGAAGAGTCTGCCGATCACAAGGACGTGCCGCTTGAGCCGCGCGCTCCGGTGGTGACCGTCATGGGTCACGTCGACCACGGCAAGACCTCGCTCCTCGACTACATCCGTCGCGCCAAGGTAGCGGCGGGCGAAGCCGGCGGCATTACCCAGCACATCGGTGCCTACCACGTCGAAACCGATCGTGGCATGGTCACCTTCCTCGATACCCCGGGTCACGAAGCCTTTACGGCCATGCGTGCCCGTGGTGCCAAGGCCACCGACATCGTGATTCTGGTCGTCGCAGCCGACGACGGCGTCATGCCGCAGACCAAGGAAGCGATCCACCACGCCAAGGCAGCCGGTGTGCCGCTCGTGGTCGCAGTCAACAAGATCGACAAGCCGGATGCCAACGCCGACCGCGTCAAGCAGGAACTGGTCGCCGAAGGCGTCATTCCGGAAGAGTACGGCGGCGATTCGCCCTTCGTCTCGGTCTCGGCCAAGAAGGGTACCGGTATCGACGAGTTGCTCGAGCAGGTGCTGCTCCAGGCTGAAGTGCTCGAACTGACGGCGCAGAAGAACGCGCCGGCCAAGGGTCTGATCATCGAAGCCCGCCTCGACAAGGGTCGCGGTGCGGTAGCTACGATGCTGGTCCAGTCCGGTACCTTGAAGCGCGGCGACGTCGTGCTGGCCGGTCAGGTCTTCGGTCGCGTTCGTGCCATGCTCGACGAAAACGGCAAGCCGATCAACGAAGCCGGCCCGTCCATCCCGGTCGAAATCCTCGGCTTGTCCGATGTGCCGGCCGCTGGTGAAGAAGCCATCGTGTTGACCGACGAAAAGAAGGCCCGCGAAATCGCGCTCTTCCGTCAGGGCAAGTTCCGCGACGTCAAGCTCGCCAAGCAACAGGCCGCCAAGCTCGAGAACATGTTCCAGCAGATGGAAGAGGGCGCAGTCAAGACCCTGCCGCTCATCGTCAAGGCCGACGTGCAAGGTTCGCAGGAAGCTCTGGTGCAGACGCTTTCCAAGCTGTCCAACGACGAAGTCCGCGTCCAGATCATCCACGGTGCGGTTGGCGCGATCAGCGAATCCGACGTCAATCTGGCCCAGGCCTCCGGCGCCGTCATCATCGGCTTCAACATCCGTGCCGATGCCGGTTCGCGCAAGCTGGCCGAAACCTTCGGTGTCGATATCCGTTACTACAACGTGATTTACGACGCGGTTGATGAAGTCAAGGCAGCCCTGTCCGGCATGCTCTCGCCCGAAAAGCGCGAACAGGTCACCGGCATGGTCGAAATTCGCCAGGTCTTCCAGGTTTCCAAGGTTGGCGCGATTGCCGGCTGTTACGTGCTCGAAGGCTTCGTCAAGCGCAATTCCCGCGTCCGTCTGCTCCGCAACCACGTGGTCCAGTGGGACGGCGAACTCGACTCGCTCAAGCGTTTCAAGGACGACGTCAAGGAAGTCCGTTCCAACTTCGAATGCGGTCTGTCGCTGCGCGGCAATAACGACATCATTGTGGGCGACCAGCTGGAAGCTTACGAAATCCAGGAAGTGGCACGTACGCTGTAATGAAGAAAAAAGGATTTCAGCGTAGTGACCGGGTCGCGGAGCAGGTGCGCCGCGACCTTGCCGATCTGATTCGTACCGAATTGAAGGATCCGCGCGTTGGCATGATCAGCCTCACGGCTGTTGAGCTGACGCCGGATTACGCCCATGCCAAGGTGTTCTACGCGACGCTCAATTCCGATCATCTGGAAGAGATCGAGCGCGGCCTGAAGCGCGCCTCCGGTTTCCTGCGGCGCGAACTCGGTCGGCGGATTCATATCCACACCTTGCCCGAGTTGCACTTCATTTACGACAACTCCATCGAGCACGGCGCCAGCATGTCGCTCCTGATCGACCAGGCCAACGCCCTGAGCGATCTGACGCCGGAAGAGTAAGCCCCCCATGCACGTCAAGAAGACCTGGAAACAGGTCGATGGGGTTTTGCTGCTCGACAAACCCATCGGATTCACCTCGAACGACGCGCTGCAAAAGGCGCGTCGCTTGTTTTCTGCGGCCAAGGGCGGCCATACCGGCACCCTCGATCCGCTGGCGACCGGCCTGTTGCCGCTTTGCTTTGGCGAAGCCACCAAGTTCTCGGCCGACCTGCTCGATGCCGACAAGACTTACGAGGCCGTCCTCAAGCTCGGCGTGACGACCGATACCAGCGATGCCGAAGGCCAGGTGACGGCGACGGCACCGGTCAATGTCGCGCTAGCCGACATCGCCCCGGTGCTGGCGAGCTTCACCGGCCCTATCGCGCAGATTCCCCCCATGCATTCGGCCCTCAAGCGCGATGGCCGTCCGCTCTACGAACTGGCCCGCCAGGGCATCGAAGTCGAGCGCGAGGCGAGGGCGGTGACGATCTATTCCATCGATCTGCTCGCCTTTGCCGGTGACAGCCTGAGCTTGCGCGTGGCCTGCAGCAAGGGCACCTATATCCGCGTGCTGGCTGCCGACATCGGTGCGATGCTGGGTTGCGGCGCCCACCTGACGGCCCTGCGCCGGACACGGGTCGGCGATCTCGACCTGGACGGGGCGGTGACCCTTGCCGAACTTGAAGAACTGGACGAAGCAGGGCGCATGGCCCATTTGAAACCGGTCGATGCGCTGCTGCATACCTTGCCGGTTGTGGTCGTCGAAGGTGAGGCGGCCCAGCGTTTCAGCCACGGCAATCCGGTCGATCTGCCGGCCGGGCTGAGCGGCAAAATTCGTGTTTATGCGAACGGTCGCCTGATCGGTATCGGCGAACCGGGAAGCGGCGAGCGTTTATGGCCGAAACGACTGGTTCAACTGGCTGATTAACTGATATAATCAACGGCTTCCCGTCGCCAACGGGAAATTTTATCCACTGGCGCTGGCTCTATCAAACCGGGGCGGCGTCGTTATCATGAAAGAGAGTTTGAAATGGCATTCACTACCGAAATCAAGGCCGGCGTCGTCGCCGAATTCCAGCGCGCCCAAGGCGATACCGGTTCGCCGGAAGTTCAGGTCGCCCTGCTGACCGCCCGCATCAATGATCTGACCCCGCACTTCAAAGAGCACAAGAAGGATCACCACTCCCGTCGTGGTCTGCTGCGCATGGTCAATCAGCGTCGCAAGCTGCTGGATTACCTCAAGGGCAAGAACATCGATTCTTACCGCACCCTGATTACCAAGCTCGGTCTGCGCAAGTAAGCCAGAACGTAGCGCTAAAAGAGCGGCCCGGATTGTTCCCGGCCGCTTTTTTCGTTTTTTGCAGTCCTGTTTGTTGTTGTCTATTGTAAGTTGTTGATAAATTGTCGTTTATTGTGATGAGAGTGAAAGGAAATTATGTTTAATGTCGTGAAAAAAACCTTCGCCTATGGGGCCCATCAGGTCACCATCGAAACCGGCGAAGTTGCCCGCCAGGCTGGCGGTGCCGTTCTCGTTTCCATGGAAGAAACCGTGGTTCTGGTTACCGTCGTGGCCGCCAAGAACGCCAAGCCGGGCCAGGATTTCTTCCCGCTGACCGTTGATTACCAGGAAAAAACCTACGCTGCCGGCCGTATCCCCGGTGGTTTCTTCAAGCGCGAAGGCCGTCCTTCCGAAAAGGAAACGCTGACCTGCCGCCTGATCGACCGTCCGATCCGCCCGCTGTTCCCGGATGGTTTCTACAACGAAGTCCAGGTCATCGCCACCGTGATGTCCCTGAACCCGGAAGTTGACTCCGACATCCCCGCCCTGATCGGCGCTTCCGCCGCCCTGGCCATCTCCGGCGTGCCGTTCAACGGCCCGATCGGTGCCGCCCGCGTCGGTTACATCGACGGCCAGTACGTCCTGTGCCCGACCCTGAGCCAGCTCAAGGGCAGCCAGCTCGACCTCGTCGTCGCCGGTACCGAAGCTGCTGTGCTGATGGTTGAGTCCGAAGCCGACCAGCTGTCCGAAGAAGTCATGCTCGGCGCCGTCGTTTTCGGTCACACCGAAATGCAGAAGGCGATCAACGCCATCAACGAACTGGTCGAAGAAGCCGGCAAGCCGGAATGGGAATGGCAAGCTGCCCCGAAGGACGAAGCGCTGGTCGCCAGCCTGTCGGCCCTGGTCGCTGCCAAGCTCGAAGAAGCCTACAACATCACCGTCAAGCAGACGCGTAGCCAGGCCGTCAAGGTCATCCGCGCCGAAGCTATCGCGGCACTGTGCACGGGCGACAATGCCCCGGACGAAAACACCGTCGGCAACCTGTTCCACGAAATCGAAGCCTCCATCGTTCGCGGCCGCATCCTCTCCGGTGCCCCGCGTATCGACGGTCGCGACACGCGCACCGTGCGTCCGATCACCATGCGTTCCGGCGTCCTGCCGCGCACCCACGGTTCGGCCCTGTTCACCCGTGGCGAAACCCAGGCGCTGGCTGTTGCCACGCTCGGCACCAACCGCGACGAGCAGATCATCGACGCCCTGGCCGGCGAATACCGCGACCGCTTCATGCTGCACTACAACATGCCCCCGTACGCCACCGGCGAATGCGGTCGTGTCGGTACGCCGAAGCGTCGTGAAATCGGTCATGGCCGTCTCGCCAAGCGCGCGCTGCTCGCCGTGCTGCCGAAGCCGGAAGACTTCTCCTACTCGATGCGTCTGGTTTCGGAAATTACCGAATCCAACGGCTCCTCGTCGATGGCTTCCGTTTGCGGCGGCTGTCTGGCCCTGCTCGACGCTGGTGTGCCGCTCAAGGCCCACGTCGCCGGTATCGCCATGGGTCTGATCAAGGACGGCAACCGTTTCGCCGTGCTGACCGACATCCTCGGTGATGAAGATCACCTCGGCGACATGGACTTCAAGGTGGCTGGTTCGACGACCGGTATCACCGCGCTGCAGATGGACATCAAGATCCAGGGCATCACCAAGGAAATCATGCAGGTCGCACTGGCCCAGGCCAAGGATGCCCGCATCCACATCCTGAACCTGATGCAGGAATCGGCAGCCGGCCCGCGTGAAGAAATGTCGGCCTACGCGCCGCGTCTCTACACCTTCAAGATCAACCCGGAAAAGATCCGTGACGTCATCGGCAAGGGCGGTGCTGTTATCCGCGCCCTGACCGAAGAAACCGGCACCACGATCGACATCCAGGACGACGGCACCATCACCATCGCCTCGAGCAGCGGTGAAGCCGCCGCCGCCGCCCGTGCCCGCATCGATGCGATCACGGCAGAAGTCGAAATCGGCAAGATCTACGAAGGTACGGTCCTGAAGATTCTTGATTTCGGCGCGATTGTTTCCGTGCTGCCGGGCAAGGATGGTCTGCTGCACATCTCCCAGATCGCCCAGGAACGCGTCAACAAGGTCGAAGACTACGTCAAGGAAGGCCAGATCGTTCGCGTCAAGGTTCTCGAGACCGACGACCGTGGTCGCGTCAAGCTGTCGATGAAGGCTGCCGCCTCCGAAGAGGGTACGGCAGCGGCTCAGCCGATCGCTGGCGAAGGCGCAGCACAGGCTCCGCAGCAATAAGTTTCAGCCTCGTCTGAACGCACAAAGGGCGCCTTGCGGCGCCCTTTGTTTTTGGCGTTGCTGCTACGGCTGGCACTTGCCAGTCCGCCGGGCGAATTACTTCGCCATCTGCTTTTCCTTGAGCTCGTCGAGCGTCTTGCAATCGATGCACAGCGTCGCCGTCGGGCGGGCTTCCAGGCGCTTGATGCCGATCTCGACACCGCACTTGTTGCAGAAGCCGTAATCGCCACTTTCGATGCTGGCCAGCGTCTCGTCGATCTTCTTGATCAGCTTGCGCTCGCGGTCGCGGTTGCGCAATTCGATGGCCATGTCGGTTTCCTGGCTGGCCCGGTCGTTCGGATCGGCAAACACCGTCGCCTCGTCCTGCATGGTGTGAACCGTGCGGTCGATATCCTCACCCAACTCCTTTTTGAGTGTCTCGAGAATCTTGCGGAAATGCGTCAGTTGCTTCGCGCTCATGTAATCCTCGCCGGCTTTCGGCTGGTACGGAGCGAAGTGTTTGTGGAGCAGTTCTTCTGCCATGTTCTTGTGCGCCTGGTGACGTAAAAAAGCGATTAAATATCACGAAGACGGCCGGTGGGCAAGGATTCTTTATTGCACAAAGATAGGCTCTTGATCTGGTGCGGTTTTCCGTAGGGTGATAGAATGCCGTTCCTCGTGTCGGGGCGTAGCGCAGCCTGGTAGCGCATCTGCTTTGGGAGCAGAGGGTCGTGAGTTCGAATCCCACCGCCCCGACCAATTTTCTTGATTCACCCTCAAGTGCCCGTAGCTCAACTGGATAGAGCAGCTGCCTTCTAAGCAGCAGGTCGGGGGTTCGAGTCCCTCCGGGCACACCACCTTACTTTTAAAGCCGCCCAAGTTTCCGATACAGTGTGTTGCGACTGACACCAAGCGATCTGGCTGCTGCTGAAATATTGCCGCCGGCTGCTTCTAGTGCATTTTGTGCTGCCTGACGCCCCATTTCTTCCAGGCTGCTATTGCCGGGGGGACTTATGTTCCGGGCTGGTGTACTGGAAAAACCATCTTGCTGTTTGGGCTGGCTGGGTGCTTCAAATAACTCTTCCGGCAAATGACTTTCGGTGATCAGGCTTTCGTCGTCATCCATCAAGGCGATGGCGACCCGAATCACGTTGTTCAACTGGCGAATATTGCCCGGCCAGGCGTAGGCTTCCATCGATTGCATGGCGCTGGTCGAGAACTGGATTTTTTCGCTGCGCCCATTTTTTCGTGCTTCGACCAGTGCGAGCGCCGTAGATAGCGCCCGAATATCGGAACGTTCGCGCAGCGCAGGCAAGGTGACGCAAAGGCCGTTGAGGCGGTAATAGAGGTCTTCGCGGAAGGTGCCGCGGGCGACTTCATCGCGCAGCTTGCGGTGCGTGGCGCAGACCAGGGAAATGTCGACCTGAACCGATTTGCTGCTACCGAGCGGGGTGACGCTACGTTCCTGCAGCACGCGTAGCAAACGGGCTTGCAGGTTGAGCGGCATGTCGCCGATTTCGTCGAGGAATAGCGTGCCGCCATGCGCCTGCTGAATTTTCCCCTGCGCGCCTTCCTTGCGCGCGCCGGTAAAAGCGCCGCCCTGATAAC
>ERZ1034363.736-NODE-736-length-20756-cov-24.740074_pt1 | contig 20756 bp, 20 predicted proteins | sample MGYA00520616_ERZ1034363 | MGnify/ENA primary metagenome ERZ1034363 (study PRJEB33736, sample SAMEA104284506) | Azolla filiculoides | biome: Urban; feature: Water surface; material: Ditch water | place: Netherlands | collected 2015-10-28 | depth 0-0.1 m ... | reverse complement strand
TTGAAACGCGACAACAACGAAACCGTCTATTTGAGTTTCCTGAATTGTGACGAGTGGTGTATGAATGAGTTTCAAGTTACCCACCAAGTCACGATGGAGGGCAACCGCAAAAACCGCTATGATGTCACTATCCTCATAAATGGCTTGCCACTGGTGCAAATCGAACTGAAAAAACGCGGGGCAGAGCTAAAGGTAGCCTTCCATCAAATCAACCGCTATCAGCGGGATTCGTACAACGCGGGAGCGGGACTATTTCAGTATGTCCAGATGTTCATTATCAGCAACGGAGTCAACACCAAGTATTTTGCCAACCAAAAAGGGCAGTCATTCGAGCAGACTTTTTTCTGGACGGACGAACACAACAACCGCCTTTCTGATTTACGCGAATTTACCGCCGACTTTCTCAAGCAATGCCAGCTTGCGAAGATGATAACGCACTACACCATCTTGCACGAGACCGCAAAAGCTCTCATGGTTATGCGACCCTATCAAGTGTACGCGACCGAAGCCCTAGTACACCAAGTCAAAAACAGCACCAACAACGCCTATATTTGGCACACGACAGGAAGCGGAAAAACGCTCACTTCTTTCAAGGCGAGTCAAATCATTACTGCCATGCCAAAAGTCGAAAAGGTTTTATTTGTGGTGGACAGGAAAGATTTAGACTACCAGACCGCACGAGAATTTAACGCCTTTTCTAAAGATTGCGTGGACAACACCACCCATACGGGTAAGCTTGTTTCTCAATTACAAGATGACGGGTGCAAGCTCATAGTGACCACCTTGCAAAAACTGAATAACGCCATCCAAAACCCGCGTTATTTTGAAAAAATCGAGCACCTACAGGAAAGCAAAGTCGTTTTTATTTTCGATGAATGCCACCGTAGCCAGTTTGGAGAGACCCACCGCAACATTAAAAAGTTTTTCAAACAGGCTCAAATGTTTGGTTTTACCGGAACACCGATTTTAGAGCGGAACGCCAGCGGAATAGTGGGCAACCAGCAAACCACCGCGTCATTGTTTGGAGAATGCCTGCATAAATATGTCATTGTGGACGCTATCAAAGACGAGAATGTTTTGAGGTTTTCGGTTGAGTATGTCGGCAGGTACAAAATGAAAGATACCGCCAACGAGATTGATATTGAAGTCGAGGACATAGACACCAAAGAACTACTGGAGAGCGAACAACGCTTGACCAAGATAGTTGACTACATTATCGAACACCACCGCCAGAAGACCAAAGCCCCCGATTTTACCGCGATGTTTTGTGTGGGGAGCGTTGCCCAGCTTATCCGCTACTATGACCTTTTCAAACAACGCCAAACCAACGCGACCCGACCGCTAAAAATCGCCACGATTTTCAGCTACGGAGCGAATGAGGAAGACCCAGAAGCCAACGGACTCACAAGCGGATTGATACCCGAAGAATCGCTAGAGATCCCTACGGGAAAAAAAATAAATCAATCGAGCCGTGATAAGTTGGATGAGTACATCAAAGACTATAACGCCCTATTCAATACCAAATACAGCAGTGATAGCCAAAACTACTATAACTACTATCAGGACATAGCAAAACGAGTACGAGCGGGAGAAATAGATATTTTGCTTGTAGTGAATATGTTTTTGACAGGCTTTGACAGCCCCCGCCTCAATACCTTGTATGTTGACAAAAATCTAAAATTTCACGGACTGGTACAAGCATTTTCACGCACCAACCGAATACTCAATGAGAAAAAATCACAGGGCAATATTGTTTGCTTTCGCAACCTAAAAACCGCGACCGATGAGGCGATAGCCTTATTTTCCAATAAAGACGCGAAAGAAACCGTTTTAGTACGCCCCTATCAGGACTATGTAGCGGATTTTAATGAAGCCGTTGAAAAACTGAAAGAAACCGCCCCGACTGTACAAAGCGTTGACCAATTGCCGAGCGAAACCGAACAACTGGAGTTTGTGACCCGTTTTAGGGAATTGTTGCGACTGAAAAATATTTTGACCACTTTTGCCGACTTTGCAGAACCCGACCTTAATCTTGCAGGGCAAGATTTTGAAGACTACAAAAGCAAATACCTTGATTTACATGACAAAGTAGCCAAGAAGAAAACGGACAGTGAAAAAGAATCTATCCTAGAAGATGTTGATTTTGAGCTTGCCCTGATACACCGAGACGATATAAATGTCGCGTATATCCTGAATTTGTTGGCAGGATTGCGAAACATGAAGCCCGAAGAAGCTCAGAAACGCCAGAAAGAAATTATCGAAATGTTGGCAGGGGAGGCAAACCTACGAAGCAAAAGGGCATTGATACAAAACTTTATCGAAAAGAACCTACCGAAAATCAAGCCCAATGAAGAGATACTGGAGGCTTTTGAATTATTCTGGACGGAGCAAAAAACTGAAGCCCTGAATACCCTTTGTACAGAGGAAAAAATCAAGCCTGAAGAATTGCAAAAACTCATCCGAAGCTATCTTTTTACGAATCGCTTGCCACGCAATGAAGAGATAAGTAAATCACTGGATTTTCAACCGAAAATTTTAGAGCGAAAGCCGATTATCACTCGAATTGCCGATAAAATCAGAGAGTTTATTGAAACCTTTATTGATGGAATGGGCGGGATTGTTTAGGGTTGTGAGCCACACTCAGCGGTTCGGGCTTACTTTTGAATCGTTCACATCGAAAAAAAGAACAAGCCCCTTATTTGATATTTTGTTGTGGGCTTGTTTTTTTTCTTGCTCTCTCTTTTCAAAAGAAAGCCCGAAGAAACGCGGTTGCCGATTAGCCTATTTATTCCGCTTTGCTCCATAAAAAAGCTAATCGGCTTGTGTGCTATGCTCATTTTGCTCTCAAGAGCAAATCTTTTTATCTATCAAAAACTTAATAAAAGCCCCTTTAATAATCAATTTATCAAGCGGATTTTTATTTTCCTTTTCAGATTTTACCCATTCATTCGAGATAATACCGCCCTTTTCATAGCCAGAGATAAAGCTTTCTTTTGTCATTGATTGCACCCCATCAGGGAGAGCGTAAAAACAATCTAAAACCCTTTTATACTGTTCTTGTACTGCTTTTGCCTTTTTTTCCTCTTCTGCTTTTTTCGCCTTTTCTATAGCTAGAGCCTCTTTTTTCTTTTCCTCTTTTTTCTGGTTCTCAATATCCCAAGCCCCGCCGTAATCCTGTTCTATCGCAGAATTGAGATATGCGGGAATATTGGTAATTGGCTTTTCCTGATTTTTCGCCAGCGTATAAGCAATATTCCTTTCAATTTTTTTGACCCCGTGCTTTGTTTTATATGCTTTTGCTATTTCAAACGAGAAGCCCAGAGAAACAAGCGTATCAATCACAGCGTGATTTTCAGATTCTTTTTCTGGTTTTATATCATCAATCCGCAAATTCGCTTGTCGTAGCCTTGTATCTTGTTCAGAACGAACCCCGACAAAAAAAGTGATATTCGTAATTTTTCGCCCTGTTTTTCCATACTTCACATCGTTGATGAATAAGTCTGTTTTATCAGAAATTTCACTTACCAAAGGTTGCACTACATATTTTCTAAAATCAGCAAAAATTGGGTATGCTTTTTTTTCAACGCCAAGTAAATCCCTATATTCCTGTAGCTCAAAATATCTTTCAAATTGCCCGTATTTATTTGCCTTAAATGCACTCATTTTTAAAAGTTCATAAAGCCTCATACTATATTGGCTTTTGAAATTCATTACATGATTGAGTTGATATTGAGTGTAGTGACCTTTGAGTTGTAAAAGATACGGTTTTAGAGATTTATGAAATTCTAAAACCACCACCCCAGAACCTTTCACATATTTCACATAAGAAAGCCAATTGGTAACTTCTTTTGTTTCATTATCTTGTAATACTATTTTTTGACTGAGCAATCCTTCAGCAGCTTGCTCTACCTTTTCATATATAGACTTATCTGTTTGTAATCCAAACATTTTTGCAAAGTCAGAAACTCGTATTTCATAACTCTTAAAATCTTCATCATCAGGCGTTATTTCAGAAGCAAGTAGTATAACAAGTCGTTGCTCTGCAATACTGAGCCTATAACGAGCCTCTATGAGTTCATTGCTTTTGCGTATGATTTGTGGTTTTTCTGTATTTGAAAAAGGCATAAGTAACTGTGCCATAGAGTGAAATTTAATTATCTCAATACTTTATAGATAAATATTGAGTTGTCAAATTATTATTCTATATATATTTTCAACCCTAAATCCCTCCATAGTTCACCCGCTTTTACTCCATAGTTCACCCGCTTTTACTCCATAGTTCACCCGCTTTTACTCCATAGTTCACCCGCTTTTACTCCACATTTAGCATTTTTACCCCGCACCAGCAAAGGGCTACAAGCCCCCTTAAACATATAAACTTGTTAAAGAAAGAAACACATAAACGCGCGTACACGCATACGCGAGAAATCGGCAAAATCTGAAAACCTCTTTTGTGTGTCTTTTTTGGTAATTCAGAAACCCAGAAACCGCAGGGTCATTTCATAGCGAAAAAACCGCCATTTTTCGCCCTTTTACAAGCTTTTCCTGTCCTTTAGGTAGGATTGCCTAGCTTACTCTCTAAAACCGCCGTAAATCGCAAATAAACGCGGTTTTTCACAACCTCTATTTTAATAGAAAAATCTTTTGACTTAATGATAGTTTGTAATACACTTGTATTACATTACATATTACATTACAAACCACTATGAAAGACCAAATTTTCAACATCTGTGACACCTTGCAAAAAGCGGGAATCAATCCCACCGCCGAAAAAGTCAGAGCCGAGCTAGGAGGCGGAAGCTTTAGCACCATAAGCCCCATCGTGAAAGAGTGGAGAACAAGCCAGACCAAAGCCCAACCCACACCAGAAATCCCCCCAGAAGCACAAAATGCAGCGATTCAAGCGACCGCGATAATTTGGAAAATTGCCACCGACCACCAAGCCGAAGCTATCAATGCCATCAGGCAAGAAAGCCAGCGTATTGAGCAAGAGGTAATTATCGAGCGGGACGAGGCGATGAAAGAAATTGCCATTCTGGAAAGCGAAGCCAAAACCCTACACGCAAGAATTGAGGCACTGGAGGCACAGAACCAAACGACCACCGCCGAGAAACAAGCCCTAGAGATAGAACTACAGAAGCAACGCCTTACACTGGACAGCGTGACACTTTCCAACGAAGAGCAAAAAGCCGAAATCCGCGAACTTCACAAAAAAGCCGAAGAAGCACAAAACCAAGCAAACAAAGAGAAAAATGCCCTAGAATTACAGGCAGAAAAGCAAAACTTCACTATTGCCACCTTGACCGAAGCCAACAAACAAACACAAGCCGAAAGCCAGAAACAACAGGAACAGGCGAAAGCCAGAGAAGAGGAAGCAAACAAAGACAAGCGAAGCCTAGAGCTACAGATACAGAAACAGCAACTTGCCTTAAATAGCCTAGAAAAGAGCAACACCGAGCTAAAAAACCAAAATCAAGAATTGAGAAAGCAAGCCGACACCGCGAAAAACGAGGCTTCAAAACTGGAGGGAATGCTTGAGGCGTTCAAATTCACAAAACCGCCAGCCACACCCAAGAAGACCACGACCCCCAAAACAAAAACACCACCGACAAAAGAATGAGTGCAATAAATCCCTTAATGATGTTTTTTCCCGATTCTATATCTTTCCTGATTTATGGGCTTTTTACAGGGCTACTTTTGAAATTCTGGAGGATCGCTAGGCGAAATATCATTTTTATCCTGATTTTTCTCTATGCCTATGCCGTTTGGCTTGCGTCAATGGGATTGTTAATGATTCCACAATCCCACGAAATGCAAGCGTGGTTTATCTTTGGTTTTGCTCTGACACTCATAAAAATATTTTCTATCATCCGCACGATTATTTTTAGCCCCTTTGTTTTTGCCTATGAATCTATCACGGATGGAATAGGCGAGAGACGGGCGGACAGGCGAGACCAACAACGCCGAGAAGAGCGGGAGCGGAACGACCGAACCGAACAGGAACGGAATCAAGACCTTTTCAGGCAGGAGCAAGCCAGACGGGAAGCCGAAGCGAGGGAAAGAAGGGGAGGCAACGACCGAACCAGAACCGACAACGACCGAATAGAAGACCAACCAGAGCAACAGAGACCACCACCGCCAGCCCCGCCACCATCAGGAGAACGGCGAAGCTATGAGCAGATTCTAGGACTCAATCACGGATGGACGCAGGAAGACCTAAGAAAAGCCTACCAGCGGGAAGCGAACCGAACCCACCCCGACAAGTGGATAAACAAGCCTCAAGCGATACAAGACGCGATGGAGGCGGAATATAAAGCCGTGCAGGAAGCCTATAGGAGACTCAAAAGGTGATTTTTGACTTTAATGCTTTTGTACATACAATAGGATTACTTTGATTTTTAAAAGAAAAATATGAATACCATACCCGAAACATCCGAAACTGCTTATATCACAGGAGCGACCGCTTTGAATATTCCTACGGAAGACGGGGATTTTTCAGATTGGCACTTTACAGAAACCTTTTTACGAGGAAAAGCCCGTTTGCGTATCGCAGGGCAGGATTCAGCAGATACAACCGAAATATTGGGAAATTATGGGATTCGAGAATGTAGCAATCTTTTGAGACGCTACGGGGTGAATATTCCCGAAGAGAAGAAAGTTTATTCAGCGGATTTTGTCAGGGCTTTACTGGATTTAGTTTATACAAATATTTTAGAAAATCGAATACCCGAACATTTACAAGTTGAGGATGTTTTAGATAACGAATCACAACAAGAGATTTTTTTCAAAAAACTTCAAGAACTCAAAACCCATGTAAAAAATCAGGTACAGCTTAATCTTATGAATCAATGGGAAACCAAACAACTTAATCTTATACATCAATGAGAACACAAACAATAGACACGCCAGAATCCACACATATTGCACTTATGCAATTAGTGGCAAAAAGTTTCAATGATTTGCCAATTGTTTTGAAAGGTGGAACGGCTTTATTGTTGTGTTATGGATTAGATAGGTTTTCAGAGGATTTAGATTTTGATGCCAATAAAAAACTTAATATTATAAATCGAGTATCCGATACCTTATCAAAATACACGGAAAAACATACTATTAAAATTTCAAAGGATACCGACACTGTACAACGGTTAAAAATACACTATTCCAAAAATGGACTTGAGCGGTTTTTGAAAATTGAAACTTCATTTAGAGACCCGTTTCAAAACGAAGATACGGTTATTATTGATGGAATTAAAACCTACCAAATAAAGAATCTTATAGACCAAAAAGTAAACGCCATGATTGGACGGACAAAAGCCCGTGATTTATACGATGTTGATTTTTTACTTCGGACATATCGAGAGAGTTTTACAGATAGCACCATTAAAAAGCTATCCGAAACAGTGGCAGATATAAATGAATTAGAAGGACGATTTTACCCCGCGTTTAAAGATGATTATATTTTGAATGAAAGTGAATTAGATAATTTGATTATCCGCATTACATCGAATATCTAAATTAGAAAATACCCGCACACAGCGGGTATTTTTTTGAGCAGTTATTGAGGGTATAAAAATTTGACTTTCTACCACCCGCCCCTATACTCTAAAGATTCGCAGTGAATAAGAGCAAGATTGAGAATTCGCAGTGAACTTTATAAACTGCCGAAAAACGGACAGTTATAAAGTTTCGCGAAATCTCATCTTGCAAGGGCGTTGCCCCTTGACCCCACAAAGGGGGACACCCCCTTTTGAATCCCCCAACGGCAAACAAAAAAGACTTGTCTTTTTTGTTTGTAAAACCTTTCTCTTTTTTATTTCAATTTCAAACGATATGACCATATCAGATAAAAGAAAGCTCTATAACAAAGAATACAAAGCCGAATATAAAGAGCGTGTGCATAGAGTCACTGTAGGATTTAATAAATCCGAATATGAGGAAATAGAAAAGAGGGCAAAAAAAGAAGGAGTCAAGCCGACTACCCTAGTCAGGAATATGACGCTTGCCTACCACCAGCAAACGCCAATTATTCCAGAATCCATAAAAGAAGAATTGCAGGAACTACGGTTTTTGATTCGCAATGTAGCGAATAACATAAACCAAATAGCCCATCATTCAAACACCATTCAAAGACTGGCAGATGAAAACGGGCTATTATTGGAAATTCAAAAAATGGAAAATACCATAAATGACTTTGTTATGCAGAAATTGAAAAAATGATTATTAAATCCATGAGTCGAAAGCATCCTAGCTTTGACCAGCTCATAGACTATATCGAATCAGAAAAGAAATTAAAAAGTAAAAACTTTTCTGTTTTTCATAATACCTATAGTCGAAATACAGACGGATTAAAAAAAGAATTTTCAGAGAATGCAAGGCATTTAAAATTTAGAAAAAACGGCGTATATTTGTATCACGAAGTGATTAGTATTACCCGAACACAAAATATTGATGAAGACCAGCAAAAGGCAATACTCAAAAATATCGTTTCTGAATACTTGAGAATGAGGGCAAGAAAGAATCTTGCCTATGCTGTATTGCATGAAGACAAAAAAGACAATCTCCATTTTCATATTATTATTAGTGCCAATGAAGCCGAACAAAGCAATAGAAAATGGTTTACTAAAGCGGACTTTGCAGAAATACAAACCCGATTGGAAAAATGGGTTTTAGAAACTTATCCCAAGCTTGAGCAAAAGGCGGTTTTCTACCAAAACCAGACCGACCAAGAGCGAGAGGAGCGACAAAATAAAGCCCACATATCCAACAAAGGAGCGGAGCTAAAACGCCGAGCGGGTAAAACCAGCACCCGCGACCAGATGAAATCTACCCTTGAAAGTATTTTCGAGAATGCCAGAGACGGGCGACACTTTACCGAGCTTTTGGAAAAAGAGAATCTGAAAATCTACCAGCGAGGGAAACAGCACGGAGTCATAGACCAAGACGGCACAAAATACCGCTTTTCCACTTTAGGACTTGCCGAGGATTGGGAGGCACTGGATAGGCGGATGCTTGAAAAATTGCAGAATCAAAAAACCGCCCAGACTACCAGTCAAGAGACCGCCAAAAAGACCAACCAATACGCAAAAGACACGATAAGAACGGAACGCCCTAGACCAGATACCCAGCAAAAACAGGAAAAAGAAGCCGTGAAAACCCAGACAGCAAGCCCGAATGAAGATATTGCCACCGAAGCCAGCAATGCCACCACAGGAACAAGCCCGTTTACCGTAGCAAAAGAGTTTGTCTTACACCCGACCGACAACCCGATACAAAGGGAGATAGAGGAAGAGCGACAACGCAGGCTTGCAGAAGCGGAGGAAATGCGAAAAGCCAAGGCTACCAACCAAGCCAGCACCGGACAGCGGAACAGCAATAAAAACCAGCAATCCTGAAAAATACGAGCTTTAATCGCCAGCACCAAGCACCGGATCGCCGAGGCGATGGTATGAATTACAAAAACCGTACTTGATATGATACCCGCCAGCAAAAGGCAGATAGAGCAATTGAAACAACGATTTTGGAGATAATTATGTTTGCGTGTTTTGATGTTGTGGTATTCGAGGTTTTAGGCTACAAAACAAAACGACTAAAAGCCAAGCACCAAGAAAGAAGTGAGGCACGGCAAAAAATTCGAGAAGAGCGGAAGCAAGCCAAAGCCACCCCGAAAGAAATAGACACCGAAGCCAAAGAGCGAATGAATGAAATAGCCACCGAACGGCAACAAGAGACCCGCACCACAAAACAGCTATCTAGTCAGCACAAAAAATCATAACCAACTCAAAACCGATTATGGGACTTTTAAAAATTTTCTTTTTACCATTCAAATTTATCCCCTTATTGCTTGCCTTTCTTTTTAGAAAGGAGCTTTTGAGCCGCAGCGAGGGAGCAAGCCTAGCGAAGCCCAGCGACTACCGAGACCGATTGAACAGCCGAAACACAGGGCTATTATTGGACGGCGAAAGTTTGAAACTTGCCGAGCGGGAGAGTTTTCAGAATGTTTGTGTCGTTGCGAGAGTCGGAGCAGGAAAAACCAGCCGATACATTATCCCCAATGTTTTACAACGGGCGAAAAACCCCTGTTCGGTAGTCGTGAACGACCCCAAGGGCGAAGTGTACGAAGCGACCAGCGGATATATGAGGGCAAACGGCTTTAGAGTGATTGTCATAGACCCTGAAAATTTAGACCGCTCAAATACTTTCAATCCGCTCACAGAAGCCAAGAACGACATCGAGCTAGACCAGATAGCCGAGATTCTTATCAAAGCTGGGAAGTCAGGAGGAAATAAAAGCAACGATGGCGACTTTTGGTCAAGCGGAGCTATCCGCTTTGTATCAGTTTTTTTAGGATGCTTGCGAAACGCAGGACGCGATAACCCCGCCTATAATACGCTTGCGAATCTCTACTATTTGTTTCAGAACTTTGGAGAAGACGGAAGTAAGCTCGATAGTTTTATGGCGAGGTATTCCATAGACCCCAACGACCCGACAGACCGCCGACTTTGGAATGAGTGGCAAGGAGTCTTAACAGGACACAAAGAAGGCATACTTAGTTTCGTAGTCAATGGAATCACGGCACTCAGTGCCATGAGACAAGCCCACATCGCCAAAGTTACCGCCGAGTCGAGCTTTTCACTCGATACTTTCAGGGATGAAAAAACGATAGTCTATTTCATAACTCCGCCCCAGCACCAAGAATACTACTCGTTTTTGACCAGTCTTTTTTTTCGCAGTGTTTTTAATGCCTGTATGCGGAAGAACCCGACCAAGAAAACCCTACCCGTCTATGTTCTCTATGACGAGTTTGGACATTCTACGATACCAAACTTTGTCAGCACCGCAAACACGATACGAAGCTACAAAGTTTCATTGTCTATCGTATTGCAGAGCATAGCCCAATTAAACGCCAGATACGGGCGAGATTATGCCCAGAGTATTCAAGGAGGTTTTCATACCGCCCTTGCCTATGCAGGGAGCGACCCAGAAACCGCCTCATTTTTCGAGCGAATTATAGGAAAAACCCGCGTGAGCCAGTGGGCAAGTCTGGATAGTACGATGGAGCACTACCGAGAGCAGAACCTTTTGAACGCCAACGAAATCCGAACCATGCACGAAAGAGAGGTTTTAATCGTGTCAGGAAACCAGAACCCCATCTTGATACCTTCAAAAGCCTATTTTCAAGTCGGTTGGATGAAGAGAGCGACCAAGAAACCACCCGCACCGCTGGACAGTGCGAGAGTGAGACCGCTTGTATATATTCCCTTAAATACATAAAAATAGTTTTTATATAAAAACATAAAAACTTTATAAATTGACTCGCTTATTTTGTGGGAGCACCCACAAGAACCACCCCACCAAAAAGCCACTATAAAACCCGTTTCGTAGGTTTTATTTGGCTTTAAATTGTTTCTATTGTTTTGCCAAAAAAGACCTAATTGCCTCTTCAATAAAAGTATCAATGGTAGGATAGCTATTTTTCAATGTTGATTTAATCGCTATATCCATTTCCATTTTTAATTCTTCTGGAATTGCAGGGCTAATACGAACATAATTTACCCCTTCCCTTCTATGATTCTTTCTACCAGTTTTTTTCTTTTCTTCTGTTTGAGCTATTTCTTGAATAACGGGATTTGATTTTTTATTGTTTGCCGATGGTATTTTACCGAGTAGATTTTTTATATCATCGTTTTTTTGTGTACTTGTTGCCATATTTTAGAATTTTTTAGAAAGTATTTTAATAATTTCATTCGCTAGATTTGCTATTTCTTCTTTCGCACTTTTCGCTTCATCATTTACGACATGACCCGCAAATAATAAAGACCGAGCATAAGCGATTCTATTTCTTATTTCAGTTTCGAGTATTGGGACACCGTGTTTCTGGAGACTTTCCCGTATTTGTTGCGGAAGCGTTGTATTGGCTATCGTCATAGTCAGAACAATTGCCGAAGAAAGCAGAGTGTTTTTCTTTTTTTCTTCATTGATAAAGTCCAATGTCTGGACGACCGCCAGAGCATCAAACGGCGAAGCCTTGCAAGGTATCAGGACGAAATGAGAAATTGCCAGACACTCATAGAGTTCTTTCGATAGATACGGAGGCGTATCTATCAGAACAATATCGAAACCCGCTATTTTTTCCTCAAGTTCCGAATAGCTTTTAAAACTCGTGCGTTCTATGAGTTCGACACTGCCAGATTCGTCAAAAACCTGTAGTAGTGATGTTATTGAGCCTTGAGGGTCAATATCTACCAGAACGCATTTATAGCCGTTTTGGGAGAAATACCCGTAGAGATTCAGCGAGAGGGTGGATTTTCCCACCCCGCCCTTTTGATGGGCAAGTGTGATAATTAGAGCCATACAGAGATATTATATAAATATTGTTTTTATGCAAATATATTTTTATGTTTTTATATAAATATCGTATTTACATTAAAACACTTTTAAATTATAACATAAATACAGTTATTATGTTTTTATATAAAAACTGTATTTATATACCGAAATCTATTTTTTTCCACGCAGTAGCGGGAGCAGGGTAGCAAGAAGAAAAAGAAAAGTCTCTAGGAAAAAAGTATAATTTTCCTATTTTTTCAATGGTAGCAATAAGGGGAAATTATGGGAGCGGTGGAGGTTATTGTCACGCTTATAGCGGGTGGAATTGTTGTGTGGAGTATTGTAAAGCGGTATCAAACTATAAATAGTTTTGAACTTGTAGATAATACTCGTTTAACAATATTTGTATTTTCGGCTTTTGTTATCGGTTTGTTGTTAAGCGACCCAAAAAAGCTAACAGATGTATCTTATATAATGAATATTGAATGGGTTAAGATATTTTTTGTTGTTTCTCCATTTTTTATTCCTACAATATATCGTTTAATAAAAGGATATACTTTTTTTAATGCGATAGACTTTAGATATTTTAGATATTTTGAATTGGCTATAAGCAAGATATTTAATGGGATAGATTTTCTTTTATCAGTACCAGTTCTTTTGTGTATTGTACTTTACTTTTACTCAGATATTGAAAGATTTGTTTTTCATATATTGGATGAGATATTTAAAAATTTTGGCTTTTTATTTGCTATTTTGCTGTTTCTTTCTTTTTCTATTTTTTTAGGATTTATTCATAGTGTATTTGGTACTATTATTGCTGCTGTTAATATTGCGATGATATTTGACCATTTTTTACTTGATGGTACTTTTGGTGGAGGTTTAGGAACGGTATTTGATGTTTTTGAAATCATAGGAATATCATCAATGCCGTTGAAATGGGCAATCATCATTGTATCTACCTTTCTTGGTATTCATAGTGCTATGAGTCTTGATGATATGAAAGATGTTTTACAAAACGGCTTGTTTTAGAGAGATTCTTTAAAAAGCCGATACCCACTCGCCACACTTAAATCGAACTTTCTAGCCACATCCTTTTTTGTTACCCCAACGGGCGGATTTTCAAATTCACGGCGAAAGGCTAAAAGTTTTTCTGGAGTGAGTTTCGATTTTCGCCCCGACTTGATACCTTTCGCTTTCGCCTTGGCAAGTCATTCTTTGACTCTCTCATTTATCAATTCCCGCTCAAATTCGCCTATTGCCGAGAGAATATGAAACATCAGGCGACCGACCGAGCTAGTAGTATCTATTTGTTGGTCTAGCACCACGAACCCGATATTTTCTTTCTCAAATCGTTTGGTTATCTGTAGGAGGTCATGTACGGAACGAGCCAGCCTATCGAGCCGAGTCACGACAAAAATATCTCATTCACGGACGAACGCCAGAGCCTCTTGCAGAGCAGGGCGATTCTTTTCAGTTTTTCAAGATTGCTTTTCTTGATAGATTTTTTCGCACCCGTCAGCCCGTAGCTTTTCGAGTTGAATATCTAAATTTTGCCCTGTACTACTCACGCGGGCGTAACCTACTTTCATATCTTATAAGTCTTAGGGATTATGAGAAAGGCGGAAATACTGAATTTTGAGACATCAAAACCGCCGTTTTTCGAGTATCTCACAAACTGTACTTTATGAGAGACCGCCAAAAAAGCAATAGGAAAGTTTTGCTTTTAAAAAAAACCATGAAACATAAATAATATTTTTATATAAAAATTATATTTATGTTTTTATATAAACTCGCTTTTGTATAAAAAGTAACCATTCTCTAAATGTCTTACTTTTCAAGGAATAGCAGATTTTCAAAACAGAGTTATCCACTGATTTTGTGGACAAATTGACACGCCCATAAATTTGACTTTTCGCCAGATTATTTATAATCAAAGAACCTTGCGAATGAAAAGGCAAGTTTCGATTGCTTGGAAATGTCTTGATATTCCTTTTTTTCCCTGTTTCTCAATAGTGGGAAGCAGGGATTAAAGAGGAGTATTTATGACAGAAAATCCACTATTCCCAACGGGGCAAGTGCTATGCACTCCCAAAGCATGGGGCGAAATAAAACGCTATAAAGCCGACATACCGACTTTTTTAAAACGCCATGTATTGGGAGATTGGGACAATATGAACGGAGAAGATAACAACTTTTCCATTGAAAGAGGCTACGAGATTTGTTCGTCTTATGTTCTTTCAACTGATACCTTTGATGGTTGTGTTTTCAATAATAAAGTCTGGATTGTTACCGAAGAAAATAGGTCAACAACAATGATTCTATTACCCGAAGAATATGACTCAATGTATTCCTAAAAGTTAGCATTTTTAGACTATCTCAAAAATCAAACCCGCGTATAACGCGGGTTTGATACCCCGCCTTATACGCCTTTAAAAAAAGGAAAAAGTATAATGGCTAAAAGTAAAGTTTACACCCGCCAGACCTTTATAAGTCTGTTCAATTCCATTGCACGGCACAAACACCGCTATTCTGTTTTTACCGACTTTGTTTTTATGTCGGCAATTGCTTTTCATAACGCTATATGCAAAAACGAAGCCCTAGAAAAAGAATACCTTGAAATCGTAGGCAAATATTCAAAAGCCGAAGTGAATAGTTTTTGTGAATTGCTAGGCAACTTCATTGTCTTAATGGACGCAGAGCCGAGAGACATTTTAGGCAGTCTTTACATGGAACTAGAGCTAGGCAACACCAATAACGGGCAGTTTTTCACGCCTCATGAAATTTCATTACTCATGGCAAAAATCGTTTATGGTGATGTTTTGGAGGGTATGAAAGACTCCAGTAAACCTTTTATAACCGTTAGCGAACCCGCTTGTGGTGCAGGCGGAATGGTTTTAGCTTTTGCAAATGAAATGCGGAAACAAAAAGTAAACCCCGCAGAAAAGATGTTTGTACAGTGTACCGATATTGATAGGGTTGCAGGGTTTATGTGTTACTTGCAATTGAGCTTGTGGCATATTCCCGCACAAGTCATTATTGGAAACACCCTTACTATGGAATGGCGGGAAATCTACTATACCCCCGCGTATTACTTGGGACAGTGGGAAACACGCCTACGAGTCAGGCGGTTTATGGAAATCTTTGAATCTACCCCAGAGCCAAAGGAAAACGAACCAGCCCAAAAGCAGACCCAAAGCGAACCCGCAGCAGTCGAATCAAAAACCAATATCAAAACCCATAAAACCAAAACACAGCCTTCTACAATCGGTTTTCAGGGCGATTTATTCGACTTTCAGATAGACCATTGAGAAACAAAAGCCGTTCATAAAAGAACGGCTACATTTCAACTTTTTAATTCCTTTTTTTCCCTGTTTCCTAATGGTGGGAGACAGAGACAGAAGAGGAATTAAATATGTTGACTGTAGTAATGACTAATATAGAACCTTTATTCGAGCTTGGGGAAGTAGTGATGACTCGTGGAGCACAAAACACCCTTGTCGAACTTAATATTGATCCTGCGGTTTTAATAACCCGTCATGTTACGGGCGATTGGGGAAATATCCCCCCGGAAGACCAAAAGTCAAACAAAAACGCCGTAAAAAACGGCGATGACCGCGTGTTTTCAGCGTATCCGCTACCACCAGACAATACCAAAGTTTGGGTTATTACCGAATGGGATAGGTCGTACACTACGATTCTATTGCCAGAGGAGTATTAAAAATGGTGGCAAATGAGGTATTAAATATGATGATAGAACGAGGCGGGGCATTCAATAGAAATCTTGCAGAGCTGTATTATGTAGCAGACGCAGGAAACTCAATAAAGTTGGAAAACGCATTTAGTGATATTTTTGAGCATTTTCAAAAATTATCAGACGAAGCAAACACCGATGAAAAAAACTAGGATATAACCATATCCGCTTTACCCCCTTGCCCAGAGCAGGGGAACTTTTTAAATGGAAAATTTCAGTCATCAGGAACACGGACACCCCAGAAACCGCAAAAGGCTTGTTTTGAGGGGTAGAGCGAGTGAGTTAATAATCATAGCCTAGCTATCATACATTTCGCGATAAAAAATCAAGGTAGTATTGTTTACGGGGCACAATCTCCACTTTGATTTTTTCTCTTATGCGAAATGTTGCTAGTAGGCGTTCGATTATTCGAGCATTTTATCTTTTTAATTTTTTACTTTTATGTGAAAACTTATATCCACAGTCGAAAGACTGATGAAGGACTACCCTTGGGGAAGTCAGGCGAAGAAGGGAAGCAGTGATATTGTTATCCCTGTAAAACTCTTTGATAATGCGGGGACAATCCGCTGGTGGTTAGCCGAATACGACCCAGAGCTAAAAATAGCGTTTGGGTATGTGACAGGCTTTTTTGAGGACGAATGGGGCGATGTTTCCCTTGAGGAATTGGAAGGGCTTGAGACAATTATCAGGTTTACAGGTATGGGGGAAGTTTGAGCAATCCCCAGAGTTGAAATTGATAAGTATTTTGAGCCAACAAAGTTTCGAGACCTCCCATTCCACAAAGAAAGCACCGATTAGGAGCTTTTTTCATTCTATCTTTTTTCACTGAAAGGCAAGTTTTCTCGCTTGCCTTTTTTATCTATAACTTTTTTACACTATGAAAAATCTAAAAAAAGCACTTGCTACCATTGCATACAACGAGCCTTGAACTATCAGGGCTTGCGTAGCGGAAGAGGTATTATCGAGAGGCAAAGACTATCTAGCCAATTTTTTCAGCGACCTTGCTCAGTATGGCTGTATTTGTGGGATGGTGTCATCTTTGATTTACTACAGTGATACTCATAAATTTTTTGATACCCACTACTACGAAGTCATGGAAATCGTTGAAGACCTTGCCGATAACGGCTTTAAAATCGAAGTCACGGGCGAGGACATAAAAAACAAGCTTGCTTGGCTTGCTTTTGAAGAAGAGGCTTGGAAAATGGCGAACAACGACTTGAGGCTAGGTTTTTAGACCGAAAGGGCTAGGAATCTAGCCTTTTTTTATATTTCTTAGCGTATGCCAGCCTTTGACTTTTGAGCAAAACCCCTATAATGCTTCACGGATTGTATTCGTGGTGGAGTGAATACTAGACAGTGAGCTAGATTTACAGATATAGAACATTACCATATAAGGGTTGCAAACCTATATGTTTTAATGGGTAAATGGCGAAAAGGTTTGCTCTATCGAACCAAAGTATCCTGCAAGTTAAACCTTGCTCACTCCACTACGGCGATAATTTTTAACCGTTTCACAACCAACTTAATACAATCTATGTCAGAAGAACAACGCCGACAACTACGGCAACAACTTTGGAATATTGCCGACTCTTTACGCGGAAAAATGCACGCGGACGAGTTCAGGGACTACATGCTCGGTTTTATTTTTTACAAATACCTTTCTGAAAAAATAGAGCGATTTGCCAATGCGATACTTGAGGCAGACGGGCGACAGTTTGCCAGTCTGGACGAAAGCAACGCCGATGATGTACAGATGATTGAGGCAGTAAAAGAAGCCACAATAGAAGAGTTAGGGTATTTTTTAAGACCGTCAGAGTTATTTCACGCCGTTGCCCAGAAAGGCAACCATAAAGCCGACACCAGCAAAGATGCGGAAGGCGAAGAGAACAAAAGCAATTTTGTGATTCCCGACCTTACGCGAATTTTCAAAAATATTGAGCAGAGCACACAGGGCACAGAGAGTGCCGATGATTTTGTGAATTTATTTGAGGATTTAGACCTATCCTCTTCAAAATTGGGAAACAACGAAAAGGCAAAAAACAAACTTATTACCGATGTTTTGAATCATCTTGACCAGATAGATTTTCAACTACAGGACAGCGAAGCCGATGTTTTAGGGGACGCTTACGAATATTTGATAGGGGAGTTTGCCAGCGGAGCAGGGAAGAAAGCAGGAGAGTTTTATACCCCGCAGGAAGTTTCAAAAGTTTTATCAAAACTTGTCACTTGCCAGAATAAAAATATCCGCAATGTTTACGACCCGACTTGTGGCAGTGGTTCATTATTGCTTCGAGTGAAAAAAGAAGCCTCAAAAGAAACGCCGTTGAAAATTTACGGGCAGGAGCTAAACCGCACGACTTACAACTTAGCTCGAATGAATATGATTTTGCATGATGTTCATTATGCGGATTTTGATATTCGACAAGAAGACACTTTAGAGCACCCTCAGCACCGAGAACACCGTTTTGACGCGATTGTAGCAAACCCGCCCTTTTCAGCAAATTGGAGCGCAAACCCGCTCTTTAATTCTGATGACAGGTTCGGAGTGTATGGAAAACTTGCCCCGACTACCAAAGCGGACATGGCTTTTGTTCAACACATGATTTACCAGTTAGCCGAAGACGGCGTTATGGCGGTTGTTTTGCCTCATGGTGTTTTGTTTCGAGGCAGTGCCGAGGGACATATCAGGCAATATCTTATCGAACAAATGAATTACTTGGACGCGGTTATCGGTTTACCCGCCAATATTTTTTATGGCACGAGCATACCGACTTGCGTATTGGTTTTTAAGAAGTGCCGAAAAAACCCCGATGATGTTTTATTCATAGACGCAAGTCAGCACTTCGAGAAAGTCAAAACGCAAAACAAGCTTTTGCCGTTGCATATTGATAGGATTATTTCAGCGTATCAGAATCGCACCAATGAGGCGAAATATAGCCATGTAGCGAGTTTAGCGGATATTAAAGCCAACGATTACAACTTGAATATACCGCGTTATGTGGACACTTTTGAGGAAGAGGAGCGAGTAGATTTAGAGGGAGTGGCAAAGGAGCTGGAGGCGTTGGACGGCGACATAAAAGCCACCGATGAAAAAATTGCCGACTTTTGCAAACAACTTACTATTTCATTGCCTTTTTAAATTATGGAAAATACAAAAAAAGTGCCTATTTTGCGGTTTCCTGAGTTTTCGGGAGATTGGGAAAAAAGAACAATCGAGAATGAAATAGATTTTTTATCTGGCTACCCTTTTGATGGTAAAGACATTACAGAAGACAAAAACGGTAAAAATTTAATGCGTGGCATAAATATTACCGAAGGATATATAAGACACAACAAAGATATAGATAAATACTATTTAGGGAAAATAGAATCTCTACAAAAATATCTTTTGAAAGAAAATGATTTAGTTATTGGCATGGACGGCTCAAAAGTTGGAAAAAATTCCGCTTTGATAAGAAAAAATGATGTTGATACATTACTTGTTCAGCGAGTTGCTAGATTGAGAGCAAAAAAATATTCTTCAATCGAATTTATTTATCAACATATTATTTCTAATAAATTCCATTCTTATGTTGATAAAGTCAATACAAGTTCAGGAATACCACACATAAGTGCGAAACAAATTAAAGAGTTTGAAATATCTTTCCCAACCTTTCCAGAACAACAAAAAATCGCCGATTTTCTCACTCAAATTGACAACAAAATAAATCAGTTAAGCCAGAAAAAACAGCTTTTAGAACGCTATAAAAAAGGCGTAATGCAACAGATTTTTAGCCAAGAAATTCGCTTTACAGACGATGACGGGCGGGAGTTTCCAGAGTGGGAAGAGACAAGTTTGGGGAAGATTGCAAAAGTAAATCCTAAAAGTAGCTTTTTACCTGATGAATTTATTTATATTGACTTAGAAAGTGTTGAAAAAGGAGTCTTGTTAAAAGAAACAACTATTTTCAGAAATGAAGCACCAAGCAGAGCGCAAAGAGTTTTAGATAAAGGAGATATTTTATTTCAAATGGTACGCCCTTATCAGAGAAATAATTTATTTTTCAATAAAGACGGGAGTTATGTCGCTTCTACAGGTTACGCACAAATTAGAACCAATGAAAATGCACAATTCATATATCAAGCTTTACAATTAAATAGTTTTGTTGATGAAGTAATGAATCGTTGCACAGGAACAAGCTACCCTGCTATTAACTCAAGTGAATTAGCAATAATTTCAATTATTATTCCCTGCTTAAAAGAACAAACCAAAATCGCCAACTTTCTCACTGCTCTCGATGAAAAAATAGCCTTAGTCGAAAAACAGCTACACGGCACAAAACAGTACAAAAAAGGACTGTTACAACAACTTTTCGTTTAATCCTATGACCACCCAATCCGAAGCCGAGTTAGAACTTGAATTGATAGCCCACCTTGTCGGGATGGAGTACGAACTTGTCCGCATTGATACCGAAGCGGACATGAAAGCGAACCTAAAACGGCAATTGGAAATCCACAATCAGGGCGTGACTTTGACACCCGCCGAATTCGAGCGAGTTTTGAATCACCTGAACACGGGGACGGTTTTCGAGCGAGCCAAGATTTTACGCGATAAATTCGCCTTGAAACGCGACAACAACGAAACCGTCTATTTGAGTTTCCTGAATTGTGACGAGTGGTGTATGAATGAGTTTCAAGT